>Ga0209181_10010413_pt1 | contig 12085 bp, 8 predicted proteins | sample MAT05_FD_187208 | JGI IMG/M metagenome (GOLD analysis project Ga0209181, IMG submission 187208) | Freshwater microbial communities from Lake Fryxell liftoff mats and glacier meltwater in Antarctica - MAT-05 (SPAdes) (version 2) | ecosystem: Environmental > Aquatic > Freshwater > Ice > Liftoff... | reverse complement strand
CTGGGGACCTGAAGCCTGTCGGCAGGGCGAGAGGTGGCTGTCGCCGGCATGCCGGCTCCCACAGTGACTGACTCGCGGTGGCAGCCCTGTGGGAGCTGCCATGGCAGCGACGGGAGCCTCTGGGGACATGAAGCCTGTCGGCAGGGCGAGAGGTGGCTGTCGCTGGCATGCCGGCTCCCACAGTGAATGACTCGCGGTGGCAGCCCTGTGGGAGCTGCCATGGCAGCGACGGGAGCCTCTGGGGACCTGAAGCCTGTCGGCAAGGCGAGAGGTGGCTGTCGCCGGCATGCCGGCTCCCACACTGAATGACTCGCGGCGGCAGCCCTGTGGGAGCTGCCATGGCAGCGACGGGAGCCTCTGGGGACCTGAAGCCTGTCGGCAGGGCGAGAGGTGGCCGTCGCCGGCATGCCGGCTCCCACAGTGAATGACCCGCGGCGGCAGCCCTGTGGGAGCTGCCATGGCAGCGACGGGAGCCTCTGGGGACCTGAAGCCTGTCGGCAGGGCGAGAGGTGGCTGTCGCCGGCATGCCGGCTCCCACAGTGACTGACTCGCGGTGGCAGCCCTGTGGGAGCTGCCATGGCAGCGACGGGAGCCTCTGGGGACATGAAGCCTGTCGGCAGGGCGAGAGGTGGCTGTCGCCGGCATGCCGGCTCCCACAGCGAGGAACGGCTTATCCGCAAGCCCCGAACTCACCACTTGGCAATCCCGACAACACCCCGGCTCAGCGAAACTCCGTCGGCGCCGGCGGCGCGCTGATCTTCTGCGGCGGCGTCGCACGCAGCTGCTCCAGCAGCACCTCGACGGCTTTCTCCAGCGAGGGATCGCGACCGGCGGCGACCAGGTCCGGGCGATCGACCACTTCGATGTCGGGTGCGACGCCCTCGTTCTCGACCGCCCAGCTGCCATCGTTGGCTGCCATGAAGCGGAAGGTCGCGGCCAGGATCGAGCCACCATCGACCAGTCCGGGATTGCCCGAGATGCCGATCAAGCCACCCCAGGTGCGGGTGCCGATCAGGGGGCCGAGCTTGAGCTGGCGGAAGTAGTACGGCAGCGCGTCGCCGCCCGAGCTCGACAGGCCATTGATCAGCATCGCCTTGGGTCCGTTATGCACGATGCCCGGCGTCGGCTGCGGTTCCAGACCGCGCCGCTTCCAGTAGTTCAGCGGGGTCCGTGCCAGCATCTCGATCATGCGATCGGGAATGAAGCCGCCGCCGTTGTAGCGATCGTCGATGATCAGCGCATCCTTGTGCGCGAGCGGTGCCAGCCACCTGTTGAGCTCGCGATTGCCGTCCTCCGCGGTATTCGGCACGTGGATGTAGCCGATGCGGCCGCCAGACAGCCGGTCGACCATCGCGCGTCGCTGCGCGACCCATTCCAGATAGCGCAGGTTCTGCTCATTGGCGATGGTCTTGACCTTGACGATTCGCGCGCCGTCGGTCGATGGGCGCGCATTGATGCTCAGCTCGACAACGCGCTCGGCTTTGTTTTCCAGCAAAGCGTAGACGTTCGATACGCTGCGCGCATCGACGCCGTCGACCGCGATCAGGTACTCGCCGCTGGCGACGATGACGCCGGGCTCGGTCAGCGGCGAGCGCTGTGCCGCATCCCAGTTCTCGCCGGGAAAGATCTTCGCGATGCGGAAATAGCCCGAAGGATGCGCTGCGAACTCCGCACCCAGCAAACCGCCGGGTTTGCGCTCGATAGCAGCAGTTGCCGAGCCGCCCCGCTCCACGTATACGTGGCCGGCATTGGCCTCGCCCGTCATCTCGTGCAGCACGTAGTTGAAGTCCTCGCGGCTGGCCACGCTGGCCGCCAGCGGCGCGTAGCGGTCGCGGATCGCATTCCAGCGCGCGATGCCGCCGTGCATGCCGGGATCGTAGAACCAGTCGCGCAGGATGCGCCAGGCATCGACATACATCTGGTTCCACTCGACGCGCGGATCGATGCGCAGCTCCAGCCGCTCCAACGCCAGCTTTGATTTCGCCGGATCCTGCGCCGGCTTGGCCTCGACGATGGACCAGTCGTTGCCGCTGCGTGTGAGCAGCTTCTTGCCGTCGGCCGACAGCGCGTACGCGACTACGCCCGCAGCCACGTCCTCGGGCTTTTCGGCATCCAGTGCAAACGTGCGCAGCGTCGTCACGCCCGGCGACTCGGTCGCGACGAAGAACACCGCATCGGCATTCGCCGCAAGGCCCTGATAGTTGCCGGCCGGCACGTTCAACGCCACCACGCGATCGTTGAATCCCTCGACGTCGAAGCGCAGCGGCGCAGATTCGCCCTTCTTCCCAACCTCCGTCTTCGCAGCGTCCGGCTTCACAGCCTCCGGTTGCTCGGCTCCGGCCTCATCCGACTTCGGCGCATTCAGCGCCGGACCGTCGCTGGCGAGAGTTGCCGCATAGATGCGGGTGGCGTTGGTGTACAGGTAGTTGAACTCGAAGGCGCTGAAAGCCAGGCCCTCGTAGTCGCGATTGGACAGGAAATACAGATAGCGACCCTGCGGATCGAACACCGGCGAGAACTCGTTGGCCTGATCGCTGGTCAGCTGCACGGTCTTGCCGGAGGCAAGCGACCAGGCCCAGATCGACTGCATGCGCGTGGCGTTGGTCTTGGCGTAGGCCAGCCAGCGCGAGTCCGGCGACCAGATGTAGTCGGTGATCTCTTCCACCGCGCCGCGGTCGATCTCACGCGTGTTGCCGCTGGCAAGCTCGACCACGCGCAGGCGCAGGTCCTTGTCCGCGTACGCAAGGCGGCTCGAATCCGGCGACCACACCGGCGGGTAGCGCCACACGCTGCCATCGCTGGTGACCCGGCGCGGCGATCCCGAGCCGTCCTGCGCGCGCACCCAGATCTCGTACTCGCCGCTGGCATCGGACAGGAACGCGATGGTCTTGCCATCCGGCGACCAGCTCACGCTGTGCTCGCGCGCGGCGGGCGTGTGGCTGATGTTGCGCGGCTCGCCGTTCTTGGCCGGCACCGTGAACACCTCGCCGCGCGCGCCGAACACCGCGCGCGCACCGTCGGGCGACAGCCCGAACGACTCGACGTTGGCGCCGACCTTGACGATGCGCGGCAGGGCCTGCGCGGTGTCCTCGCCGATCCGGATCGGCACCCGCACCGCGCCTTCGCTGCCGACATCGTGGCGCCAGATCCAGCCGCCCTGCTCGAACACGATCGCATCCGGACCCCCCGAGGTCCACAACACGTCGAAGTCGCTGAAGGTGGTGATCGCGCGCGGCGCGCTGGATTCGCGCTCGGCGTCCGCCGGCATCGCATACAGGTTCAGGGTGCCGCTGCGATCGGATGCGAAGTACACGCTATCGCCGATCCACGCGGGGTTCTGGTCCATGCCACCGAAGGTGGTCAGCTGGCGCGCGGTATTGCCCACCAGGTCGTAGGTCCACACGTCCGGCGCGCGACCACCGCGATAGCGCTTCCAGCCGCGCCAGTCGGCATCGATCGGCGTGTAGACGAACTGCGTGCCATCGGGCGAGAGTGCGCCGCCGCCCGATTCGGGGATCGCCATGGGCTGCTCCATGCCGCCGGCGACCGGCACCAGGTATGGTCGTCCCGCGCGCTCGTCGTAGGGCAGACGATTCATCCGCACCACCACGTTCTTTCCATCAGGCGTGAAGTCGAGCACCCGATAGTCGGTGCCGCCGCGGATCGGCATCGGGCCCACGTCGGAATAGAAGGTGAGCTGACGCGGCGTGCCGCCGGCGGCTGGAATCACGAATACCTGGCGAGTACCGCCGAATTCGGCCGAGTAAGCGATCAGGCTGCCATCGGGCGAGAACTTCGGATACAGCTCATCGCCCGCGGCCGCGGTCAGGCGGATCGCCTGCCCGCCGGCGCGAGCGACGATGAACAGATCGCCACCGCGCATGAACGCGATATGGGTGCGCGAGATATCCGGATAGCGCAGCACGCGGGCCTCGGCAGCACCCGCGGCGCCGTCGGCAGCATTACTCCACGCCGGCGCAAGCGCCGCGGCCAACACTGTGGCGACAAGCAGACGATTCATGCAGCGACTCCGGAGGGCGACCGCGCATTGTAGGCCCGCAGCGGGCGCCACCCCCCTGCCAGAAGTCAGCGCAGCGCGGATCGGCTGCTGGGCGTAGCGCGTGCAACGCGGCGCCCGGGTGTTGCGGACCCGCGCATCCTACGGCTGCGGCACGAAGCGGATCGCCTGCCCACCGCCAGCGGCGAGCCGGATGCTCAAGGTATCGGCGCTGGTGACCGTGCGCTCCTCGCGCACGAAATCGAACGGCTTGTCGTGCCAGTGCGCGGCGTCGCCGTCGCGATAGATCTGCGCGATGTAGCGGCGGCCTGGATCGAGGAAGCCCAGCGGCACCGACAGCATGCGGCCATTCTCGTCGGTCAGGCTGCCGAGGAACCAGGTCTGACTGCCGCGTTCCTTGCGCGCGATCGTCACGTAGTCGCCGACCTCGCCGTTGAGCACGCGGGTGGTTTCCCAATCGACGCCGACATCCTCGATGAACTGCAGCGCTTCGGGCTGCAGCGCATAGTTCTCCGGCAGGTCGGCCACCATCTGGATCGGACTGTAGATCACCACGTACAGCGCCAGCTGTTTGGCCAGCGTGGTCTGGATGGCCTGCTTGCGGCCGGCGAGGCTGACGATACCGGGCGTGTAGTCCATCGGCCCGGACAGCATGCGGGTGAACACCAGGTTGGCCTCGTGCTCGGGTGGGTTCGGCGGATTGCCCCACGCGGCGTATTCCATGCCGCGCGCGCCCTCGCGTGCAACCAGATTGGGATAGGTGCGACGCAGGCCGGTGTCCTTGATCGGTTCGTGCGGATTGACCGCGATGCGCCGCTTGGCCGCTTCGGTGACCACCCGCAGGTGGTGATTCGACATCCATTGGCCATCGTGCCACTCGCGGCGCACGACGCCATCGCCATCGTTGCGCTCGGCCTGGCCGGCGTCGGCGACATAGCCGGTCTTGATCACGTCGATGCCCAGACGCGCGTACAGATCCAGCGCCGGTCCCAGCTGGCTTTCGTAGTGACTGACCGCACCGCCGGTTTCGTGGTGACCGACCAGATGTACGCCGCGCGCCTTGGCGTAAGCGGCGAGCGCTTCGATATCGAAGTCGGATGTGGCGCGGGTGAAGTCGAAATCATTGCCGTTGCCGAACCACTGGCCGTCCCAACCGCGATTCCAGCCCTCCACCAGCACGCCGCGAAAGCCGTGCTTGGCTGCGAAATCGATATAGCGCTTCGTATTCGCGGTGGTCGCACCGTGCTTGGGGCCAGTCGCCCACGTGGTGTTCTCCAGATGCAGCTCCCACCACACGCCGACGTACTTGGCCGGCTTGAACCACGACACATCGCCCAGCGCATTGGGCTCGTTGAGGTTCAGCTCCAGATTCGATTCGTACAGCGCGGCCGCACTGTCGGCGATGCGGATCGTGCGCCATGGCGTGTCGAAGGGCGCGCTACGGCGCACCTTCCAGCCCTCGGAGGCCGGCGCCAGCTGCGCGCGGAAACGCTGCCCCTCGACGCGCCGCAGCCACATGCTGGAATAGTCGACGAGGGCTGCCTCGTGGAAGGCCAGATGCAGTCCATCGTCGGTGCGGATGGTGATCGGCGTATGCACCTGGCCGACCTCGGTCACCGGGGTGCGGTTGTACAGGTATTCATAGCGGTTCCATTCGCCGGCCGGGATCCACCACGCGGTGCCCGCCGGCGCGATATCGAATTCGGTGAGCTCGTCGTCGATGATCACCTCCTTGAGCTGCGGCTGGTCGGGAAAGGCATAGCGGAAGCCCACACCGTCGTCGTAGACGCGAAACACCACGTCGAAAGAGCGCTGGAGCTTCTTGTCCTCGGTGAACGTCACGCGCAGCTCGTTGTAGCGGTTGCGCACCAGGCGGCTCTCGCCCCACGGCTGCTCCCAGGTCTCATCGAAACCGCGCGTCGCCTGCCGGCTCAAGACCAGATTGCGGTCGAGCTTCTCGCTATTGCGCAGCAGAAATCCCAATCGCGAGGGATTGATCACCGGCACGCCGAGACGACTGATGCTGTAGCTGGCGCGATTCTCATCGAGCCCGATATCGACCCTGAGCACCGCCGAGGGCGAGGCCACGCTGGCAACCACTTCGGGTTTCTTCGGCGGCTCCAGCGCGTGCAGCGCGGATGCGAACAATCCGACGGACACGAAGACCCACGCACGAATGCACATATCGACCTCCCCAGGCCTCGACCGCGCAACAGGCGCTTGAGTGCGCCAGCACGGATCGTAGCGAGCCCCGGCAGCGCGTGATGATGCATACGTTTGCGGAAACCTCGCCCGAGGACGATGGCAGACCGCATGGCGGCGCTAGCTAGCGAAACCCATCCTTGCGCCGCCGCAACTCCGCGAACACCGCCACCGCTGGCGCGCCATGCATTCCAAGGCCCGCAGCAAGGTCCGCCTGCCCCGCGCGCAGGAACGGGTTGCAGGCGAGCTCCGCACCCATCGACGTGGGGATGCTCGGTTCACCGCGCGCGCGCAGGGCCCTCACCGCAACGATGCGCTCCAGCAGCGCGGGATTGCCCGCATCCACCGTCAGCGCAAACCGCGCATTCGCCAACGTGTATTCGTGCGCGCAGTAAACCCGCGTATCCGCTGGCAAGGCCGCAAGCTTCGACAGCGAGGCCCACATGGTGGGTGCATCGCCCTCGAACAGGCGTCCGCAGCCGAGGCTGAACAGCGTGTCGCCGCAGAACAGCGCGTGCTCGGCGGCGAACCACCACGCGATATGGCCGCGCGTATGGCCGGGCGTGAACAGCACTCGGGCCACGCTCTCGCCCAGCGCGAACGCATCGCCATCGAGCACCGGCAGATCGATGCCGGGGATGCGTGCCGCATCGGTGCCAGGACCCGCGATGCGACAACCGGTGGCGGCTTTCAATTCCAGATTGCCGCCTACATGGTCGGCGTGATGATGGGTGTTGAGGATCCAGTCGAGTCGAGCGCCGAAGCGATCGAGCGCGGCCAGCACCACGCCCGCATCGCCCGGATCGACGACCGCAGTCTGTCCGCTGCCGACATCGCGCAGCAGCCAGAAATAGTTGTCGTCGAAGGCCGGCAGGCATTCGATCTGCAGCGTCATGGTGTCTCCCCGCGCGTGGCTTTGCGTTGGCTTTGTTACGCAGCATAGTGCGCGGCAGGTGAAGCGGCGCCAGCCACTCGCAGGCGGAGGTCCACACGGGCACCAAAGCAGCCCACAGCGCGGCGTGTGCGGCACTTTCCAGCCGGGTTTCGGTGATCGATCATCAACTATCGCAGCCCTGCGGTGCAGCGGACGCGGTGTGCGACCATGCCGCACATTCGCACTGGTGCGCAGAAGCAGGTTCTGCGCTTCATGCGCAGCGTTACGTTGCGCGGCGTATCCTGCAACGATGCGGTCAGCCTTGCGCGGCATTCCTGCAACCTCCCCAGAGTCGCCTGCATGCACGCAACAGCAACCCCCTACCCCATCGGCATCCCCGGCACGGCCTGGACCGAGGTCGAGCGCGCCGCGTGGCGCGCACGCCAGACCCGCCAGCGCAGCTACGCCGACGATGTGCTGCGCGTGATCGAACGTCTGCGTTCGCGCTTCGATGTGATCGAGTACGCAACGCTCGACTACGCGCCCGAAAGCTACGCGCTGGTCGCACTCAAGACCACGCGCTGGCGCGACGATCTGCCTGTGGTGCTGGTCACCGGCGGCGTGCACGGCTATGAAACCAGCGGCGTCCACGGCGCGTTGGACTTTCTCGATCAGCATGCCGACAGCTACGGCGGCCGCGCCAACATCCTCGTCGCACCTTGCGTCAGCCCGTGGGCCTACGAGCGCGTGCATCGCTGGAACCCGCAAGCGCTCGATCCGAACCGCGCATTCCGCGCCGATGGGCAGGCCGCCGAGTCGAGTGCGTTGATGCAGCTGGTCGCACCGTTGCACGAGCGCGTGCTGGTGCATATCGATCTGCACGAGACCACCGACAGCGATGAAACCGAGTTCCGGCCAGCGCTGGCCGCGCGCGATGGCGAGTCGTTCGAGCCCGGCATGATCCCGGACGGCTTCTACGTGGTCGGCGACACGCCCAACCCGCAGCTGGCGTTCCAGCAGGCGATCATCGATGCGGTGGCCAAGCTGACCCACATTGCGCCCGCCGATGGCAACGGCCAGATCATCGGCTCGCCGGTGGTGGCCGCAGGCGTGATCCTGTATCCGTTCCGCGCGCTGGGACTGTGCGCGGGCATGACCGCGGCCCGCTACACCACCACCACCGAGGTGTATCCCGACAGTCCGCGCGCCACGCCCGCGCAGTGCAATGCGGCACAGGTGGCAGCAGTGCGTGCGGCCATCGAACATGCGTTGACGCAGGGCGGTTGATCGTTCGACCGCGAACGCAGCGCGATGGCCCGGCGATCCAACTTCCGGCATACGCCCACACAAGATGAAAGGTTCACGCTGCGCGCTCCACCGTCCGAGTCGCACATCCCATGTCCACCACCCGCCGCGACCTGCTCAAGCTCACCGCGCTGGCTGCCGCCACCAGCGCCCTGTCGCCCTTGGCCTTGGCCGCATCCGGTAGCAACACGATGGCCAAGGCCGCAAAGCCGCTGCGCATCCTGATCCTCGGCGGCACCGGATTCACCGGGCCATTCCAGGTCGCCCATGCACTGGCCCGTGGCCACAAGGTGACCTGGTGCAATCGTGGCCAGCGGCCGGCGCCGGAGTGGCCCGGCGAGGTCGAGCAACTGCTCGGCGATCGCAACACGGGCGATCTGAAATCGATCTTCGTCTCGACCAATAAAACCCGATAGGCTGCCAGCGTGTGCCGTGCACGTCATACATGCACGAGGCCATCCATCCGTACACTTGCCCAAATGCACGAACGTCCCGACTTCAGCTATCGATCCGATCCCCGGGTGCCGGAGTTCGACGACCGCTATCCGATTGCGCTGATGGATGCTCAGTGTGCGCTGTGCTGCATCGGCGCGCGCATGATCGATCGGCTCGACCGCAGCGGCGAGATTCGTATCTGCCCCGTGCAGACGGTTTTGGGCGAAGCCCTGCTGGTCCACTACGGCCTGCGCGTCGACAGCCCCGAAACCTGGCTTCTGCTGGAGCGCGGCCAGGTGCTCGGCGACTTCGATGCGATGATCCGCGTTGGCGAGCGCAGCGGCGGCTGGGGCCGGGGCTTGAGCCTGCTGCGGATCGTGCCGCGCGCGCTGCGCCATCGAATCTATGCCGCGATCGCGCGCAATCGGTACCGCTGGTTCGGGCGCGGCGACCTGTGCGCCTTGCCGGCCGCCAGCCTGCGCGCGCGGCTGCTGCGTGATCCGCCATGAAGGTGCTGGTGCTGGGCGGCTACGGTGTATTCGGCGAGCGCGTGCTGCGCTTGCTGGCGCGTGATGGGCACGCGCTGATCGTGGCCGGGCGAGATCTGGTTCGCGCGCAGAAACTTGCAGCCGAACTCGGCGCACAGGCGCTACGCTTCGATCGCCAAGCCGATACCCATTTGCTGGCCACGCTGGACATCGAGTTACTGGTCGATGCGGCGGGCCCGTTTCAGGCCTATGGGGAACGGCCGTATGCGCTCGTGGAGGCCTGCCTGCGGGCGCGCATCCACTACCTGGACCTGGCCGACGATGCGGGCTTCTGCATCGGCATCGCCGCGCTCGACGCGTTGGCCATGGCGCAGGGCTGCGTGGCCTTGTCGGGGGTATCGAGCGTGCCCGCGATCTCCGCTGCTGCGGTGCGCGCACTGGCGAGTGGGTTTGAACAGATCGACGCTATCGACACGGCGATTCTGCCGGGCAACCGCGCGCCGCGCGGGCTGTCGGTGATGGCCAGCATCCTCGAACAGTGCGGGCGCTCGCGATCGATCTGGCTGGACGGCGGCTGGCGCGAGATGCACGGCTGGAGTGCGCCAAGGGCTTACCGGCTGGGCGCGTTCGGACAGCGTCGCGCGTATCGGATCGGGGTGCCGGATCTGGATCTTTTCCCGCCGCACTTCGGCGCCGCCAGCGTGAGCTTTCGGGCCGGGCTCGAACTGGGCGTGATGAGCCGCAGCCTTGCCTTGTTCTCGCGCCTGCGCAGGCGCTGGCCGATGCCGATCCGGCCCGGCTTCGTGCGCGCACTGCGCGGTTTGGCCGACCTGCTCAAGCCCTTCGGCAGCGATCGTGGCGGAATGGTGGTTGAGGTGATCGGGCGTGAATCGGGCCAGCCCGAGTTCGAGCGCAGCCAGCGCCGCTGGACCCTGCTGGCTGAGCAAGGCGACGGCCCGTGGGTGCCGGCGATGCCGGTGCGCGCGCTGCTGCGAAAACCCTGGCCGGCGGCCGGTGCGCGGCCGTGCATGGAGGCGCTTGATCTGAGCGAGCTCGAAACCGCGATGGCCGATTGTCGGATCCGCTTCGAACGCGATGGCACTACCCTGCGAGCGCTGTTCGCCACTGTGCGCGCAGTGGACCTGCCGAGCCTGCCCGCGCCGATCCGCGCCAGCCACGCCGTGTTCCATACCCGCGTGCTGCAGGGCACGGCCAGCGTCGAGCGCGGTGGCGGTCTTCTCGCGCGCTTGCTGTGTGCAGTGTTCGGCTTTCCTGCGGCGGCGGATGCGATCGAAGTCGAGGTCAGCAAGACCCGCGAGGGCGATGGTGAGCATTGGCAGCGCCGCTTCGGCACACATTGCTTTCGCTCGCGCCTGCGTGTGCTGGATGGCCGCATGCGCGAGCGCTTTGGCCTCTTCGAGTTCGAGCTGGATCTTCACATCGCCGGCAGCGCGCTGCACTTTCCTGTGCGTCGCGGCTGGCTGGTCGGCGCGCCGATGCCGCTATGGCTGTTGCCGCGAAGTGAGTCGCGCGAATACGTCGAGCACGGCCGCTTTCACTTCGACGTCGCCCTCGACGCTCCACTCGGCATCGGGCGACTGGTGCGCTACCGCGGCTGGCTGGCCTGAGCAACCCAGCACGCCCCCGGCGACATGGTGCCGGTCCGCACTCGAAGCAATGGGGCCTCACGGTGGCATACGCGTGAACGCTGCTCGCGTGCCGCGCGGCAACGATTGGGACGGCAACGATTCGGACAGGCATTGCAACGATTGGGACCGAGGCCGGGCTCAGCCGACGTCGCCCAAGGTGAACACCGGCGAGAACCCGCCGTAGATCATCCGCGCGCCGTCGAACGGCATCGGGTTGTCCTGCGAGAGCATGTCAGGGTCATTCATCATCTTCTGCATGCCGGCGTCGCGGGTCGCCTTGTCGGGCCACTCGATCCACGAGAACACCACGGTCTCGTCGTCCTTGGCCTGCACCGCGCGGTGGAAGTCGGTCTGCTTGCCGGCGGGCACGTCGTCACCCCAGCACTCGACGATGCGGGTGGCGCCGTAGCCGATGAACACCGGGTCGAACTGGCGCGCGTGGTCGATGAATTTCTGTTTGTTGGCGGTGGGAACGGCAATGACGAAGCCGTCGACGTAAGCCATGGGAGTCTCCTTTTGGGGCGGGGGCGAGACCCGATGCTAGTGCCGGACGCGATGGGCGTCTTGTGGCCTTCCGGACCGCTTGGCCTGCTGACGCAGCCGGGTGAACGGGACCGGCATCATCCGTGCCGAGAATCGGACGCCGCACGTCGACCCGTCCCGGCTGAAAGCTGCTGCCGCTTTGCGCGATCTGTTCGTGCAACGTCGGTAGGAGATCCCATGCGCATCTTGTCCCTCATCACTATGGGTACGCTCACGCTCGCGCCACTGTCACGCTGTGCGGCACCCGCGCAAGCGCCGGGCTGACTGATCGATGCCGTGCCGCTGGCGCTGGCGCTGGCCAGCACGGTGCCACGAGCGCGGTCAAGCGCCATGCTCCTGCCATGCCGGTGTTGCTGCCGCTGTGCATGGTCTGCCTGCGCAGCGCTGCGATCTGTCAGCACCCATGAATCAGGAAAGCGCCGACGATTGGAGCATCGGCGATTGGGACAGGCATCACTCGATGCACGACTCAGTGCCTGACCCGGTCTGCCGTGCGGCCAGCAGCGACGCCTGCCGGTGCCATACGAAACGGTCGGAAACGGCCAGCGGAAACGGTCGGGACAGTCAAACG
>Ga0209181_10010412_pt1 | contig 12085 bp, 6 predicted proteins | sample MAT05_FD_187208 | JGI IMG/M metagenome (GOLD analysis project Ga0209181, IMG submission 187208) | Freshwater microbial communities from Lake Fryxell liftoff mats and glacier meltwater in Antarctica - MAT-05 (SPAdes) (version 2) | ecosystem: Environmental > Aquatic > Freshwater > Ice > Liftoff... | reverse complement strand
TCTGGGGAGCGAGCCGGGACACGGCTGGGCTTTGACCGCCGATCCGAGGGGCAAACAACAGCGAGGTGCCATCATCTGGCACATCCCGCCAAGAGGCGGATTTTCCTCGGGTGGCGTACGCCCGGGCAGCGTGCGATTGGCCGGGGATGTGGCGCAGCTCCCTTCCGGCATCGCCGCGGTCGGTGATCGGTTGTTTATTATTTTTGACGATTCGCCGCAGGTTCCGCCGCCCGGCCCGCGTGAGGTTGTGTCGCTCTCTGTGGTTGCGAACCCCGCATCGGCAAACTCCCCTGCCACCGACCGCTGGGTGACCCGTCCCACCGGCGGGTTTGATGCAGAGCCCTCGTTACGCGGCGACGGCCAGTTGCTTCACTCGGTGGGTACGCAAGGTGCTATGTGGGTGCTGTTGCACGGGCTACGCGACGGCGATGCGGACCCGACGGTGCTGGCGCTTTATCGCCTATGCGTCGACACCCCCCGCGCTACGTGGATGCGGATGGCATTGCCCCCCGAGCTGGATGAGTACTCGCGCTCGGTCATGGAGCGAAACGGCAACCGCGTTTCGATGCCCGTTAAATGGAAGATAATTAATGATGTAGGTTTGGCTTGGGGCTCGGCAGGGTTGCTCATCGTGGCTGAAGAGTCTTCGGGCGTGCAGCGCTGGTGGCGAGCGGGTTACTCGCGCGCGAACAGTTCCTGCGGGCAATCGTTAGGGTCTAGGCCAGTGACTGTGTTAGGAGCCAAAGCAAGCGAAACCGAAGAGTTGCAGACCGACTGGGCGACGTGGCGGCGAGGGATGCTTGACTTAGCGGAGCTTTTTCCGGGCGACGAATCCAAGCGTCTTGAGCTACTCGGAGGGCCCGACGGGTCGCTATTCGCAACAGCACCCTCTCAGCCGCATCAATCGCGACTCTTCTCGCTGAGCTGGGTCGCCAGTGAAGGTGGAGTGGCCACCTCCGATTCCGTCGATGAGTACACGCTTCGGCCGCGAATGATTCGTAATATTATCTTTCCGGTCACCCCTTCGCCGGATGGGAAGCCCGGCGGTGTTGCCGCGGATGTTAGTGGCATTGCGCTCTGCGGATCAGTCGACGATGCCTCGGCAACCAATGTGCTTCTATTCGGCCCGCCAGCGGGGCCCAGGTCTGCGTTGATCATCGGTGGGGGCCGATTGCTCACGGAAGTTTCAATCGCAACTGGTCGCTTGCACTTCCAGGAACGCTTGGAGGCTCCTAGCCCAGTTTTGGGCGCGGACTACCGTGTAATGTTTATCTTCGCGCTCCTGATCGTGGGAGCTGTCGCGGTGTTTCTCCTGCGTCCGCCAGGCTTACAACGCTTCAATTTTCATTTGCCAGCCTCGACCTCACTCGCAGATCCCCTTGTCCGCTTGATCGCAGGCGCAGCGGATGTGCTTCTTGCGAGCGTTATCGGCACCGGTCTGTGGCGCCTCCCCGTGCGGACGCTTTGGACCGCGCAGTGGTGGGGCACTCCCGACAGTCTCTGGGTGCTGGTCACTCTTCTTTTGCTGCTCATCGGCCTGGGCACCTTGAGCGAAGCCTTCTTCGGCCGCACCCTCGGAAAGCTTCTTACTGGGTTGCGGGTTGTTTCTGTTCGAGGCGTACGACCGCGCGAAACTCAGAGATCTACTGAGGTTCCCCCCTCGCACGCGGCAGATCTGCCTGCCAAACCCACCATCACAGCCGCCCTCGTGCGCAACTGCATTAAGTGGCTTGCGCCTCTGGTCGCCCTCGCAGGGCTGGCAACAGTGACTCGCCGTCATCGAGGCGATGAGTGGGCCCAAACGGCGGTGGTTGAGCCGATTTCCGAGGACGATGAGGCGCGAGATGGCGTTGATGGTCCGACAGAGAGTCGCGCGCCGGATCGCTCGCCAAAGGATGATTAGCTGCCTTCACAAGCCCCGCTTTCCTTCGCAGAGAACTCGCGATGAAACGCGGCAGCCTGCCTTCCGATCACAAGAGGGGATCTGGATGGATGCCCGTCGGTCGGCACCGCCTACCGAACCTGCGGCGTGTGATGTCTTACACTGTTTGGTTGTAATGTGAGGGCGGAGTACGGTCTGGTTGCACATCAGAGCGGGGGCGGGCGAGAGTTATCGTCGGCGTATCGTGATGCGTATTGTTTCGGGCGCGGTTAAATGCAGTCGCGCTTGGTTGGTTGTGTACCTTAAGGAGTTTTTGATGTTGAAAAAAACACTGTTCTCTTCTGTCGCCGCGTTGGTCGCGTGCGCGTTCCTCGCCGTGAGCTCGCTCGCTCCCATGCAGGCAGTTGCGCAAAGTGAACCCATCACTGAAGATGATGTGATCGCCGGGACGATGGATATCGATTTCCAGACCCGTGTCAGGCGAGATACTTCCGGCGACCTGAAGGAAGGGTCGGCGGCGTTGAACGTCAAGGATAAATATAAGTTCAATATAAATGTTGCAAAGACCACCAACTTCACCGGCGAAATCACGCGTCAGCCCAATCTGTACTCGAAGATGCTGCAACGTAAGAAGCAAGACGCTCTGTTGAGCTACTCGGTGGATCTCGCGGTGCTAAACCCCAAAGACTTGAAGCAAAAGAAGGTCGTGGGGAAGTGGGTGGGCACGGTACCCGTAGATCTCACGAACGGTGCTTTCGATCTCGCAGGCGGCGCTGCGAAGGAGAGTCCTCTGCGCATCCAGGTGGATTCGGTGGGCAAGGCTCAAGCCTTTGAGGAAAAGTTTGGCGGTGTGATGTTTGGCAAGGCTGAAAAGAAGGAAGGTCTTGCCTCCTACACCTACAAGCGGTTAGTGGCTGGCAAAGAAGTTTCGTTTGTTGTCAAGCGATCAGACCCCATGCGCTTTGAAAACCTCGTTTTAGCCAAAGGCCCAGCGGAGGTCTATCCGCGGTCGACCGTCACTGGCCGGTTGGATTACGATTATGAAACCGGCAACTGGATCACCGATGGAATTCGCGTTCGTTACTTGCTGGACGGCAAGGAGTTCGAGGATGTAATCACCGGTACGATCAAGTGGGTAGAGGACGCCGATCGCGAAGCCAACGGCAAAGGTCACTACGACTTCAATCTCCGGTTTAACGAAGCGAAGAACAAGACGCCCTCCACCGAAGACGCCGCGTTTGAAAAGATGTCTGCGGAAGATGCCTTCTTCGCCGTTGATAACTCGCTTCCATGCCTCACAGGCCGCGTCTCTTACATCGACGTGTTTGGTGGCGGCGGAACCACACCGGTATCAAGCAAGGTCGAGTATAAGCTCAACGCAAACAAGCTTACAAAGCAGCAGATCATGAACTTCTTCAAGCTCTGGCTGATCGGTATCGGCCCCATCAACGACGAGTAAATCGCCAGTTCAAGGCCGGGTTGCTCGAGCCGCGAGGTTTTCCCGCCAGCTAAAGCGTAAGTGACGCACCGGCCGTTTCAGACAATACACCTTCGCGGTGCCGAAAGGTGCCGCGATGTTTTAAGGATTGGTTTCGCAGGTGAAGTCGCGCTTCACCTTGATGCGCACCTAAAAAATCAGGGCATTCGTGGGGATGCTTACAATTTCGCTCGCTGGCATCTTGTTCCGCGATCTCGCCCGCAGGGCTACTTGAAGGAAAAGGAAACTTCTTTGATGAATACCTCATTACACTCGCAGCTCATCCGTCGCTTCGCACCAGAGCGAGTCACCCGCTTCTCACGCCGCGAGATTCTCCTGGCAGGAACGGCCGCCGCGGCGACGCTGCTTTTAAGCGGACCGGCCCGTGCCATTTCGATGGCGGGTCGCAAGCCCGGCAAGCGGGTGGTTGTCATCGGAGCTGGCTTTGCTGGGCTTGCCTGCGCCCACGAACTGCTCGCCGCGGGCTACGACGTAACAATCGTTGAGGCTCGCTCGCGGGTGGGTGGAAGGGTACTCTCGTTTAACAAGTCCTTCTCCGAGTTTGTTCCAGGAAAGAATGTAGAAGGCGGCGGTGAGCTGGTCGGGAGTAACCATCCGTTTTGGATGGCCTACAGCACCAAGTTTGGCTTAGGATTTCACGATATTATCGAGGATGATTCGCTTACAGCGCCGGTCGTCTTGGGCGGCAAATCACTCAGCGATGACGAGGCGGATGCGCTATATGAAGAGCTCGACTCGGCCTGCCAGAGCATGAACAAAGATGCCGAGGCTATCGACGCCGATGAGCCCTGGAAATCCAAGGACGCGGCCGCGCTCGACAAAAGAAACTTGCAGTCTTGGATCGATGCGCTGAGCGTGGGTGAGCTAGGCAAACAGGGTTTGGCTTTGACTCTTTCCGCTGATGCCGGCGTCGATGCTGTGAATCAGAGTTATCTTGGCAACCTCGCGATGATTAAGGGGGGCGGCCTGGAGAAGTTTTGGAGCGACAGCGAAGTTTACCGGTGCGATGGCGGCAATGATCAGATCGCCCATCAACTGGCGGCCGCTATCACCGCAGATCGGATCGTGCTCGGGCTGCCCGTTACCGAGATCGCTGCCAAGAGCGACAAGATGATCGTCACCTGCAAAGATGGTCGCATCATCGAGTGCGACGACGTGGTGTGCGCGGTTCCCCCAACAGTTTGGAAGAAAATTACAATCCGTCCGGGGCTGCCCGAGTCACTCAAGCCGCAAATGGGCGTTAATGTTAAGTACATGGCGCGGGTTAAGCAAGCCTTCTGGCTCTCGCAGGGTCTTGCGCCCGACGCGCTCACCGACGAACTCATCTCGATGACTTGGGATGCAACAGAGGGGCAAGGCGCCCTGGCCACCGGGCCTGGCGAAAAGGCCGAACTTGCCCCTGAGGAAGTGAAGAACTCCTCATCAGACGCGGACGCGGCGGAATCCTCCGAGGTGAAGACCGGCGCAGCGCAACCAGCACCGGCCGATCAGGCAGCGGCGAGGGCCGCAATCATCGCCGCGATGGGCGAGAGGTGTTTAACATGCTTCTCCGGCGGCAAGGCCGCGGAGGAAGCAAGGGCGCTCGCGCCCGCGGAACGTAAGGCCGCATATGCCAAGGCGCTCGAAGCCCGCTTCCCGGGAATGAGCGAAAACTTTATCGAAAGCCGCTTCATGGATTGGCCGGGCGATCAATGGGTGGGCGGGAGCTATTCGTTTCCCGCGCCCGGCCAGGTAACGACGATGGGGCCCACGCTGCGTAAGGGCTTGGGCCGCCTGCACTTTGCGGGTGAGCACTGTTGTTATAAGTTCGTCGGCTACATGGAAGGCGCACTCTCTAGCGGGGCAGAGCTCGCAGCTCGCCTGGCAGTACGCGACGGAGTTTCGAAAGTGCCCGCCCCACAAAAGTAACCTCAAGTTAAGTGATCTGCGGACGCCAGAAAAACTTGCAACTCGATCAGCGAGTGAGCCAGAGGCAATCCGCCCCGATCACCCCGGTACGCACGCATATAACCTTGGGCCAGTGGCCTCTGAGAATGAGTCAACGTGGAGTTATACTCACGCCCGCATGCGCCTGAGAGCGTTGCGGTTCTGGGGGCGTGTGCCGCGGTTGGCTTATGTCGCAATATACTCTCATGTTGGGAGTGGACTCAAGGCGCGTCAACGCTGGATCCATGCCCGCTCACTACGGCCGCGGCGTCGCCGGTGAGGGTTTCCTGGCATCGCGAGCCGGGCTTGCGAGCCGGACTTAAGAGTTGGACTTGCGAGTTGGAACGAACTAGGGCCGCGGTCGGCCCACCCGATGAACCGTCAGGCGTAGACGTATAACTTTGGCTCGAGCCCGGCGTGTGAGCTATCCAAAATCGCACCGTTGCTCGCAATTACTTCAGCGTACCAGTGACCGGAATCTTTCAGGGTGCGCTTCTGGGTTTCGTAATCAACATGGATCATGCCGAACCGGTCTTTGTAGCCCTCGGCCCATTCAAAGTTATCCATGAGCGACCAATGAAAGTAACCGCGGATGTCCGCACCATCGGTAATGGCCTTGCGAAGCTCGATCAGATACCGGCGGGTAAAGTCGATCCGTTGTGGGTCATGGACCGCGCCGTCGCTGTGTACCCAGTCAAGATTGGTCATCCCGTTCTCAGTAATCATTACAGGAAGCTTGTATCGCTCGTACAGGAAGCGCGGGCCCCAACGCAAGCACGGAGGATACACCGCCCACGAGAGCGCATTGCGAGCATGTCCCGGTTCGAGCCAGACGTTCTGCGGCTTCCCGTCGGGTCCGGCTTTCACCCGGCCGCCGCTGTAAATATTACATCCGTAGAAGTCAACCTTCTGAGAGATTACCTCCATGTCGCCGGGCTGCACCTTGGGGACATCCGCCCCATAGAGCTCTAGCCCCTGCTCGGGATACTTCCCGAAGATGACCGCGTCGCCAAACCAGGAGTTATTAAAGAAGTTTTTGTCGCACCCGAACGAGGAGGCCCGGGCCGCCTCGATGTCCGCGGCCGATTCCGTCAGCGGGCATTCGACCTTCCCGATGGGTGCCCACCCAATGGTGGCTGGCTTCTTCGCGTTGGCCCTGATTACTTGCACGCTGCGGCCATGTGCCAGCAGCGTGTGGTGCCCCGCCAGCAGAGCCTGCGAGAAAGGATACTTTATTCCGGGCGCATGCTTAACATCGTAATGCCCAAGCCCAATGTAAATTTGCGGCTCGTTGACCGTCATCCAGTTGGTCACTCGGTCGCTGAGGCGATCCATGATGACCTTGGTATAATCCGCGAACCAGTGTTGGCTATCACGGTTGAGCCAGCCCCCCCGATTAAAGAGGGCCTGCGGAAAATCCCAATGAAACAGCGTGGCCCATGGCGTTATCCCGGCCGCGAGTATCTCATCTACCAGAGCGTCATAGAAATCAAGCCCCGCGGCGTTGACGGCTCCCACACCATCGGGCATTACCCGGGGCCAAGCGATACTGAAGCGGTAGGCATCCAGACCCATCGTTTTCATGATGGCAACGTCGCCCTTGTAGCGATTGTAATGATCGCACGCGACGTCGCCGGTGTGACCATGAACTACATTACCGCTGACGCGGCAGAATACATCCCAGATGCTTTCACCGCGCCCGCCTTGGGTCGTCGCGCCCTCGATCTGATAGGAAGCCGCAGCCGCGCCCCAAACAAAGCCAGTCGGAAAAGTACTTTGCATCAAGACCTGTGAAAAGAGTTACCTGTGAGAAGAGTTTAAACTTAATTGATAAGTACTAGCCATCAAACGCCGCAACCGGGAGAGCCAGGCTCGCCCGCCTTGCCCGTAACACCATTTGGACTACGGAATACCTGGTCGGCCACGGGCCGAAGCCTAGGCATGCAACTGCGCGGGTTGCCCGCAGTTTGCTGCCCAAGCTTTCCCCACCTATTCGCACTCGCCGCTCGACCACAGCCCGAAGAAGACCTCGACATCGGTGCCATCTACGCCGCCATCGACATTAACATCGGAGCGACTCTCGCTGAAAGCCCAAGCGACGAAGAAGTCCTCTACATCTCTACCGTCGATCCCGCCGTCCTCGTTGAAATCGGCGAAGCAAGGCGCGGGACATTGGAGACGACCGAAGAGCATGTCGTCGATAAAAATCGCCCCGTTTACGTTGCCTATCTGCGTAAACTCAACCAAGAAGCGCGCCTTGGTGGCGTTGGGAGGCACCGTTCCCTGGACGAGCACGCGGGTATGCATGTTTCGAGGGCTTGCCGCGTTGGCCGCGAGAGTCGTCCTTCGCGACAGAACTTGATTCGTCGCGCTGCGCCACTCGATGATCAGCGATGCGGTGTTCTGCCCAGCCATCGCATCGTCGGAGCGGTTGTAGAACCACGCCTGACCCACCATCGTGTCGCCAGCTGTGACATTAACATCCTGGAAGAGCGTGTTGGTGTTCGTGCCGCCAGTGAAGTTTCCGTACATCTTGGCGCCACGCGGAGTCGATCGCGCGCTAGCCGCGTCAGTAAAAGTATTGCCGGTCTTCGTCCAACCAGAGAAAGATGACGCCGCGTCAAACCCCGGATTAGCGAGACGTTGATCGGGCGCGAGTGCTTCGTACACGCGAACATAATCGACAATCAACTGCTGCGGAAAGACGGTCGTGGCGTCCGGATATCCTGGCCAGATTCCGCCCACCGCGAGATTAAGAATTACGTACATCGGTACATTGGGTACGCCGGGGTTTCGCGCGCTCTGCCGGCGAACTCCGTCGACAAAATAATCAATCTGTCCCGGCCACCATTCGCAGGCAAAGGTATGAAAGCCAGCGGAGAAATCCGGGCCGGTGAAGGGCCACCCCTGAGAGGCCACGTTCGGCCACGTTCCCCAGTGGTTCGTGAAGTGCACAGTCGTCACTTCGTGACCTAGGAACTCCATGATGTCAATTTCGGGAGGCCAGGTGTCCTGCGGCAAAAGCCAGAAGGCGGGCCAAATGCCCCGCCCACGCGGCATCTTGGCACGCATCTCAAACTTCCCGTACTGCTGTAGAAATCGGTTCCGCGTATTGATGCGCCCAGAGACGTACGGGGGATTAAATCGGGGGTCGTAACTCGCAGTGATCACCAGATTCCCGTTACTTACGGTGTTGGCGTACCTCTGATAGTTTTCCCATTCCTCGTTGTAAGGCCAACGGCCCACCTCGGGTGTCCAGTCGCTGCTGACGGCGGTACCGCTAAACTCGTCCGCATATGTCAGCGACCACAGGTCGGCGGGAAGCGATTCGCACTGCCCACGGGCGAATCCCGCGCACGCGATCACCAAACTAAACGCTGCGACCAGGGCGGGGGGCGGGCAAGACCAAAGGCCTGATCCAGTTTCGTTAAGGTTATGGTGTGGCGTATTCAACATAAACGTGAGAGTGAATGATCCGAAAACGCCTCGACGGCTTGCAACCGTCGTGGCGCGTGTGATTGAGGATAGCGCGGCCGATCCTCTCTTGGGAGAACTCAATCTCCGTTGCGATCATCCCGTTCACTTTTGCTCAGTGCCGAGCACGTTCGCGAGATTGAAGAAGGTGAACGAGTCACCGGTGGTATTAGCAGCCGCCCGCGGACCACTGAAGGAAGAAGGCTTCGACATCCTGCCCGTCGACCCCGCCGTTGGCGTCTACGTCGGCACTAGTTGAACCGGAAGACCAGTCGCTGAAGAACGCTTCGACATCTTCGCCGCCCACACCGCCACTGTTATCGTAATCGGCGAAGCAGGTACGCGCATCGGTCTGGATAAGTTCCATATCGTCCCACCATGTTGCGCCATTGGCGAAATCAACTTGGCGCTGGAAGATGAGGCAACGCACTGTCGCGGTACCTTCCGGAGCAACCGCCGGGAGGGTTTCGAAGTATGTGTACATAAGGTTATTATCCGCGCCCGTGGCCACGCCTGTGCTGCGGTAAGGCGAGAGATGAGTTTCGAACTCGCTGATATTGACTCCGCTCGCATCGAAGAACTCGAGCGTCAGGAAAGTGTCGTTACCCGGCTGAGTCAGGTCGTTAGCGAGGGACGTTGCCCAGCCGCTGGCCTTCCAAGTAGTCCCCCCGCTTGCTCCAGCGTTTTGGAACCAGCCGCTCGCCGCTACCGATGCGTTGTAACCACCAAAGAGCTTCGCGGCCCGATCGCCAGTGCGAGGGCTTTGGCCAACGTTGACCTGGCCATTACCAAAGTTTACCCAGCCAGAGACGGGGCTGCCGAAACAGTTCACGCCCGCATCTTCAAAGGAAAAATTCACCAACTGATTATCGCCGCCCACGCGGTTAAGAGTTACATCGTCGTACCACGCCGCACCACCGACGAAATCTGCCTGCTCAACATACGCTGTGATCCGCGTAAATGCGGTTCCGGGAGGCGCCACCGAAGGCGAGACCGTCTGCATAATCGGCTGGGAATCGGTGTTGCTCTCAAGTTTGCTGGAGCGATTTTCTTGGAACCCCGAGAGAAACTGCCGGTTCGCATCAAGGTAATCAACCGTGATGAAGACCCGCGACCCGCGATCGTCGCCGGGTACACCGGGTGTTCCGCTCTCGGTCCACGAGAGTGTGTCCCAAGGCGGACTGGTGACCATCGCCGTCGCTTCCCATGATTGGCCGGGGGCCGCGGGAACGTCTTGGAAGAAGCCGCTATAACCCAGCGGGCAGCAAAAGGGTCCGAACATCTTCACGTTGCGTGAGCCGCTGGTCGTGAAGAAGTTTCCGTTCTGCACGTTGCCAAAGGTCGAAAACCCGGTGGCAATAGAGCAAGGTTCTTCAAAGCCGGGGTTGTAAAGAACGTTTTGGGCAGTAGCGACCGAGCCCGCTAGGCCCGAGCCGCACGCCGCGGCGAGAATTGCACACTTATTAAACAGTTTCATCTTCAGATCCTCACAAAAGAGACCAACACACAAAGTAAACGCGACCGCAATACGTCACAGAAAAACATGAGATGCCCGGCCCGCAGGCCCGCAGTACAGCATAAGTACGGCAAGACAACACGCGGCGCTAGTAATACGCGCGTGCCACACATCCGTCCGGTTGTACGGGCAGGTAACAAACCGCCCTCTCTTCTCCAAAGCCTGTCCGCTACCGCGAAGTCGCGAACAAGTATTATTATGTTTCCAACCCCCAGATTAACTGATCTCGCCAACTATCTATTAGAATGGGTTGGCGGCATCACGAGTTGGATTATTAATCCAGCCGAACGGACGGCCCCTTCCCTCCTGTGGCAAATACTCGATGTTGAACCAACCGGTTTGCCCCAGGGCATAAAAGTCCTTGGCCCGAAGATCCCCGTCGGCCGCTCGATCGGGCTGACCAGATTTAGGCTGTTTGAACAGCACCGCGCTCCCATCTAGGAACGCGATCGTTCCGCTCGCGTTGTGCCGAGTCGTAATCTGATCGCCGCTGCTGAATAAGCCATCCGGAAACTCCGTGTTGTAAAGGCCGGTGCTCTCCTCGACGAAGATTGGAATACCCGGCAAAACTGCGAGTTCAGCGATCAGCGTGCTGGGAAACGTTGCTTGGGGGCGGCGTCCATCAAAAGGCACTCTGTAACCCACCTTAGTCGAGCTCCCCAGAGTCGCCCCCTGCATACCCTGCACGAAGGTATAATCAAAGTCAAGTTCAGAGCTCGTGCTAAATGTCGACTCGTTGCGGCCATTAATACTGCGCCGTTTGTTGGTAGGGCAGCTTCCGCATGCTTCTACGTTCTCGATATACTTATACGCAAGCCCGGGCACGATGCGCGTGGCATCGGCGGTATCCTGGTTTCTGGCCCACGCCGTTAATTCTCGCCCGCTAACGGAAATTGGGCGCCCATCAGCACGGCGCACTTTGTCCGGCCAAATCTTCTCTTTGTAATCGTTGCCGTAAGCATTGGCACCCAGCGCGAACTGCTTCACGTTCGAAAGGCAGATTGTCTGTCGCCCCGCCTCGCGAGCGCGACCAAGCGCGGGAAGCAGCACACTGATCAACAGCGCGATGATTGCAATTACCACAAGCAGCTCGATGAGTGTGAAAGCTGAATTATTTGTGCTACGCTTTTTCATTATGGCTCGACTAAAAACGCTGGCTCCGCAAAAACCACTTTACCCCAGAGTCCAATACTCATGTCGCTCGCGTTCCCACCGCACTGTTCACTACGGATTCGCAGCGAGTGAAATCGGATTGTTTATCCAACCAAAGGGGCGACCGCGGCCAGGGTTGTTGGGTACTTCGATAGGCAACCATCCTTCACGCCCGACCACAAAGAAGTCCTTGGCATCAAGATCACCCGCGTCCTGAGAGTTATCGCCACCACCCTCTGGTGCGTTGAACAGGCGGGCGCTCCCATCCAGAAACGATATGGTTCCGTTCTCGTTGTGACGCTTGGTGAACTGATCGTCGAAACTGAATAGTCCGTCGGGGAAATCAGTATTGAAGTACTTCGTGTGCTCTTCCACGAACAACGGAATACCGGCGAGTATGTTCAACTCAGCCACACGGGCGACGGGCAACACCGGGGGCGTGACCCGCCCATCGGGCTGCCTCAAGTGCGCAACTGGAGTTGAAGTTCCCAGACGCGCGCCTTGCATCCCTTGAATGAAGGTATAGTCAAAATCTAACTCGCTGCCGAGACCAAACTGGCCTCGTGTCGCTCCGTTGGTGCTTCTTCGCTTATTGGTCGGGCAAGCTCCAACCGAATCCACGTTGCTTACATATTTG
>Ga0209181_10010409_pt1 | contig 12089 bp, 9 predicted proteins | sample MAT05_FD_187208 | JGI IMG/M metagenome (GOLD analysis project Ga0209181, IMG submission 187208) | Freshwater microbial communities from Lake Fryxell liftoff mats and glacier meltwater in Antarctica - MAT-05 (SPAdes) (version 2) | ecosystem: Environmental > Aquatic > Freshwater > Ice > Liftoff... | reverse complement strand
CATTTTTTCATCAGACAACACTATTTTTCTGCGAATAGTGGGGCTATTTAAAGAAAAATAGCGGCCGTATGATGGAACAAAGGGTGGCATCAAATGACTAAGTTATTGGTGCCGCGTTCCTTATGATTTCCGACCTCGGAGAGGTCAAAGGTTTGTAGAAATGCATCGGGTTGACATCAATTCCCGACCTCGGAGAGGTCGAACGTTTGTTTCAACGCTATTTTCTGCAAACCTTCAACCTCTCCGAGGTCAGGAAAACATTGAAATGCTACATTTCTACAGACCTCTGACCTCTCCGAGGTCGTATGACAAAAAGCATTTCAAAGCGGCTGGATTAGTACCGCTTTTTTACTGCTATGCCTAAAAAAATTAATTTTTTTAGGACGTTGCACACACCAAAATGCTCACCACCAACATCTTACATGATAGCGTTGCAACCGATCATTGATTTAAAACCTGTGTAACCCAAAGCCCGTAGACCCCGGACTTACCCTTTCACCTTTTCAATTTATCTATCATGAACACACCTGATTTCGTGTCCCACCGGGACGCGCTGGACATCGTTTTCGCCACGCGAAACAAAGCCTACGGCGCGTATCAACTGCGCCGGTCTTACCCGAATTATCTGGGCAAGGCATTTGGCCTGGGTCTTTTGCTGATCGCCATCTTCCTGGCTTTGCCCCACTTGCTTTCTGCACTCTCTGGCGTTTTGCCGGAAGAGCCGGAAGTCAATGTCACGGCCGTGTTAGGCCCGCCACCGGATATTGACCTTGCCACTCCGCCACCTCCTCCAGCGCCGCCGCCTACTCCACCGCCGCCTGTGCGGGCCACCGTGCGCTACGTTCCGCCCGTGATCATGGAGGATCAGGATGTACAAGAAGAACCACCCAAAGTGGCGGTAGATGAACTGGACAAAATCAAAGAAATCGGAGCGACAGATCGGGAAGGAGAGGAGAACGCACCGCCGTCCGATATTCCCGACGACATTAAAACCGGGATCATAGAGTCCGTGCCGCCACCGCCGGAAGAAAAACCTTACGAGATGTTTGACCTGAACAAGCCGCCTACTTTCCCCGGCGGAGAAAAGGAAATGCTCCGGTTTTTAGCCCAAAACATCAAATACCCAGCCCCGGCTCGGGAGAACAACATTCAAGGCAACGTCACCTTGTCGTTCATCGTCGGTAAAGACGGTGCAGTGAGCGAACTTGAAATCCTGAAAGATATCGGTGGCGGTTGCGGCAAAGAGGCCATCCGGGTGGTGCAAACGATGCCTAACTGGAGCCCCGGCGAAGCCAACGGACATCCTGTGAAAGTTCGGTTCAGGCTGCCCGTGCGGTTTCGGTTGGAGTGATTTTCTGCAAGTAATTTTCTGCGGGTAATTTTCTGCGAGTAATTTTTTAAAAGTAATTTTTGCGAGTAATTTTGTAACTATCCAGCCGCTTTGAAATGCTTTTTGCCATACGACCTCGGAGAGGTCAGAGGTTTGTAGAAAGGTAGCATTTCAATGTTTTGCTGACCTCGGAGAGGTCGAAGGTTTGTTTCAACGCTATTTTCTGCAAACCTTCAACCTCTCCGAGTAGGCTGTCCAAACCGAAAAAAAACTCTTGCACTTTTTGTAAAAGTATCTTTATCTTTCAAACTTAATTGGTTGATTCCCAAATAAGTACAATTTAGAACCTCCCACAGAGATTATTTTTAGTAAAAATTTCTTTCAAAAATGGTATCCCATCAAAAAGTCCGGGAAAAACATTAATTAAAATCCAGCCGGAAAAATTTAATTTTGTCAGAAGTGAATTTTTAGAATTTTTTCTTCTGAATGTCTCAAAATTGATTGACATTCCAAAGAATATTTTTCAAAATATTTTGAATGGTAACTATCCAGCCGCCCTGCTCCATCGGAGCAACATCTTTGTAGCATTAGAGGAATGGGCGGTCCTGCGTGCCGTAGGTACGCTATTTCGCACAGTAGATAGCGTACCTACGGCACGCAGGACTCCAATTTTGGCACTTCTACAAAGATAGCGTCCCCCTGGGACGAGTCGGCTGGATAGTTACTTTGAATGAATTATTCTGCCCGGACTTTTTGAGGGGATACCAAAAGTGATTATCCTAAACGAAGATACAAATTGCTGATATTCAACCAATTAATACAATTTCGTGAATCGTTTTTCAATTGAAATGTGCAAGATAAATTTTCGCCCTTTGGACAGCCTACTCGGAGAGGTCAGAGGTTTGTAGAAATGTAGCATTTCAATGTTTTCCTGACCTCGGAGAGGTAGAAGGTTTGCAGAAAATAGCGTTGAAACAAACGTTCGACCTCTCCGAGGTCGGGAATTAATGTCAACCCGATGCATTTCTACAAACCTTTGACCGCTCCGAGGTCCGAAATCATACGTATTTAGGGGCGGCTGGATAGTTACAAATTACCTCCCTGAAAATTACTTCTCCAAAAATTACTTCCCTGAAAATTACCTCCCTGAAAATTACTTCCCCGAAAATTACCTCCCTGAAAATTACCTCCCTAAAAATTACTTCCCCGAAAATTACCCCTAAAAAATGACTTCACAAAAAACACCTCTCCTGCTCGGTACTGCGCAATGGGGTTGGAACACGCCCTCTGCCGAGGCATTTCGCCTGCTTGATGCCTGGCTTGCCGCCGGGCATCGCGCCGTGGACTGCGCCACCAATTATCCCATTAACCGGAATCCAGCCGATTTTCGCGCTGCGGAGAAAATCCTCCGGGAGTATGTCCGGGCGCATGGATTACATGACCTGCGGATTACGATTAAAATCGGCAGCCTCGACAATTTGCGTTCGCCGGAAGTGAACCTGGCGCCTTCTTTCGTGCTGATGATGGGGGAAGAATACCTGCGTCTGTTCGACGATAATCTTCACAGCATCATGTTTCACTGGGACAACCGCGACGACGAGATTGCCATACATGCTTCCCTGGAATCACTGGCGGTGCTGGAAAAAAATTACGGCCTGCGACCCGGTCTGTCCGGCATCGCACATCCGGCCACCTACGCCCGCGCCAACGCTGACCTTGCGCTCGACTTCGACGTTGAGGTAAAACACAACGTCTTTCAATCGGATTACGAACGTTATGCACCGCTGCGCTCCACAGAAGCCGTCCATCTTTCCGAAAACTCCGCCTCTGAATCCCCAAATCTCACAACCACCTTCATCGCCTACGGTATCAATGGCGGCGGCGTGAAACTCGACGCAGACTACCGCGCCAACAGCACCTACCTCGCCCGCGGCGGCCAGCCCGAAAAAGTGGCGGATCAATTGGGAAAAATCCGCGCCCTCCTGCCGAAATGGAGCACTGCTTTTGTGCGACCGCCCGTCAAAACGATGAACCACATCGGGCTGATCCATGCCGGGTTGCATCCCGGCATCGGCGGCATCGTGCTGGGCGTTTCGTCGGACGCACAACTGCGCGAAACCCTGGATTTTTGGCGCAACCTGGAGACGTTTGACTATACAGACGTGTGGCAGGCTTTGCAAAAAATTTGATCAGCAGGGTTTAAAGCAGGAATTTCAAAGCGCCGGGTTGTGTTGGACGGCGGCTTCACGGATTGGCTGTCTTCAAACACTGCATCTCGTCTTGCACGAGGATGTGATTTCCTTGTTGGTTTGTTTTGGGAAACATACCTACCGTGCAACTTTTTTGAGGAAACCTTGCTAATATTTCTTTGAGAGCACTGCCTTTTTTTCAACTTCCTTGCGATGAGAAATGCGCAGGTTCTCTTTTAAGAGGCCCGCTCATAAGCGCGGCCTTTTCTCGCTTGGGCAAAAGCCACGAAGCCCTTCGCCATGTCAAGCACTGTTTCCTTGTGTAGGATCGGGTACAGATTTGACAACTTTTTTGAAAGTTGTCAAATCTCGCTTGGGCAAACGCCACGAAGCCCTTCGCCGGGTTGAACGCTGTTTTCCTGTGCCAGGATCGGGTACAGAAGTGGAGGCCGGGGAATTGGAGGTGAGGGTAGGTGCTACTGCGATTACGCCACCGCCCCAATTATCTGCTCCAACACCGACTTCACCGCTTTCAAACTCCGTACATCATCCTGCACCAGAATGAGTTCCTTGTTTGTTTGTTTCAGCGAAATGCCCATAATGCGACCCTTCGCCCCCACAAACTGGACGATTTTATTAAACGTGGCCGTCTCGAAAAACGATGACTGCGGGTCGCCGAGGAAGTAGCAGCGGAGTTTGCCACTTTTCAGGATGAGCCGCTCGAAGCCCAGTTTTTTGCAGAGCCATTGCAGGCGCAGGGCCTCGAACAGCGCGTTCACTTGGTGGGGCAATTTACCGAACCGGTCTTCTAAACGTTTGGCGAAGGCCGCTACACCTTCTTCACTGTCAACGGTATTGAGTTCCGTGTAGAGGTTGAGGCGCTCCTGCGTATTCGAGACGTACTCGTCGGGAATCAGCATTTCGACATCCGTTTCAATGGTCACGTCGCGGACGTAGGAGCCGCGCTTTGCAATTTCTTCTTTGAACAGTTCCTTGAAATCCGTCTCTTTCAACTCCTGAATGGCTTCATCCAGAATCTTCTGGTAGGTCTCGAAGCCAATGTCGGCAATGAACCCTGACTGTTCGCCACCGAGCAGATTGCCCGCACCCCGAATATCGAGGTCGCGCATGGCCACCTGGAAGCCGCTGCCGAGGTAGCTGAACTCTTCAATGGTGCGCAGCCGCTTTCGGGCTTCCTGCGTGAGTACCGACATGGGTGGCGCGAAGAGGTAGCAATAAGCCTTCTGATTGGAACGACCCACGCGCCCGCGCAATTGGTGGAGGTCGCTGAGGCCGAACATATCGGCGCGATTGATGATGATGGTGTTGGCATTGGGGATATCGAGCCCGGTCTCAATGATGTTGGTGCAGGCCAGTACATCGAATTTTCGGTCAATAAAGTCTACCAGTACCTGTTCCAGATGCTCGGCATCCATCTGACCATGCGCCATCGCTACATCGGTGTCGGGACAGAGGCGTTTGAGCAACTCGACGATCTTGGGCAGGTCATTCACCCGGTTGTGGACAAAATATACCTGGCCGCCCCGGTTGACTTCGGTGTAAATCGTTTCGCGGATCAGGTCTTCGTCGAACACCCGAATCTCGGTATGGATGGGCTGGCGGTTGAGCGGCGGCGTCCGGATTACGGAGAGGTCGCGGGCAGCCATGAGCGAGAACTGCAAAGTGCGCGGGATGGGCGTGGCGGTGAGCGTGAGCGTATCCACATTGACTTTCATGGTGCGCAGTTTTTCTTTACTGGCTACGCCAAATTTTTGCTCCTCATCTACGATTAAGAGGCCTAAATCCTTGAATACAATATCTTTACTCAACAGCGCATGAGTGCCGATCACGATGTCAATCTGGCCGATTTTCAATTTTTCCAGAATGGCTTTTTTCTCTTTTGCGCTTCGGAACCGGTTCAAATAATCCACCGTGACCGGAAAATCAGCAAGCCGCTCTTTGAATGTTTTCGAATGCTGCAAGGCCAGAATGGTAGTCGGCACGAGGATAGCAACTTGTTTGCCATCGGTCACCGCCTTGAAAGCAGCGCGGATCGCCACCTCAGTTTTCCCGAAACCCACATCTCCGCAGATCAGTCGGTCCATGGGATAGGCTTTTTCCATGTCCGCCTTGACATCGTTCGTGGCTTTGAACTGGTCGGGCGTGTCTTCGTAAATAAAACTGGCTTCTAATTCGGTCTGCAAGTAGCCGTCGGGTGGAAACTGGTGGCCCGGAGCAGCCCGCCTGCCTGCGTACAGTTTGATGAGTTCAGCGGCAATGTCCTTGATTTTTTTCTTGGTCCGCGCCTTGAGTTGTTTCCAGGAATCGGAACCAAGTTTGGAAAGCATGGGAGGGGTGCCTTCCTGCCCGACGAATTTTGAAATTTTATGCAGCGAATGGATGCTGACGTAGAGAATATCGTTGTTTTTGTAGTTGAGCCGCACGGCTTCCTGTATTTGTCCGCCGATCTCTATTTTTTGTAGCCCGGCGAACTTGCCGATCCCGTGGTCAATGTGCGTCACAAAGTCGCCCGGTGCCAGTTCGCGCAGTACCCGGACGTTCAGCGCCTGATCCTTGGTGAAGCCCTGCCGCATGCGGTACTGGTGGTAGCGCTGGAAAATCTGGTGGTCGGTGAGGACGGCAATTTTCAGGTCGTCGTCCACGAAGCCCTCGTGGATGGCAGTTTCGACGGGCAAAAACTCAACTTTGGCTTTTAGTTCTCTAAAAATGGAGGCCAGCCGTTCGAACTGTTTGGGATTGTCGGAACAGATATAAGTCTCGTAGCCCGCCGCTTTGTATTGGTGTAACTGCCGGATGAGCAGATCAAAGTTCTTATTGAAACTCGGCTGGGGAGCGGCGTGGAAGGGGATTGTAGCAGATGTATTTGACATGATATAGGTCTACAACGACCTAGTCTTTTGATGGTTTAGAAAAGTACCCGCTGCTTTATCTGCCGGATGTTTAACCGGGCAAAACTGCTCTTAATCCTGGTATTCCGGTGACTGAAGTCGCGGGCACAGCCACTTTTACCGATTCAACTTTCCGGCCAATTCCTGCGCCTGTTCGTAGTGCGCATCGCCCGGCACAAGTTCGCGAAGCGATTCGAGGCAGCGAACCGTATTTTTTTCCTGCAAAAAACTCAAAGCTATGTACCACACCGCATCGGCTCGGAAAGCCGAGTTGCCCGTAGACAAGGGCTCAAGTGCGGCGCGGGCTTCGGCAGGGCGACCGAGTTCGAGCAGGCAAATGCCCCGATAAAGTTGGGCAGTGGTGTTAGTGGGTTGAGCCGCCAGCAAGCGGTCAAGTGCAACAAGCGCCTGGGTATAATCCTGGGCGTTGAAAGTCGTTTCAGCTGCGGTTGCTAAATCATCTGCCGTACTTCGCTCGGTCAAAAAGAGCGGAGCGTGCTGGGCATATTGGCGATAACCAGGTGCATCGGATTGCTGAAAAAACAAAACGGCTGCTATCATCAATGCAACCGAAGCGGCTACAGCCAATGCCCAACGCTGCCAAGTAAGCCGTGCTGTGAGCGGCGAAGTGATGGGCGTTTCGGAGGCGTTTTCCTTGAAGAAATCTGCGCCAATGGCCGTGATGTTTTCCGCAAAAGCCTGACGCTGTGCTGCCTGCTGCGGCCAATCCTCCATTTTTTGCCGCAAGGCAAATTCATTCCTGAAGTCCGAATCAGTCGTGATACGTGCTTGCACCACTTGCTGCTCCTCCACAGACAGCAGGCCGTTGAAATAATTGTCGAGCAATGCAGTGTCAAGTTCGTTCATGAATCGGTTGCCGGTTATGGATGATCATTGTCAGTTTGCAGTGAACCTCCTGTCCGCAACAGTTCCCGCCAACGCTGGGTACAGGCATTTTTGCGGCGATAGAGGGTATCCACGCTATTGAATTGGAGTTGTTCGGCGGCGTCGCGGGGAGGAATGCCGTTAGAAAGCAGCGTGAGCAACTGACGGCAGAGATCGCTGAGTTGAGCGAATGCGCCAGCCAGCCGTTGTTGCTGCTCTTGTTCGGCAAGGGCAGATTCGGCGATTGACAGCGCGTCTTCCGTCACCTCACCATCATATCGGATTCCCTCTTCTTTTCTTACCCCGGCCTCGCGTTTTTTTTGCCGAATGCGGTCTACCCATTTGCGGGAGTAAATGATGTAAAGCAGTGCGCCGAGGGGACAGGTAAGTACAAAATCTGGTGAAGCCGCTTTATCATAAACAGCCATGAGTGCCTCCTGGAACACATCCCGGGCATCGTCAGCCGAGCCGCCATGCTGCAACGTCCAGCGCAAGGCTTGTCTCGAATGCTGGTCATAAATCTCGCGGATGAGGCGTGGGTCATTGCGGCGGAGAGCCTCTATATAGCGGTGGTCGGTGTGCATAATTCAGGGACGAATGTACTGGCAAACTTTTTACATTTGCTGTCTCAACTGAAATCCGGGTTGGCACGCAATTCTTGTTATTCATTTTCGGTGATTGATTATCGGTGTTTTTGTGCCCGCAATTGATCCTGGAATAGTCAATGGGTCAGCCCGCTATTGGCATTGCACATTTGTTCACCAAACATCCACCACCCCGTATGTTGGAACTACAACCTGTCGAACGCCGCACTGGTCTTACACCTGAAACATTTGCAAAGGAATTTCTGCATCCGATGCTTCCGGTTGTTTTAACAGATCTCACTGCCGACTGGCCTGCTCGCAAGAAGTGGACCATTGAACATTTCAAACATCAGCACGGCCATTTGCAGGTGCCTGTGGTATCCAATAACTACTCGAAACCCGGAAAGGGTTACATGGCGCCCGATCGGGTGATCTCGTTCGGGGAGTTTTTGGAAATCATCGAGAGCGGCCCAACCGACCTGCGCATTTTTCTCTGGAATATTTTCCGGGTTGCCCCGGAGCTGCGCCCTGACTTCAAGATACCGACCCTCATGGGCGGCTTTGTGGACGAACTGCCGTTTATGTTTTTTGGCGGCCAGGGCTCCAAAGTTGCCCTCCATTACGACATTGACATGAGCCATGTTTTTCTCACCCAACTGCATGGCCGCAAACGGGTATTACTTTTTGCGCCCGATCAGAGCCGAAATCTTTACCGCCATCCGTTTACCGTGGCGAGTTATGTGGATTTAAACAATCCGGATTATTCCCAATATCCGGCGCTCGCCTATGCTCAGGGCTACGAAGTGATGTTGCAGCCCGGTGAAACGCTGTTCATGCCCTCCGGCTACTGGCATTATATCGAGTATACCGACGGCGGCTACTCCATCAGCCTGCGCTCGTTCGGTTCGATCCCGGCGCGGGTACGCGGCCTGGCGAACATCGCTTCGCATTATGTCGTGGACAAGGGGTTGAACCGCCTGATTGGGCCCAGTTGGAGAAAGATGAAAGAGCGAATGGCCGAGCGCCGGGCGGGTGCTGCGGTGTGATGTATTCTTTCCCCAATCAATCCGATCCTTCCTTCGGTTGCCGTTCGCCTTTCCGGACCGCACATCCCCGCAAGACCTTGCCGTTTACGGATACTTCTGCGGAGTAGTCAAATCGCAGATCGGACATCCCGTCGTTGCACTTTTGCTTGCGGATCAAGACCTGCATAGGTTGGTCGGCCTGAGGAGGCATGGTACTTGTTTGGTAGGTCCAAGAGGTTTTGCCGTCTGATTTGGGAGATTTCCAAAAAAATGCCTCGCCTTTTTCGTCGGCCATATTTTTTAAAAAAATGCCTCCGTCCGTTTCCGAAATGCGCAGACTCCAAAAGGGTTCTGTGCCGCTGCACCAAAATTCGTATGGAATGCAGGGATTGAAACGATCCAGCGGGCGAAGTGTATCTACTCTGGTTGCCGTGAACAAACTGTCGTCGGCAGCGGCCCCAATGGTCCCGGTCAGCACGGCATATACCGGCTCGTTTGGATATGGAGCGGGTTGAATGGCTTCCTTGTAAAGCGAATCAAGGATTCGGGTTTTATCCGTAACCTGATACATTCTACGGCTGGAACATTCCAGAAGTAGGAACCCTTGAGCGGCTTTCTGATATTGTCCTTTCAAGGTGACAGTTTTCACTGGAAAGGCAGCCAAACTGTTCGTAGGCATACTGGATGAAGTGGGCGTTTCGGTACATTGAATAAAAATAGTGGCAAGCACGAGCATCAAAACAATTTTTTTCATGGTCCATTTTTTTTTAAAATTTGCGGGAAGGTATCTCCTTACCTGGTTAAACGAAAAAGTGGCTGCCAGATAATTTTGCAAACCTACATTTGCGCATGACGAAATTTTCCGAGGTCATCGCCCGCTTGGAAGAGATAATCGAGTGGGCCAAGACGCACGAATCGCCTCTGGGCTATTTTGCTGCCGTTTATTATCGAATGACGATGGCGGTCCGTGATGCCGTGGAGCGCGGTGAATTTGAGAATGGTTCGCGCATGGAGCAGATGGACGTAGTATTCGCCCGCCGGTATTTTGACGCGCTGGCCACATGGCAGGCAGGCAAAACACCTACTCAGTCGTGGCATACTGCATTTGAAGCCGCACAAAATGAGCAGTTTACCGTCATGCAGCATGTCCTCCTGGGCATGAATGCCCACATCAATCTCGACCTCAGCATCGCGGCGGCTACGGTGCGGCAACGCGACGCCATCTACGGGCTTCGCCGCGATTTCGAGCGCATCAACGACATCATCGCCGCGCTGGTAGACGGCACGCAGAATTGTATGGCCAAAATTTGGCTGCCCTTTGGGTGGCTGGATTTCTTACTGCGCACGGAAGACGAAGGCTGGATCAATTTCAGCATCCGTGCGGCCCGGGGGGCATCCTGGCAGGCTGCGCTGGCGTTGGCGTTCGCACCGGATAAGCCGACCGAGCAGTTGATTGTCCGCACACTGGATAATACTGTGGCGCTTTTTGCCCAAAAACTTCAGAATCCGGGATTTCTCATCAACTTGGGGATGAAGTTGATGCGGCGCTGGGAGGAGGGGTCGGTGCGGGAAAGGATTGAGGTGCTGGAGCGGATGTAGGGGTTATGGGCGCTTTTTCCACCAATCCTCAAACCCCTCCAAAGGATACCGCTGCGTAAACTTCACTTCGCCCAGCATCTCCCGCTCTTGGCTGAGGTAGCGCAAAAAATCATCCACGAAGCGGGCGTAGTCGCTTGGCTCGGAGGGCAGGGTGCCAGCAGCGATTTGACGGTATTTTCCTAAGTCAATGTCAGGAGCAGCATCGCTGCCAGCACTGAAATTTTTGAGCAGTTCGGTTAGCGCAGCGGCAGCAGCAGCGGTCAGCACCTGCCCTGTCAGGGTGACGGGGCTTAGCAGCAGTTCGATGATTTTCTTGCCCGCGTATATCAAGCCCTCTTGCGCGACCCCGCTGCCGTATGCAGCCGCTAGGCTGTGTTTGCTGACATAGAAATACATCAAGAACGCATCCTCTACGGAGAGGTCGCCGCGCAGGTAGCAGTATTCCACCAGCAGCATTTTGTTGTGCGGGCTCAGGCGACGGTTGTCGCTGATGAGCCGGGCGAGTTGCTGCGCGAGGTCGGGCGCGGCTGTCGTTTTGGATTTAAAATCTTCAAAATCAGCGTATTCCGTACCTGCCCAATCGTCCCGCTGGATGAGGTCGTTGAAGGCCGTTTCAATCAAAGCCTTTTCTGCGTCGGCCTTGCCGTCGAGTTGGGCTGCTACGTTGGCCTTGAATTGCGCCAGCAATTGCCGACTCAGCCGCCCCAGTTCTTCCCGCCGGAGGAGCCATTCCAAGGCCCGGATGTCCTCGTCGCGCCACCGAAAAGCCGCCCACATTTCATGGTGCTGAAACGGCGCGTCACCCGCCCTGCGCACCTCGGCGATGGCTTCCTGGATTTCGCGATAATGCGCGTAGTGCTGTATCGGGGCCATGTAATCCGCATGCGCATCGAGGCTGAAATACCGCACCGGGAAGCCGTACAGAAAGCCCTGCTCCGGTGGCAGCGCGGCCTCGCGGGCGCGGATGTCCGCTAAGGCCTCGCTAGTGTCTATTTCCATGTCGCGCAGCACCAGCAGGTTCAGGTAGGCGGCGGGCAGGTAGTGGTCGGCAGCGAGCGCAGCGTATTCGGTGGCTTCGGTCAGCGCGTCGTTGCTGTACAGGAGGAGCGCGGCGTAGTAGAGTTCGCGCCAAACCTGTTGCTCGACCAATTCATCGGTCGGCTCTTCGATTTTAGCCAGTGCAAATTCCAAAATGGCCTCGTGCGGCTCGCGGAACAACTTGGCCGATTCGATGAAGTAGTATTGCGAGCCGACGGTATTCTTCCCAGATTTTCCACGGGCGGCACTGCTGCCGGGTGGTGTCTGTAATGGGATAGAGGGTGTTGAACTGGTCGAAGTTGTGGGTGAGTTTTTGGAGGGTGCGGTGGAGGAGATAGGGGGCGGGGTGGGTGGAGAAGTGGGGGAAGGCATGGTGAGTGGTTCTGAAAAAATCGTGCTTGCCTGTCCCGTCCTGAAAAAAGTTTACAGGTTGAGAGATAGTACTGGTATAGGTTTACAGGAGATAAACTCGTCCTGAAATAGGTTTACAGGTCATTGAAATTTCCTGGTTTGTCACCTGCTTTTTAGTA
>Ga0209181_10010407_pt1 | contig 12092 bp, 15 predicted proteins | sample MAT05_FD_187208 | JGI IMG/M metagenome (GOLD analysis project Ga0209181, IMG submission 187208) | Freshwater microbial communities from Lake Fryxell liftoff mats and glacier meltwater in Antarctica - MAT-05 (SPAdes) (version 2) | ecosystem: Environmental > Aquatic > Freshwater > Ice > Liftoff... | reverse complement strand
CTTGCCCGGGTTCAGCGCCGCGCGGATCGCGCCCGCGCCCGGGTTGCAGATCGGCGTCTTCGGAAGGCCGTCGCGCTGATAGGTATTCCAGTCATTCGCCCCGCCAATCTCCTTGGTCGTGATCGAACGCCCCAGCGGCACACCCTTGGTGATGCCATAGACGATGGTCGCATCCGCCTGCATGCGGATGCCCTGCCGCAGGCGGTTGGAGTAAAGCCCCGCCACCGTCGGCTGCTCGTCGGCGTTCCCGGTTTCCTTCTCGACGATCGACGCAAGGATGATGGCCTCATCGCGCGTCTTCACCGCAACATCGGCCGCACGTTTGTCCCACAACGCGTCAAGCAACGCCTTCTGCGCATCGCGCATCCGTTTCACCACATCGGCCACCGTATCGCCGCGCGAAACCGCATAATCCCCGGGCAGAAGCACGCCTTCGGTCAGATCGGCCGGGGCCTCGCCGGTCAGCTTGTAGGAGAGGTCGGCGCCGACCGTGGAATTCCACGTCTTCCCGGTCAGCATCTCCAGGATCTGGAAGTTGCTCAGCCCCTCGGGAATGATCACCGCATACTGCATCGACGCGCCGCCCGTCAGCTCGGCGACCACCGCTTCCATGCTCGCGCCACTCGGGATCGCGTACTCGCCCGCCTTCATCACCGGCTTCTCGCCCGTGAACTCCCGCGCACGCAGGATCAGCCTGAACTGGTCAGCATCCGTGATGACGCCTGCTTCCTTGAGCTTCGTGGCGATGGCCTGCGTCCCCGCGCCCTTCTCCACCACCACGAGGCGCGGCTTGCCGTCCTCGCTGGCCGGGCCTTCGGCTGTGTACTGCCCGTTCAGCCAGAACCAGCCGCCGCCCGCGACCGCAGCGCCAAGCACCATCAGTGTGATCAGGATGCCAAACAGCTTGCCCAAGCGGAGAACTCCCTGGTGAGTGTCTGCGAGTCTTAGCCTGCCCGGACGGCCCGCACTACCCAGGCCGCCTGCAAGACGAGACTGCCATGAGTTGGGAGATCAGTCCGGCGCCTTCAGCACAAGCGCCGCGTTGGTGCCGCCAAACCCGAACGAGTTGGACAGCGCCGCGCGCACCTTCTTCTTCACGGCCTTGTGGGGCGTGAGGTTGATGGGGCTATCGAACGAGGGATTATCGAGGTTCAGCGTAGGCGGAATGATGCCATCGCGGATCGCCAGCACGCAGAAGATCGCTTCCACCGAACCCGCCGCCCCGAGCAAATGCCCAATGGCCGACTTGGTCGACGACAGGTGTGAACTCGCAGCCGCATCGCCCAGCACGCGCGCAACCGCCCGCACTTCGATCTCATCACCCGCCGGCGTCGATGTGCCATGCGCGTTCACATAATCGATCTCGGAAGAATCCAGCCCCGAACGCTGCAGCGCCGTGCGCATCGCCCGCTCGCCGCCATCGCCCGTTTCGTCCGGCGAGGTGATGTGGAACGCGTCGCCGGTCAGGCCATAGCCTACGACTTCCGCGTAAATCTTCGCGCCGCGCTTCTTGGCATGCTCGTACTCTTCCAGCACGACAATGCCCGCGCCTTCGCCCATCACGAAGCCGTCGCGGTCCTTGTCGTAAGGCCGCGAAGCCTTGGTCGGCGTGTCGTTGTAGGAGGTCGACATCGCCCGGCACGCGATGAACCCGGCATAACCGATGCGGCACACCGAAGCCTCGGAGCCACCGGCCACCATCACATCCGCATCGCCCCACTGGATCAGACGCGCACTGTCGCCGATCGCATGCGCGCCCGTGGCGCACGCGGTCACAACCGCGTGGTTCGGACCCTTGAAGCCATACTTGATCGAGACCTGGCCCGACGCGAGGTTGATCAGCGCCGACGGAATGAAGAACGGCGAGACCTTGCGCGGTCCTTTTTCGTGCAGCTCGATCGCGGTGTCGGCAATCGCCTTGAGGCCGCCAATGCCCGACCCGATCATCACGCCGGTGCGGATCTTGTCGTCATACGTTTCCGGCAGCCAGCCCGCGTCGGCGATGGCCTCATCAGCCGCCGCCATCGCGTACAGGATGAACTCGTCAACGCGCCGCTGTTCTTTCGGCGACATCGTCTTTTCAGGATTGAACGAGTCCGGATCGTCGGCCGAGCCACCGCCGCGCCCGCTTGTCCACGGAACCTGTCCGCCGATCTTGCAGGCAAGGTCGCCCGTCTCGAACAGATCGACCTTCTTGAGGCCCGACTCACCGGCGATGAGCTTCTTCCACGACGCCTCGCGGCCGTTGGCCAGAGGAGTCACGAGTCCCATGCCGGTTATGACAACGCGCCGCATGATGGGGCTCCGAGCCGGGGCGCGCGTGAGTTAGACGCGTTCCTTGATGAAGCGAACAGCGTCGCCCACGGTGCCGATCTGCTCTTGCACATCGTCCGGGATCTCGATGCCGAATTCTTCTTCGAACGCCATGACCAGCTCGACCAGGTCCAGCGAGTCAGCGCCGAGGTCGTCGATGAACGAGGCTTTCTCGTTGACCTTCTCGGCGTCAACTTCCAGGCGCTCGACCACGATTTTCTTCACGCGTTCGATCACGTCGGACATCTTTATCCCTTCCAGTGTCGAGGCCCGGAACACTACGTGCCGGACCCGGAAAAATCTGCGTTGCGGCGCGGTAACACGCCGGAATTCCTTTGACCATAGCCGCCTTGTAGGGGCCAGCCTAGACCATCGCCATCCCGCCATTAACGTGCAGGGTTTGGCCCGTTACGTAAGCGGATTCATCTGATGCGAGATAGAGCGCGGCGGCGGCAATGTCAGCCCCCGACCCCAATCTTCCCGCTGGAATACCCTTGAGAAGCCCCTCTTTCTGGTCGTCTTTCAGTACGTCGGTCATCGGCGTGGCGATGAAACCGGGGGCAATGCAGTTGGCCGTAATGTTACGGCTGGCAACCTCCTGGGCGAGTGACTTGGTGAACCCGATCATCCCGGCCTTGGAGGCAGCATAGTTCGTCTGCCCAGCATTCCCGGTCACACCCACCACCGAAGTGATTCCGATAATTCTGCCGTGACGACGCTTCATCATGCCCCGCATCGCCGCCCGGGCGAGTCGGAAATAAGCCCCCAGGTTGACGTTGAGGACAGCGTCCCAGTCCTCGTCCTTCATGCGCATCAGCAGGCCATCACGCGTCAGTCCGGCGTTGGAGATGATGATATCCAGCCCGCCCAGCGCTTCTTCCGCCTGCCCCACCAGCGCCGCCGTCGCCGCCGGGTCAGACAGGTTGCACGGCAGGATCACCGGCGACCCGCCGATCTCCGCGGCCGTCTTCTCCAGCGCCTCAACCCGCGTCCCCGACAGCGCCACCTTCGCGCCCGCGTCAGCCAGCGCCTTGGCAACCGCCCCGCCAATCCCGCCGGATGCGCCGGTCACGAGGGCAAACCTGCCAGTCAGATTGAACATGCGCCTAACCTCTCCCACCGCTCGTCCTGACGAAAGTCAGGACCCATGGCTGATCTCGAACCTTGTCCGGGATTCGAGCTGCATCCCAAATTCAGCGCCTGCCTAACCTTCCGCCCTGGATCCTGACTTTCGTCAGGATGAGCGGAGATCGGCCAACGCCCACAATCCTCTAACCCAAGTTCTTCGCAAACGCCTCAAGATCCGCCGGCACGTTCAGCGCCACGGTCTCGGCCTCCGGCGCATTGCGTTTCACCATGCCCGACAACTGCTTGCCCGCGCCCGTCTCGACGAACTTCGTCACGCCGCCCTCCCCCGCCATCCATTGCACGCACTCGCGCCAGCGCACGCGGCCCGTCACCTGCTCGACCAGCAGCTTCTTGATCTCCGCCGGATCGGACACCGGCCGAGCAGTCACGTTGGCGACAACTGGAACGACAGGCGCATTCACAGTCGCCGAAGCCAGAGCCGCACGCATCGCTTCAGCCGCAGGCGCCATCAGCGGCGAGTGGAACGGCGCCGACACCGGCAGCGGAATGGCCTTCACGCCCTTGGTCTTGGCCGCAGCAATCGCAGCCTCTACGCCCGCCTTCGAGCCCGAGATCACGACGTTCCCGTTGTTGTTGTCATTGGCGACCACGACGACGCCCGCAGCCGAGCCTTCTGCCGCAATCGCTTCAGCGATTTCGACATCCACCTTGCCGATCAGCGCGGCCATCGCGCCCGTGCCCGCCGGCGCCGCTGCCTGCATAGCCTCGCCGCGCTTGCGCAACAGCCGCGCCGCATCCGTGACGCTCAACGCGCCCGCCGCCGCCAGCGCCGAATACTCGCCCAGCGAATGCCCCGCCACGAACGCAGCCTGCGAAATCTTCACCCCCAACCCGGCCTCCAGCGCCCGCGCCGCCGCAAGGCTCACCGCCATCAGCGCCGGCTGCGCATTCGCCGTCAGCGTCAGCGTCGCGATCGGGCCTTCCCAGATCAGGCTCGACAGCTTCTCGCCCAGCGCCGCGTCCACCTCATCGAACACCGCCTTCGCCGCCGGAAAAGCCTCCGCCAGCTCCTTGCCCATGCCGACGGCCTGGGAGCCCTGGCCGGGGAAGATGAAAGCAAACGACATGGAGGCCTCAAAGAATCAGGAAGATCAGGCTTCCTAGAAACTAGGCCTCACAGACGCAAGGGACAGTGTCTGGTCACGGATTCAGCCCAGGACATGTCATCCGGGGCTCAATCCACGACCATCGCCTCGATACGCGCCAACAGCGCAGCTGCAGCCCCATCGACCGATTGCATCTGCGTCAGCTGCAGCGCCATCCAGCCAAGCTGGGATTCGATGGTCGCCGAGAGCTGCGGCGTCTCCCCAACCAGCTTGAGGAACGCCGCCTCGTCAATGTCGGCAAAAGCGGCGAGGCCGTAGGATTCACCGACAGCGCGTACATCATTGATCATCGGCCTCAGCGACTGGTTCTGCGTGGCATTGTAGCTTGCAAGAACGACGCGATAGTTCTGGATTTCGCGCACAAGCGTCGCGTCGCGGATCAGGCCGATCTCGCCTGCGCCAATCAGCGCATCGAAGGATGTCGTGCTCGGTGTCGGATAGATTCCGGTGACCATCGCGCCCCACAGGCCGCGTCGCGCGCCATCATCCAGCGGCGGCAATTCCGGCATGGCCAGCGTACCGCTCAGGTTGACCGACGCAGTTGAGGCTGTCTGCGTGTTGAGGCGGTCGACCGATTTCCCCGTCGCCTGCAAGATTGTGTGATGCGCTGCGGACATACGGCGCAAGGTAACCGCGCTGGCGGTCGCGATCTGCTGGCGATCTTCCTTCAGGTCGGCGGCGATCTCACGAAGTATGCCCGCCTCGCGCTTCTGATTGCTGAGATCGGTATTCCACGCCGTCAGCTGGAAACCGAGAAACACCCCAAACACCACGACAAGGAACTCGATTGCCACCGCCGTCCAGTTCTGCGTCTTCAGATGATGCGTGATGCGACCAAGCAGCGATACGCGCAGCGGCGGCACAGGCGCTTCAGGCTCGGCAATATCGGAAACAGCGGGCGCGTCAGTCATGGCATGCCCCCACCCGCGTCCATCCCCTCAAGAACGTAACCCGCGCGCCGACAGTTTTTGTCAAAGCGGTCCTTCGCCTCCAGGCGATAGACCAGACAACGCGCCCATCTAGTCTGCTCCACTGTTTCCACCTGAAAGTCGCGCAGCCTGTCCATGTTGGCGCGAAACTCCGGCAGCAGGGCGCCATTCGGCGCGTAGAACGCCTCGCCGCCCACAAGCACCCGGGGCAGCACCTCGTCCTCCACGAACGTCACATAGCGAATGTACTTCCTCCCAACACCGTCGAGTTCGGAGTAGAAGAACGCCAGGTCGAACAGCGTGACCGGATCAAGCAGCTCCGTCAGCTGCATCTGCTCGAATGTCGTCCACACCGTTGGCGCCGTATCCGAGCCTTTGATGCGGAAGAAATAAGGAGCAGGCTTTTCGCCCGCCGCATAAGCCTTTTCCCAGTCCGCCAACCCTTTCTCGATCTCGCCAATCATCCCCGTCTGCACACTGAGGGAATCGCTGATGTTGGTGATGATCGCGCCAACTATGCCCGCGCGCCGCTCCGTCGCCGCGCGTTCCTCATTCCAGTTGTTGAGCTGGAAAGCGAGGAACACGCCCAGCAGCACCACAAGAAACTCGATGACAATCGCCGTCCAGTTCTGCGTCCGCAGATGATGCGTGATGCGGGCGAGCAGCCCACCCCCGCGCCGCGGCCGCTCCAGTTCCATGACAGGGGCAGACTCTGGCGGCGCCGGTTCAGGCGTGATGGTCATTAACGAAGCCTCTAAAGCGCCGGGATGAAGTTGAGCGCATAGTAGACCCACAGCGCGTAAATGACTGCGAGACATACCCATTGCACGCGCTTGTCCTGCCAGAGCCAGGCGGCTCCGAGCGTGAGCAGCGTCCCCACATTGATCAGCACGGCCCACTGCAGCGTTGCGATAGACAGGTTCACCACGACCGCGACTGCAATGTAGATGAATAGCGCCGCGATGTATTTTCGTCGGTTCGCCTCGTCGAACGCGACCAGATCAACTGTTCCGCCCGTCTCGACCTCGGGAACGATCAGCCACGCCGCCACATACAGGATCGCCGCTGTGAGCAGCAGGAGACCGACATACCACAGCGCCCAGCTTTCGAGGCCGCGCTGCTGCCACATGCTGAACCAGTAATCGACGCAGCAGAACAGGATCAGGCCGACATAGCCGGTGTGCACCAGCGAGAACCGAACCTTCCGCGCCCGGATCACCTGTGCGAGACCCGTAAGCATGTGGGCAAGGGCAAGCGAGATCACGATCGCCAGCAGGACGCTTACATACTCGAATGTGGTCATGTCCCGCCGCCCCCGTCAGTCGTCGTCATTTCCTGCCCCGTCTTACCGCGTGCATTAGGGGCGCGACTCCATAAAAATCAAGGCACTACCGGGCATGCCGGCTGCTTCCATGTTCAAAACCTGCGATTCATCGGGAGTTTGGCTCCGCACACCCTGTCCGCAGTTGGCATTCCAGCTTGATTCCGCCCCGTATTCGCGTATAGCCCGCCGCTTCCAGTGAGAGGCGGTCCTGTGGCTCATCCGAGCGCGCGGGATCCATCGTGACCAGTCCGCCCTTCGGACTGGGAGCGCCGCCCCTCCAAGAAGGGATAAAAAATGGCGTTTTACGAACACATCGTGGTCACCCGACCCGATATCTCCCCACAACAGGTCGACGCTCTGGTGGAAGACATCACCAAGATCGTCACGGATGGCGAAGGCAAGGTCGGCAAGACCGAGTACTGGGGTCTCCGCAATCTGGCCTACCCGATCAAGAAATCGCGCAAGGCTCACTACTCGCTCATCAACATCGACGCCCCCGGCCCGGTGATCCATGAGATCGAGCGCCGCCTGCGCATCAACGAGGACGTGCTGCGCTTCCTCACCGTGAAGGTGGAAGCCCTCTCCGATGAGCCCTCGGCCGTAATCGCCCGCAAGGACCGTGACGATCGCAAACGCGACCGTGACGATTTCGGCGGCGGCTTCGGCGGTGGTGGTGGCTTCGGCGACCGTCCTCCCCGCGGCGACCGTCCGCCCCGCGACTTCGGCGATCGTCCGCCGCGCGGCCCCCGTCCTGATCGCGGTTAGGAGCAACAAACATGGCCCAAGTCAAAATCAATATCGCCAACCTCCCGTCGCGCCGCCCGTTCGGCCGCCGGCGCAAGGTGTGCCCGTTCTCTGGCGCTGACGCCCCAGCGATCGACTTCAAGGACGTGAAACTTCTCCAGCGCTACATCTCGGAGAAGGGCAAGATCGTTCCGGCCCGTATCACGGCCGTCTCCGCCAAGAAGCAACGCGTCCTGTCGCAAGCGATCAAACGCGCGCGTCACCTGTCGCTGCTTCCGTATCTCGTGAAGTAGGAGGGAACACCCTATGGAAATCATCCTCCTCGAACGCGTGGACAACCTCGGCGCCATCGGCGACGTGGTGAAGGTGAAGAACGGGTTCGCCCGCAACTTCCTCTTCCCGCAGCACAAGGCGCTTCTTGCGACCGATGCCAACAAGGCCCGTTTCGAGCGCGAACGCACTGCGATCGAAGCCCGCAACGAAAAAGCCCGCGCTGCAGCGCAAGCTGAAGGCCAGTCGCTGGACGGCACGACCTACGTGCTGATCCGTCAGGCCGGCGAAACCGGACAGCTGTACGGCTCGGTTGCCGCCCGCGACATCGCGGACGCGATCAACTCGGGCGACGGCCACAAGGTCGAGCGCAAGCACGTGGCGATCAACCAGCCGATCAAGACGATCGGCATGCACGAAGTCACGATCCGCCTGCACCCGGAAGTCGCTCTCAAGGTCATGCTCAACGTCGCCCGCTCGCCGGACGAAGCTGAACGTCAGGCCAAGGGCGAGAACGTGATCGCGGCCGGCCAGGCTGCCGATCGCGCTGCCGACATCGAAGCCGCTCAGGAAATCGCAGCCTCGGCGCAAGCCGCCGGCTTCGACCGCGGCCCGATCGACGGCTGATCGCCTCGACCTGATCCAACAAAGAAAGGCCCGCTGGAAACAGCGGGCCTTTTGCTTTGCGGGCGTACGGCGCATCCACAATGACACCGTAGAAAATAGCCCCAAGCCAACTCTCCCGCAGGCCTCATCCTGGAGACCTCGCACGGGAGACGAGTGACCCGAGCTTGTCATCCCGGAAGCGCGAAGCGCTATCCGGGATGACAGTCAGGAACGCACATCCCCGAGCAGCGCGCGAAGTGCGCGCCCGTCGACTTGCCGCGCCGAAGCGCAGCGAAGGCCGGAGGACGAAGCCGTGCTCACCGACGCTCGATTAGGGGGAAACAACGTACGCATTTTTGCGGGGCGCCCAAAAAACATCCCAAGCCTTTTCAGAAGCCTCGCCTCCAGAAATGTAGGACCAACCCCCACAGAACTCACCGGCCCCAGAGCCGGTTTATGTTCACCGCATGGAATGGCTCTGGATCATTCTGCGCTACCTCTTCCCACTGGACCCCGTCCGCCAGTGCATCGAGGCCCTGCGCGATCGCACCGCTGCGATGGTCGCCCTCGTGTTCAACGACGAAGCCCTCGACGATCTCGCCAGCGACCCGCTCGCCCGCATCGACATCGAAGCCGTCCTCAACGACTACGAGTCGACGCTGCGCCTCGCGATAGCCGGCCGCGCCCACCAGATCGCCGGCCTGCGCTTCCGCCCCGCGATGCGAACCTTCCCGCATCCAACACACGCAAGATCACTCGTCGATCTCGTCAGGCGCATCCAGATCCTCGCCAGAGACTGCGCCGACATCGAACGCTTGGCTCAATTGCAGGCCGTGCGCCTCCAGCGCCAGCACGACGCCGATCCGCTTGGGCTCGCAGCCCATGGTTCGACGGACGCCGCTCTCCGCGCGGCTGATCACCATGAGGCGGTGGGTGTCTCAAGCGCCGCTCTGTTCGGCCTCATCCTGAGCAGCACGCGAAGCGTGCGCCCGTCGAAGGACGAGGCTGAACCGCCACACGCGCGAACGCGAGCCCCACCCGTCTTCGCTGTCGTCCTGAATCAAACACCCCGCCTCGCAGCCACCTGCGAGGTCGCGCCCCCTTATCCCACGCCCATCCGCCCGAATCGCGGCAATCTGCTCCCATGGCCAAGCGCCCTGATTTCCTAGAATTCTTCGCAGGCGGCGGCATGGCCCGCGCCGGGCTCGAGGGCGTGTTCGACTGCGTCTTCGCCAACGACATCGACCCAATGAAGTGCGCCGCCTACCGCGCCAACGCCCCCGGCCACGACATAGCTGAAGGCGATATCTGGAACCTCCGCCCGGCAGATGTTCCCGCCGCCAGCCTCGCCTGGGCCAGCTTCCCCTGTCAGGACCTCTCGCTCGCCGGCGGCCGCCGCGGCCTCAACGCGCCGCGCTCAGGCGCCTTCTGGGGCTTCTGGAACGTCATCGAGAAGAAGGGCGAGAATGCTCCGAAGACGATCGTGATCGAAAACGTCGCCGGCCTCATCTCGTCCCATGGCGGACGAGACCTCGCGACCCTGCTCTCGACCCTCGCCGATGCCGGCTATCGCGTCGGCGCGATGCAGATCGACGCCGCGCTGTTCTCGCCCCAATCGCGCCAGCGCCTGTTCATCATCGCTCACAAGGGCAAGCTGCCGCCGGGCCTCGTGTCCGATCAGCCCGACGACGCTTTCCATCCCGCCGCGCTGCGCGCCGCCGTCGCCGCCCTGCCCGATCAGACGCACCTCGCATGGGTCTGGTGGCGCCTGCCTCACCCGCCACGCCGCAATGCCGATCTTGCAGCCCTGCTCGATCGCAATCCGCCCGAGAGCGCGTGGCGCTCCGACACAGATGCCAAGCGCCTCCTCTCGCAAATGGCGCCGCTGCATCGCCAGCGTGTCGAGGCTGCCCTCACCGATCCGAAATGGAATGCCGGCGCCGTCTACCGCCGCATCCGCATCGAAAACGGCAAGCGGATTCAGCGCGCAGAGATCCGCTATGATGGCCTCGCCGGCTGCCTGCGCACGCCCGCCGGCGGCTCCTCGAAGCAGCTTCTCATCGTCACCGAGAATGGCCGCGCTCGTCTCCGCCCCGTCCTCGCCCGCGAAGCCGCCCGCCTCATGGGCCTGCCCGACACCTACGTACTTCCGAAAAGCGAAACCAACGCGCTCAAGGTGATGGGCGATGGCGTGTCCGTCCCCGTGGTGCGCTGGCTAGGCGAAAACCTGCTGGCCCCAATCGCCGGCGCGAAGTACGCGAAGGTTGCGGCCTGACTACTACTCGCCGAAAATTATTCTGGAGATCTTTAGAGCTCAGAAAGCACCAGGCGCCTCGTGAGCGTCTTTATTGCGCGGCAATCTCTCGCGACAATATGTAAATAGCCACAAGGCACAGCGCGACTCCCAGGACCACACAAAGCGGTACGAATTCGCGACCAGAGTACAGACCTCGACTCCAGTTATCGCGCATCAGAAACGATTGCACGCTGCGAGGAAACAGTACCATCACAGGCCCAACGAGGGCGAATAGGACTCCGACAACCATTTCCAAGTTCCCGAACAGATAATGCCGAAACTGCTTCAGAACGTGTTGCTGCTTCTCGGTCAGATTGACCTGCCCCCCCGAGGCTCTACGCAGGATAGCTATTGTTGTCTGTGTCCCGTTACCATCGCGAGTGAGCAGTTAGGCCCTGCCACTCAGTGCGCCAAATGCTCATCATATCCTGCGGCCAAAGCGCCGCCGGGATATCCCGAAGCTGCAATTGAGCCTACATCCTTCCCATCCCGGGAGGACTTACCATGGACGACCGCCAGCGCGATCTCGACCGCCGCATCCGCCGCGTCCAGCGACAGGAGCTTTTCCGCAATCTCTGGGAAGCGAAGATGATCATCGGCATCGGCCTGGTGATGCTGACCGGCCTCGTCATCGGCACGATGTACAACTCGACCCAGCCCCAGCTCGAAAAGACCGTCCTCGCCCATCTCGTCAACGACGCCAGCGTGGTCACCACACGCACTGGCTCGCAATACCATCATGAGACCGTCGCGCTAGACACGGGCGCGACCATCGTCCTCGACATTCCCGGCAGCGATCCGATCCGCAAGGACGCCGCGATGAAAGTCGAGATCTACCGCAAGGACTGGGGGCCGCTGCATCAGGTCACCTACCGCTTCGCCGGCTACGACGAAGCGGCCAAGGCGTCCTGACATCAGGCAGGCTGATCACTTCTTCTTCGCGGCAGCCTTCTTCTTGACCGGAGCCTTCTTCGCAACGGCTTTCTTCGCCGGTGATTTCTTGGCGGCCTTTTTCGCTGCAGCTTTCTTCGCCGCCGTCTCCGCCATGCTGACGCGCTTCACGTCCTGGCCATGCGCCCGCTTGTACGTCTGGATATCCTCGAACTGGCCCTCTTTGTCCCGAACAGCGTAGAGTTTCGTACCCTTCGAGCTGCGATGCGTTGTACGAGCCATGATGCGTTCCTTACTTCACTGGGGGTTCGATCGCAGCAGCATCGCGCCAGCGACGACAGGACGCAACCACGCTACGGACTCCCTCCGATGACCGACAAAGATCTGAAAGCGAGACTAAGAAAGGCGCGTTTCCGCGCTCTAGGTCATAGACTCATAAACCGCATCCATATTCTGGCGGAGGC
>Ga0209181_10010406_pt1 | contig 12093 bp, 6 predicted proteins | sample MAT05_FD_187208 | JGI IMG/M metagenome (GOLD analysis project Ga0209181, IMG submission 187208) | Freshwater microbial communities from Lake Fryxell liftoff mats and glacier meltwater in Antarctica - MAT-05 (SPAdes) (version 2) | ecosystem: Environmental > Aquatic > Freshwater > Ice > Liftoff... | reverse complement strand
GATGCCGATCGACTGTACACGCGGCTCGTCTCCGGCGTGCCACCGGACATCCCGCTGCACGCGGACGTGCCCGACTGGCTCGCGCGCATCGTGCTGCGCGGGCTGTCGCGCGAGCCCGAGCGTCGCTTCGCGAGCATGGAGGACCTGCTCGCCGCGATCGTCCACGCCCAGCGTCGGCGCGTGATCCTGCGCCGCGCCGCGATCGGCGGGGGTGTGCTCGGCGTCGTCGGGCTCGCCGCGCTCGCGACGTTCGCGAACGATCGTCCCGATCCGTGCGACGACGCGCGCGACCGTCTCGCGGCGGTCTGGAACGACACGTCGATCGCCGCGATGAAGAACGCAGTGGAAGCAACCGATGCACCGTTCGCCGCCGATGTGTGGACGAGCGCGCGTGCCTCGGTCGAGACCTGGGCGGGCACGTGGACCGACGCGGCAACGGAGCAGTGCCGCGCGAACGCTGGACACGAGCCGACCGGTGTCGACGCGCGACGCGGCGCTTGTCTCGACGGCCGACTCGCGCAGCTCGGCGCACTCGTCGAGGTGTGGTCGGTCGCCGATCGGGCCATCGTGGAGGATCTCGTCGACGGTGCGCATTGGCTCGCGCCGATCGGTGCATGTGCAGACCCACCGATCGTCGTCGATCCCGACGTGCTCGACGTCGGGCGCCGCGCGCAGGCCCGCCGCATCCGCGATCTACTGGTGCGGGCCCGCGCCGCGGGTGCATGCGGGGCGTTCGCGCGCGGCGTCGCGATCGCTGCGCAGGCCACCGAGCTTGCGCGCGCGCTCGGCGACGGCGATCCGCTGCTCGGCGAGGCCCAGCTCGCGCTCGGCGAGCTGCAGATCGGCGACGGGCGCATCGATGAGGGCACTGCGCACATCGACGCCGCGCTGAACTCGTCGATCGCCCGCGACGATCCGCGCCTGCTCGCTCGCGCAGCGATGGCGGCTGCGGGCGGTGCTGCGATCGCGCGTCGTGCACCGGAGCAGATCCTGCAGCTCGTCGCGATCGGTCGTGCCGCGCTGGGGCGTGCGCCGGCCGCTGCGAACGAAGACGGGCTGATCGCGGGCCTCGCGATCAGCGAGGCCGTCGCGCATCGCCAAGCTGGTCGTCCCCTCGATGCCGTCGCCGCGCTCGCGACCGCGCTCGAGGTCCGGCTCGCGTTCGCCGGTGAGCAGGATCCGCGACTCGCGGAGATCCTCGTCGCGCTCGGCGACGCATCGATCGCCGCGGCGCGGCTCGACGACGCGCTCGCCCACCAGCGCCGTGCGCTCGCGATCCGCGAGGCCCTACTCGGCGCCGCGCACCCCGACGTCGCCGCATCGGCCGCCGCGACCGCGGACGCCTTGGTCGCACTCGGCCGCATCGACGAGGCCCGCGAGCTGAGCCGCCGCGCGCTGTCGATCCGCGAGCGTGCATTCGGTGTCGATCACCCGCGCGTCGCCGACTCGCTCGGCCAGCTCGGCGCGATCGAGGCGGAGCTCGGGCACATCGATCTCGCGCTCGCGAGTCACCGCCGCGCGCTCGCGATCCGCGAGATGTCGTCCGACGTCGCGGCGCTCACCGGCGCGCTCAATCGACTCGGCGCGACGCTGGTGACGCTCGGGCGCTGGGACGAGGCGGATGCCGTGCTGCATCGCGCGGTCGAGGTCGGCACTGCGGCTCTCGGACCGCGGCATCTCGAGATCGCGACGAGCCGATTCCTGCTCGGCCGCACTGCCCACGGGCGCGGCGAGTTCGTGCGCGCCGCGACGGAGCTGACGGTCGCGCTCGACACCCGGCGCATGCTGCTCGGCGAGACCGACGTCGCGGTCGCGGCCGCGTGGACGTGGCTCGCCCGGGCGCAGCGTGATGGTGGGCAGCTCGACGCAGCGCTCGTGGCGGCAAAGGCAGCGCTGCAGACGCTCGATCCGACGATCGATCCCGATGCGTGGGCGCAAGCGCGGCTCGTCGTCGCGGACGTGCAGTGGGCGCGTGGTGAGTCCGCAGCGGCGCTCGGTGACGTCGGCGACGCGATCGCGACGCTGCGCGCTTCGCCGGTGGTGCCTGCGGCGGCTGCGATGCTCGAGGCGTGGCAGAGCGCGCGCGCGCAGACGGAGACGATCGAGATCGAGCCGTAGCAATCGCGCGCCGCTGACCCAGCTGCAGGTTTCTCGAGATTGCCAGGTAGTCGCCGATGGTCGCGGCCACGAGATCGTACTGCCCCTCTGTGTCGAGGCGCACCACCACCTCGCTCGCGAGCGGCGTGTTGCCAGGCCCGCGCCACAGTACGGCGGGTTCAAGAACATCGTCCAGATCGAGGCGTAGTATCCGCGGGTGACTGTGCGCGAGGCCGTCGGGCATCCGATCACCGCGATGGCGCTGTGCAACGCGCTCGGCGTCGACACGGGTGCGGTCACGGCCGCGATCGGGCGCGGCACGAGCGGGCTCGCGGCGCAGGGCGATGCGCCGGGACTCCACGGCTCGTGCGGCGAGCTGGAAACCTTGCCAGCAGCGCTGCGCGATCACGATTCCCGCCAGGCCCGCATCGCGGCGCAGACCGTGCTGCAGATCCTCGATGCGATCGATCGCGCGAACCGCCGCTGGGGTGCATCGCGCGTCGCGATCGTGATCGGCACGAGCACCGGCGGCATCGCGGCGACCGAGGCCGCATGGACACCCGGGGCACCGTTGCCGGCGTCGTTCGACCTGTATCGCCACCACGCGATGTCCGCGACGATCGACGTCGTGCGCGCAATCTGTGGCGCGCGCGGACCGGGCCACGCGATCTCGACCGCATGCTCGTCCAGCGCGAAGGCGTTCGCGTCGGCGCAGCGCCTGATCGACGCCGATCTCGCGGACGCCGTGATCGTCGGCGGCGTCGACAGCCTGTGCGAGATGACGATCCGCGGGTTCGCATCGCTCGAGCTCGTCGCGCCGGCGGGATGTCGGCCGCTGTCCGCCGAGCGCAACGGGCTGAGCCTCGGCGAAGGCGGTGCGCTCGCGCTGGTCGAGCGGCGCGGCGAAGCAGCGACCCGCATCGTCGCGGTCGGCGAGTCGTGCGACGCGTATCACATGAGCGCGCCACACCCCGAGGGCGACGGCGCCGCGCGGGCGATGCTCGATGCGCTCGCGCGAGCGGGCATCAGCGCGGCGCAGGTCGGCTTCGTCAACGCGCACGCGACGGGCACGCTGCTGAACGACTCGGCGGAGGCGAAGGCGATCGTCCGCGTGCTCGGATCGCGCGTGCCGGTCGTCGCGACGAAGGGCTACACCGGTCATCTGCTCGGCGCCGCCGGGGCAACCGAGGTGATCCTCACCGCGCTCGCGCTCGCGCAGGGGCGCTTGCCCGCGAGTCTCGGCTGTGCGCCGGTCGATCCGACGCTCGGCATAGACGTCGTCGAGCACGCGCGCGCGCTCGAGTGCGAGCTCGCGATGTCGACATCGTTCGCGTTCGGGGGCAGCAACGCCGCCGTGATCGTGGGGGTCACATGAGCGCCGTGCGCGTGCGGGCGAGCGCGACGTGGACCGCCGAGCGCGGTGCACCGCGGGCCGAGCTGCTGCCGCTCGCCTCGCGGCGACGATGCAGCCTCGGGACCCGAATGGTCGCGGAGGTCACCGCGGATCTCGTGAGCGCCGGCCTGCCGATCGCGACCGCGGCGATCGTGCACGGCACGGCGTTCGGCGAGATCGTCACGACCGCCGCGCTGCTCGACATGATGAACGACGGCAGCGGTGAGCTGTCGCCCCTGCGGTTCGCGGGCAGCGTGCACAACACCGCGCCGGGCCAGCTCGCGATCGCGCTCGGGCTCGGCGGGCAGTCGACCACCGTGAGCGCAGGGCCGCACACGTTCGCCGCGGCGTGGATCGAAGCGGTCGCGCTCGTCGCGACCGGTACGGACGACGTGCTGCTCGTGGTCGCCGACGAGCCGATGCCGACGACGATTCGTCCGCATCACGACGGATTCGCGGCGGCGCTGTGGCTCTCGAGGGGCGGCGAGGGTCCGGGGGTCGCGCGCTGGTTGGGCACGATCCGCGATGCGCCGGCGTCTCCACGGGTGCCGGCATTCCTCCACGATCATCCGCTGCGCTTCGCGTGGTCGATGATCGAGGCGGTGCGCACCGCGTCGCAGACCGCAACAGAGGTTTGCGTGCGCATCGGTCCGGACGATGCGCGCGGGCGCGCGCCGGTGCTCGCACTGGCGTAACCGCGTCGCATCCTTGCGACACTGTCGCGTGGCGCACACGGATCCGTGATCTGCGTCATCGTTGGGATGGCTTTCGCGGATTGCTCCTACTGGATCGCCGGTTCGCGCGTCATCACACCGAAGATGGTGTGGCGATGGTTCGTCTGCGTGCTCGTTGCCTGCCTCGCCGCACCGGACGTCGCGCATGCGGGCCCGCTCGATGCGATGCGCGACGAGGTCGACGACGACGACAGCGGTGGCGGCTGGAGCTCGGACGACGACGACGACGACGACGACGACGACGACGAGCTACCTCGCGTTCATCATGCAGCCGAAGGTCGTGTGGCGCGTCGGGCTCGACGCGGGCTACATGATCGACGCGCGGCGGATCGACGACCCCGCCCGCCAGGACGCGGTCGGTATCAACGGCTCGACGACGCTCGACGTGTTCCTCGTGCGCCCGCTCGTCATCTCCGGCCGCGCGGACGTCGGGCAGATCGGCGGGGCGACGACCGTCTCGGCGCGAGCGACCCTGGGGTTCATGGTCCGGCGACTCGAGGGATATGGCGGCTACGAGTACCGAGCCATCGGCCGCGTGAAGACCGGCGGACCCGTGTTCGGCGTGCGGGTGTGGTTCTGAATCGGAGTCGGCCGAAACGCCCCTGCGGACGCGGGCGTGCGATGCTCCCCCCCGCAGGTGGAACGAACCGGTCCTCTGACGCGCCCCGACGTCTCCGAAGACGGATTCGGTGATGCGCCCCCACCATCGCCCCTGCCGATCGAGCAGATCGGCCGCTTCCGCGTCACGGCGAAGCTCGGCGAAGGCGGCATGGGTGTCGTCTACGCCGCGCACGATGCGGACCTCGATCGCCCCGTCGCCATCAAGCTGTTGCGTCCCTCCCCTTCCGATCCGATGCCTGCGCGCGCGCGGCTGCTCCGTGAGGCGCGCGCGATGGCGAAGCTGTCGCATCCGAACGTCATCACGATCTACGACGTCGGCACCGAGGGCGAGAGCATCTTCATCGCGATGGAGCTCGTGCGCGGCATCAACCTGCGCCGCTGGCTCGCGATACGTCCACGAACCTGGCGTGCCGCGGTCGAGTGTTTCGTCGACGCCGGGCGCGGGCTCGCGGCCGCGCATCATGCCGGAATCATCCATCGCGATTTCAAGCCCGACAACGTGCTCGTCGGCGAGGACGGTCGCGTGCGCGTGCTCGACTTCGGGCTCGCAAGACCGTCGGGCAGCGAGGACGAACCGACCCCGCGCAGCCCGACGTCAGTGTCGCGCATGCCGACCACCGAACGCCTGACGCAGACCGGCGCGGTGATCGGCACGCCCGCGTATATGGCCCCCGAGCAGTGGCGCGGCTCGACGATCGAGGAGCGCACCGATCAGTTCTCGTTCTGCGTCGCGCTGTGGGAGGCGCTGTTCGGCTCGCGGCCATTTGCAGGTGAGGCTCCGACTGCACTCGCGGCCCGCGTGATGTCGGGCGAGATCCGCAATCCCACGGATCCCGGCGACGTGCCGCCGTGGCTGATGCGAGTGCTCCGCCGAGGCCTCAGCGCCGCACCCGAAGATCGCTATCCGAGCATGGACGTGCTGCTCGACGTGCTCGCGCGGCTGCGTCGCGAGAGTGGTGAGCAAGAAGCTCCGGTCTCCGTGATTCGGCCGGCCGTCACGGGTCTACTCTTTGCCCGGCGGTACGAGATCGGTGCCGCAGCACCAGGCGCAGCGGTGCTCATCGGCCGCGATCGGCTGACCAAACGCAGCGTCGCGATCGAGCGCATCGGTCCCATCTCGGTCGAGCCGACGCGCGTCGCGAAGCTCGGCGCGCTCGCGAACCTGCGCCATCCCAACGTCGCGATCGTGCTCGATCACTGCATCGCCGACGGCAGCGCGTATCTCGTCAGCGAGCACTACGAGGGCGCGCCCGACCTCGTCGAGTGGGGCCGCGATCAGCCGCGGGCTATCCAGCTCGCGCTCGTCGCCCAGCTGATGCGCGCGGTCGCGTACCTGCACGCGCACGAGCTGGTCCACACCCGGCTCGCGCCGCGATCGGTGCGCGTCATCGATGGTCAGGTCAAGGTCGGCGATCTGGTCGCGTGCGTCGAAGAGCTCGCCGGCGTGCGTGGCGTGCCGGCCTACGTCGCGCCCGAGGTGTTGCTCGGCGAGGGTCGCGGCCCGCTCGCGGATCTGTTCAGCGTCGGCGTGCTCGCGCACGAACTGCTCACCGGACGTCGTCCGCATCGAGCGGCGGCGGCGGGCGAGATCGTCGACGAAGCGATCACGACCGGGCCCACGATCACCGCGGCGGAGCTCGACGAGCCGCTCGCGGTGCTGCTGCGACGGCTGCTCGATCCGGATCCACGTCAGCGCTACGGCTCCGCCGCCGAGGCACTACGTGCACTCGTCGCGACCGCTCGCGGCTCGCTCACCGTCGAGACCGTCGAGACCCGTGAGTGCGCGCTGCGCAGCGCTCGCTTCGCCGGTCGCGAGGCGCAGATGGGCCAGCTCGTCAACGCGCTGCGCCGCAGCCTCGACGGGGCCGGCGAGATGTGGCTGCTCGGCGGCGAGAGCGGCATCGGCAAGTCGCGATTGATGGACGAGCTCGGTGCGCAAGCGTTAGCCCGCGGTGCGACCGTGGTCCGCGGACAAGCGCGCGCCGAGGGCGGGCGTCCGTACGAGATCTGGCGCGAGGTGTTCCGCCTGCTCGCGCTCGCGACGCCCGACGATGCGGTCGCGTCGGTGCTCGCGCCGCTGGTGCCCGACATCGATCGGCTCCGCGGGCAGGCCCACAAGCCCGCGCCCGATCTCGATGCGAAGAACACCCAGCAACGACTCGGTCGCGTCGTCGCCTCGGCAACGCGCGCGCTCGCTACGCCGCTGGTGCTGCTCTTCGACGATCTGCAGTGGGCGGGCTCCGAGTCGATCGATCTGTTGCAGCGACTCGCACCCCGACTCGCCGGCGTATCCGTGCTCGTCGTCGGTGGCTATCGCAACGACGAGACGCCGCTGCTACCCGAGTCGCTGCCCGAGGCGAAAACGCTCGCGCTCGGTCCGCTCGATCCCGCCGCGATCACCGAGCTCGCGGTCGCGATGACCGGTGCCGAGGGCAGCGAGCTGCACGCGTTGCTCATGCGCGAGACCGAGGGCCATGCGCTGCTGTTCGTCGAGGTGATGCGCTTTCTCGCGGAGGAAGCCGGCGATCTGCACGGCGTCGCGACGATGGAGATCCCCGCGGTCGTCGCTGCTGGCGGCGTGCGCCGAGCGATGCGCCGCCGGCTCGAGCGCGTCGAGGCCTGGGCGCGGCCGGTGCTCGAGGTCGCAGCCGTCGCGGGTCGCGACATCGACATCGCGCTGCTCGATCGCTTTGCCGATCACGGCGAGGTCACGCGCGCGCTCGCCCACGCCACCGACTGCGCGGTTCTCGAGCACGACGGCGAGCACTGGCGCTTCCGTCACGACAAGCTGCGCGAGCATCTGCTCTCGGATCTGGATGCAGCACGGCGTCGCGAGCTCCACCACGGCATCGGCGAGGCGATCCGCACGCAGTATGGCGCCGACGAGAGTCACGTGCAGGCGATGGCGCACCACTTCCGCGAGGCCGGTGAGCTCGCGGACGAAGCGCGGTGCTCGGGCATCGCCGGCGAGCAGGCGCTCGCGAACGGTGCGTACCGCGACGCCGCGCGGCTGTTGTCGCGTGCGATCGAGCTGCGCGGTCACGTCGAGCTCGAGCGCGTCGATCTCGTGCGCTGGCATCGCATGCTCGGCGAAGCGCACTACGTTCTCGGCGATCTCTCACGTGCGGTCGACGGACTCGGCGGGGCGCTGCGCGAGCTCGGGCGCCCGCTGCCGCAGTCACGCGCGGGTTGGATATTCTTGCTGCTGCGACTCCTGCTCGCGCACGTGTTCCTCATGGTGCTCCCGGGTCGCTTCGTCGCGCGCAAGCCACAGCGCCGCGACGAGCTGCACGAGGGCGCGAACGCAGCGGGTCGCATCGCGAACCTGGCGACGTACTCCGGCGATGTGCCCAAAGTCCTCGCATGCAGCCTGCTGTCGGCGAACCTCGCCGAGCGCGCCGGTCGACCGAGCGCGTACTCGCTCGCAGTGATGGGCTACTCCGCGTCGTACATGGGGCTGTCGCGGCTCGCCGATCGCTACTTTTTGCGCGCGAGCACGGCCGCGATCGAGCAGGACGATCCGACCGCGCTGGTCGAAGCGACGCAGATGGAATGCGCGTATCGGCTCGGCACCGGTGAGTTCGAGCGCTGCAAGCAATTGCTCGAGGCCGGTTATGCCGCGGCCGAGCGCGCCGACTACCAGCTCGGCCTCGCGCTCGCCGAGGGCTTCGTCGGGCAGTGCGAGTACCACCTCGGCAACTTCCAGGCGATGCTCGCCCACTACGCGCGTGCCCGCGAGTTGCTCACCGTGCGATCGCCCGAGCACGAGCACTCGTTTCTGTGTGGCGAAGCCCATGCGCTGTGCATGCTCGGGCGCTTCGACGATGCCCAACGCGTGCTCGCTCGCGTCGCCCAGGGCGGCTCGGCGCAGTACCTGCTCGGCGAGGCGTTCGTGCTCGCGACGCGCAGCTACCTCCGCGCGTGGGGTCCAGGAGCGAGCGACGCGCTCGCGGCGGCGGTCGCGACGAATCGCCACGTCGCGAGTCATGCGATCGCGATCCCACCGCCGTGCGGTCACGTGCTGACCGGGCCGGCCGAGGCGCTGCTCACCGCGGTACGGCTCGATCCGCGCGGCGAAGCGATCGGGGTCGCACGCAAGCACGCGCTCGCGCTCTCGAAGTGGGGGCGACGCCATGCCGTCGGCGAGGCACCGGCGCTGTTGTTCACCGGCCAGCTCGCGGCGCACAACGGCGATGCTGCGCGCGCGATCGATTCGTGCGAGCGCGCGCTCGTCAGCGCGACGCGTCTCGGCCTGCGCTTCACCCAGGCGCAGGCCGAGCTAGAGCTCGGACGCATCCGCGGTCCCGCGAGCGTGCCGGGCCGCGGTCATCTCGAGCGCGCGCGAGATCTGTGCATCCGCTGCGGCGCGAGTCACCACCGCAAGCTCGTCGAGACGCTGCTCGAGCAAGCCGACGGCGATGCCGCCGAGCTACACACGGGACACTGACGGCCGCGTCACGCGAGGCGAAGGTCGACGAACTCGGGATGGCGTGGGTAGGACTCGACGGCATCCGCTACCCACTGAGGAAGTGCGCCGTAGATCTTGCGGAGCTGCCCATCGCGCATCCGAGCGCAGAGGCGCGCATCCACATCATCGATCGAGTTGTCGTAGATGTAGACGCAATCAGCGATCGACGGAGCCGCCGCGAGGTTGGCCATCGACTTCTCGTGGCGACTGATGATCTTGTCGATCGGGACGGTGTGCCCGCCACGCATGACGCGATCTACGACGCGTGCTGCATTGATTCTCGGGTCGCTCGTCCCGATGAAGAAAACCCGAACGAAGTAGCCACGACGCTTCGCTCGTTCCAAGAACTCGAGCTTGTCCGGCGCCGAAAAAACCGTCTCGAACGCGATGCCTTTGCCGTCGGCCAGCAGCTCTTCGCGCCGCTGCGCAGTCCAGCGCGCGGCGTCGAGGGAAGCGGAGGGAGAGTTCCAATCGCCGAAGCGATCGCGCGCGATGTCGTCAGGATTGAGGTACTCGACCCCATCGCTCCATCGCTCCGATCTCAGGCGCTGCGTGACGGTCGTCTTGCCGGCGCCGTTCGGACCGGCGATGACGAGGAGCGCAGGGCTCATGTCGCCTCGTCGGATCCTGCCGAACGCGCGGGTCCCGGTCGGCTCGCGATCAGGGCCGCTACCCTCGCCAGGGCGTCGACGCGAAGTGCCGCAATCCGCACACGCATCTGCTCGCGAGCCGTGAGGCGCAGCTCCGCAACTCCGGCGAATGCCTCTCGCGAGAGCTCGAGCAGGTCCTCGTCGGATGGCTCGAACTGCGGATCCGCGAAATTGGCGGAAGACGACATTGGATTGAGAATAGCGCGGGGACCGGCAGTGAGCCAGTCCCTGCACCTTCAGTCGTTGTCGGCCACGCCCCACTTGCGCGCGAGGTGATCCGGGATCGCGAAGTTCGGGCGCTTCGGTCCGCGCTCGACGTCCAAGAAGCCGTCGATCAGCCGGCGATTGAACGCGCGGTACAGCCATCGCGAGACCCGCGACGAACCGACCAGCAGATCCACCGCGCGCGTCATCGCGTGCATGATCACGACGAGCACGCGCGTCCAGTTCGCGCGCGGTAGGGTCAAAAAGCGCACGTTCTCCTCGAGGAAGTAGCGCAGCAGCGTCGGTGGGAAGCCGTGCAGGATTCGCGGCAGCGAGTCCTCCATCGTCGTGAGCAGCGCGGCCGCCATCGCGTCGCCTGTGTCGCTCTTCGCCGACTGCCTGCGCCGAATCGTGTCGGTCAGCGTGCGCGCTTCTTCCAGATCCGCGGGGATCAGCTCCTCGCGCACGCCCATCACCCGGCCGATCGCGCGCCACGTGTACAGATACGACTCGCGCTGCTCGAGCGTCGTCGGTACGCCGAGCCGCTCGAGACCATCGAGCGCGACCCGCGAGAACGTCATCAGCGTGCCGGCGAGATCCTCTTGGTTGATCGGGATCTGATAGTCCTCGATCCACTTGGTGCCGTGCGCGTCGAGGACGAGGCGGCGAATCGCCGCGTGCATCAGCCGGACCTTCTGTGCCGAGCGGATGCCCTTGCCGTGGTTGCGCGCGTCCTGTCCGAGCGCGAGGCCGCCCGGCGTCATCACGTCGACCACCATCTGCGTCGTCTCGAGCAGGCGCCGCTTCGGATGCGACTCGAGCCGACCCGTCTGACCGAGCACGTGGACACCCTTGCTCGCGGTGTACGACGCCGGCAGCGAGTAGCAGCACAGTGTCATCAGCACCTCGGGCCCGTGGAGCTCGAAGACGTGCTGCCCGGCGACGAGTCGCGCGGGGTCGAATTCCGGCAGCGACGCATCGCTGAGCGCGAAGTAGCGCTCGACGTGGACCATCAACTCAGGCGGCAGCGTGCTCGTACCGACCAGCGGATGGTCGTCGTCGACGAGACCGCGCAGCAGGCGACGCACCGCGTGGATCTCACCAGTCGCGAAGATCTCCGACACGAGATCGTCGGCGAGCGGGTCGCCGATCATTCGCATCGCATCGAGGTCGGCGTCGGTCCACTGGCGCCGGGTCACGCTCGAGAGGCTACAGCAATCGCGCCCGATCGGGCCCGGCTCACGGCCGACCCTTGCACTTCTCGACCATCGAATCGAACGTCTGGCGGGCCGTCTCGGCGCGCAGCTTCGGGTCGGTGATCGACGCGAAGCGCTTCGTGACGAACTCGTCGTTGAAGATCTTCCACGCCGCGCCGCAATCACCCGCGCGCGCGAAGCAGGCGGCCGCCGACGTCCCGAACGTATCTTCGATGGTCCTGACCTGGTGGTCCTCGTCGTCCTTCGGGCGAACTCGCCCCTTGAGGCGCGCGACCGTCTTCGCTGCGTTCGTGCACGCGCGAATGCCGATGTTCTCCTGGTACCCACCCTTTTGCAGCTGCGTCAGCGCGCGGAGCAGCTCGCCGCGGTCGTCGAGCGGGCCCGTGCAGTACATCGACGTATACGTGTCCATCGAGCGCTCGACGAGCTCAGGGCCCATCTCCGTCGTCTCGAGCATCTCCTTGCGGACCATCGCGACACCGGCCTCGCACTTGCCCGCGATCATCAAGCACTGACCGTGGCTAAATGCCATGCGCCGCAACGTGTTCGGCGCGAGCTTGCCGAGCCGATCGAAGTCGCCGATGCAGGTCGCGTCGCGCTTCGCGATTTTCCGCGACACACCGTAGGTGAGCTCCTGGATCTCCTCGTCGGAGCCAGTCGTCGTGACCGGTGATGGCGTCACGCTCGTACCACCGCCCGCGGTCGTCGG
>Ga0209181_10010403_pt1 | contig 12096 bp, 10 predicted proteins | sample MAT05_FD_187208 | JGI IMG/M metagenome (GOLD analysis project Ga0209181, IMG submission 187208) | Freshwater microbial communities from Lake Fryxell liftoff mats and glacier meltwater in Antarctica - MAT-05 (SPAdes) (version 2) | ecosystem: Environmental > Aquatic > Freshwater > Ice > Liftoff... | reverse complement strand
TATATAGAGTAGACTCATGCAATCTTTGAGTTTGACTCATCTCTAAAGTTTCTATGCCAGTGTCTACCTCAAGTTGAGTAATAATTTTTTCCACGGCTGCCCAAGGAGGTGTGATGTATCGATATTCGATCCCAATCGGCAAGATAAAAACTTGCTCCGATCGCTCCGCCTTCATCATATCTTCCACACCCCAAAAAGCAAGCTGACTCACTCCCGGCTCCAACGGACTAATAATCTCGTTGTGCCCATTGGTAGCCCCTTCAGGCGCAGCCGCTAGGGGAAAGTCTCCGTTGGCGAAAATATCACGGGCAGTTCTCAGCCCCATTAAGTCAATCTTGCCGCGACGAATAGGAATGCCGCCCAGCCGTGGATAAAGCCAAGTTGCCCACGAACCCGCCCAAATCGGAATGCCGCGATCGTACATAAAATGAGAATGCACCGGGCGCTTAAGCGAAACTCTATGTTGTTTGGCAACCTGGGGCACCAATCTCCAAATTAACTGCCCTACACAATAGGGATCGGTGGCACTGGGATGGCGAAAAGCGAGTAAAAACCGAATCTTGCCATCCTGAAACTGGCGAAAAAGATCAACCAACGTCTCCACATTTTCCGCTTCGATTTGGCGAACCGTAGTTTGAAAGCGAATCAAAAAAGGAAATACCCAACGCACCACCCGGCGCACAAGGGGATTAAACGCAGGCGGCAGAAACTCCAAAGGGGGCTGAACGCGGGTGATAGTGTCGGTCAAAAGATTTCTCCAGAAAAAGTTACGAGAGACAAAAGGAAGGTGTCGAATGCCGAAGTGCGAATGTCGAGAGACAAAAGGAAAGTGTCGAGGGACGAAGTGCAAATGTCGAGAGAGGAAGTGCGTGAGGCGAAAAGAAGATATTCGTCATTCCTTATAGCAATGGTTCGGACAATTTTTGACAAAAAAGCTATCCATCGGATAGGGTGCGGTTATAAACAAAAAGCACTGGATAGATAGCTATGGAAGCCATTGTACAGAGCCTACTGGTCAAAGTGGGCATTTTCGCAAACCGCAAGTGACCTTTTTCGTGACGTTGTTTTCGACGATTCTGGTGGTGTGTGGTCGAGTCAATTTCACGAACTTGAGCCGCTATAGTGAGTTGAACGAGAAGACATATCGACGGCACTTTGAGGCAGAATTTGAATTTACCCCATTGAATGTCGAGTTGGTCAACTTCACGGCAGGACTAGGGCAGGCGCTGCTCTTGGTGATGGATTGCTCGTTTATCGCCAAGAGCGGCAAAGCCACGGATGGACTCGACTGGTATTGGAATGGTTGTGCGAGTCGGGTCGAGAAAGGCTTAGAGATCTCGTTAATTGGAGTCGTCGATCTCGAAACCGAGACGGCTTACGCCCTGTCTGCTCAACAAACCCTCGTCCAAGCAGACACTCCCAGCAAGATCACACGCATGGATCAATATCTGGATCACCTCAGAAGCGTGCGTCCGCATTTACCTCGCCCAGTGCGCTACTTAGCGGTCGATGGAGCCTATGCCAAAGCCAACTTTGTGAGTGGGGCTGTCGGCGCTCAGTTGGACGTGATTAGTAAATTACGATGCGATGCGAATCTGCGCTACCTCTACAAGGGGGAGCAGAAGCGGCGAGGTAGACCTCGCAAGTATGATGGCAAAGTCACCTTCAGCGACCTCAGCCGCTTCACGTTTATCGCAGCGGTGCATCCGAACGTAGACTTGTACACCGCACGGGTCTGGCATGTCTCCTTGAAGCGTGAGATTCGAGTCGTCTACCTCATCGACCGTCGCTCTCCTCACCGAGTGGGCACTTGTTTACTGTTCAGTACTGATGTCGAACAAGACCCGTCACAAATTTATCACTTCTACCAGTTGAGATTCCAGATCGAGTTTCTTTTCCGCGATGCTAAACAATTTACAGGACTGGAGGATTGCCAAGCCCGTGACCGGGTAAAGTTGGCGTTTCACTTTAATGCCAGTTTGACAGCACTTAACCTCGCGAAAGTTGAGATGAACCAGAACCAGTCAAGGGTGCAGCGGGTGCCGTTCTCCATGACCAGTGTGAAGCGACGAGCGCTTAATCAGCATCTCCTCGACCGATTTATTACAAACTTGGATTTGGAGCCGAGTGTGATTAAATCTCACCCGAACTATCCCACCCTCTGTAATTACGGCATTATCGCTGCTTAAATTTGTCCGAAGTATTGTTAGACAATAGACAGGAGAAAACCGAGCGGATTTAACCGCAATCGCCAATTCTATTGATAGACTGAGAAAGCCTTTTTTACTGGAAACTACGTTTATGCAAAAGCGTCTTGTGTATGACAGCACCCATGTGATGCGCCGTGCCGATGAACTCATTGGAGCAGCCTCTAATCGCTATCGCATTACGGTTCAGGTTGCCAATCGTGCCAAGAGACGGCGCTTTGAGGATTTTGATAACAACGAAGACCCTTCCATGAAGCCAGTGCTGCGGGCAATTATGGAAATGTCTGATGAGTTAACACAGCCTGAAATCATTGGTGAATAGTGGTTTCGGTTTGTTGAAAGCGCGACTGATGAGGGTTGAGTGAATCATGCCAAAATTCCGTTTTCTAGTCGCGATCGCCAGCGGTTTGATCGCAGTAGGGTTTACTCTAAACAGCAGGGATGGATTAGCAGGGTGGCAACCTTCATCGGCGATCGCTCAACAAATTGTGCGTTCAGAAGGAGTCTGGCGCACCGTTTATGAACAGCTTCCAGATTTCCCACGCGAAAATCAATACGTTAGCAAAGAAACGGGCAAAGTCGCCTTGGAAGACACGCTGGTGAGTCGGCTGATTCGCTATCATCTCTATGTCAAAGGGCGACCAGCGCTTTATCGATTGGATTGGAAGATCACCCTTGCCGATTATCTTGGACTGACAGGAGCGCTAGAAACTGGCGAATATCCTGGGGCAGCCAAACTGAAAAAAAATCCTGCTGAAGGAGATGTAGCAGCCATTCGCCAGCTAAACCGCGCCCAACGAGATGCCTTAGTACAAGCCTTGGTGAATGGGTTTTCGACCCAATCCGGGCGATCGCCCCTCCCCAAGCCCTCCTCCAACTAGCTTCCCTTTTCTCTCTTCCCTCTTCTCTCTTCTTTTCTCATGGCTCGACTGCTTAAAACTGGCATTGGCTGGCGGATTGGTTGGGATGCAGACGCAGCTACCTTTCAAGGTTTAGTGGGTGCAGATGACTGGGCATTAGAGCTAACGACTGCTGAACTCGAAGAGTTTGCTCGATTGCTCAACCAGATTGTGACCGCGATCGCCCAAATGCAATCCGAGTTAATGGACGAAGAAGCGATCGCTTGTGAAGTAGAAAGCGATCTGCTGTGGCTAGAAGCGAATGGCTATCCTCACGCCTACAGCTTACATCTGATGCTGCTGACCGGACGACGCGGCGAAGGACATTGGACTGCCGACGTAGTGCCCGAACTGCTTCAAGCGGTGCGATCGCTGAAGGTATTTTAAGATAGCAAAACTTAGAACAGAAGCATGGTTAAGATATGATTCACACAGAAATCTAAGATTTGGTTAGCAATGTTCAATTTAGGGCAGTCTAACAAAAGATTGTTTCAGCTTCGTGGCTGCACAAACACCGCTAAAGCTGCACAAACACTGCTAAATCTAAATATTACCGAACTAAGGGGTCTACCATCATGCCAAAAGCAACCATTAATGCGGATACCTTTCTCAAAAAACGTGTTTTAGCTGCCAATGATTTGCCAGATGCCGATAAGATTTTTATGGAAAAGGGTAAAACCTTTAGCGTCACTGAGTTTAGCCCCGATCGCAACCAACATATGCGCCTGATGTTGGCATCTCCACTCACCGCCAAGGATGGTAAGTCAAAGCTCCAGGAAGTCTATGTCTACGATCCTCACATTACTGTCGAAGGGGAAGACGCTAAGCAAGTGATCAAACTGGATGTGCCTTACTGCTCTCAGCTAAACAACGACCCCGCAGTTTTTGGACCCGGCTGGCGGCAGTGCAACACCACCAGCAACACGATGCTGGCAGATTTTTTGCTAAAAGGAGATATTTCTAAACAAGCGAAGCAACAAGGTTTTCCTGAGCCAGAGTCAGTGTATATGCGGCTTGTCAACAAGTATGGCGACACCATTGACCACACTGCTCAAACTAATGCATTGAAAGACCTTGGCATTGAATCTTACTTCAGCTACAAGCTTTCTGGAAAAGATGTGTTGTTATCACTTAAAGCAAGCATTCCAGTAGTCGTTGGGTTTGCCTACAAAGGATCGGGTCACATTTGTATCATTGTCGGGCATGATCCTGCAAATAAGACTTGGCTGGTACATGACCCCTATGGCACCCGCTACGGCTACAGCGACTCCTATGATGTGGGCGTTGGTGGTAAGTACGATTCCTATACTTACGGCACCATGCAAATGATTTTTTGGGACCAGGGTAGTGAGGCAGGTTGGGGAAGAGTTGTAACCAGCATCAAAGGCAAGCCTACTGGTTTGCCTTTGGGACTGTAGAAAAGTACGGGGTGTGAGGTGCGAAGTTTTGACTTTGATGTGAATCATCTGACTTTGCCCTCATTGCCTCATCACTATTTAACAGTTAGGCAGATGGACTGCTTCTAACCGCAGGGTTTGTTCAGCTTGGGCGATCGCATCGTAGGTCGTTTCTACGGCTTCTAGAGCCACAGAAATTGACGTGATGCCCCAGCGAATCAGATCGGGAATCAGTTCTGGGTAACGCACAGGCGCTTCTCCGCAAATTGAGCAGGGAATATGATTTTCCTGCGCTTGCCGAATCAGTTGGGCGATCGCGCGTTTTACAGCCGGATGCCGTTCATCAATTGCTGCCCCAGTTTGAGGCAAATTGCGATCGAGATTGAACAGAAGCTGAGTTAAATCATTGGTGCCGAGAGCAATGCCCTGCACTCCAGCTTTCACATAATCGGGTAGTAGAAATAAGACAGAAGGCACTTCCGCCATAATCCAAAGCTGAAAAGTAGGATGCTGAGTCAGTCCAGCCTGTTCTACGCGATCGCGGCAAAACTCAAATTCTTCCACCGTTCGCACAAAAGGTAGTAGCAAACAAAGGTTCGTTGCACCCGCGTGTTGCATCTGCGCTAGTGCTGCCAGTTCTAAATCGAATAAAGCAGGATCGGCTTGATAGCTACGGGTTCCGCGAAGACCCCACTCCGGCGGAGAACTGGTACTTATGGATGTCAAAGGACGAAACTCCTGAGGGCGCAAATCGAGAGAACGATAAAAAACGGGGCGCGGGCTGATTGCTTGAGCGAGGGGCAGTAAACTTTTTGTGAAGCCTGCAATCAACTCAGCGCTACTATGAGGCTGAAACCAGGTCGTAGGATGCTCCGTTCCTAAAATTGAGGGTGCCAATAGTTCGGCTCGAATCAGCCCAATGCCATCAATTGGCAGTGTCATCAACATTTCCACCTGTTCTAGATGGCTCAGGTTGACCATCAGTTGAGTGGCGATCGCCGGACGAACCGTTTCACAATCCTCAGATGATAAATCGGTTGAGTGAACTGTGCTGTGATTAACCGGATTAGTGAATGAGTCGGGATGGACTTTGAAAAACTGGGGAACGCGATACACCCGACCGCGATCGCCATCCACCCAAAGGAAATCTCCAGGTTGAATCTTATCCGTTGCCTGAAGCGCACTGACCACCGCCGGAATGCCCAATGCTCTTGCCACAATCGCGCTATGACTGGTTAAGCTACCCTGTTCCATCACAATAGCGGCAGCATTTTGCAATAGCGGCAACCACTCCAGCGGTAAAGTTTGGGTCACAATGATTGAGCCTATTGGCAATTCTGAAGGAAGGTCATCTTCTACGGGCAAAATCCAAGCAGGCGCGATCGCGTTTCCCGGTGAAGCCGCCGTTCCCGATGCCACCAGTAATGCTTCTGATAATGTTTCTGGCATGAGCGCCTGAGTAGATTCGCGATCGGGTATTGCCGTCATAGGTGAACATTGGGTTTTTGACAGCACGGGCGCAGATTTGAGCGGAATCACCTGAACAAACTCCAAGGTTGGTGTGCCATTTTGGGAATGCAATATCCATTCAAGCTCAACTGGCAGGCTAAATTCTGCCATCACTTGCTGCCCCAATTTAGCCAGATGAATCACCTGCTCTTCCTCTAAAGCAAAGCTTTCTTGCTGAGCCGCGTTGAGAATGTGAATTTGCAGTGGATGAGAATGGGATGGAGATGCGATCGCTGCTGCTTCAATTGAACGAACTTTCACCGATCCGATCAGGGGTTGAATGGGTTGCCAGTTTTTTGGAGTGTTTGATAGAGCCGCTTCCCACTTAGAATCGGGGAATAGATCGGGTAGAACATCGGCTGCCTGTAAGCAATAGGCAATGGTTCTAACGCCCAACTGTTTCGCAGTAATAATTCCCTCTAAGGCTTTAACTTGATAGGTGTCAGGGACAACTTCCCCACGGGCGATCGCCATTCCCAAACCCGGTGTTGCCTCAATTTTTACTTGGTCATCCACTAAACGTAATGTTCCTGCCGCGATCGCCGCTGGAATCGGTTGAATCAAAGTAGATAAATGAACTTGGGGGAGTGGAATCCCCCACCGCTGCCAGTAGAACAGACTTTTAGCTCCAAAAAAATCCGCCCACAGCTTTTGTATTGCCTGCTCTAAGGCTGTATCTTCTAATCTACACACCTGGCTGGTCATCAGCGCAGAGGTTGTTAAAAGTGGCTCTAGGTTTGCTTTTTGATGGACACGCTTGCTAGATGCGAACCCTAAAGAAGGACGCACAATCACCGTTGCCGGATGCCAATGACTCGTGATTTCTGCTAATGACTGCTGTAACTCCGGCGGAAGTGGAGTTGCCAAAATTGCGCGACGAAACTGTTGAGCGATCGCCTGCAACTGCTGCCAATCTTCGATATTCAGCCGCAGCGATGAGTTCGGTATATCTTCAAATAGCGGATTAGACCAGTCTACCTGCGCCAAAAATGCCTGAAAAACCGTTGCAGGAATCACAACACCAGACACAACAGGATGCCCTTTTTGCAGCAGTTGACCTAAATAAAACGCTTTTTGCCCCACCAGCGCTATCTGATCCGGTTGAATTTGATCAAGCCGACACAGCCTGTTCACAAGATAAAAAAGTTACACATCCCTTGATAGTAAAAGACAGAAGCTATTTGATTACTTAATTTTGTAGAAACCTTTCCTTCTGTTCTCCCCCATTCTCTTTGGGGCACTCTAGGGATGAGTTGTTCATTCAGTGGAATGACATGAATCCAGCTTGGAAGTTGAATAAGCTATTAGGGCTATTTCTAGAGTCGCCTTGTCCTCTTTGTCAGCGATCGCAGGCTCAAGCGTTGTGTGTTTCTTGCCAGCGGCAGGTTCAGCGGCATCGGTGTGAATCGGCGGATGCATGGCAAAGCGGGCAGCTATCCGTGTTTGCCTGGGGTCACTATAGCGGCGCTTTGAAGCGGACGATTGCGGCGTTGAAATATGAAGGAAATCCCCATCTTGCGGAGATTTTGGGGAGATGGATGGCAGAATCATGGCGATCGACAAATCCATCTAAAGATGGGATCATTGTGCCAATTCCGATGCATCCCAGCAAAAAACGACAGCGTGGCTTCAATCAGGCAGAATTGTTGGCACGACACTTTTGCCACATTACTCAGCTACCGATCGCGGTTGATGGCTTGAAACGCGATCGCGCTACAGAAGCTCAGTTCAAGCTATCCAGTGCAGAGCGATCGCAAAACTTGTCGGATGCGTTCAGCATTGGCACCTTTTTGCACAAGCCGCCTTCTCGTCCGGTGTGGCTGCTGGATGACATTTACACAACCGGGGCAACCGCTGTCTCCGCAGCACAAACCTTGAGACAGCACGGGATTCGCGTTCAGGGAATGATTGTCTTAGCGCGGACGGAGGCAGAGGTGAAAAGTGCGGAGTCCAGAGTACGAAGTACGAAGTTTTGAATTCTAAGTTTTGAGTTTTGAATTCAACCGTTGTCATTTACCATCCCTCGTCGCGATTCGCCATATCTCCTTTAGAGCATCTGTGCCCTACAAGCCTTTTTCCAAGCTGCAAACGATGCGAGTTGAGGGCTTGATTGATAACCTCTATCAGGTATCGCGGCAGTTGTTTGTGCCGATAATCCGTCAGTTCATCTTGGAACATCTCGCCAAACCGATGGCTGCCTGACTCCAGATCTTGCTACTTCTGTCAATGCGTAACTCCCATAGCTCTGGTTTTATCTAAAAAAATCTGTGTAAATGGGCGATCGCGGTTTGAAGTCCTACACTAGAGGTTATGCTTCTTATAAAATTAAGGATTGGCAGTCATGGGATTGTTTGACCGCGTTAGCCGGGTAGTACGTGCAAATCTGAACGATGTCGTCAGTAAGGCTGAAGACCCCGAAAAGATTCTAGAGCAAACGATTATTGATATGCAGGAAGACCTGGTGCAGATGCGTCAGGCGGTGGCAAGCGCGATCGCTAGCCAAAAGCGTAGTCAACAACAACATAACCAGGCGCAGACCGAAGCAACCAACTGGCAACAACGGGCACAGTTGGCAATTCAAAAGGGAGATGAAGGATTAGCGCGAGAAGCCTTGGTTCGCAAAAAGACCAATTCTGAAACTGCTGCTTCGCTCAAAACCCAACTTGATCAGCAAAGTACGATGGTCGATACCCTTAAGCGGAATCTGATTGCGCTAGAAGGCAAGATTTCGGAAGCCAAAACTAAAAAAGATATGCTCAAAGCGCGGGCATCGGCAGCAAAAGCTAACGAGCAACTGCAAAACGTGGTGGGTCGGATGGGCACCGGCAGCGCCATGGGTGCGTTTGAGCGCATGGAAGAAAAAGTGCTGCAAATGGAGGCAAAATCTCAAGCCGCAGCGGAACTGGCAGGATCTGACTTGGAAAGCCAGTTTGCCCTATTGGAATCGGGTGGCGACGTGGATGATGAACTGGCAGCCATGAAAGCTCAACTATTAGGCGGTTCTCAAGATCAAGCTCAGCTTCCTTCTAGCGCTCCGGTTGATAAAGCAACCGCTCAGCAAACGAGCAATCCTGAAGTGGATGCTGAACTAGAAGCGTTGAAAACAAAGCTCGATCAACTTTAGGTGATGAGGAGTTAGCGGATAGTCTGCAATCGGCGATCGCTCACTGCCATCATCACAGCACTTTTCTAGCCTTCTATATTGACTGGGTTTGCCTTTGAGGTTCAAAACAAGTCAAAATACGGAGGCTTTGTTTTTAACATTATTTAGGAAAGGATATGAGTATCACGATCATTACGGATGCTGAATTTTCAGCAGAAGTTTTGCAAGCCAAACAGCCTGTGCTGGTTTATTTTTGGGCACCCTGGTGTGGTCCTTGTCGCCTGATGGCTCCAATGATGGAAACGGTGGCGGCGGATTATGGCGATCGCCTGAAGGTAATCAAAATGGAGGTCGATCCCAATCCAACATCTGTTAAAACCTATAAAGTGGATGGGGTACCCGCGTTTCGTCTCTTTCAATCAGGCGAGGTGGTTGCGTCCGTAGAAGGAGCGATTCCCAAGCAACAGGTTGAAGCATTTTTGACTGAGAACATGCCAGCCCTGCCCTAAATCCGCCCCGGATAGAAACCTGATAGAACCTCAATCATGCAGTTTGCCCAGCGGTTAGCGCCACTTCAATCGAATGTATTTGCCGATATGGATCAGGCAAAAGCGAAAGCGCGAGTCGCAGGGCGGCAACTGATCGATTTGTCCCTCGGCTCGTCGGATCTGCCAACCCCAGAACCAGTGCTAAGGGCGATCGCCGATTCCCTACCTGATCCTAGCACCCACGGCTATCTGCTATTTTCGGGCACTCAAGCCTTTCGCCAAGCTGCCGCTCAATGGTATACCCAAAAGTTTGGCATTGCCGTTGATCCTGAAACCGAAGTGCTGCCGCTAATTGGCTCTCAGGAAGGCACTGCTCATTTACCTCTAGCAATTCTTAATCCTGGAGATTTTGCGCTGCTGCAAGATCCAGGCTACCCTTCCCATGCAGGCGGCGTTTACCTTGCCAGCGGGCAGATTTATCCGATGCCGCTGTTGGCAGATAATCACTTTTTACCGGTCTTGGAAGATATTCCGGGGACTGTTTTGGCGCAAGCAAAAATGATGGTGTTGAGCTATCCCCACAACCCCACCACCGCGATCGCGCCCTTAGAATTTTTTCAAAAAACCGTCGCCTTCTGCCAGCATCACAATCTTGTTCTTGTCCATGACTTCCCTTACGTCGATCTTGTTTTCCCTAACGACTTAAATCTTTGCGCTTCGATCGCTCCCTCCATCCTGCAAGCTGACCCAAACAAAACCGTTTCCATTGAATTTTTCACAATGTCTAAGTCCTATAACATGGGTGGCTTTCGAGTCGGCTATGCGATCGGGAATGCGGAGTTGATTCGAGCCTTGCGGCAGGTGAAAGCGGCGATCGACTTTAACCAATATCGCGGCATTTTGAACGGGGCGATCGCGGCATTGACTGGCTCCCAAGATTCAATTCAAACCGTAGTTGAAACCTTTCGTCAGCGCCGAGATGCTGCCGTTGCCGCGCTACATCGGATTGATTGGAATGTGCCCACGCCTGCCGCCACCATGTATATCTGGGCAAAACTGCCCGCACCTTGGACGCAAAACTCAATTGGCTTTGCGACCCAACTTGTAGAAGCCACCGGAGTGGCAGTATCGCCCGGTGCAGGCTTTGGCAAATCAGGCGAAGGCTACGTGCGGCTGGCGTTGGTGCATGAGCCGCCTATATTAGAAACTGCGATCGCCCACATTCAGCAGTTCTTAAATGCCTAGTGGATGTAGCATTTGTTGCACTGCTATCGTCGTCCTAGCTAAACCTGCCAAAGTGCAACGAAATGTTTCGATGTTCGCCGGATTGCGATCGCCGATCTACACTTGTCAAGCTAAAATACGCAATCTATAAATTTTTGTAAAAAATATCTACTTCTCAACTACATCTAGTATGCTATGCGTTCAAAGGCGGTATTTTTCATTCGCAGAACGCTAGATGTAGTTTTTTGAGTTGTTAATCCAGCGGAGCAGTCCGTAAAGGTAAATATGGAAGAGTGGAAGTTTCTCGTACAAAAAGATGGCGATCGCGCCTGGCTGCCGCTGGACTCTCCCGACGTTGAAATTTTGGAAGGGCGCTATCGCATTGTTGCGCGATTTGCCCAAGCGGATACGGAAGTGCAGATACGCATTTGCCATTTGGCGATCGCAGAAGATCCGCCCAAGCGTCGGTTCCAAAAGCGCTTTAGTCGAACCAATGCCGATGGGCTGATGGTCGTGGTTCCCTACACATACCTTAGCTCAGGTATTTGGGAGTTTTCTTGTTTCTCTCCCGACCCCATATCAGATTTGATCGGCGATACGCTGCATCACTCGGTTCGTTTACAGGTGTTTGCGCCCGTCCTCGACCCAGATGAAGATTGGGATGGCGACGACTCGGATGATTTAACTGCTGATTTAACTACCGAACAAATTGAATCCGCTTCAGCGCCAGAACCGCCGTTAAGTCGGGTCGAAAACAGCGAGGTTGAACAGTCTACAATTGAGCAAAATGCGATCGCAAAATGCGAGTTATTCGTTTCGGCTACTCCCACTACGCCAGAAATCGTAGCCTTAAATGTGGAGATCGCTCAGGCACTGGGGCTGTCTATGGATCGATTGGTTGCAATGACAGAGCAACTCTCTCATCAACTGATTGAGGAAGTGTTTCAAGAGTTTGGCGTTGTTTCAGGGGAAAGTCAGGCTGAGCGATTGTCGGCTGTCAACATATCGATTAGTGAATCTGTGCCTGAGTTAGGTGAGATTGGGCAGAATTTGCAGCCGCCGCAGCCAATCACCTTAGGGTCAGTGGATGCTAAAGCCGTGCAGATCGTTCTGGAGCGGGAAGCATTCCAATCTGGCATTGGGCAGAATGTGACGGTGGCGGGTCGTTTGGTGCTGCAAAACGGATGGCAAGCGCCAGCGATCGCAACCGTAGCGGACGTTGGCATAGAACAGGCAGCGAGTGATCAACAGTCCGATTTGGATGGGGCG
>Ga0209181_10010402_pt1 | contig 12096 bp, 8 predicted proteins | sample MAT05_FD_187208 | JGI IMG/M metagenome (GOLD analysis project Ga0209181, IMG submission 187208) | Freshwater microbial communities from Lake Fryxell liftoff mats and glacier meltwater in Antarctica - MAT-05 (SPAdes) (version 2) | ecosystem: Environmental > Aquatic > Freshwater > Ice > Liftoff... | reverse complement strand
GGTCAGCGGATCGCGCGTGACGGTGATGTTCGACTGGCTGATGGTGCCGCTGAACAGCGTCGACCCACCCTCGCGCATCGTGATGGTGACGGGCACGGAAGCGTCGAACACCTGGCCATCGCCGAGCGTATCGATCAGTGCCAGGTCATCCATGTTGAAGTAGTTGGAGACCTGGCCGTCGAGCGTCCATTGCAGGTTCTCGCCCGCCTTGAGCGTGGTGACCACATCGACGGATTTCTGCACTGCGATGGACTTCGCGGTGATGATGTCCTCCGCCCCGCCCGGGTCGATGGCGAAGACCTCGATCGGGTCGCGCCCATCGGTCGGGTCCCAGGTGGCGTCGAGCCGCGCATTGTTCTCCAGCACGCGGAAGGCGCCGGTGACGGGATCGAGCACCGGCGTCACGCCGTCGCGCAGGAATTCCGGCACGTAGAACTCGATCTTGAGCATCGGCTCGCCGCCCACGCCGCCGGTGTAGCTGCCGGCGAAGTTCGCCACGACCAGGCCGGTTAGGTTGTCGAAGCTGGTCGTGCCGGTGCCGTTCACGATGGAAACGATTTTGATGAAGGTGCCGTCGGGCATCACGTCGGTGAGCTTGAGGCCGGTGACCGTCTGGCCATCGGCGATCAGCGCCTTCACCAGCCATTCGCGCGCATAGGAGGGGCCGGTCGCCGTCTCCTGCTCGGGGCCGACATAGACCTTGTCGAGCTCGATGACGGTGGGCGTGATGGTAAGCGTGCTGCTCGGGCCGAACACCGGCGCGTCTGCTGTGGGGTTCAGCAGCGGATCGCGCCCATAGGCAAAGCCGCCGCTGGCCTGCACGGCAAGCGGCTTGCCGAGGTCGGCGAAGCTGGAGATGTCGAGCGTCACCAGCACGTCGGCCGCGGTCTGGCCGGGGGTGAAGCTGCCGAAGGGCAAGCGCAGCACCACCAGCGTCTCGCCCGGCGTGCCCGTGACGATCAGGGGATTGCCCAGCGCATCGGTGGTGAAGGGGTGCGTGACCTGACCGGAGGCCGGGAACTCCCGCACCCATTGCTGCAGCGCCACGCCGAGATAGGTGGCGCCGAGAAAGGCGAGGCCGTCGTTCACCTCAGCGTTGCCGGCGTCAGCGCCGTCGCTGCCATTCGTCGGCAAGACGAGGCTGATGTAGGGAGAGTAGCCGACCAGGCCGCCCGGCGCGGCATCAGGGATGTTGTCGAAGCGGATCGTGATGGCGCGCTCGCCACCGATGGGGGCGCTCAGCGCGGCGCCGCCCAGGAAGCTCACGATCGGTTGTGCAGACATTATTTTGACGTCTCCAACGGGCGGCAGGGGGGCCCCGCTCAACTCTCGTTTACGTGATCCGGAGTGGAAGGCAAGCCTTTATGCCTTTCTTTGTAAATTATCTTATTTTCAGGACTTTTTTGCAGAAACGGTTCCACTCCGACCCTGAACTGCAAGATTTTCGTCATACTGCCGTCGCCGAACTCGGGCATTCGTCAGCGACCGCGTTCACCTCGCCGTGCGACGGGCAACGTATTCGAGAAAGGCTTCCAAGATGGATCGACGCGGCCTGGTGGCCCTCTGCCTCTCCTTGCCCCTGCTATTCGGCGCCCCGCCCGCCGAGGCACAGCCGCGGACGCGCCTTATCGTCTATACCGCCGTCGAGAACGAGCAGCTCGCCCCCTTCAAGCAGGCCGCCGAGACCGCACTGCGCGATATCGAGATCGCCTGGGTGCGCGACAGCACCGGCGTCATCACCGCGCGCCTGATCGCCGAGCGCCAGAACCCGCGCGCCGACGTCGTCTGGGGGCTTTCGGTGTTCTCCATCCTGCAGATGGAAGCCCTCGACATGCTCGAGCCCTATACCCCGCGCGGCGCCGAGGCGCTGCGCGCCAACATGCGCAGCCCGCGCAACCCAATGACCTGGACCGGCATGGACGCCTTCGTCTCGGCCATCTGCTTCAACACCATCGTCGCGCAGCAGCGCAACCTGCCGCGCCCGAGCACCTGGAACGACCTGCTCGACCCGCGCTTTCGGGGCCAGGTGGTGATGCCGAACCCGAATTCCTCGGGCACGGGCTTCCTGACCATCGCCGGCTGGATGGGCAGCCGGGGCGAGGCTGGCGCCTGGGACTTCATGACGCGCCTGCACGAGAACATCCAGCAATACACCCACTCTGGCAGCGCGCCCTGCAACAACGCCGCGCGCGGCGAATTCGCTGTCGGCCTGTCTTTCGACATGCGCTCCGTCGCGCTGAAGAACCAGGGCGCACCGATCGACATCATCGTCCCGACCGATGGCGTCGGCTTCGACCTCGAGGCCACGGCGATCATGCGCGGCACGCGTAATGCCGAGGCGGCCCGCCGCCTGGCCGATTTCACGGTCTCTCGCACGGCGGCCGAACTCTATGGGCGCTTCTACGCCATGCTCGCCCTGCCCGGCGTCGAACCCACGGTGCGCGGCTACCCGGCCGAATTCGCCGAGCGCCTCGTCAGCGCCGACTTCGCCGAGATCGCCTCGCAGCGTGAGCGTATCCTGCGCGAATGGGCGGCCCGCTTCGATGGCAAGTCGGCCCCTCGCTGAGCGCCACGACCGGAGCAATCGCATGTCCGCCGCCCTCGAAACCCTGGCCGAGGGCGGCAAGCCGTTGCCCACGCCGAGATCCGCCTATCTCGACATCGTTTCGGTCGGCAAGGTCTTCGGCACCTTCACCGCGCTGAAAGACGTCTCCCTGACCATCAACGAAGGCGAGTTCGTCTCCTTCGTCGGCCCGTCCGGCTGCGGCAAAACCACCTTGCTGCGCGCCATCGCGGGGCTCGACCCCGCCACCACCGGCGTGATCCGCCAAGGCGCCCGCGAGATCACCGGCCTGCCGCCGGCCGAGCGCGACTTCGGCATCGTCTTCCAATCCTACGCCCTGTTCCCGAACATGAGCGTCGCCGAGAACGTGGGCTACGGGCTGCGTGGTCCGGCCTGGCCGCGGGCGCGCATGACGGCGCGGGTGGACGAGCTCATCCGCCTCGTCGGCCTCGCCGAACATGCCCACAAATATCCGGCACAGCTCTCGGGCGGCCAGCAGCAGCGCGTGGCGCTGGCGCGCGCCCTGGCGCCGGAGCCCGGCCTGCTGCTGCTCGATGAGCCGCTCTCGGCGCTCGATGCCATTGTCCGGCTGCATCTTCGCCAGGAAATCCGCGCCTTGCAGCGCCGCCTGGGCGTCACGACCATCATGGTGACGCATGACCAGGAGGAGGCGATGGGCGTCTCCGACCGGCTCGTGGTGATGAGCCGCGGGCGGGTCGAGCAGGTCGGCACGCCCGAGGAGGTCTATCGGCGCCCCGCGAGTGCCTTCGTCGCCGGCTTCGTCGGCCGCTCCTCGGCCTTCGACGCGGTGGTGGAGGCAGCACCGGGCATGATCGTCGCAGCGGGCCATCATCTGCCGGCCGATGCCGCGCGAGGCCTGCTGTACGGCACCGAGTTGCGCGTCTTCGTCCGGCCCGAGGATGTCCGCCTCGGACCAGCCGCCGCGGGCCTGCCCGGGGCGCTGCAGATGGAGGTCGTGCATCTGGAGTTCCTAGGCGCCGCCTGCCGTATCACGCTCGAAGCGCCTCGCCTGCGCCTCGAGGCCGATGCCTCGCCCGATCTGGTGCAGGCGCTCGGTGCGGTGCCGGGCGTGATGCTGCTGGTCGGCGTGCCGTCGGAGCGGTTGATGGTGTTCAAGGCCGATGTCTGACGCGGTGCTCGGCGAACGGCTTTCGCCGCCGCGGCCGAACCGGGACGGCCCGCAGGGTGCGCCGGTGCGGATCACCGCCTCGCTCGACCAGCGGCTGATGCAGGCGGGGCTTGGCCTCGCCCTCGGCTTCCTGGTGGTGGCGCTCGCGCTGCCGATGGGGGTGCTGCTGGTGCGCGCCTTCGAGGATGCGAACGGCGCCTTCGTGGGCCTTGCCAATTTCGCCACCTACGTCACCACGCCCGCGCTGATCCGCTCGGTCTGGAACAGCGTCTGGACGGCCGGCGTGACGACCCTGCTCGTCGTGCCGCTGGCCTTCGCCTATTCCTACGCGCTGACGCGATCCTGCATTCCCTTCAAGGGCGCCTTCCGCGCGGTGATGCTGTTGCCGATCCTGGCCCCTTCGCTGTTGCCGGCACTGGCGCTGATCTACCTGTTCGGCAACCAGGGCATGCTTCGCTGGATGCTGTTCGGCGACAACATCTACGGCCCCGGGGGCATCATCGCCGCCCAGGTCTTCTACACCTTCCCATCGGCGGCGATAATTCTGAGCGTGGCGCTCGCCACCGCCGATGCGCGGCTCTACGAGGCGGCCGAGGTGCTCAAGGCGGGGCGCGCGCGCATCTTCCGCACGGTCACGCTGCCGGGCGCGCGCTTCGGCCTGGTCTCCGCCGCGGTGGTGGTGTTCACGCAGGTGATCACGGATTTCGGCATTCCGAAGGTGATCGGCGGGCAGTTCCAGGTACTCGCCACCGATGTCTACAAGCAGGTCGTGGGCCTGCAGGACTTCAATATGGGCGCGGTGGTCGGCATCGTGCTGCTGTTGCCCGCGATCGGCGCCTTCGCCTTGCAGCGCTGGGCGGAGGGCAAGCGCAGCGGCACGCTGACCGGGCGTGCGGTGCCCTATGTGCCAAGGCCGCGCGCGCGGCGCGACGTGCCGCTGCTGATGCTCTGTCTGCTCACCGCCGGCGCGCTGATCGGTATCGTCGGCGTGGCCATCTGGGGATCGCTGATCCGCTTCTGGCCCTACAACCTCACCCTCACGCTCGACAATTACGAATTCTCCCGCTTCGACAGTTCCGGCTGGGGCGCCTTCAGCACCTCGCTGGAGTTGGCCACGCTCACCGCCTTCATCGGCACGGCCATCGTCTTCACCGTGGCCTATTTCCTGGAACGTGGGCCGCAAGCGAGCCGAATCGCGCGGCTGCTGCGTGGCACGGTCGGGCTGCTGGCGACGGCGCCGCTGGCGATCCCCGGCCTGGTGCTCGGCCTGGCCTACATCCTGTTCTTCAACCACCCGGCCAATCCGCTCGGCGTGCTGTACGGCACGCTCGGCATCCTGGTGCTGAATTCGCTGGTGCATTTCTACACCGTCGGTCATCTGACGGCGACCACGGCGATCCGTCAGCTGGATCCGGAATTCGAAGCCGTGAGCGCCAGCCTGCGGGTGCCGGTCTGGAGCACTTTCGGGCGCGTCACGGTGCCGATCTGCCTGCCCGCGATCATGGAGATCTGGGTCTATATCTTCGTCAATGCGATGACCACGGTCAGCGCGGTGATCTTCCTCTACGGTCCGGACACCAAGCCGGCTTCGGTCGCTGTCGTGCATATGGACGAAGCCGGCCAGGCGAGCGCCGCGGCTGCCATGGCCTGCATGCTGCTGGCGGCCACCGCCGCGGTGAAGCTTGCGCAGCTGCTGCTCGCCCGCCTGGTCGATCGAGCGACCCAGGGCTGGCGCCGACGCTGACGCAAACCCGTCACACCACTGTCAAACGCCGGCAACGCCGGCGCTCTACAGCGGCACCGGGCCACGCCGCATCGGCGTGACCAGATGTCGTGCCGAGGCTGCTTGGGATGCCGCGGACCGATCCTCGGGGGAACAACGAAAACATGCGCGCCCTTCTGCTTTCTGCCTGCGCCACGCTGGCGCTCACGGCCTCGGCGATGGCCGATCAACGCGTCGACGCGACGCTCGCCGGCCATGCCATCCTGCCGGCCTTCACCATGGCCGTGCCGCCCGCCGACGCGCCGCGCGATGCGCTGGTGTCCGGCAAGTTCGCGGGCCCGGGCAACCTGCGAATCGATCGTCCGGGCGCCATCATGGGCGATACCGGCCCGCTGCACGGCAGGCGCCAGACCGGCATCGCCTTCCCCTTCATCGGCCAGCCGATCCAGGGCTTCTCCGGCATCAAGCCGGTGACGAACGATCCCGGCGCCTATTGGATCGCCACCGACAACGGCTTCGGCAACCGCCGCAACAGCCCCGACGCCCTGCTGATGTTCCACAAGGTCCGCCCTGATTTCCGCACCGGTCAGGTGGCGGTGGAGCAGACCATCTTCCTGCGCGACCCGCAGCGCCGCGTGCCCTTCCGCATCGCCTATGAAGGCACCGACGCGCGGTATCTGACCGGCGCCGATTTCGACCTGGAGAGCATCCAGCCGGTGGCCGATGGCTTCTGGTTCGGCGATGAATTCGGCCCCTTCCTGATCCATGTCGATGCGCAGGGCGTCGTACAGCGCGTGGTCGAGACGCGGCTGGACGGCCAGGTGCTGATGTCGCCCGACCATCCGGCGCTGCAGGTTCCGGCCTCCCCAACCGCCGGCGTGCCCTATCGCGCGCGCCGCTCTGGCGGCTATGAGGGCATGGCGCTGACGCCGGATGGCCAGACGCTCTGGGCGATGCTCGAGCAGCCGCTGTTCGCGCCCAATTCGGACCAGCCCGAAGGCCCGTTCCTGCGCGTGCTGGAATACAGCATTCCCCGCGGCGAATGGACCGGGCGCACCGTGCGCTACCGGCTCGAGGCCGGCGCGACCGCGATCGGCGACTTCAACTTCATCGACGCCACGCGCGCCCTGGTGATCGAGCGCGACAATGGCGAGGGCGATCCCGGCCTGGCTTGCGCGCAGGGCGTGCAGCCCACCGCGGCGGCGCCCTGTTTCCCGCTGCCAGCGCGCTTCAAGCGCGTCTACGTCGTTGACCTCGCTCAAACCGATGCCGAGGGCTTCGTGCGCAAGATCGCGCATATCGACCTGATGGCGATCCGCGACCCTGAAAACCTGGCGCGGGTGCGCGGCGACCTGCCGGCCAATGCGCCGCGTGACCGCTTCACCTTCCCCTTCTTCACCATCGAGGACGTGGCGATGGTCGATGCCGACCACATCATCGTGGGCAACGACAACAACCTGCCCTTCAGCGCTGGCCGCCAGTTCTTCCAGGCCGACAGCAACGAGCTGATCCTGCTGCGCGTGCCGGAACTGCTGCGCGCGCGTTGATCCGTGCTCGGGGGCGCGCCGGCCGGTGCGCCCTTTCACCCTTTGAAGGAGCCAAGCCATGATCCGTCGCCGCGCCACGCTGCTCGCCAGCGCCGCCCTGCTCGCCACGCCCAGCCTCGCCCGCGCCCAGTCAGGCTGGCGCGGGCAGTTCCGCGAACTGCGCTACGGCATCATCTCGTCGGAGAATGAACGTGACGCGATTGCGCGCCTGCAAGGCCTTTCGGCGCATGCCGAGGCCAAGCTTGGCGTTCCGATGCGCATCTTCCGCGGAACCGACTACGCCGCCGTGGTCGAGGCGCTGCGGTCCGAGCAACTCGAATTCGCCCACCTCGGCCCGGCGGCCTATGCCCTGGCGCGCCGCGCCATGGGCGATTCGGTGGTGCCCCTGTTGCGCCACCGCGGGAACGATGGGGCGGAGGGTTATTTCTCGGTCGTCTTCGTCAAGGCCGACAGCCCCTTCCAGAGCCTTGCCGATCTGCGCGGCCGTAGTTTCGCCTTCGCCGATCCGAACTCGGCCTCCGGCTTTGCCGCGCCCAGCTATTTCATGCGCAAGGAAGGCATCGAACCGGCCCGTCATTTTGGCCGCACCGGCTTTTCGGGCAACCATGAGCAGAGCGTGATCGCGGTGCTGAACGGCACCTACGACGCCGCCGCGACCTTCTGGAGCAACGACGCCACCGGCAACATCCAGCGCATGGTCGAGAAGGGCATGATCCAGCCCGGCACCACGCGCATCATCTGGCGCAGCCCACTGATTCCGAACTCCCCCACGGTGACGCGCGCTGGCGTGCCTGAGGCGCTGCGCGGCGACTTCGTGCGGATGATGATGAACCTGCACCTGGAGGCGCCGGAGGTGCTGCGCCAGCTCAGCGCCAATACGGCGCAAGTGGTGCCGGCGCGGCACGAGGACTATGCCGACGTCATCGCCATGACCGAGCAGAACCAGGCGCAGCGGCGTGAGCGCCGTTCTTGAGCGCTACGGCCCAGGCTGTCGAGGCACGCTGGCGGCGGGAACGTAGCGCCGGCCGTCGCCGTACCCTGGCCTGGAGCCTGGCTTTCGCCGCTGCCGTCAGCGTCGCGGCAGTGGTCGGGCAGGTGGATGTCGCGCGGCTGCTCGCTGGTTTGCCGCGCGCGGCGGACTACATCACCCGCACCATCCCGACGCTGCGCTGGGACCATCTGGCGCAGGACCTCGCGGAATGGATGTGGGGTTTTGACCTGTGGCTGGAGCTGTTACTCGATACGGTGTTGATCGCCTATGCGGGAACGGTCCTCGGCGGCGGCGCGGCGCTACTGATGAGCTTCGCGGCCTCCGCCACGCTCGCACCGTCCTGGGCTGTCGCGGTGTCGCGGCGGTTGCTGGAATTCGCCCGCACCGTGCCCACCTTGGTATTCGCCCTGATCTTCGTCTACGCTTTCGGGCTCGGTCCACTGGCCGGGCTGCTGGCGATAGCGCTGCACAGCTTTGGTGCGCTCGGCAAGCTGTTCGCCGAAGTGCATGAGAATGCCGATCTGCACAGTGTCGAGGCGGTGCGGGCCGCCGGCGGGTCCTGGGCCGAGGCGATGCGCTTTGGTGTCCTGCCGCAGTCCCTGCCCGGCCTGCTTTCCTTCGGCCTGTTGCGCTTCGAGATCAATGTGCGGGAGGCCAGCGTGCTCGGCATCGTCGGTGCCGGCGGCATCGGGGAGGAACTCTATTTGTCGGTGCGGCAATTCGAGTACCCTGACATCTCGGCGATCATATTGCTGATTCTGCTGACTGTGACGCTGATCGATGCACTGACGACGCGGCTGCGCCACCGCATTCTGGGCGCCGAGAGTCTGCGGCCGGCATGAGCAGTCTTGCCCGCACGCCCGTGATGTTCGGCCTCGGCTTCCTGCTGCTGCTGCTTGGCCTTTGGCGCGTCGATGCCTCCCCACTACGCCTGATCGAGGGCGCACAGAAGCTCGGCTGGCTGGTCGTGCTGATGTGGCCTCCCTCGGCCGGCGGTGCCTTGACCGAGTTGCTCGCCGCCCTCGCGGAGACAGTGGCGATGGCCTTCCTCGGCACGCTGCTGGCCGTGGTCGTAGCGTTGCCACTTTGCTTCCTTGGTGCCGGCAACATCGTCACGAACACGCTGACCCGTTTCACCGTGCGGCGCACCTATGACGGGCTGCGCGGCATCGACAGCCTGGTCTGGGCCCTGATCTTCGTCTCGGCCGTCGGCATGGGGCCCTTCGCGGGCATCCTGGCGCTGGCCGTTCCGGATATCGGCCTGTTGGCGAAGGTATTCTCCGAAGCGCTGGAGTCGGCCGACAGACGGCAGGTCGAGGGCGTGCGCGCCGGCGGCGGTTCACGGCTCCACGCCATCCGTTTCGGCCTGATCCCTCAGGTGGCCCCCGTGATGCTCTCACAGACGCTCTACACCTTCGAGAGCAATACCCGCAGCGCCACCATACTCGGCGTGGTCGGCGCGGGCGGCATCGGGCTTGCGCTCGGCGACCGTATCCGCCTGAACAACTGGGACGAAGCCGCCTTCATCGTGCTGCTGATCCTCGTCACCGTGGCGGTAATCGACAGCCTGAGCCGGCGCATCCGCCTGAGACTCATCCGGGCGTAACCCGGCACCCGCTCGCGGCGAAGTAGGGAGGCGAACCAGGGAGCCTCCGATGTCTGACCTCGCCGCCCGCGGCCTTGCGTCCACCACCGAGCACGCCGAAGCCGAAGCCGCGTTGGACAGGACCATCGAGGCCGTGCTCGGCCATCGCGCCGATGCCGCCAGCCACCTCGCCGCGGCGCTGGCGGTTGATCCCGGACTGGTCATGGGCCATGCGCTGGCGGGCCTCATGGCGTGCCTGCAGGCGCGGCGCAGCCTCGATCAGGCCGCCGCAAGAAGCCTGGGCGCGGCGCGCACCGGGCTGCGCCTGCGGGGCGGCACACCGCGTGAGCACGCCTTCATCGCCAGCCTCGCCGCCTGGCAGGAGGGGGGCGACATGGCGCAGGCAGCGCTGCATCTGGAACAGCATCTGCTCACTTACCCGCTCGATGCCGCTGCGCTCAAGCTGGCGCACGGCATCCGATTCATGCTGGGCGATTCGCCCGGCTTGCGCCTGCCGATCGAGCGCGCCCTGCCGGCCTGGAACGACGAGATGCCGCACGCCGGCTACATCCGCGGCTGCCACGCCTTCGCGCTGGAGGAGACCGGCGACGTCTGGCGCGCCGAGCGCGTCGGCCGCCACGCCGTGGCGCTGCAACCGGCCGACTTGTGGGGCGCGCATGCCGTGGCGCATGCGCTGGAGAGTTCTGGACGCGCGCGGGAGGGTATCGGCTGGCTCGACAGCGTGGCTCGGCAGATGGCTGGACTCGGCAATTTCGCGCGGCACATCGATTGGCACCGCGCATTGTTCCACCTGCATCTGCATGAGGGCGAGGCGGCGCTCGCGCTTTACGACAGCCGGGTGTGCGACATCATGAGCGAGGATTATCGCGACCTCGCCAATGCGGCCTCGCTCCTGTGGCGAATGGCGGCGCAGGGCGTGCCGGTCGGCGCGGCACGCTGGGACGCACTCGCGGATCTCGCGGAGCGCCGGATCGGCGACCACAGCCTGGTCTTCGCCGATCTGCACCATGTGATCACCCTCGCCGCCGCGGGCCGCGCGGCATCGCTGCACGCCTTCCTCGGTGGCATGCGCGGCCGCGCGCTGCGCGATACGGACACCCAGGCGCGACTTCACGCCAGCATCGGCCTGCCGCTGGCGGAGGGCATCGCGGCCGCACTCGGCGGGCGTCCGGCGGGGGCGCTGCACCTTGCCCCCCTGCTGCGGCGCGACCTTCAGCGCGTCGGCGGCAGCCATGCGCAGCGGGATGTGTTCGAGCGCCTGCTGATCGAGGCCACTCACGCCGCAGGCCACAAGCGTGCGGCATCGGCGATGCTCGGCGAACGCGCGGTTCGGCGCGCGCCCGGCGCCTGGGAGGATGGGCTGCTCGGTCAGATCGCCCAGTCGGAGGCGATGCGCGCGGCGGCCAGCCCGTCATCGTCGAGGATCTGCGCAATGCCGAGCCGGTCGGCGAAGATCGCGCCCTCGACGGTGGTGAGCTGCACGGAGAAACTCTCCGTGGCCTCCGTAACGTCATCGGCGCGCAGCAGAATCTCCACCGTCTTGCGAGTCTCGCCAGGGGCGAAGTTCAAAGTGCCGGTGGCGGCGACATAGTCGCCGAGTGTCGCGCTGCCACTCACCGTGCGCCAGCCGACATTGACCACGCTGGCCGAGGGCGCATCCAGCGTCACCTCGAAGACCGCGCGCCGAGATGCCTCGACTGCATCGGGCAGCAGCGGCTCAAGGGCGGCGATCTTGTTCGCCAACACCGTGCGCCAGTCATCGGCGAGAATGCCGCCGGTGTCGGAGGAGTTCGGGTTCCACGACCACCAGGCGAAGGAAGGCCCGATCTCGGCATGGTCGACCGTGCCGTTGTTGTCGGTATCGCCCAGCAGGTAGCTGCTCAGCGCATCGAACCAGGCGAGGTCCTTGGACTGCGTCAGGCGTGAGCCCCATTCGCCGAGCAGCACGGGGGCGATGTTCTCGCTCCAGAGATAGCCCCAGAACTTGTCGAAGACGTCGGGCAGGTTGGCCGGGAAGTTGGCTGCATAGAAGAACGGCTGCGGGTAGATCGAGTCGGGGTAGTCGTGCGGCGAATAGACCAGCTTGTTGTCGAGGGCGAGATCGACCGGCCGGTCGCGCGCACCCAGCAGATTGCCGCCCCACCAATAGGATTCGCCAGCGTGCGAAGCCACGCCCTCGACGACGATCAGCCAGTCGGGGTTCACGGCGTGGATCGCGTTGCCCGCGCGCTCCGCGGCACTGGCCCAGGCACCCCAGGTCGCGCCGTGCGGTTCGTTGTTGAGGTCGGCGCCGATCACGGTGGGGTTGCCGCGATAGCGTGAGGCGAGGTCCTCCCACAAGTCGATCCAGCGCGCCTCGGTGAAGCGGCCATCATACCACAGGCCATTGCCGTTCGGCCCGTCGCCGGCGGCGCTGCGGTGGTGGTCGAGCAGGATGCGCAGCCCGATTTCGCCGGCATAGCCGACGATCTTGTCCATGATCTGCTGCGAGTTCAGGCCGACTAGGTCCGGGTTGC
>Ga0209181_10010401_pt1 | contig 12096 bp, 6 predicted proteins | sample MAT05_FD_187208 | JGI IMG/M metagenome (GOLD analysis project Ga0209181, IMG submission 187208) | Freshwater microbial communities from Lake Fryxell liftoff mats and glacier meltwater in Antarctica - MAT-05 (SPAdes) (version 2) | ecosystem: Environmental > Aquatic > Freshwater > Ice > Liftoff... | reverse complement strand
GTGCGCTCGAGCACGTCGGCGAGCTCGGCCGCCGACGAGTCGATCACTGCATCGAGCAGCTCCGCCTTGGATGGGTAGTAGTAGAGGATCGTCTGCTTGCGCACCCCCAGCTCGACCGCGAGCTGGTCGAGCGACGTGGCCTCGTAGCCCCTGGTGCCGAACGACTGCCGGGCCGCGTCGAGCACCTGCTCACGCCGAGTGCCCGTCACCGACGAGGCCCGCCCCGAGCGCGGCGACGTCGTCGACGTGGTCCGGGGCGCCCGCGGCGTCGTCCGCTCGCTCATCTACCAGATGGTAGACGAGGCCCTCTACCAAATGGTAGACATGATTCTCGTGATTCGCGAACAGCTCGCCGGCCAGCGCATCTTCATCACCGGCACCACCGGCTTCCTCGGCACCAACCTGCTCGAGCGCCTGCTCCGCAGCGTGCCCGACTGCGACCTCGTGCTCCTGGTCCGTCCCGGTCGGCGGTCGTCGATCGAGCAGCGCGTCCAGCGCGAGATCCTCAAGAACGACGCGTTCGACCGGCTGCGCGCCGAGCTCGGCCCCGATGCCGAGGGCAAGAAGCACGGCGCCTTCATCGAGATGGCCGCCCGCCGCATCACCCCTGTCGCCGGCGACGTCGGCCGCGACGGGCTCGGACTCGACGACGCCGGCCGGGCGCTACTGGCATCGTGCGACATCGTCATCCACTCCGCCGCCACGGTCTCGTTCGACTCGCCGCTCGACAGCGCGGTGGAGGTCAACCTCCTCGGCCCGACCCGCATCGCCCGGACCCTGCAGGACATCGGCGTCACCCCCCACCTCATCGCCGTTTCCACCTGCTACGTCGCCGGCAACCGCCGCGGCACCGCACCGGAGATCCACGTCGCCGAGAGCCCCTTCTTCGTCGACGTCGACTGGCGCAAGGAGGTCGAGGGCGCCCGGCGGGCCCGGGCCGACGCCGAGGCCGACAGCCGCCGCCCCGACCGGCTCACCGAGTTCCGCGCCCGGGCCCGCTCCGAGCTCGGCGCGGCCGGCGGACCGCTGCTCTCGGAGAAGACCGAGCAGATCCGGCTGCGCTGGGTCAGCGACCAGATGGTCGACGCCGGCCGGGCCCGCGCCGCATCGCTCGGCTGGCCCGACGCCTACGCCTACACCAAGGCGCTCGGCGAGCGAGCCCTGCTCGAGACCCATGGCAACGTCCCCGTCTCGATCGTGCGGCCCTCGATCATCGAGTCCGCGCTGGCCGAGCCGAAGCCGGGCTGGATCCGCGGCTTCCGGATGGCCGAGCCCGTGCTGCTCGCCTACGCCCGGGGCCTGCTCAAGGAGTTCCCCGGCGTGCCCGAGGGCATCATCGACGTCATCCCCGTCGATCTCGTCACCGCCGCCATCATCGGCGTCGCCGCTCGAGGCCCGAACATCGTCGACGGCACCGAGGCACCCGACGTCATCCAGGTGGCGTCCGGGTCGGTCAACCCGCTGCGCTACCAGAACCTCGTCGACAACGTCAGCGGCTGGTTCACCGAACACCCGCTCTACGACGCCAAGGGCCAGCCGATCCTGGTGCCCGAGTTCTCCTTCCCCGGCCGCGGCCGGGTCCAAGGCCAGCTCACGCGAGCCAAGAAGGCGCTCGACGCGGCCGACAAGGTCCTCGGCGCGCTCCCGTTGCGGGGCAAGCAGGCCGAGTGGAGCTCGACGGTCGACGAGAAGCGCAACGAGGTCGACCGGGCGTTCGGCTACGTCGAGCTGTACGGCGCCTACGCCGAGTGCGAGGCCGTCTACGGCGTCGAGCGCCTCCTCGCCCTGTTCGAGTCGCTCGACCCCACCGACCAGGAGCTCTTCGGGTTCGACCCTCGGGTCTTCGAGTGGCGCACCTTCATCCGCACCATCCACCTCCCCTCGATCGTCCTGCACGCCCGCGTGCGCACGACACCCGGCGGCAAGGTCGGCGAGGCCCGCGAGGACCGCCTGCGCCGCCAGGTGCTCGATCCCGCCCGCCAGCTCGCCGCCTTCGACCTCGAGAACACGCTCATCGCGTCGAACGTCGTGTCGTCCTACTCCTGGCTGGCGACTCGCCGGCTGCCCCCCGACGAGCGCCTGCGGTTCATCCTGCGCACCCTCAAGGATGCCCCGGGCTGGCTGGCCCAGGACCGTGCCGACCGCAGCGACTTCCTGCGCTTCTTCTACCGGCGCTACGACAAGGCCCCCGTGGATCAGATCGAGGAGGACGCGGCCGAGATGTTCAGCCAGCTGATCCTGGCCAAGTCCTTCCCCGCCGCCATCCGACGCGTGCGCGAGCACCGTGCGCTCGGGCACCGGACCGTGCTGATCACCGGCGCGCTCGACTTCGTGGTCAAGCCCCTCGCGCCGCTCTTCGACGACATCGTCGCCGCCTCGCTGACCGTGCGCAACGGCCAGTACACCGGCGAGCTCGAACAGGTGCCGCCCACCGGCGAGTCACGCGCCCAGGCGCTCATGGACTACGCCGGGGCGCACGGCATCGACCTCGCCGAGTCGGTCGCCTACGCGGATTCCACCAGCGACCTCCCGATGCTCGAGATCGTCGGCTTCCCCGTGGCGGTCAACCCCGAGACCCGGCTGGCCTCACTCGCCCGCAAGCGGGGGTACCTGGTCGAGAACTTCACCAAGGCCGACGGCGCGCCCCGCACCCTCGTCCCCATCGGTTCGGTCCGCCGCCGCTTCGGTGGCGGCCTGGCCAACCCGCTGATCCCCGGGAGGACGGCGTGAAGGCCCTCGTCTTCCACCGCAACGTGCCCAAGTACGCGGCCGCCATGGTGGCCGGCTCGCTGCTGCCGGGATCGGGGGCCAAGGTCGGCCCGCTGCGACTCGAGGACGTCGACATCCCCGACCTGCCAGGTCCCGACTGGCGCTATGTGAAGCCCCGACTCACGGGCATCTGCGGCAGCGACCTGTCCACCATCGACGGCACCTCGTCGCGCTACTTCGACCCGATCGTGTCGTTCCCGTTCACCCCCGGCCACGAGATCGTCGCCGACCTGGTCGACGCCGGCGCGGAGTCCAAGAAGGCTGAGCCTGACGGCACCAACCGCGTGGTCATCGAGCCCGTCCTGGGCTGCGTCACCCGCAACATCTCCCCCGTCTGTGGCGCGTGCGCGGCCGGCGATCTGGGCAACTGCGAGCACATCGCCTTCGGCGACCTCCAGCCCGGCCTGCAGTGCGGGTTCTGCGCCGACACCGGCGGCGGCTGGTCGACGATGATGGTCGCCCACCCCAGCCAGATCCACGACGTGCCCGCCACCATGTCCGACGAAGCCGCGGTGATGGTCGAACCTGCCGCCTGCGCAGTGCACGGCGCCCTGGCCGCGGGCATCTGCGCCGGTGACACCGTGGTCGTCCTCGGTTCCGGGACCCTCGGCCTGCTCACGATGGCCGCCGTCCGGCGCTACACCCGGGCGGGCACGGTCATCGCCGTCGCCAAGCACCCGGTGCAGCGCCACTTCGCCTCCGACCTCGGCGCCGACGTCGTCGTCGAGCCGGGCGAGCTCCCCCGCGCCGTGCGCCGCGTCACGGGCACCATGGCCCTCGGCGACGGCACCATCACCCGACTCACCGGCGGCGCCGACGTCGTCATCGACTGCGTGGGCAGCGAGGCCAGCCTGGCCGACTCGCTCGCGGTCGTGAAGCCCCGAGGCCGCATCACCATGGTCGGCATGCCGGGCAGGGTCGAGGTCGACCTCACCGGCCTGTGGCAGCGCGAGATCAACCTCGTCGGCGCCTACGCCTACGGCACCGAGACCGTCACCGACGACCGAGGCGAAGCCGAGCGGCGGCGAACGTTCGACCTCGCCTTCGAGCTCGTGCAGGCGAACGACCTCGGCCGGCTCGTGTCGGCCACCTATCCCCTCGGCCGGTACAGCGACGCCATGATCCACGCCGCCGCAGCCGGCAGCCGAGGTTCGGTCAAGATCGCGTTCGACCTCCGCGGCGAGAAGGAACGGGGCCGACTGTGACCGCACCCCGTTCGACCTCGCGCACCCTCCGCCAGCCCACTCCCCGCCGCCGCCCGACACCGGAGCCACACCGTCATGCCTAGACCAGGGTTCGTCCTCGACGTCGACCGCTCGACACCGCCGATCCTGTTCCACCACGGGGAGGGGTTCCGGCTCGAGAAGCTGCCGGCCGACCGCTCGCGCATCATCTACCCGGCCGAGCCGCTCGAGCCCCTCGACGACATCGAGGGGTCCATCCGCCGAGCGCTGCTCAACCCCATCGGCGACCAGAAGCCGCTGCCCGAGCTGCTCTTCCCGGGCATGAGGCTCACCATCGCCTTCGACGACATCTCGTTGCCGCTGCCGCAGATGAAGAGCCCCGACATCCGCCAGCGGGTCATCGAGCAGGTGCTCGACCACGCCGCCGCGGCCGGCGTGGACGACGTGCACCTCATCGCCGCGTTGGCTCTGCACCGGCGCATGACCGAGGACGAGCTCCGTCACGCCGTCGGCGACCGCGTCTACGAGGCGTTCGCGCCCAGCGGCGCCCTCTACAACCACGACGCCGAGGACCCCGACAACCTCGTCGAGGTCGGCACCACCGACAAGGGCGAGATCGTCGAGATCAACAAGCGGGCTGCGGAGAGCGACCTGCTGATCTACGTCAACATCAACCTCGTGGCCATGGACGGCGGCTGGAAGTCCACCGCCATCGGCCTGGCCTCGTACAAGAGCATCAAGTACCACCACAACGTCCACACCATGCGCCACAGCACGTCGTTCATGGACCGCGAGAAGAGCGAGCTGCACTCGTCGACCTGGCGCATGGGCCACGTGCTGCGCGACGCCGGCATCAACATCTTCCAGATCGAGACGACGATGAACAACAACGTCTTCGGCACGGAAGGCCCGATGAGCGTGCTCCAGAAGCGGGAGTGGGAGTGGAACCCGCGCGACCGCGCCACGTTCCTCGCCATGAAGGCCGGGCTGGACCGCATGCCGGCTCGCTCGAAGCGCAAGGTCTTCCAGTCGTGGCGCGCCCCGCACCAGATGACGTCGGTGCAGGCCGGCGAAGTCGAGGCCGTGCACGAGATCACCACGGCCAACGTGTACGCGCAGCACCTGGTGCCCGTCGAGGGTCAGACCGACATCATGACCATGGGCCTGCCCTACATCGGCCCGTACAACGTCAACTCGATCCTCAACCCCATCCTGGTGATGTGCCTGGGGCTGGGCTACTTCTTCAACCTCTACAAGGGCCGACCGCTCGTGCGTCAGGGCGGGGTGCTCATCATGAGCCACCCCACCCCGTGGGAGTTCCACCCCGTCCACCACCCCAGCTACATCGACTTCTTCGAGCAGGTGCTCGCCGATACCACCGACCCCAAGGTGATCGAGGAGACGTACGAGAAGCAGTTCGCCGAGGACGACTGGTACCGCCACCTGTACCGCACGTCCTACGCCTACCACGGCGTCCACCCGTTCTACATGTGGTACTGGGGGGCGCACGCGCTCGAGCACCTCGGCCGGGTCATCGTGGTCGGCGGCAACGAGAAGGCCGTCCGCCGCCTCGGGTTCCAGCCCGCCTCGACGCTCACCGACGCCCTCGAGATGGCATCGGACGTGGTCGGCCGGGATGCCTCGATCACCCACTTCCACAACCCGCCCGTCCTCATGGCCGATGTGACGTGAGCGCGAACGGGGGGCGCCCCTCGGATCGCAAGAGCCTGCCGGTCAGCGGCAAGACGCTCCTCGCGCTCGCCAAGGCGGCCGCGCCGTCGCCGAAGTCGGTGGCCCGCTCGTTGCCGTTCCCGCTCCGGCCGGGGACCGTGCCCGTCGGCGTCGAGCCCAAGCGCGAGCCCTCCAAGTTCGGCGCCAACTACGACACCGACTGGGCCCGGTCCTACCCGGCCCGGGCGGCGCGGGTGCTCCTGCTCGAGGGGGTGTTGCGGCCGTCGATGACCCTGCTCGCCGCACCGATCCTGCGGGGCGTCGACCGACTCGACGACCTCGATGGTCCGGCGATCTTCGCCCCCAACCACCACTCCCACATCGACACGCCACTGCTCCTGTCGGTCATCCCCGAGCCGTGGCGGCACCACATCTTCGTGGCCGCCGCCGCCGACTACTTCTTCGGCAACCGGATCACCGCCACCGCCTCCGCCCTGGCCATGGGGGCCATCCCGTTCGAGCGCACCAAGATCAGCCGCAGGTCGTCCGACGAGGCCGCCGGGCTGATCAACGACGGCTGGAGCTTCCTGATCTTCCCCGAGGGCGGTCGCAGCCCCGACGGGTGGGGCCAGCCGTTCCGAGGCGGCGCCGCCTACCTGAGCCTCAAGTGCGAGGTCCCGGTCGTGCCGGTGTACGTCGGCGGCACCACTCGCATCCTGCGCAAGGGCAAGAGGCTGCCCCGACCGTCGATCACCCGGGTGGTTTTCGGCCGGCCGATGTGGCCGCACGAGGACGAGGACTCGCGCCGCTTCGCGCTGCGCATCGAGAACGAGGTCTCCGCGCTCGGTGACGAGGGTCGCAACGACTGGTACCAGGCCCGCAAGCGGGCCCACGCCGGCGAGACCCCGTCGATGCGCGGGCCGCAGGCCGGCGACTGGCGCCGCCACTGGGACCTCGGCGACCGCTCCCCCATCCGCCGCCGCCAGAAGCGCACCTGGCCGAACCTCGGCGACTGATCACCGCCTCGCCGAGCGGGAGAAGCGCTCCACGACGGCCCCGCTCAGGGAGCGGTCGTGGGCGGGCCGACCGGCGCCGTCGTCGACGCGGCCGGCTCGCCCGGGATCGAGTAGACCGGCGCACACGACAGCTCCTGGGTGCGACGGCCGCAGGTCCCGGCGAACTCCTCGTACTCGGAGCCCACGGGGGCCTCGTCGAAGAGCTGGTCACAGGCGAGACCGCTCCCCGCCTCGCACTGGTCCCAGAGCCCGTCCAGTGCCGCGTCCTCGCCGTACACCATCGGTTCGGGGACCACACCGTCCACGGCGCTCACCGGAGGTCGCGAGACCGACGTCGATGCACCGAGGCTGTCGACCCCGAAGCAGTCGATCCGGATGGTGGTGAGCCGCCGGATCTGCTCCGGCTCGGGTTCGGCGCCCTCGGTGAGCAGACCTGTTCCCAGATCCTCGGTCACCCGGTCGACGTAGCACTCGGCCTCGGGCCGGTCGATCACCCCGCCCCCGCCGTCGACCACCCGAACCACGGCGGCCTCCCGGTCGAAGAGCGGCGAGCCCGAGCAGGCAACGAAGGCGGCCACCGCGACGGCGGCACCGCTGACGGCGAGCGCGACCCGGACCTGACGGCGGCCGACCACGAACGGTCGACCGGTCCGGCGTACGGCACGGGAGGCAAGCCGGTCGGTCGAGGAAGGGTCGTTCATGGGAGGGTGCGTGGCGGGTAGAGAAGTCTCCGAGCCTGTGCCACGACGGGAGCACGGTAGTGGCCGGTGGCTCCGAAACGGGGCCACGAGCCCGGATGCAGGCGGTACGATGAGCGAACCGATCGGGGCCACGGGCAACGGCGCCACGTTCTTCAAAGACGACGAGCGCCCTCGATCCGCCACCCACGGCACATCCCTGACCTTCGGCACGCCCGATCCCGACCGACCGTCCCTCGTGGCGGCGTTCGGCCGCGCGTGACGCACCCGTAGAGGAGAGCACCATGTCGCGAGAGCTGGACGCCTGCGGGATCGGTTTCGTCGCCGATGTGCACGGGCGCACCTCCCGCACCATCGTCACCGCGGCGCTGCAGGGACTTGCGGGGGTCAAGCACCGTGGCGCCGTCGCGGCCGACGCCCGCACCTCCGACGGCACCGGACTGCTCACGCCCATCCCACGGGCGATCTTCGGTGAGGACACCGGCGTGGCCGTCCTGATGCTCCGCGGAGCCGACCCGCGCACCGATCGCGCCGCCCGCGACGCCGTCGCCGCTGCCGCCCGGCTGGAGGGCCTCGAGATCGTCGACTGGCGCACGCCGCCCGTCGACCCGGAGACCCTGGGCGACATCGCCCGATCCTCGCGGCCCGAGATCATCCAGGCGGTGTTCGCCCCCGAGGACCGGACCCTCCCCGGCGACGAGCGGTCGGCCTACCGGTTCCGTCGCCGTCTGCCCACCGCCCTCCCCGGTTCGTACGCACCGTCGTGCTCCTTCCGCACCATCGTGCACAAGGGTCTGGCCGCCGCAGATGGCCTCGCCGCGTTCTACCTGGACCTCGACGACGAACGTTTCACTGCCTCGTTCGCCGTCTTCCACCAACGCTTCTCCACCAACACGCTTCCGACCTGGGAACGAGCCCAGCCGTTCCGGACCTTGTGCCACAACGGTGAGATCAACACCATCGAGGGCAACACCAACCGGATGCGCGGTCGTGGGGTCCTCGGCACCCAGGCCGCCGGGCTGGGCGACGAGGACCTCTTCCACCCGCTGCTCGATCCGAACGACTCGGATTCGGGCCAGCTCGACGAGACGGTCGAGCTCCTCCAGCGCGGCGGCCGCACCGCTCCGCACGCCGTCGCCATGGTGATGCCTGAGGCGTGGGAGGGCGAGCGCGACCTCGAACCCGCCGTGCGTGGCTTCTTCTCGTACCACGCCGCCGTCGTCGAGCCCTGGGACGGACCGGCCGGCGTCGTCTTCACCGATGGCTTGGGCGTGGGCGCGGCCCTGGACCGCAACGGCCTGCGCCCGCTGCGCTACGCCGTCTGCGCCGACGGACTCGTCGTGTGCTGCTCGGAGATGGGAGCGGTCGATGTCTCCGGGCACGGGTCGGTCGAGCGGGGCCGGCTCGGTCCGGGCCACATGCTGTTCGTTTCCCCCGAACACGGGTTGCTCGCCGACACGGCGCTGAAGGAGCGCCTCGGCGCGGCGCAGCCCTACGCCCAGTGGGCCGCTGACGGATTCTCGGACTTCGACGGCGGCGAGCCGGTGGAGGAGACGCCCGACGACCTGGTGCACCGCCAGATCAGCCACGGGTACACCAAGGAGGACCTCGCAATGGTCCTCAAACCGATGGCCGACGACGCGCACGAGCCCACCTTCGCGATGGGGGACGACTCCCCGCTGCCGAGCCTGGCCGGGCGACCGCGACCGGTGGCCCACTACCTCCGTCAGCGGTTCGCGCAGGTCACCAACCCGTCCATCGATCCGCTGCGGGAGCGCCTCGTCATGAGCACCCGCGTCCTCATCGGCCCGCGCCTGCCGCTGCTCGACGAGCGCGCCGACGCCGCCCAGCTCCTCGCCCTTCCGTCGTTCTTCCTCTATCCCTCGGCGGTGCGCGCCCTCGAGAACACGAGCCGCAACCCGTTCTCGACCGTCCGACTCGACGCCACGTTCCCGGTCGCCGACGGCCCGGACGGCCTCGCTGCGGCGGTGGCGCGCCTGTCCGAGCAGGCCGAGGTCGAGGTCGGCGGCGGCGCCGGCATCGTGATCATCGACGACGGGGACGTGTCCGCGACCCGTGCACCCGTTCCCTCGCTGCTCGCGCTCGGCGCCGTGCACCAGCGCCTGATCGATGCTGGGCGGCGCGCCAACGCCGGGCTCGTCGTGGTCGCCGACGATGCCCGCGACACCCACACGGTCGCCGCCCTCCTCGGCTACGGCGCCGACGCCCTCTGCCCCCGACTGGCCCTCCAGACCGTGGCCGCCGAGGCCGATCGGGGTGACAGCGCCGATGTCGTCAGCCCGGAGGCCCAGACCCGCTTCGAGGCGGCCATCGAGGCCGGGGTCCTCAAGGTGATGTCGAAGATGGGGATCAGCACCGTCTACAGCTATCGGGGCGCGCAGACCTTCGAGGTCCTGGGACTGGCCGACGAGGTCGTCGACCGCTGCTTCACCGGCACGCCGTCGAGCGTCGGTGGCATCGGGTGGCGGGCGCTCGGCGAGGACGTCCTCGAGCGCCACGCCGACGCGGCGTGGCCGGACCCGGCGGTACCCGCCGACGGCCTCGATGTGGACGCCGAGGCCGACGGTCCGGACTCCCGAGGCCCCGAACTCGAATCGCCCGGCTTCTTCCGGGTTCGCAAGGGCGGGGAGTACCACTCCCACTCGAAGGAGATCGTCGACGCCCTCACCACCCTCACCCTCGTGGCCGAGCCGGCGCGAACACCGAAGGGGCGCGGCAACGGCACCGGTGGCGGTGCGGCGGACACGGTGATCGACCCTGCCGTGGCCGACATGGCCGCTGCGCACCTGCTGCAGCGCGCCATCGCCGGCGAGTCCTTCGACCAGTACGAGTCGTTCGCCCGCCTCGTCGACGAGCGGCCACCGACCGAGCTCCACGACCTCCTCGAGATCGACGTACCGGCCGGCGTGGAGCCCGTCCCGCTCGACGAGGTGGAACCGGCATCGGCGATCGCCCGGCGCTTCTCGACCGGTGCCATGTCCCACGGATCGCTGTCGAAGGAGGCGCATGAGAACCTCGCGAGGGCCATGAACCTGATCGGCGGCCGATCCAACTGCGGCGAGGGCGGCGAGGACCCCGCCCGGTTCGCCACCCGGGGCCTCGGCCGCGACGACTCCAACTCGCGCATCAAGCAGGTCGCCTCCGGCCGCTTCGGGGTCACCACCGAGTACCTCGCCCACGCCGACGAGATCCAGATCAAGATCTCCCAGGGTTCCAAGCCCGGCGAGGGTGGGCAGCTCCCGGGGCACAAGGTCTCCGGTGAGATCGCCCGGCTCCGACACACCCAGCCCGGGGTCGGACTCATCTCGCCGCCGCCGCACCACGACATCTACTCGATCGAGGACCTCGCCCAGCTCATCTACGACCTCAAGCAGGTGAACGCCGCGCTGGTGTCGGTGAAGCTGGTGGCCGAGGACAACGTGGGCACGATCGCCGCGGGCGTGGTCAAGGCCCTCGCCGACGTGGTGCACATCTCGGGCGCCAACGGCGGCACGGGGGCCAGCCCCCTCTCGTCGATCAAGCACGCCGGCCTGCCGTGGGAGCTCGGTCTCGCCGACACCCAGCAGGCGCTCGTCGAGAACGGGCTGCGCAGCCGGGTGCGGGTCCGCGTCGACGGAGGCTTCAAGACCGGCCGGCAGGTCATCGCGGCTGCGCTGCTCGGCGCGGACGAGTACTCCTTCGGGACTGCAGCCATGATCGCCGAGGGCTGCATCATGTTGCGGGCCTGCCACCGCGACACCTGCAAGCCGGGCGTCGCCACACAGCGGCCCCACCTCCGGGCCAACTTCCGGGGCACCCCCGAAGGCGTCGCCGCGTACTTCCTCTTCGTCGCCGAGGACGTGCGTCGCGCCCTCGCCCGTATGGGGGCCCGGTCGCTCGACGAGGTGATCGGTCGTGTCGACCTCCTCCGTCAGCGGACCACCGGCGACGAGCGGGCCGACGCGTTCGACCTGTCGCGGCTCATCACCGCGCCCGACGACCCCACCGCTCCCCGCCGGTTCCACGAGCGCGTCGCGCTCCAGGACCCCCGGTCGGCGCTCGGCGACCAGCTGCTGGCTGACGGGTTCCGCCCGATCTGGGACGGCGACGACGTCGAGCTCGACTACCCGATCACCAACGTCGATCGCACCATCGGCGCCGCGCTGTCGGGCGCGATGGCACTCGAGTACGGATCCCGGCACCCTCGCGGGTCGGCTCGGGTGACGTTCCGCGGGACGGCGGGACAGAGCTTCGGTGCCTTCCTCGGGTCGGGCATCGAGCTGGACCTCACGGGTGAGGCCAACGACTACGTCGCGAAGGGGATGAGCGGTGGGCGCATCGTGGTGCGCCCACCGGCCGACGACGCCAGCGCCGACCCGCTCGCCACCCTCACCATGCAGACGCCCGTGTTGGCCGGCAACACCTGCCTCTACGGCGCAACCGCCGGTCAGCTGTTCGTCGCCGGCGCGGTCGGCGAGCGGTTCGCCGTGCGCAACTCGGGCGCGACGGCGGTCGTCGAGGCAGCCGGGGACCACTGCGCCGAGTACATGACCGGGGGCACGATCGTCGTGCTCGGTCGCATCGGGTACAACCTCGGCGCCGGCATGACCGGAGGCCAGGTGTTCGTCTGGGACCCCGAGATCGAACGGGTCGTCACGCGGGTCAACAACGACCTCGTCGACGTCATCCGACCGGACCACGAGGCGCTCGAGGAGCTGCGGTGGCTCGTGGAGCTCCACCTGGAGGTCACCGGCTCCG
>Ga0209181_10010399_pt1 | contig 12098 bp, 14 predicted proteins | sample MAT05_FD_187208 | JGI IMG/M metagenome (GOLD analysis project Ga0209181, IMG submission 187208) | Freshwater microbial communities from Lake Fryxell liftoff mats and glacier meltwater in Antarctica - MAT-05 (SPAdes) (version 2) | ecosystem: Environmental > Aquatic > Freshwater > Ice > Liftoff... | reverse complement strand
GGTGCCGATCGAGCAGATCGCCCCGAAGCTGAAGCCGATCTTCGCCGCGTTCCGCGACGAGCGCACGCCGGGGGAGTTGTTCGGCGACTATTGCGAGCGCGTGGGGCTGGAGAAGCTCAAGGCGCTTGCGGGGGCGAAGTAACGATCCGCGGCTCGGGTCTTGTAGGTCGGGTCGAGTCTTCGAGACCTGACGGCGGTCACGACCACGCACCCGCGGTCGTAGTGATCGACCACCTGCGTTCGTGGTTGGGATCGCCGTCAGGTCTCGAAGACTCGACCCGACCTACAAGACGAACGCGACCGGGAGTCGTGCGATGCGAGTCGTGAAGCTGAGCCGGAAGGTGTTCGCAGACGACGCGGAGGTCGATGCGTTCTTTCAGGTCGAACTCCCGCGGCGTACGCCACCCGGCCTCTTCTTCTGCAAGAACGAGATTGCCGCGGACGGCCTCGAAGAGGGCGAAACGATCCTGTTCACTTACCGCGGGCTTCTGCGGTACGTCGGTCGGGCGGCGTCCGGTCGCCGAGCCAACACGACCGGCACCCAACCCGACTACCCGAATTGTTTCGAGGTCGATGTCGGGTCGCTCCGACGTGGTGCGGCGTCGCGGTCGGAGATCGAACAGCCATTCCAGACGGCTGGTGTGGCCGTATCGTTGGACGGTCAAGGTTGGACTCGGTTACCCGACGGTGCGACCGCTGAAGCCCTGGTCGAGGAATTCGTCCGACGGGTAAACGAGGCGTAGCCGCGCGATTCGAGAATGTTCAACGTGAAGCCATGTCACCAGACGACCTGCGCCGCCAGATCGTGTTTCACCTCGAAGCGCTCAAGGCGGCGGGGGTGCAGTTCGTCCCCCGCGCACCCACCGTCGCGCTGGCGTCCCCCGTCCGTGAAGCCGTGAAGCAGGGCATCCCCGTCCCGCCCCCAGCCGCTCCCGCCGCGCCCACCGCACCGTTCACCCCGGCTGCGGTTCCCGACAACCCGCCTGCCCGGCGTCAAGCACTCGTCGTCCTCGCCGAGCAGGTCGCGGGGTGCGATCGCTGTCCCGAGTTGTTCGGCACTCGCATTCGGACGGTGTTCGGCGTCGGCCCGATCGACGCGGACGTGTGCTTCATCGGTGAAGCCCCCGGGGCCGACGAGGACGCTAAGGGCGAGCCGTTCGTCGGCCGGGCGGGGCAACTGCTGAACAAGATCATCGCCGCGTGCGGCTTTCAGCGGTCCGAGGTGTACATCTGCAACACGCTGAAGTGCCGCCCGCCGAACAACCGCACCCCGACCCCCGACGAGCGCGACAACTGCCGCGACTACTTCGACCGGCAGCTGGCGCTGGTGCGGCCCAAATACATCGTCTGCCTCGGGGCGACGGCCGCGAAGAACGTGCTGAACACCACCCTCGGCATCGGCCGGATGCGCGGCCGCGTCCACTCCTACCGCGACATCCCGGTGGTGTGCACGTACCACCCGTCGGCGCTGCTGCGGGAGGAGTCGGCCGGCGGCACGGCGATGCGGAAGGACACCTGGGACGACATGAAGCTCCTCCTCCGCGAGATGGGCCGCCCCATCCCCGGGAAGTAATCCCCGTCACTTCGCCTTCAGGTGCCGATCGAAGAACGCGAACAGCGCCTTCTCCGCCCTCTCGGCGTCCGCGCCGCGGAAGCCGTGACCCGCGCCCTGCAGCGTCAGCAACTCGGCCTCGACGCCGCACGCCTTCAACCGGTCGATCATCCACACCGCCTGCTCGTGCGCCACGTACTTGTCCTCCGTGCCGTGGATGCACAGCGTCGGTGCGGCGTTCGGCGTCACCCAGTTGATCGGGCTGCTGCGGACGTGCGCGGCGCGGGCCGTCTCCAGGTCGCCGCCCAGGAATAGCGGCAGCACCTCGGCGGCGTCCACGCTCTTGCCGTAGCTCTTCGTGAAGTCGCTCGGGCCGTACACGTTCACCACGCACTTCACCTTGCTCGACACGCCGGGGTTGCCGCCGTCGCCCTCGAACTCCTTCACGTCGCCGGTCACGCCGAGGAACTGCGCCAGGTGCCCGCCCGCCGACCCGCCGGTGACGCCGATGCGGTCCGGGTCGATCTTCAGCTTCGCGGCGTTGTCCCGCACCCAGCGCACCGCCGCCTTCACGTCGTGGATCGCGGCCGGGAACTGGTGCTTCGGCGCCAGCCGGTAGCTGACCGTGACGGCGACGTAGCCGCGCTGCGCGAGTTTCACCGTGAGCGGGTCGTAGCTCTCGCGCTTGCCGGCGCGGAAGCCGCCGCCGTGGATGCACACGACCGCCGGGAACGGGCCGGCGCCCTTCGGTCGGGCGAGGTTCAGCTGCAGCGACTCGCCGCCCGCGGTCGCGTACTCGACGTTCCGCTCGACCGTCACGTCGTCGGGTACGGGTTGGCAGAGGGCGGGGACGGCGACGGCCGCGAGGAGTACGGCGGCCGCGAGGAAGCGGGGCATCGGTGGGCTCCGTGGAGAGTAGCCAATCTAGCGGATGTCGCCGCACGATGAAGACCGAGGACGCACGATCCGAACAAGAATCATGGTTCGGATCGTGCGTCCTCGGCCTTCATCGTGCGGCAAAATGAGACGGCCAACGGGTCGCCTTGGCGCCGCGGCGCGACTCGCCTATACGGCGGGGGGCCGTGGTGCGGCCGTTTCGGGTTCAGAGGTCACGGATGGCCGTCTCCCCCCGGCTCCTCGCCGCGCTGGCACTCGGGCTTGCACCCGGCTGCCTCCACGTTCACGGCACGGTGAACCGTACCGACGCGAAGCCGGCCGCCGCCCCGGCCGCGAAGGGTGACGGCTTTGCCAGCCTGCGACCGGGCGAAGCCATCGCCACGCGGCCGACGGTCGAGCCGAAAACGACTGCGGAGAGGCCGCCGGCCCCGAAATCAACCGCGCCGGAGCCCGAGCCGGTGGCGCCGCCGGAGCAAGTGGTCGTCGTGAAGTCCGGTGAGCCGGGGCCGTTCCCGCTGCCCGGAATGCCGCCGCTGCCCGAGCCGCCGCTCCTGGCCGCGATGCGGGCCTACGTCGAGAACCGGCCGGACGACGCCATCCGACACCTCGAAAAGCTCGACCGGCCGAACCAGGAGTTCGCCCTGGCGGTGATGCCGGTGCTGGCCCGCGGCGCGGCGATGAACCTGACCGCCCCCGACCCGCAGGAGGCCGGCCACCTCGCCGACCAGCTCGGCGGCGCCGCGGCGAAGCTGGAGGCGAAGGCGGCGCTGCGGGTGGAGAAGGTGGCGTTCTGCAAGCAGATCAAGGGGTTCGGTCGCTATGACCCGTGGCCGCAGGCTCAGCCGTACCGCCCCGGCGACATCGCCCGGCTGTACGTCGAAGTGCGCAACCTCGGCTGCCACGCCGCCGCCGACGGGTTCCTGTCGCGCGCCGAGACGCTGCTGGAGGTGCGCGACGCGAAGGGGCAACTCGTCGAGCAGGTCGATCCGGCCGACCACCGGCAGCGGGTGCGGGTCGTGCGGTTCTCGATCGAGGACCGGTTGCGGTCGCCGGTCCGCGACTACTTTCAGCCGTTCCAGTTGCTCATGCCGCCACAGGCCGGCGTGTACACGGTGACGGTCGAGGTCCGCGAGCCGGTGAGTGGCCGCATCGCCCGCAGCCAGCCGGCCGAGTTCCGCGTCGCCGGGCCGTGATCGCACGCCCGTCACTGGGTCCGGGTGGAATGTGTCTGGCCGACCCCCCCGGGGGTTCACCAGACGCATTGAGTCGGCCAGACGAAAGGATGTTGGAGCGTCGCGGACAGTTCACCCCACCTCGAACCGCCGCACCAGGATGCCGTTCTTCCCCGTTTTCTGAAGCGGCCGCGGCTCCGGTTGGGCGAATCCGTTCAGGTCTACGGCCCGGGCGCGGAATTCGTAACGGCCTGCAGCCAGCCCGCGGACCGTCGCGGTGAACGGCGCCACGCTGTACCGCAACGGCCACTCCCGCGGTCGTCCCGTCGTGCGATCGAAGCCGAGAACGTCCTGCGGCCGCACTCCCACCGGGAACACGCTCCCCCAGTCCGGCTGCGGGTCCAGCGGGCACTCCGCCCAAGGCGCCCGCAGGAGCTCGGGCGCGTCGTCCGCCAGCGCGGGGCTGTCCGGCTCCACCCGGCGGACCCAGAACTCGACGCGACGCACGCCCGAGGGGCCGCACATCACCACGCCGCGGATCGTCAGTGGCCGATCGGCCGGGAGCTTCTCGGGAACCCGGTCGCTGAACGCAGCCGACTTCAGTACCGCTTCGGGGTCGTTGTTCCCCTCGGCGTAGGTGTCGGTGTTGCGCGGGTTGTTCGTGACGCTGATCTGTTGCAGCCACTTGATCGACTTGAAGCCGTAGCTCCACGGCACGACCATCCTCACGGGGCCGCCGCGCTCGGGCGGGATGGGCTCGCCGTTGAGCCGGTACGCGAGGAACGCCGGCAGCTCGCCCGGCGGCGTCTCCATCGCGTGCGTGTAGTCCACGGACGACTGGAATCGCTGTTTCGGGTCGTTGTTGTGGAAGCCGTAGAAGTACACCCGCCGCACGTTGTTCATCCGCCCGGCCAGCTTCAGTACCTCGCGCAACGGTACGCCGGTCCACAGCCCCTGGCCGAGCGGCGTGTCGATGTTCAAGCACTGCATGGCCTTCAGGAAGTGGACCTGGTGCGCCTTCCCGAGGTCGAGCAGTGCGGTGAGGTCGAGCGCGGTCCCGGCGGCGGTGGTGAGCGGCCGTGCGATCGAGGCCGGCTGCTTCGTGTGCGGCTCTTCGATAGCCGGGTCGGCGGTGAGTTCGAGGCGCCACGTTTCCGGCGTGAGTCGGGCCGCCACCTGGGCGGGGCCGCGGAGCGTATGCGGCACGGGGCTGCCGCGCGACACGTCGCGGAACTCGCCGGCGGGGGTGAGAAACGGCCGCGTGGGCGGTGGGGCAGGGGGGTCGGCCGCGGCCGTTGCGGCGCAGGCGGATGCGGCGGCGACGGCGGCGAACTCGCGGCGGGTGGGGGCGGTCATCGAATCGTACCTCGGGCGATGATGCTCCGGTGCCACTACGCCACGGGGGCCGAAAGGATGGAGTCAGGAGCAACGGCGGCTGTGGGGCTGCGTTCGGCGCGCGGCGGTGCGGGCGGGCGCGGGGGGAAGCTGACCAGCACGCGGCCCGCCTGCCGCGACCGCTCGATCAGTTCGCGGGCTAAGGAGGCGGCATCGTTGTTGTGTCGGGCGGCCATTTCGTCGCGGATCGCCCGGATTTCCGCCAGGGGGTCAGGCCGGTTCATCGTCGTTCCCTCCGAGTAGTTCGGCCGGCGTACAGATCGTCGGCGGCTCGAAGCCCGCCGCCCGGCACACGGCTTCGACCCGCGACCGCAGCACCGGGTTCGCGATGTGGCGGCAGTTCCAGGTGACGAGCAGGTCGATGCCGTGAACGGCGGCGAGTGCGATGTGTTTGGCGTCGGCGACCGCGTTCGGCGGCAGGGGTACCTGCCGAACGAGCGCCGCGGCGAGGGTTTCGGCTTCCGGCTTCTGCGTTAGCACCGGGAGGTCGGCGACGGCCGCGAGCCGTTCTGCGGCTGCAGTGGGGTCACCGTCCGCACACTCGGCCAGGAGGAGTTCCGACCCGACGAGTTCGTATTCGGCCCGCCGTGCCCACCACAGCGCGGTCTGCTGCTGCTCGGCCAATCGGATGATGTCGCGGCTCGGCCACGCCGTCAGGTAGCGCGGTATCGTCGTCCCGACGTAGACGCGGAGCCTCATGCACCGGATGGTATCGCGGCCGATCGCCGGACACAAGCAGCCGTTGACGCTGTCACACGCTCACCCGATGACGGCCAACTCGAAGGCGTCATACCAGCTCACGACTTGCTCAATCACCCCGTCGAGCCGTGCGTCGGTGAGTTCGGCGCAGTCGGCGCCGGTGCGATGAACCAGCTTCGGCCCCTGCTGCGACACGACCGGCTCCGCGAGCCATGAGAAGTACGCCCCGTCGTCCTGCATCGTGAAGAAGAAGACACACACCGGGTACGTGAACTTCCCTAGACCGTTGAAGAACCCCATCGTCGGGCCGAGTACGCGGTTCGCGTGGTCAAGCGTTACCGGGGACGGCACGCCGCGGAGCAGGACGCCGAACGCCTGACGCATCGAGCGGTCGTCGCGTTCAACGTAGATATGGAAATCGAGTCCCGTGCTCTCTTTGGTTTCCACGATGTTGACATCCGGACGGCGGGTCAGGATGACCGTCGCCAGCGCACGGATTCGATCCTGGATAAACCGGTCGCGCTTCGCTTTGGTCATGTCGGCCTCTCCGGCGAATTCAGGAAGCGCGATGTCGTCTGAGGCGCGTGCCGGGTACGCCAGTAGTTGCTTACCTCGTCCCACAGCGATTTCAGCGTCGTGCTGGTCAGTTCATGCCCGGTCGTGATGGACGGGATCGCCTCGCCCATGCCGACAAGTACGGCGACCACGAACGCCCGCTCATCACGCTCGTGGACCCCGACGACGTAGGTGGGGGCGGGGAACGTCGCCATCCGCACCACGTCCGCCCGTTCGATCTTCACCCGCAGCCGTGGCGGCGACTGCGATTTCGTGTATGCCTGTTGCGTGGTTTTCACCTGCACGAAGAAGAACGGCGTCATCTCCCCGGCATCGACCAATTCGACGAGCAAGTCGAACGTCTCGCACTTCTCTCCGAGGGGGTGCGGCCAGAAGTACGGTAGGCCAATCGCACGACACGGCTTCGACAACCGGGCGAAGGCGATCGCTTCCCCGCGCCCGCCGATGTAGTCGGTCTTGCCCATCCCCGCTCCGTTCCCGCCCCGCGCATTATTGCGGCCGGGCTCGCCGTCACACGCTCACGCGCTCCGGCGGGCACGTCCCCGCGGGCGCCTCGTAGGTGCGGCCCGACGGCGTCGCCCCGGTGGCGTGCGTCCGCAGCGCCAGTTGGTACAACTGCTGCCCGTTCGCCGTCGGGTACTCGCCGGTGATGCACGCGCGGCACAGGTGTTCCGCCGGCAGGCCGATGCAGCGGGCGATCGAATCGGCGGGGAGGTAGAACAGGCTGTCCGCCCCCAACTCGGCCGCCATCGCGTCCTGCTCGGCCACCGACGGCACCAGCCCGGCCATGAACTTCGGCGCGAACAGTTCCTTCACCGTGCTCATGTCGATGCCGTAGAAGCACGGCGCCAGGATCGGCGGGCACGCCACCCGGACGTGGACCTCCTTCGCCCCGCCCTGCTCGCGGACGTGCCGCAGCAGACTCTGCAGCGTCGTGCTGCGGACGATCGAGTCCTCCACCAGCAGCACCCGCTTGCCGCTCATCACCTCGCGCAGCGGCGTGAACTTCTGCTTCACCTTGTCCGCCCGCTGCGCCCCGCCCTCGATGAACGTCCGGCCGATGTAGCGGTTGCGGATCAGCCCCTCGACGCTCGGGAGACCCAGCTCGAACGCCATCGCGTCGGCCGCAGCCTTTCCCGTGTCCGGCACCGGCACCACCACCGTCTCGGCCGGGTCGAGCGGCACCCGGTTCAAGGTGCGCTCCTGCTTCGCCAGCTCCCGCCCGAGCCGCGCCCGGCTGAGGTACACGCTCCGGTCGTCCAGAGTGCTGGCCACGTTGGCGAAGTAAATCCACTCGAAGAAGCAGTGGCTCGGCCGCCGCGGCTCGGCGAACCGGTGCGTCGTGAGCTTGCCGTCGCGGATCAGGATCAATTCGCCGGGGGCGAGCGACCGGATGTTGCGGAAGCCGAGGTTCTGCAGCGCCACGCTCTCGCTCGCGGCCCCGAACATCGTCCCTTCCACCGAGTACGTCATCGGGCGCAAGCCCGTGGGGTCGCGGAGAACGACCATGTCGCCCATCGCGTTCAGGAACACGATGTTGTACGCGCCGTCGAACTTCGTGCTGAGGCGGCGGAACACGTCCACGAGGTCCGGGCGGTCGTCGCCACGGATCTCGTGGGCGATGTAGTGCATGATGACTTCGGTGTCGTTGTCCTTGGCGAGGTGGTAGCTGTGGTTCCGCAGCAGCTGGTCGCGCAGGTCGGCGAAGTTCGTGAGCTGCCCGTTGAACGCGAACGCGAACCACTTCCACATGCAGCCGTGCCGCCGCTCGAACGGCTGGGCGTAGCGGCGGGTGGTCGGCCCGCAGGTGGCGTACCGGGTGTGGCCGATGGCCGCCCGCCCGGCGTACTCGTTCATGATGGACGTGAACTTGCCCGGGTGGTTGATCCGAAACGCCTCGTTGACCGTGCCGATTTCCTTGTACGTCGAGACGAGCTGTTCGCGCTTCGGGTTGTACGTGCTCATCCCGGCCGCAAGTTGGCCGCGGTTCTGGAGGTCGAGCAGGATGCGCGGCATGAGCTTGGAGGCGTGGTCGGGTTGGCCGCCCCAGACCGGGTGCTTTTCGTCCACCGGCCCCGGGAGCCGGTAGAGGGCGGCGACGCCGCATTCGTGGTGCAAATCGGCCATGTCACCGCCGGTGAGAGACGTGCGGCCGGGTGCGAGCGCCCGCCCCGTCACTATAGAGCACCCCGCGGAGGCGGGACACCCGGGACACAGCGAACCGTGGGCGCCGCGGGCGTGACGAGCTCGTGACAATCGGCCGGTGCGGTTCCGTAGTCTGAACGGGGAGTGCTCGCCCGACCCGAGTTGGAGGGATGCGATGGTTCGGTCGATTCTCGCGGCGGTGCTGGCGGCTGTGGCGGTCGGCGCGTCCGCGGCCGACGAACAGAAGGGCGCCGGGAAGTCGGTGCCGCCGGGGGTGCCGCTCGCGATCACGATCACGGGGAAGGCGAAGTACACCTTCGACCCGGCACCGCTGACGGCGGAGGCGTTCAAGAAGGCGATCGAGGACGCGGCGAAGCCGGGGAAGAAGGGGCTCGGCGGGTTCGGGGGCAAGGCGCTGCCGGCGCCGCCGGCGGTGGACCTGACGGTCGAGCTGAAGAACACGTCCGACAAGGCGGTGACGGTGTGGAAGACGGGCGACACGGTGATGCTGACGCTGAACCTGTCGGGGAAGGGGGCGTTCAACCTGGACCCGCCGATCGCCATGACGACGGAGTTCCGCATCCCGCAGGCGGTGACGCTGGACGCCGGCAAGAGCCACTCATTCGCGGTGAAGCAGTTGAAGAGCGGCACCCGCGGCGTGACGCACTACAGCTACTGGACCGCCCCCGGCGAGTACGAGCTGACGGCAACGCTGCGGACCGGGGTGCAGCCGGTGCCGAAGGGGGCGACGGAAAACGACGGCTTCGGCGTGGTGACGCTGACGAGCCCGGCGTTCAAGCTGACGGTCGAGGGGAAGTAGCCGGCGGGTTGCCGTGTTCGTCGAGCCCGTACCGTGCGAAAATCTCGGTCGGGCTGAGCCAGACGACGCCGGCGTCCGTCCACTGGGGGAGCGACCGCCCGAGGCGTGCGTGGGTAAGTGCCGCTTCCCGGGCCGCGCCCTTCAGCGCGGCGTCGATCCGGTCGTTGTCCGCGAGGAGGTATCGAACGTCGTCCCGTTTCGTTCAGCCACGGCTGGCCCCCTTCCGAATCGTGTCCCACGACGCTTCATCGTACACGACCTCGTCGGACCGGGCTGTTGACCGGAGGTGACGCACGGTACAATCATCTTATCCCACAGTTCGGGTATCGCCCGGTGAGCGTCCTGATCGTCTCCCGTACCGACTTCCAGCAGATGGCCGACGAGCGGTTGTCCGAAGCGAAGTTACTACTCGACGCAGGGAAGTGGTCCGGGGCGTACTACCTCGCCGGTTACGCCGTCGAGCTCGCCTTGAAGGCGTGCGTCATCAAGATGGTGATGGCGACCGATGCCTTCCCTTCCAAGACGCTCTCGAAGGACTGCTACGTTCACGACTCCAGGACGCTCCTCGGCCTGCTCAAGCTGGACGACGAGACGAGAGTCGATCCGAATGTGGCCGCGAACTGGAGCGTGGTTCGGTTGTGGAGCGAGGAGAAGCGGTATCACCGCGTCACGCACCCCGAGGCCGAATTACTGTACCTGGCGATCACCGACCCCACGTACGGAGTTCTCCCGTGGATCAAGTCACGTTGGTGAAGGAGCAACTCGACGACGGGGAGGCACTCCTTCAGCTGCTCGCGTCGGAGGGCTTCGATGTCAGGGTGGCGTTCTGGGCGAAGCCGCTCGATGAGGAGAACTGGTTTTTATACCTTTCGACTCCTGTGGTGGACTCGGAAGGAACGATCCGCGCGTTCCGGTCGATCCATCGGATCATACCCAAGCAGCGGTGGCGCTGGCTCGACCCGTTCGATGTCCGGGTTCTCGGCACGAGCGACCCGTCAACCATCGCGGCCCTCGACATCATGACGCCGAAGCCGTCGTCCCAACCGTTCGCAACACCCGAGCCCGCCCCCTTCCCGGGAACCTGGACCCGTCGGGCGGAACTCGGAGAACTGCGACTCGGCGGCCCGGCGTACATCTATCCGTTGCCGCAGCCGGCCCCGGCAGCATGACCTGTCAGCCGAATCTTCGCTGGCGCATCTGCAGGTAGTCGAGCAGCGCCTTGTCGAACCCCACAGACGTGTCGATCGGCACGTAGTCCACGTTCGCCCCGGCGCACTCGCGGCGGTACGTCTCGCGCAGCTCGCGCACCGCGCTCAGGTAGTCGTCGCGGATGCCGGCGGCGTCCACCTCCAGGTGCCGGTCCGGGCCTTCCACGTCGGCGAAGTCCACCAGCCCCGTAAGCGGGAAGTTCGCCTCCAACTCGTCGAGGACGTGGAACAGGATCACCTCGTGGCCGCTGTAGCGCAGCCGGTACAGGCTCCGCAGCACCGGCTCCGGGTCGGCAAGCAGGTCGCTGAACACCATCACCAAACTCTTGCCGCGCAGCATCGGCGCCAACTGCGTCAGGCTGCCGGCGATGTCGGTGTCGCCGGTCGGCTTCAGATTGGCGAGCACCGACAGGATGGTGCCGAGCTGTGTCCGCTTGCTCTTCGGCGGCACCACGGTGGCGAGCTTGGTGTCGAACGCGACGAGGCCGACCGGGTCCTGCTGGAGGATCATCAGGTAGCCGAGCGCGGCGGCGAGGCAGACGCAGTAGTCGAACTTCGTCAGCGTCTCGTCGGCCGGGCCGGGGGAGTTGCGGTCGAGGCGCACGCCCGCGGCCTTCGCGGCGGCGCGGCCGTTCCAGTCCATCGACTTCGACAGGTCCATGACGAGGTAGCCCGTCATGTTCGTCTCGGCCTGGTACTTCTTGACGTAGTACCGGCCGGTCTTGGCGTAGACGTTCCAGTCGAGGGTCTTGAGGTCGTCGCCGGGCGTGTACTTGCGGTGCTCGGAGAACTCGACGGAGAACCCGTGGAACGGGCTGGCGTGGAGCCCGGTGAGGAACCCTTGCACGATGAACTTGGCCCGCAAGTCCAGCCGCGACACCTGGCGGATGACCTCCGGGCGGAGGTACTTTTCGGCGCTGCTCATGCCGGGATTGTACCACCGGACGAAGCCCACCGGTTGCAACCGGTGGGCTTTCCGCCGTTACTCCTTCTTCCCCTTCACCCGCTTGTACTCGCCCTCGACCACCGGCTTGAGGTTGTCGATGTTGTCGCCCATCAACTCCGACAGCTCGGCGGTGTCGCCGGCCGCCTTCCACTTGAACTTGAACTCGAACCCGACCGGCGGCTTGTTCGGGAAGCTCCCCTTCTCCTCCACGTCCTTCACCTCGCCGCGCACCACGCCGTCCTTGACCTCGAGCTTGCACCCCACCACGACGCCGTTGTCGCCCGCCATCAGGGTGACCTTCAGGCTCCCCTTCTTGGCGTCGGTGAAGTCGAGCTTCAGCTCCAGCCCGCCGGCCTCGCGGTTCCAGACGCCGGCGGGGCCGTCGGCCTTCTTGTCCTTGGCGTCCTGCGCGGGGGAGCCGCCGGCGGCGACGAGGACCGTGGCGAGCGCGAACGCGGTGAGCGGGCGAAACATCGGGGGGTGTCTCCGTGAGGGGTGCGTGACGCACCCCAAGATACGTGAAGTCTACCGACCCTTGAAGCCCACCGGTTGCAACCGGAGGGCTTTCCGAATACCCCTCTACCACTACAGCGCAGGTGGCTTCGCGGTGAATGTTGCAACTGCAATCCAGCAATGAGTTTGCGCGGTTTTTCTCTGTTAGGCCAGCGACACTTGCCCACATTGACAC
>Ga0209181_10010397_pt1 | contig 12100 bp, 7 predicted proteins | sample MAT05_FD_187208 | JGI IMG/M metagenome (GOLD analysis project Ga0209181, IMG submission 187208) | Freshwater microbial communities from Lake Fryxell liftoff mats and glacier meltwater in Antarctica - MAT-05 (SPAdes) (version 2) | ecosystem: Environmental > Aquatic > Freshwater > Ice > Liftoff... | reverse complement strand
GGCGCCTGAAGCTTGCGTCGTCAGGTCTCCATTTACGGTTAAGGAGCTTCCGAAGGAAACCGACGATGCAGCAGCAATGTCTGCGTTAAGTTTCAGGATCGCGGTTGTATCAATGACGGCGGTGTTTACGTCTTGCACCGCCAAGCCGTTCATTCCGCCTATGCCGCCAGCACTTGAAAAATCACCTCGCCAAAGAAAGGAGCCGACCCCAGCCGCTCCGTTCACATTGATTTGTTGCAAACTCGACATCAACCCGCTTACCTCGACTCCGTTAAGCGTATTGCTTCCGTCGACATCCACGAAGAAATTGGCGCCAGTAGTCAGCAAAGCCGCGTCGGTTCCGAAGCCATCATTCGCGATCGTAATATCTAGGACACCGCCGCCAAACATCGCTGTAACGGACAACACCCTTCGGCTCTCTAGCCGGCGAAAAGTTTGGGCGATTTCGGACTCTAAGGCCTTCCGAACCAAACGATGTCTTTGATTTTTCAAAAAACCCGAAAGGATGGCAGCAATGTTCCGTGTCAACGTTTTCATAGTTCTAGCCACTTTTCCGATCCAGCTTCCTGCCAAATTGACCGGACGGTTGGTCAAATTGACGAAGAAAAACGTAAGCCAAAGGCACTCCAGTCTAATCGAGGTGGTCAAATTGGGACAGTTTTTTATGTCAATTCTCAACGAGCCCTCGGGCCAACTGACTGGTTTTTCCAGACAAAAAAAAGAATTTTTAACAACCATCCTCTTTTTCTTTCGATAACTGAGGGTGATTAGACTAAGGAAAAACCTTTTTCCTACCTATTGAGACCGTTTCGTTTTCGAATTGACTAATGATCTGCGTCCTTGATGTGATCGATGGGCCCGCCCGCGGGAAAAGAATCTGGGTTAAGGAAAACCAATGCTTAGAAATCGGTCGAATCTCTTCGGCGGATTTCTGCATTCCCACGGACTCACATCTGTCGCGACGCCACTTGTTGTTGGATTCAACCAAAAACGGATTTCGAGTTCGCGATGTTGGGAGCGCTAACGGCACCTTTTTGAATAACCAACGCATTACGGTTCATGCGTTGCGGTCGGGGGATTCGATTCGAGCAGGAATGACGACCTTCCTCGTATCGCTTCGTGAAGATGGTGAAAACCCCCATGACGAAGACGGATTCTCGTTCAGCCAGACATCCGCGGCCAACGATTCAGTAACGGTACCCGACCTGGAAACTCAAATTGATCCAGCACCAAGCTCATCCAGACTACGGACCTTGGACTTTGCCAACAACCAGCATTTGGAGTCAACGATCAAAGCGATTGAACCCACCGCGTCGAAAACCATAGGGTCCCAGGACTTAAGCCTTGATTTGATACCCTTGGCTCCTGGGAACGAGGATTGGTGGAAATCCTTTTTCACCATTTCACAACAACCGAATTTGTATGAACAGTCGGAACCATTCGCCGCAAGGCAAGGCGATTTTGTCGGATTGCTTCAGAAGTTCTCTTCGAAATATCAGCTCTGTCTCGTTATCAACCAAAGCCAATTGCAACCCGAGGGCTTGAAGCTGCTCGAACGACTGCGGCCGACCGGTTCGGTGGATGCGCTTTCTAGAACGCTTTGTTTTGTCTCAGGCGAAAAAGTGATCGATCTCTGGTCACTCATCAACTTGTGTCTCGGACAGGATGCAATGGTATGCCTTGGTTCCAAGCGAAAACTTGACTTGTCGGATGTGGTGCCGTTTGCAAACTCGTTAAGTTTTCCTTCGATGCTCGACAATCACTTGCGCAGCTCCAACTCGAAAATCAGCAGTTGGCTTGTCAAGAATGACTCGTTCGCACTCTTCGAGCTCAATCGAGACGGCAAAATCGGTTTGCATATTTAGCGCGAGGGGCAGTTTGAAAGCTACCTAAAAACTGGGTGGCACGCTCAGAGGCTGTGACTTTATAGTACCAATCACAATCCGTGTGATTTCAGCGGTTAAAAACCTGTGATTTCTGAGGCAACATCACACGGAGTGTGATGGGTACTTTCTGCAAGCAGTACCGACCTTCGGGCTGCGTTCAACTCCTGTCTACTGAACAGATAGGTCTTGTCCCGGCATAATTGCAAATCTGTGAACCAACATGGCTGCAATCGCGATCAAAGCAATCGTCCCACACAACGCTGCTAGGTTTGCCAAGAAATGATAGTAATTGTCGACGCGTCTTGCTGCGGGAGCCCATTCGAGTTCTCCCTCCTGTTGCAGGGTCTTGGCGAAGACGCTTTTCACAAACGCCTGTTGAGTCGGTCCAGATCCTGTGGCAGCAAAATAGCATCCGCCGAACAAGAATTGTTCGTATGCTAAGTGCGGCTCAATTTTGGGATCATAACCGAAGCCTCTCGAGATAACCGAACGTAGATTCTCCGCAAAAACACCCCGCACACGACACAGCATCATGAACAACCGAGAATTGTGTTGTTTTTTGAGCGCATTCTCCTCCTGAAAGAGCATGTAGATCCAATCTTCAAAGGCGGCCGTCGCATGAATAGCGATGGCATCCAACCTACCTGCCTCCGGGGCGACCCAAAGATCGCATCCCTTTCCAAAACGATTCTCGCTCGATTGACTTGGGGGCAAGCGTTTGATTAGTTCGATGAAGCCATCTTCGGATTCCATGCCGGTAACCAAGGCGGTGTTCGGGCATCGAACCTGCAATTCTTGCCTAAGAATCGTTAGGTCTTTTTGAATCGCAATTTGAAGCTGACCGCTGGAGGATTCCACTAATTCAAACGGCAAAGTCGATACGATTCCATTGATTGGGCACAGAGGTAGGCGAGAATTCCTGATGAGTTTGCAAACATGGCGCATCCTGTCTTCACAGTCGACAACATCTTGGGACGCCAGTTGTTTCGACGTAACTGCGGTTTTCCAAAATTCCGACAAGTCATGGCTTTCGTCGAGCAACATGGTCCCGCCTGGTTGGATTGGCGAGGAATGGGCTACTGGCGAAGCTGCGGCAGAGACACTCATCGGAAACCGCATTGCTCCAAACTGGTTCGCATCTATCGTTCCGCTGACCTCCGTCGGCGGAATCCCAGAGTCTTCCTTGATGGGACTCGCAACCGAAGCGACGGTGGAGGCCATTGAGAGTCGGGAAACACAGTTGCATTGATTCAAAAAGACAAAGAATCCTTGACTGCAAGCGTGTACCGAGATGGGGGACTCGCCAGCGGAAGGGACGTGGACCGTGAAGTCCAGCCCCATAAGATTGACCACCGTACTAGCCTCTCGCTGCTTGCTGACACCCAACACTAAGAACAAAGGCGTATTCGTAATAAAGATGCCTTTGTTGGCCGCGTCGCGAATGCTCTCGGTCCAAATACGATCGATGTCGGGGTATCGCGACACCTCTACCATCATCAAGTATTTCACGAAGTAGAATACAAGGAACGGAATCACGCATAGGAATGGAAGAGCGATCAAATCCCACTTCAACCAGTCCATGGCACTTCGATCAACATCCAGCCAATGCTTGATGAATGCGGCAAACCAAATGATCAGTAAGAACGTTAGGGAGAGCAAAGCCCATTTGAACGCCAACGACCAGCGAGAGACTGCGCTAAATCCAGGGTTGAGTTCGGATAGGACGTAGTAAAACGCACGAATCGGAGTCGTAATGGTATGAACAAAGGCGTAGAGAAAGCTCATCATGATGTGAGGCTACTTAATATAAATGAAGACAAAACATGCGATGGCAATAGCCACGAGCAATGAACCCAACATGGAATACAAAATTAGCATCAATTTGCCATTGAGCGGTTTCGCGGTGGTACCGGTCTGAATAATACCGGGGATGTTCGGTCGCCCTTGCCGGAAGTGCAGCGTTCGAACGACTTCTCGCGACCAGGCTTCGATGGTATCGGGTACGCGCAGCTTCTGAGCCATCTGCCGACCATAGGACAGGTCGCTATTCGCGTAAAACCCTCGAAACCCTAGAACGACCGCTAGGTAAAAAACCTCCAACGCGTTTTTGCTGGGGAGACTGCCTGCATCAAGGGCTTTCTTAAAAAACTCTTCGTGTGCATCTCGGGTCCCAAAGAATTTCTTTTCCAAGCAATTGTCTTTCCACCAGCCGCTCTCTTGCCACGGTATCTCAATGAGTTTGGAATCGATCCATGCGCAAATCGCATATTTAGAAAGCTTCCATTCCTCCCGCAGTCCAAGCTTGGCTTCGGCTTCCTCGATCTTTCGAATGAGGATCGCGCGCTCATCTGCGGTGACGATCCGATCGCGATTTTCAATGCGAGACTCCAACCGTAACGCAGCCACAAAAATAGGATCGACTGCGCTGGCAAATTCTGATTGCATGAATGCTCTAGGGCTCGTTTAAATTCGTTTTTTGACTGCAAATATTGCGAACTCCAGGCCATACGCTTGGCCCCCGACTGTCACGTGGAGCCGTCGATTCCCCTCAAGCGAATCCAAATTGGAGATTTGCTCCGTTCGGACCCGCATGGCCATCGTTTGAGACATTTGTACCTGCTTCCATGGTTCGTTATCTAATGATATTTGCAGAAAGACCCATTTGCCACGATTGGATAGGCCCCGCGGCAATTCTCGCACCCCTCGAAGTTTCAAACCGGGTTGCCGGTGCGTCATGTATTGCTCGACTTTGTCGGACGCGCCCAACTTCCAATCTAACGATTCTTTCAGCAATTGGTAACACTCCTCGACACTGAAATTGACCGGACTAACGCCAAAATACCAATCCCATTCGGGCCCAAACCACTCCGGTTCCAAAGCGACATGCATCCCTTTTCCGGCCCCAATAAACGGCCGTTGAATGCATTCGTCCTCTTTCACCGCGTTGACCAGCTTGCGAATCTGGTCGCACGCCCAGCGAAAAATGGAAGCCAAATCGTCGTGGTCGTACTTGGGCACCTCCTCGATTGCAGAGGTCGGTCCGAAGATCGAGCAGCGCCCAACGATGGAACAGAGGGAAGTATACGCGACAAGTGGATGTACCCCCGATGCAAATGCCAAGCAAGACAGCTCGCCATAAGACTCGTTGAGTACGTGCATGAGCAGTATCTTCTCCAAATCACCTTGGACTTGCGTAGCAAGCGAGATACCTTTGTCCTGAATAATGCTTCCCATCGTCTTGATTCGGCTGCCCAGGAAATTGCGCAGATCGCGTATAAGCGTCGCGAGTTCCCCCCAAGCCTGTATTGAGATCGAAGGTGGATAGTAGTTTGGATCCACACGAAACTTCGCACCATCCGACGCGCTTCGAATCAGTCGGAGCAACGGAACAACTTCAAATCCAGACAATTCGTCCGTGGAAAAGAGGATACTGTGCCTCAGTTGCAAGAGTCCAATTTCTTGCGGACTCGTTCCAGTACTCTCGTTGTCCAACTCTCTTTTGATACCGATATAACGAGATCGATCGTCCCCGTTATTGGTTGAGACATTGACTCGTCCTAGAGATGCTTTCGGGATCGCTAGAAAAACCATGACGGGAGCATTGCCAGATGTGGTCTGGTTCAATCGCGTATTTAGATCGACGGATTGGACGTCGTTTGGTTCTCGTACAACGATCGTTCCATCACGCATGCGTGCCCGCAGACCAACAATTTCTAGTACACCGTTATCAAGCGCATCGTTGGAAATGGTAATTTGGGAAACACCGTATCCGTACGGATGATCCAACTGCGTGTGTCGTCCCGCTTGTTCGGACCAGTAGCGATCGGATGCCTGGAAGTGATGCGGTCGGAGAAACATCCCCTCCGACCAATGGACTGCAGGATTCTGCATTGTTGCTACCGTTGCAAAATAGGAAAACAACTATCGAGCCCCGTTTCCCGCTAGACACAGGCTCAAATCGAGGGACAAGGCCATATCATAGCGACGCGAATGGGCGTTACAATGCTCTTTTCGCATGCAATCCAACGAGCCCACGATTCAGGAAAAGCCAAATGTCACAAGGATCAGGCGTTCAACTTGAAAACCGATCATGGACCGCCGATCCGTCCAAATCCACGAATCGAAGAGTGATCGTGGCCTTTCTAGCCATTTCGTTGATGGTGCTGACCGGCATTTTTGTGATCATGCTTTGGAGGAATTCGATCGGCAGGACCTTTGTCGTTAGCCTTGCTGTAACCGACTACGATGAGCGGGTTGCAAAACCCATGTTTGGTGTGTGGGACCTCCAGGGTTTTGAGGCTATCGCCAAAGAAAATGGCCTGAAGCCGTGGACTGTTGTCCCTTCCACCGCGTATCAAGATCTACAGAACAGTCCGAATCTGGAAGCAGCCCTGACCGAATTACCAACTCAACTCCAAGGGCTGGGGCTGAACAACCAAGATACCTTGATCGTTCAATTGAGGTGCCATGCCGTGGTCGCTTTGGATTCGCAGGGCGAATGGAATTGCGGTTTGTTTGTTGGCGAAACCACCGATAGCAAGAACGCGTCTGACAATACCGTTTATCCTATCTATGAACTCCTGAAGCGGCTCAAAAAAGTTCCCGCAAAAAACATTATCTTGATGGCGGATATCTGCGACCTGAAGTCAGTACCCCATCGTGGCTGGTTCGTAAACCCGGTCGCATCCTATTTGGTGAAAGCATGCGAAAGACTGTCCAAGGATTCCGATCCTCCCGGCAACCAGCTTTGGATCGTCTGCGCGGCCACCGATGCTCAATCAACTCACTATTCGACAAAACGCAAACGAACGCTTTTTCAAGCTGCCTGCGAGGATTCTCTCCAACGGACAGCCAAACAAAACTATCTATCCCTCGCAGATTACTTCGAAATGACTGTTCGCTATTGTTCCGCCGCATGCGATGGGAAACAATCTCCTCTATTGATCTATGCCAACAAGAATGAAGTCTGCTCCCCCGACACAGCGAAGTCCTGGCAGATGGCAAAGCAAGTGATGCTTTCCGAAAACAAAGGGAGCGTCAAAACCAAAACGCAACCAAACACCACTGCCAAAGAACCAAACACCACTGCCAAAGAACCAAACACCACTGCCAAAGAACCAAACAGCGACAGTAAAGTTACAAACAAATCTATTGGCATTGATCGAAAAATCCATCTCGTTTCAATGCACTCAAACAGCCAAGAACCCTTACCCAGCGGTCTTCCTTCCAAAGACACACCCCCGACTCTTGACCCCGACCTATCCCTTCGGTTTTGGCAATTGCGAGATCGAATACTACAAGCAAACAGCGATGGACAACAAAAGTGGCGATGGACACCCGCTGAATTTGCACCGTTCCTTTGGCGTAAACTACAAATGGACGCGTCTCTCGATGCGGCCAAAGCACAATCCTACGAACAAGAATTGAATGTGTTCCATGGCTTACAAGCATCCGGCACACCGGCCAGCGAAGGTAGTGGCCAACTCGCCCAAGCTTGGAATGACTTTTTAACCACGAGTCGAAACCAAAAACTATGGAAAGACGAGACCGTATTAAACGATGTCGAACAGGAACCGTGGCGCAGAATTCGAAGTGAGTATCGAACCTACATTGACTGCCTCTCCGAGCTTGTTTTTTGGCGAGATTTGGCGTTGGAGTTTCCGAACGAATTGCAAACGGACTATGACCGGTTGTTCGATGTTTTGGAACAGGCTCGACGCTCCCTTCCAGAGAACGATTCCGAATTCGCACTCAGGAAATCAAGCGAACTGCGAATATCGGATTTGGCAGGGAAGCTAAAACGCAGCCTGAGTACTAGTCTTTCCAGGATCATCGCTTCGGTTCGACGCCCAGGAAAGCTGACTTGGATCGACGAGCGAACCTTTCAAGTGCTATTGGCCAGCCCGCTTCTACGGTACGAACAACGCAAAGAGCTAACCGAACTTCTTGCCAAAAAGGAAATCGCCGATACCATTCCAAAAAACGACGAAGACCTTCGAAAACTTCTAAAGGTTAACGACCTGGACGACAGCGTTTCCGCCAAGTCTGAGTGGTATTGCAAAAACCTTCGACGTTCCACCTCGTTTTTTTCCGACTCGCCACTGGCAGTGCCGGCAAGTGACAAAAAGGCATTGCTCGCTTGGGGGCAATTGTATGTTCAAGAAATCAGTAGGCTCGGAGAGTCCATGGCCAATCACCGAACTCTTCCTGAATGGCACTACTTGAGCCTAATCGAATTTGGATTTTCCTCATCGATGGAACTAACCAAATCCCACTCTGGAATTGTTGTTTCACCTACCAAATCCAGAGCCATTCGATTGTCAGTCAGGCCTAATTTTGAACGCCTGGATTTCCCCCGCGAAAGCGAAGAGTCCCAGCTTGCAATCGATATCAAATACGGGGATGAAACGGATGTCGCGAGTTGTGGATTGGAGTGGTCCATTGAATCAAGCAATAGCAATGCATTGCCGGGAATGCAACTATCGATTGGGGGCAGACCCTTAAAGAGAGATTCCAAGGAATTGATCCAGCCCAATGCCAAGGGATTGTTTTTCAGTTGCAAATTGTCTTCCGACCAAATAGTCCCGAATCAATGCGCAATCAAATTGATTGCGTTTGACCCAGACGGCATCGCTTCAAATCCGCTACGTATCCCGATCTTTCGAAATGCGGCGAGAGTTCATCTAATAGTCACCTATGCGGACCGCGGAGCTCAGAAACAACTCCCTGTTCATACTTGCGACATCGCTTCGCTCGAAACGATGGAACAGTTTGATTTGGAAAGCCCGGCGATTTTCGGTGCAATAAGCCGTTATTCCTTCTCCTTAGCAAATAAACAACTCATGGAGCGAAAGGTCAAACTGTCGGTATATGCACTCGCTCGCCACGAGGTTTCTATTTTGCTTCGAGAGAAAAAACTTCCCGAAGAGTCTCTATTGGCCTCCTCGGGACCCATCATTTTGCCTGCATATAGCCAGAATCCCCAAGACGTCCCATCGCCACTTCGCACAGCCAAGGATGCTTCGAAGTCCAAACCCGCAATGAGAATCGAAGCAAACAACGATCTTTTGATTTTCCAAATCGACGAATTCGAAAGCAAAGGAGACGTTGAGATTGTTCGTGGAAATCCGGAACGTTGGGTCGGTCGATTTAAACCTTCCAACCCGGTTTCAAGTGAACTGGTGCTGGTGCAGCCCAGTCGTGTCGAGTCGGAGCAAAGGCTAAAAATGAAATTGGAGGGGCCGCTCGAGTTCTGGCCACAGTTTGATCTCAAGGAGTTGCCCATCGATGTTCATTCCGAATGGACCGATCTGAAGTCTAAAAATCAACAGACCTATCCGTTGAAATCGAGTTCCATCAAACTTTCCAAAGAAAACCCAATCGAAACATTTATTGGCGAGGCGATGGATCCGAACAAGAGTTTTCGGTTCGACTTGGACGTTGGAGGATACCCACGGGCGATCACTTATCTGGCCAAGCCAAACTCGACAAGATTGGAGCAAGTTTTTCCGGCAAGCATCGAAATCGTCAAGATTGAACCGTTGTCCGATCAGTTCCCAAAACTGGAAGAACTTAAAAAATCGGGGCAACGTTGGGTGTTTCCAAACAAAATCGACGGAGAGGCAATTACCTACGACGGCATCCAAGTCCAGGCCAAAGCAGATTTCGGCCTCAACCCGAGCGCGTCGCTCGTTTTCTCTAAGGAAGAAGGTTTGAACTCCAATCTAATAGTTCGTCAAGAAGTCGAAAGCGACCGATCCGTATCGGTTGAGCTTGGAACCACCGACGACGAGGGAATGCTCACCGTTGCCTACAATCCAAGCGAATTCAAGATTCGGCAAACGAAAGGAATCGATAAACGCTTGAATGGAATCTATTCAATTCAACTCATGAGTGGAAACGTTGTAGCGAAAGCCGAGTTGATTTTCGATCGCGACCCGCCTTTGGTCAGCAAGATCCAATGCGTTGGAAAACCGGAGTTGAAGGCAGGGGGGGACCTCGAAATTTGGATCGATCCTGAGGATGGCAACTTGGGTTCCGGCGTTCTAACCGTTGAGTTTGCGATTAGTAAGGATAACGAAGGGGCAAATACGGAATACAATCCCAATCGGATTGCCATGCCTCTCGATTTGTCTCGTTGGGAACGGGATGGGAAACGGAGTCGGGTTTTCCTGAATTCGAAAGCACTCGTTGGATCTCCTGGCGGATTCGTCACCATCGTTGCAAGAACTGTGGATCGGGCAGGAAACAGTCAAACCAAAAACATTCCATTATCGGTTTACTGGGAAGGTAGTCGTGCGAAACTCCCCTGAGTTTACGAATGGCGTGAAAGTCGCAGTGGAATAGGCTTCCAGCCTGTCATTTTCTGTTTGACAGGCTGGAAGCCTGTCCCACTAACTGATCGAGCGATGCCAAACAACGCGCAAATGCTATCATTCGCTCGCTTTTAACTAGGGAGGTTGCGATTCGGCGGACTGGTTAAAGAATACCACCCAGGGTACAAAGGTAGAATCTTTCGGCGTGAGATTCCGATAAATTTTCCATCAATGGATTGTTTTCCGTTTGGTAGCCCCACACCCATGGCGTGCCTACTGAACTTCAAATCAGGAATAATGCGATGGATCGCTTTCATTCAACCGGCGCAGCTTCTCGTTTGGCAGCCGCATGTTTTCTGAGTTCTTTCGTAGGTTGCGTGGCCAATCCAGTGCCCGTTCCAACCGTCTGGGACAAACTTGGAATTCCACAGGCGGCAGCTCGAATACGCGATTCAAGTATCAACAGGTCGGGAAATTACCCCAACCTCGAGAAGAAGCCGCCTCTACTGAAGATCGCCGATCCTGCCAATTTGCAGCCTGAAAAGCCGGAAATGATCAAGACGGCTGCGAAGATCAAGACAGACAAAGATCTAAAGAAGCAGAAAATCAAAGCCATCAATTTCTTGGCAGAGGTCAACTGCGGTTGCTACAACAAAGATGACAAGGTCGCCAAAGCATTCTTGGCCGCTCTCGATGATTGCGATCCAGATGTTCGAAAAGCAGCCGTTGAGGGACTCTGCAAAGCTGCGGGTAACTGCTCAGCTTGCCGCACTGGATGCGAAACCACTTGCTGCACCGAAGAAATCTTGAAGAAAGTACAAGATATCGCGACAGGCGTGGATGCCAATGGCTGCATGAAGGAACCCGTTAAGGAGATTCGCGTTGCCGCTGCCGGACTTCTAAAGAAATGTCCTTGCCCTCCAGCAAAACCCATTGAAGAAGTGCCTGCACCACCTCCAAGTGAGACCGAGGAGATCACCGCCCCGGACTTCCAGGGTCGAAAGCTTGAAGGGGACGAGAATAGGACACCTGGACGAATTCTGGAAGGCAGCACATCGGGTATCCAGTCACGAAATGGCTCGATAGCAAAAGTCTCTTATCGCGTTCGAGATGCAGGTGTACTCCCGGGTACCGAACCAGTCATCGTCGCCAAACGCGGCAGCTCGAAAGGAATTTCATCGGATGCAATTTCCAATCCAGAACAGTTGATTGCCGCTCGTGTGGTCAGCAACCACAAGCAACTTGGCGAGTTGTTGATCGAACTGCCAGACGTGTATAAGCTCAATGTCGGTTGGACGATGGTGGTCCTGGACGAAAAAGGAAACCATCAGGTAGGTCGGATTACGGAGGCAAGTGGCCGACGAATTGTGATCGCGTTGGAAGGATCCACATCGCTGACGACCGACGCAAATCAATCGATCAAAATGGGCCTCGTTCAAGCCCACTAGTCGTATATCAAGCTCAAGAATTAGGGTTCCCAACATCACGCGGAGCGTGATGGGTACGTACTCATCACGCTCCGCGTGATGGTTCCAAGCATTTTAATTCTAAAATTAAAATTTGACGAATCATTAGTGACGTGGAAAAAGGATTTGCGACGGTTATTCGCTGCTTCCTAGCACGATCGGCAATGGTATGCTTTGTCCGTTGCGGATCACGTTCAAAACAACCTGATCACCGGATCCTTTGGTTTCAATGACGCTAAGCAAATCGTCGGATTGCTTCACTTTATGACCGTCGATACCGACGATCAAGTCGGATTGGCTATGATCGATTGCTTCGTGCTCAAAGACCAGTACGCCCCGACGAACCTTCTTTCTTTCCAGCTTGGAACCTTTTAGTCCAGCTTTTTCTGCAGGGCCATTTGGCGTCAAGTTGACTACCAGAAGCCCCTTTTCC
>Ga0209181_10010396_pt1 | contig 12101 bp, 12 predicted proteins | sample MAT05_FD_187208 | JGI IMG/M metagenome (GOLD analysis project Ga0209181, IMG submission 187208) | Freshwater microbial communities from Lake Fryxell liftoff mats and glacier meltwater in Antarctica - MAT-05 (SPAdes) (version 2) | ecosystem: Environmental > Aquatic > Freshwater > Ice > Liftoff... | reverse complement strand
CTCGCCTTGGAACAAGAGTTCGGTGCCCTCGGTTTAGGCATGACAGACCCAAAAGTGATGCCGCTCAGACAGTTGGAGCGTCTGTTATTTCGAGCTTGGTGCGCTTGGTTGTGCTATCCATCGGGTTCATCTCGCCAAGAGCAAGACAACCGTGCCCAATTTACGGCGATCGCGGCAAGGGTTGAGGCTGCTCTGGGTCGTACTCCCGGCGCTTATTTTCTGGACGAGTTCGGCACCGCTGATGTCATCTTCACTCCCTATGTCGAACGGATGAATGCCAGTCTTTACTACTACAAAGGCTACTCGTTGCGAGAAGAAAACCCGCGCCTATCTGCCTGGTTTGATGCGATGGAAAGCCGCCCTACTTATCGCGGCACTCAAAGCGATTTTCATACTCACGTGCATGATTTACCCCCTCAAATGGGCGGATGTTTTGAGAACGGCGAACCACAGATGCAAATCAACAAGCACCGAGTGGATAATGGACCCTGGTTTGGATTGCCCGATGTCACCTATCCAGAACCCGAAGCTTCGAGTATTGAGGCGCTTCATCGTGTGATTAAGCACCGTCACAATATGATTCGGGTCAATCCTGCGGACGATCGCTTGTTTGATGAAGCACTGCGCTGTGCCCTGACATTGATGATGACGGGCAAAGTCTGTGTGCCTCCAGCAGAATCAGATAGTGCGTTGCGATATTTGCGCGATCGCATCAATGTTCCGCGTGATATGTCGATTTACGCTGCCAAACATCTCAGAGAATCTCTGGAAAAAACTGCTGCGCTGGTGGGCGATCGTCAAGGCACTCCCCTTCTCACAAGTCATCGCCGTGATCAAGACCCGGCAAACTTTGCTAGACATTAGACCTGGCTGGAGATCATCGGGTTGTCTGTTGGATATCAAGTACTAATGACATAGGCGATCGCGTTAGAGAAATATTAATCCAGCAACAAAAGATCCGACATCGGAATTTCGATTTTGACTGCGCGTTCGACTGGTTCGTCGAAGTCTCAACCTGCGATGGGCTGGGTGCTAAGCGGAGTCAAAGCACATTTCCAACCACAGTCACAACTATCGCCAGGTCAATATTTTAGCGAGCTTAAAGATTTCTGGGCGATTTAAACTACCACTTTCGACTTAAATATCAACTTAAACAGGGTCTCAAACATAAAGCTGCTATAAAGCTGTCATACTGATAGATGTTAACGATCATGAATAAATCGTTTCGTTAACAAATAATCCACACACAAGGTTAAGACACATGGCTGATATTGTTGATACTGCTGTTAGCGCTGGATCTTTCAGCACATTAGTTGCTGCCGTTAAAGCTGCTGGCTTAGTGGACACTCTTAAAGGTGCAGGTCCATTCACAGTCTTCGCACCCACAGACGACGCATTTGCCAAATTGCCCGCAGGGACAGTAGACGCACTGCTAAAAGACATTCCTAAACTCACGAAAATTCTGACCTACCACGTTGTCTCTGGCAAGGTAATGGCGGCTGATGTCACGAAACTGAAATCGGCTAAAACCGTTGAAGGCTCTGAGGTTAAGATTGACGCTTCCAATGGCGTTAAGATTAACGACTCCACAGTTACAACTGCTGATGTAGTGGCTGACAACGGTGTTATCCACATCATCGATACTGTATTGATACCTGCATAGTTCTTTTCCTAGAACTGGCATGTACTGTTTCTAGGAAATCCCTTGCTAAAAGTGAATAATAAGGCAGCATTTACATAATTGTTGCTTTGGCACGATGCTCTACTCTTTAGCATCGTGCTTTACTAATTGAGTGTGATAGTTGTTCTTTATAGCGTTGAGTGTCATGCTGAGCGAGATTGCAACACTTAATCGCTCACTAGACTGGGTGGAGTTGGAACTCACGTTAATGTGTAAACATCAAAAGTTGGCGTTGCTGAATCCAAATATGAATTGCCCTCATCCCCAACCCTTCTCCTTGGGGAGAAGGGAGCCAGAAGCCTTGTTCCCTCTCCATTTGGGAGAGGGTTAGGGCGAGGGGGAATCTCAAAATTCATAGGCTAATTCAGCAACGCCCAAAAGCTTTGTTGCCAGATTAATATCAACTTGGCACCTAAAGACTCGACATTTGCGTCGTGGTGTGGGTCTAGACCTGAGTGACTAACACAACTTCCGAAACTCAACAATCTCGTACTGATCACTATGTTCCTTGTTCCCATATTCTACGTGGGAATACCTCAAAAGTGGCTCTGTCACTTCGCGCCAATCGGCAGAGCCGCAAAAATACATCCTAAGCCAATGGCTTGGAACGAGATGTCATTTACGTCGTGGTCTAGACTTCGTGTTCGGCTGAGCGTTCGTTGTCAAGATCTCAACCCATTAAGCCGTTGAGTCCTGAGCGAAGTCAAAGCACAATCTCAAATTGGTAGGAACAAACGTTGCCGAGTCAACATTCTTGGTTTTGAGGGAGAGCGTTATGGTGAGGGCGATCGCATTCAGGTGTTTGTTGAGCAAGTCAGTATTACTCGACTGATTACTCAACAAATTGGCTATGACTCAATTGAATATGCCATGGCAGCAGAGCCAGGATGAGCCTTGATTCATTAGTGCTTTCAAGAAATGATCGTTGCTATTCTATTGATGTAGGGTAAGGTCAACTGAGAAATTTATTAAAATTACTCTTCTTTTTGAAGAGAAGTTATGTCCATTTGCCACTCATGCTTTATGAGAGCTTGATACATTTTTTCCTGAACCATCATTAGCCGATACTGTTCAATCAAAAACTCTTGTGCTTGTTCACGAGACATTTCCTGTACTTGATCCGTAAAACACCTCAGGCTGAATTCTTGCTCTAGGGTAAATTCGATCGCTTGGTTCATAAAGTCCTTTTTTAGAAGTAGTGAAACAACGGTGAGCGTTGGAAAGAAGTAGGGCTATGTTACATTGCCTTGCTTAAGTTGAGTAGCCAATACAGGCTCACGTTGCCCGTCTACCTCGCCATTAAGCGACAACAGTCATAGAATCATTGGACATGTTTACTTATTGCGTTATGTTAACCATTATAACAAATTAGTTACATGGCTGACGCTTTTAGAGATGATAAACGATGCATTTTTCTTAATCATAGAAGTGTCTTAAAAGAGATTTTTTCATACTGGGCAAAATGATCTTTATTTACATATGATTGAACGATAAAAAAATCCCACCTGCTTATATCAAATAAGAGGTGGGAATATCAACTAATAAACTGATGCTATAAAGGGAGAGAAACTCGGACATCCGCTATAAAAGCTCTAAACTTTTATATGACTACATAGCAGGACCATCGTGCCTTTTAGGATCTTTCTTTTGCTTTTTGGTTCCATCCGATTCTGCTTTCGGTTTTTTAGATTCTTTATTAGTTTTCTTTTCTTTTGACATAATAAGTCTCCACTCTAAATTCCTTTCAATCTAATCGATTTTTTTAGATTCAGCGACCTTATGTGTTTCTTTTCAAGTCACCTTAGTGTGTAGCTCAGCAACAAAATATTCATTGGTGGAATTTAGATTTCGACTCGCGTTCGACTGAACGCTCATCGGAGTCTCAACCCATAATAGACTGAGATATAGACCAGAATCAGAACAAGGTTCCCAACTACAATCACAAATATTGATAGGTTGATATGTAACCTACTCCCATTTATTCCTCGTCCTCATCTTCATCTTCTAGACTAGGAATTTCTGGCTCTAGAAAATCATCTAAATCTTCTGAAGTTTTATGCTCTTGAAATTCACCTGCTTCATAAGGCTTCAACCTACCAGTGCTTTCTAACCAGCCGAGAAGAGTTTCCTGGGCTATTTTAGGAGCGATTTTCATCGGTTGATTTCGGGGTTCTTCGCTAAGGGAAGGATTGTTGCATCTAAGCATGGGAATAGTGTTTCCTTTGTGGAATAAAGACCTGAATTTAGCTAGGCTTTGCAGCAGCGATCGTGGATGTAACTGCTGTAAAAGCAAGATTGAGTGATATCAATTTATCGGTAAACTCAGATAGTACGCGTCGGTTATTCGAGAACTCGCTCGATACAACTACTGTTCTGAATTCACTAGAGCAATATCGCGCAGGCTTGCTAGGATTTTTGCTGAGGGTGTGAACAGTTGAACCGCACAGAATTTAATTTATGCCTTTGCCCTCACACAATAAACGCTCAAATTTGCAGCAGTTGATTCGTTGCCGTGACTCCAATGTGGTTTGTTGAGCCTAAGGTTACTCCTCGTTATGACCACTTTCTCGCCAACTTCTTAATATCACTATAGTTTATTTGAAGAGCAGACGGATTATTGAGAATAGGCAGCGATCGCCTAAACCCATATGCATTCAAGCGTTTAGTTATTAGAAATAAAAGTCGTAAGCACTGTTATTGCCCCACAAAGGTAAGAGTATTTACAGGAAAAAACCTCGATCTTGTGAGGCAATCTATGGTTTGTATTAGCAGCGTCTTCCTTTAAGCGTCAGCACTAGGAGAATTTAAAGTGGAGCGTCCTCCTAAAGACAACATTACCCGTGAAATGCCTGTAAATAGGATGCTGACCCCAACCAGAGTGCCAATCACCCAAGGGGCATTAAGAGGCCACTGCGCCCAAATCATGCCACCCAAAACAAGCGTAATGATGCCATTGCCTAAAAGGTACAACCAATTTTTTTGAGGGCGTACTTTGAATGCCATGATTAGTTCAAAGACCCCTTCCGTTAGCAAAAAAGTACCTAGCAGTAAGGTCAGCGACAAAACTCCGGTTCTAGGAGTGACTAGCAACATACCCCCAGTTCCAATGTAAAGAACACCTAGTAATATTTGCCAGATAAACCCTTGACTGGAGCGGTTTTGAAAACCATAAGCTATTTTGGCTCCGCCTGCGGTGATCAAAAATAGGGCAATCCAGGTTTCTGCAAAGAGAGTGGAAAAACCAGGGAGTGCGATCGCAACTATGCCGAGTACAATCAGGAGAATGCCAATGCTCAGGGAAGCAGCGCCAGTTGATTGAGAGTCAGGTTTTTGAGGATTTGGAGAAACGTCAGTAGTCATACCGATTGCTCACATTACTAAACTTTTTACTAGGTTACATAAGCCTTTGTCGGTGCAACAGCATCTGAAGATAGATCTCTCAATAGTTTGCTGAATAAACGTCTATTTTGCAGCCTTAGACGTTGCTTACATACAGCCTATATAGCCGTTAGTACATCATTAATCCAACAGAATTGAAATAGAAATCCCGCTCGACCTGCACCCAGAATCAAACGAGATCAATACAATTTTCAATTAAGTATCTGACCCAGAAAATGTAGCGAAGTCAAAATCAATGTCTACCACCAGATTCGATCGCCATTCTCGTCAACCCGAGCTAACCGAATCATATCAGAGATTTTTTCGGCATCTTTAACATGATGCAATGCTTCTTGTGTGCCATCTGGCATATCAAAAACAAAGTAGGCTGGTACGACAATGTGATCACCCGTGATATCAGGTGCATCTACTGCGACTTGCTGAGCTTTTTCTTCTAAAGTTTTTGAATTGTCGATGCGATCGCCTGGATTAACGGTCAATGGCGCTTTAGCCTGGTCGATTGCTTCTTTTTGAGCACGCTTTTGAGCCGGATCAACCTCTTCGGGAGTCAGGGGTTGATTGATTTCCTTAAACTCGTGATTGGATGCTGTCTCTCCGTAAGCCATATCAAAACCTTGAATTCATTCTTCCAATATTAGTTAGAATAAAAATCTTAAACGTCTTCCAAAAGAGTCAGTTATCAATGTGCAGGGATCATCAAAAGTAGTGTTTTGGCTGTCTAAAGATGGTTGAGTAACTAGCAAGGTGCGATCGCTGAGGCAACGCGTTATCCAATAAAATCTCTGAACTGAACAAGACGGCAAACAGGATAGATTTGAGAAAAATTTGTTGGTGTATCAGCTAATGTAAGGTGAGCATATCTCTACTAAAAACAGGCAGAAACCCGTCAGAGCAAGCCGTTAAGGGCATTGCAAAAACCTTATAATAGAACTATAGCGCAACACAAAGTAGTAGAAGCAGTATGAAAGTTCAATCATCAATGCTAGTACATCTAGGGTATGGCAAGTACGTGCGATCAGATCACGTTACCGCATTGATTCCGGTTGAAGCAGAACGAGGTCCAGGTCGGCGAACCTTCGTTTATGTGGATGGACAGCCCGATCCTGTGATTGCATCGAGAACTGAGGACACCATTGTTCGAGATATGGTACAAGAACCTCGTGAGGTGATTCAATCTCGACAACAGCAAGATGTCTTGCAGGATTTACTGCAAGATTTGACTAAGGTAAATCCTACTGTTCGTCGCATTAGTCGAGACGAAGGTGGACTTGATCTAGAGCAGTTAGAACGCAGAATTCGTCAGGTGTTAGAAGACTAAACGGGTGTTAGGGGCGTTTTTACGCCCCAATAGGCTTAGATTAAACAGTAATAGTTTCCCAATATCTAGTTGCCAAGTATTGAGGAGGCTGTTGATTTTATCGAGTCGCCAACTTCTTTAATAGTTTGGGCGATCGGGTGTTGAGTGTGAAGAAATACATGGGCACAATTACGACCTGGCATCCCAGAGATAGAGCCACCGGGATGGGTTCCGGCTCCGGTCAAAAATAGACCTTCGATGGGTGTTTTGTAGTTCGCTAATTCAGGTAAAGGTCGGAAAAATATCATTTGCTCTAAGCTCATATCGATGTGATAGTAGTTTCCCTTTAGAACACCCAACCGATCACCCAATTCTGCTGGACTTTCCACGCGTCGAGCCATAATAGCGTTTTCAACATTAGGGGCGTAGTCTGATAGTTTATCAATCACGCGATCGGCGACTTTGTTTTTCAGTTCATCAGTCCACCCAGTGCCATGCAACCCAGTACCCTCAGCGTTTTCGATTTTATAAGGCGCGAAAAACTCAACAAACCAACCCGTTGTGACCAGCACCAATAATAATCACATCGAATGTTTGCATCTCCATAGCACTCATATAAACGTCATGGTTACTCGATCAACACAATCTCGGTCAACACATTTAAGAAATTAAAGAAAATGCAAGTCGCAACACAAAAAAATAACTGCTTCAATCACCAATAGCCTGTACGAAGGATGATTGAAGCAGTTAGCTTATAGATATGGGGGTTACAGAAAATGACAATTGGTCGGTCTTAAGGAAACAGATGAAAGATGTTGCGGACAACACTGTAACCAGCAATATCCCAAGCCAAATAAGCTACAAAACCAATCATTGCAAGCCGTCCATTCCAAAGTTCGGCTTGGGGCGTGAAACCAAATAGGAATGCATTGCGGTCTTTGCCGTTATAGGCATTAGCAACGGGAGGTAAAGAGTTGGGAGTACGAGTTTCCATGATTGAATCTCCTGAATAGTAAAGTTTTACAACACGCTTTTAGATTAGTGAGTTCTACTAAGGATAAAATCTGTCTCTAGTGATAGATCGCCCGTGATAGCTCGCCACTCCAAATGTTGCTAAAGCTCAAAAAGTTGAAGCATTGCTTTGACAATTCAAATTTTTAGTGAAATCAAATCTGATCCAATTTCACTGTGAACCCACGCCCCCACATAGTTAGTCGTTTTGAGTATGATGGAGTAAGTTGATGGATCATCTCCCAAGCAAGTTAAGAGTAGCCCCAGCAAGACCCGCAAAAATACTTGCTTCAAGCAAATTTCTCTGCTGACGGGTAAAAGCAACCCTTATCGCAAGCCAAATTCTAAAAAATGACGAGAGCCGAAATTGTAAAGATGAAAAGGACAGAGGATAGCAAGGCTGAAACGAAAACCTTTTGTCAAAATAGGCAGAAGAATTGCGCTATCCACCTTAATCTCTTTGATTGCGCCGTCATAACAATTTACAATTAGAAGTGTTGTTAGAACACGGCACAAGGATTTTTTGATCTTCTGCACGACAAATCTCGCCTGAATCGGCGAAAGCAGCACGACTCCCCTTGGGTAACGCTTGAAGGTGGTCATCAACAGTTTGTCGCATTCAATCTAGAGAACAATTATGAAAGACCTCACTCGCTATCGCAACATTGGCATCTTCGCTCACGTCGATGCAGGCAAAACAACTACAACCGAAAGAATCTTGAAATTAACCGGCAAGATTCACAAAATTGGTGAGGTTCACGAAGGTGCGGCGACCACAGACTTCATGGAACAAGAACAGGAGCGTGGCATCACGATTCAATCGGCGGCGACAACCTGTTTTTGGAATGACCACCAGCTAAATATCATTGATACGCCGGGGCACGTAGACTTCACGATCGAAGTGTATCGATCGCTTAAGGTGCTAGATGGCGGCATTGGCGTATTTTGTGCATCGGGTGGGGTCGAACCACAATCCGAAACAAACTGGCGTTATGCCAATGATTCTGAAGTGGCGCGGATCATTTATATCAATAAGCTCGATCGCACGGGTGCTGATTATTACCGCGTTATTAAGCAAGTTGAAAAAGTGCTTGCCGCAAAACCACTGGTGATGGTTCTGCCCATTGGCGTTGAAGAGAATTTCTCTGGCGTGGTTGATTTGCTGACCCGCAAAGCTTGGGTGTGGGATGACTCTGGCGATCCCAAGAACTATGAGATCAAAGACGTTCCCGCTGACATGAAAGATGACGTGGAAAAATGGCGGGAGCAACTGATTGAGCTAGCCGTTGAGCAAGACGACACCCTAATGGAGAAATATCTTGAAGGGGAAGAGCTAACCATCGAAGAAATCAATTACTGCATTCGCAAGGGCACTCGCGATCTGGCTTTCTTCCCCACTTATTGTGGCTCCTCGTTTAAGAATAAGGGCGTGCAGTTGGTGTTAAATGCCGTGGTTGATTACCTACCTAACCCAATGGAGGTAAAACCCCAGCCGGAAGTAGATTTGGAAGGCGAAGCGACAGGCAATTTTGCAACGGTTGATCCAGAAAAACCGCTGCGGGCACTTGCCTTCAAAATCATGGACGATCGCTTTGGCGCGTTGACCTTCACCCGTCTGTATTCAGGCACGTTATCAAAAGGTGACACGATTCTCAACACTGCCACAGGCAAAACTGAGCGCGTTAGCCGATTGGTTGAAATGCACGCCAACTCCCGCGAAGAAATCGATTCGGCGCAGGCAGGTGACATTATTGCGATCGTCGGTATGAAAAATGTGCAAACTGGTCATACTCTTTGCGATCCCAAAAATCCTGCCACTCTGGAGCCGATGGTCTTCCCCGATCCCGTGATCTCCATTTCCGTGAAGCCGAAAATCAAAGGTGGCGACGAGAAAATGGCAATGGCGCTGATCAAAATGGTTCAAGAAGATCCTTCTTTCCACATGGTCACTGATGAAGAGAGCGGCGAGACGATCCTGAAAGGGATGGGCGAACTGCATCTAGACATCAAAGTGGATATTCTCAAGCGGACGCACGGCATTGAAGTGGAAGTAGGCAAACCTCAAGTTGCCTATCGTGAGTCCATTACCAAGCGCCTCGAAGATAGCTACATCCACAAGAAACAGTCCGGTGGTTCGGGTCAATACGCCAAAATTGACTATGTGATTGAACCGGGCGAACCTACCACTGGCTTCCAGTTTGAATCGAAAGTGGTGGGTGGTAGTGTCCCTAGAGAGTATTGGACTGCGGTTGAAAAAGGCTTTGAAAGCAGCATTGGTAAGGGCGTATTGGCGGGGTTTCCCTGCGTAGATTTGAAGTTTACCTTGCTTTCAGGCGGGTTCCATCCGGTTGACTCATCTGCGCTCGCCTTTGAAATTGCAGCAAAAGCTGCCTATCGCCAAACGATCCCCAAAGCGGGACCTCAACTGCTCGAACCGATCATGAACGTAGACGTATTTACGCCGGATGACTATATGGGCGATGTCATTGGGGATCTTAACCGTCGTCGCGGCATGATGAAATCTCAAGAAACCGGTGGCATGGGTGCCCGGATTAAAGCTGATGTGCCCTTGAGCGAAATGTTTGGCTACATTGGTGATCTTCGCACGATGACCTCTGGACGTGGACAGTTCTCCATGTCATTCTCCCATTACGCGCCTTGCCCTAGCAACGTGGCGGAAGAAGTGATCAAGGAAGCGAAAGAACGTCAGGCTGCTGCTTAGCAGTCTAGTTTTAATCGCCATCAGCGATCGCAATCAGTGTTTAATTGACTGCGATCGCTGTTTTTTTATGGGCATAACCCTGAATCAAATTCATGTGTTTTGGACGACTATCTCGTCCTATAATTTTGGTTGATCGCAAAATTTAAGTACCGCGTGAATTCTGTTCTTTTTTACTCGCTTCTATGGAGTTGAATTCTCCGCTTACAGAAATCATTTTGAATCAGTCCTGTTCTACCCTATGTCAACTTCAGTTAGATTGGACTCCGGAACCCGGAACTCATCTAGAAATCGCAGGACAAACGTACCTGGTTTTAGAGCGCAGGCATCGCTACATGCTGAAATCAGGGCGCTATCAACTGCATCAAATTGCGCTCTATGTTCAGACCTCTTCCATTCCAACCGAACGAAGCTTAATAGAAGGACGCTGGGTAATCGGGGATAGCACCTGTTTATACAATGCTCGTTCTGAAATCCTTCGGTGTGCGATCGCTCCCAGTGGTCCTTGCGATCTCTGTACTCACTATCAACCTTGCGAAAAGCAATCGTCGAACTAGGTGATTCAGGTGTTTGCCGCTTAGCCTTAATCTTCCACATTTTTGGCAGGGTAATTACAATAGCTGGATAACCTGTCGTAGCAGCGTATGACAACACTCTTACCCAATCTCCAGCCCAATGAACTCTTCTACCCGGCTAGCGATGGTGAACCTGTGGCAGAAACCTATGATCACTTCTATGTGTTGGCGATCGTCTTAGAAGTGTTACGCCAATTTCTTGGCGATCGTCAGGCAACAGTTTTGGGCAACCAGTTTCTTTACTACGCCCAAGGGTTTCCTCGCCTACGGACTACCCCCGATGTAATGGTGATTTTTGACGTTGCAACTGGTGGACGAGACAACTACAAGATCTGGGAAGAAGGGCAGATTCCTGCGGTCATCTTTGAGATGACTTCTAAGGGCACCCGGCAACAGGATGAGGGGTTTAAGAAAACGCTCTACGAACAGCTTGGGGTGCAGGAGTACTGGCAATTTGACCCTAAAGGTGAATGGATACCGGAACAGTTGCGGGGCTACCGCTTGCAGGGAGAGGTTTATGAACCGATTACTGACTCCCAAAGCCAGCCCTTAGAGCTGCGTCTGGCAGTGGATGGTAAGCTGATTGCGTTTTATCGTTTAGACACCGGAGACAAGTTACTCATTCCTGACGAATTAGCCGCTGCCTTAAAACAGGCTGAAGCTCAGGCAGAGCAGGAACAGCAACGGGCAGACCGATTGGCGGCGCGGCTGCGGGAGTTAGGAGAAGACCCAACGGCATTTTGAAGATCTGTCAACGTTAGTGAAAAGTGAAGTATCCAGTTTGAGTGCATAGCATTCTGTTTCTCTAAACGGTAAGTGAAGCTTTAATCATGCATTCGGTACATCAACTTGGAGAGAAAGTCGATCGCCAGTGGTTCTAGCTGCCGTAGGGCGATCGGGTCTAGTAATTGCTGCAAGTTGGGGTTTAGGACAACATTCTCTAGCCGAATGCCAATCGGTTCGCGGTGCCCACCGGGAATTTCAGCCCAGGGAAAATAAGCACCCTGACGGTTTTGCAACTCCTGGATCAACCAGGCAACATCGCTGCAATTGTGCGTGTCGTCTTTGTTTCCAGCGATAGTATCCTGCTGAAACGAGATCAGCGCTGTCAAGTTAAACAGGCGACTGTCACAAATCAGGCGTTGCGTGTCGCGACGGGTGGGCGTGACACCAAGATGATAGCGATCGAGCAAATCAGCCAAGGCGGGAATGGGCAAGGCATCGCAGGTGTCTGAAATATCAGGAGCCATCAGCAAACTGGGCTGATTCATGATCTTGCCTTTAGCTTCCAGCAGGGCGATGTATTTGCATCCCAAGCTGTGCCCCACCCATAGGTGAGGGATTTCAGGCGGATAGGCAAGCTCTGCTCGAATGGAGTCCCGTTCTGCCAAAAGCCGCTCCGCGATCGCAGCATGATTC
>Ga0209181_10010394_pt1 | contig 12103 bp, 17 predicted proteins | sample MAT05_FD_187208 | JGI IMG/M metagenome (GOLD analysis project Ga0209181, IMG submission 187208) | Freshwater microbial communities from Lake Fryxell liftoff mats and glacier meltwater in Antarctica - MAT-05 (SPAdes) (version 2) | ecosystem: Environmental > Aquatic > Freshwater > Ice > Liftoff... | reverse complement strand
CTCTGAACCGGACATGTTCTTTGTACCCTTTCTGGAAATTCAGCCAAACTTACTTGATCGCCCTGCGGGGTTCCGTCACCAGCACGGGTGACAGCGACGCTGGTCAGCGCGCTGGAGAAAGATTCGCCAGGTGGGTTTTGAAGCGTGCTCCCCAGTCGAGAAGCGCAATTCGGCGCGCGTCCGGATCTCCAGCCGACGTGAATTAATACGACTTGCGCCGCTGAAATGACTGGACCCGTTCGCCTGCTGGTCGGCAACCACTATTCCAGGTTGATGCCGAGCGCCGCGATCGCCGGGAGTACGCTCGCCGAATGCTCGCTCACGATACGCTTAAATGCGGCGGCCCGGAATGTCAGCGGCTTGCCCGACAGCTCTCGCATGCGGGCTTGGAACTCATCGCCCTGCACGGCCGCGACGACAGCGTCGGCAAGGCGCCTGACGATTGCATCATCGGTCGCCGCGGGGGCGACAAGCCCGTGCCAGGACTGCGTCTCGGCACCGGGGAACCCGGCTTCGGCGAGGGTTGGCAGATCGGGCAGTTCCCGCGCACGCTGAGGCGTGGCGGCGGCAAGGGCGCGAAGGCGCGGTTACCCGAGATGCGGCGTCGCCAGCGTGAAATCGACCATCATCGCCTGCACCGTGCCGGCGACCAGGTCGTTCATCGCCGGCGCCCCGCCACGGTATGGCACATGTGTCAGATCGATGCCTGCCACACGCTTCAGCCGTTCCATCCCAAGATGGTGCGGCGATCCGACTCCTGGCGAAGCGTAGTTTATGGTGCCCGGATTCCGCCTAGCGTAGGCCACGAACTCCTGCGCCGTCCGCACCGGCAAGGATGGGTGAACCGCGAGCATGAAGTTGAAGCGGCCATACATCGCGATCAGCCGAAGGTCGCGCTGCGGATCGTAAGGCAGCCGCCGATACAGCGCCCGATTGTAAACCATCGTGCCCATATCGACGGTCATCACCGTGTAGCCGTCGGGGGCCGATTTCGCGACATGCTCAGCGGCCAGCACCGTCGCAGCACCGGGCCGGTTGTCGACAATCACCGGCTGCCCGAGTTGGCGGGCAACGCCGGAGGCCAGGATACGTGCCACCACGTCGGACGCGCCGCCGGCAGGATATCCAACCACCCAGCGGATCGGGCGGGACGGAAAGCGTTCCTGCGCTGTCGCGAGCCCAGGCACGACGACGGTGCCGAGGGCCGCAAGTGCGAGGCGACGACGTGGGATGTGTATCTTCAGCATTGTGAACGTTCCTTCCCCGGCGCGTGTCCGGGTTCGCTGAACCTCAACGCCGCTCTTTCAGTACAGGCATCGCCTCGGCGGCCGCTGTCCCCTGCGCATGGGACATCGTTGGGCACCGCTCCACCGCTACCTTTCAAGGCATGCAGTTTCACTTCCTTGGCGACGACGGAACAAGAGTCTCGAGGCTGTGCCTCGGAATGATGTCGTTCGGATCCCCTGCGTGGCAGGCGTGGGTACTGGACGAGTCGGCAGCCATCACCATGGTGCGGACGGCGCTAGACCTTGGAATCAACACCTTCGACACCGCCGACGCCTACTCCAACGGCCTGAGCGAGTAGATTCTGGGTCGCGCCGTGCGCGCCAGTGTCCCTCGACGCGAGGTGGTCATCGCCACGAAAGTCGGGTTGCCGGTTGACAACTTGCCTGGCGGCCTGCGGCCCGAGCGCATGGCCGCGGCGATTGACGCGTCGCTGCGGCGCCTGGGCGCGGAGCATGTCGATCTATGGCAGCTCCACGGCTGGGATCCGGACGTGCCTATCGAGGAGACGATGGGCGCGATGGCGGACGCCGTGTGCGGCCGCTTGCCGAACCAGACGCAACGGTTTGGATCGGCTACGACGCAGGCGTCAACAAAGTCTGGACACACCCATCGATAGGGAGAGAGTCACATGACCCACATTCAACGACGGGCGCTGCTGACAGCGCCGGTCCTACTGCCTTGGACAGCAATGGGGCAGGTACCCTGGCGGCCGGGCCGCCCCGTGACGCTCGTGGTGCCCTTCGCTGCGGGCTCCGGCACAGATGGAGTTGGGCGCATTGTGGCCCCGCTGCTCGCCGAGGCAATCGGCGCCACGGTCCTGGTGGAGAACCGTGCCGGCGCGAATGGCACGATAGCCGCCGTCGCGGTGGCGCGCGCGCCGGCGGATGGCCACACGCTGTTCTCGGCGACCAATACCACCCATTCCGCCAACCCGGCGCTCATGCGCCGGCAGGACTACGATCCGCAGAGTGACTTCACGCCGATCGCGCGGCTCGGCACGCCCATCTTCCTGCTGGTGGTGGGGCCCACCGTTTCTGCCCGCGATGTTGCCGGGTTCATCGCATGGGCACGCGGCCGTGACGGGCAGCTGAACTATGCCTCGGCCAGGCCAGGGGCCGGTCACCAAGCATGCGATCAAGCAGGTGGACCGGTTGCTCAGCAACACCGGTATCGACGTGTGGGAGAGCTTCGCCCGTTGGATACCGCACCAGATTGGCGCGCAACGGGATGGCCTCGCGCTGCGCCACGACCACGGCAGCAACTTCATGGCCGATCACTTCCAAAAGCTAATCAGGTTCTGGCGCATGGCCCCGAGCTACGCCTTCGTCCGAGAGCCGGAAACGAACGGCGTGATCGAGAGGTTCTTCCGGACGCTGAAGGAGCAGGCCATCCACGGACACGTCTTCCAGACCATCGACGAGGTCCGCCACGCCGTCCGCGCCTTCGCCGCCCGCTACAACGCCGAGTGGCTGATCGAGAAGAACGGTTACCTCAGCCCGCTCGACGCACGCGCCGTCTGGCTCGACACGTGCATCAGACGCGCCGCATAATGCAAACCGGTGTCCAGAAAACCGTGTGCGGTAGACGCCAAAATCCAATTGATCAGCCATCGCGACCGCCACGAGCCGGTCCAGCGCCTTCAGTGGCCATGAAGTCAGCCAGAATACCCAAAACCGCACGACATCTCACTCCGACAGGCTGCTAGAAGCCGACATCGACTTCGGTCGTTACATGCGGCCGGAAGCCGGCATTGAGGCGTCCATCCTGGGCCATGGCGGCGCAGGGCAGGGCGAGCAGTGCCAGGACCAGGGGCTTGCTCATGCCGCATTCCCTCGCATCGCCGCCACAAGCAGCCCGACATTGTGGCGGAACATGGCCTCGTAGCTTGGTGCCGGACCGCCCGGTTCGGACAGCGCATCGGCGTAGAGCCGGCCCTGCACCGTGACGCCCGCCTCGCGCGCCAGGCGCTGGAGTGTGGCAGGATTTCCCATGTTTTCCATGAAGACAGCGGTGATGTTTTGCGCGCGGATCAGCCGGATCAACCGCGCGACATCTGCCGCGCTCGGCTCGGCTTCGGTCGAGACGCCCTGCGGCGAAAGGAAGGTGATGCCGTAGGCCGCACCAAAATAGCCGAAGGCGTCATGGCTGGTCACCACCTTGCGGCGCGCCTCGGGCACCGCCGCGATCTCGGCGCGTACCCAGGCATCCAGCGCCTCCAGCCGCGTGACGTAGGCGGCGGCGGCGGCTTCGTGCCTGGCGGCGTTCGGCGCGTCGGCAGCGGCGAGGCCGCGGGCGATGTTGTGTACATAGGCCAGGCCATGCCGAAGATCCTGCCAGGCATGTGGGTCGGGCACGAGGCGCGGGCCGACGCTGTGATTCTGCCTCCGCTCCGCCCCGCCGCCGCCATGGGAATGGCCGTGCGAATGTGCCGGCATCTGGCGCGGCGTGATGCCCTCGCTCGCCACCACCTGCGGGCCACGGAAGTTGCCGGCGCGCAGCATGCGTTCGAACCAGGCGTCGAAGCCGAGGCCATTGCGCACCACCAGCGCCGCGCCGCGCAGCGACTGGGCATCGGAGGGGCGGGGCTGGAAGGTGTGCGCATCGGCATTCGGCCCGGCGATGGTGCGCAGCCGCACGCGATCGCCGGCCACTTCCCGCACCATGTCGCCGAGGATGGAGAAGCTCGCCACCATCGAGGGCGCCGTTGTGGGGGGCGCCGTTTGGGCGCGGGCCAGGCCGGGCAACAACAGGGCGGGCAAGGCGAGCAGGGAACGCCGGTGCATCGGGTGCCTCCAGGGTAATGTTATAATATAACATTAATCCCCTGAAGCGATGAGCGCAAGCGGGCGGCCACAAGCAATTTGCAATCAGATGGAATCATCTGATCGCAATTCTTGCTCTAGAATCAGATACTTCTAGAGCACGAGATGCGTTCAATTGAACGCATCCCGTGCTCTAGTCGCTCCGGAACAGCCGCTTCAGCTTCGCCCACAACCCCTCGCCCGGTGGCTGCGCCTTGCGCCCATGCGACACATGCGGCCGGCGTGACGGCGGCGGCAGAGCGCTGGCGACGGTATGGCGCCCGGTATCCAGCGCCTCGATCAACCGGCGTTCGAGCATGATGACCTGTGCCACGGCCTCCGGCGGGTCGGAACGGGCGAGCAGTTCGGCTGTGTTCCCGGCATCGCCCCAGGCCTCGGCCCGGCGCAGCGCGTCCACGATCCGCACCGTCTGCTCAGCATCGAGTTGCGGCCCGCCGCGCCACAGCGCCACGGCATCCAGCCGCCAGGCACGGGCGAACTCGTGCCGGCCGAGGTCATCGGCCACCCAGGCGGCCTGCAAGGTGGCCTCGGCCGCGGCGTGCATCGCGCCGGTCTCCTCGAGCACCAGGCCCCAGGCCAGGAAGCGGCGGGCCAGCGGCGGGATGGTGTTGTCGGCGAGCAGAGCGCGGAAGGGCGCCGCGCGCACCGCCTCGGCCGCCGCCGGATGGGCACGAGTGATGTCGGGCGCCGCATAGCCGCAGCCCGGGCATTGTTGCAGCCAGCGCGCCATGGTCGAGCGCACCGGCTCGCCCGGCCTCAGATCGAGGTCGGGGGCCTGCTCGGGTGGGCTCGGTCGGAACGGTGCGTGCCGGCTTTCCGTACCGCAGACGCCGCACCGGATGGTGCCGACAGCCGAGGCCTTCGAGCCAGCCGAAGGATGCTCGGCCATTGCCACAACCTAGTCACGATGGTCGCCGGGGCGAAGGGGGCGGGCCTGCGAATCGTCACACCCGGCCCATTGCATCCGGGCGCCGCGGCCCCTTAAACCTGCGTCCATGCCCCGTGGCGACCTTTTCCCCGATATTGCCCCCTTCGAGACCGGGCTGCTGCCGCTCTCGGCCGGCCACGTCATGTATTGGGAGCAGGTTGGCAATCCGCGCGGCCAGCCGGCGCTGTTCCTGCATGGCGGGCCGGGCGCCGGCGCCGGCGCCATCCATCGCCGCTTCTTCGACCCCGCCCATTGGCGCGTGGTGATCTTCGACCAGCGTGGCGCTGGCCGCTCCCGCCCCCTCGGCGAATTGCGGGACAACACCACGCCGCATCTTGTGGCCGATATCGAGGCGCTGCGCCGCTTCCTCGGTATCGAGAAATGGTTGCTGTTCGGTGGCTCCTGGGGCAGCACGCTGGCGCTGGCCTACGCCCAGGCGCACCCCGAGCGCGTGACCGGCTGCGTGCTGCGCGGCGTCTTTCTCGGCCGGCCGGCGGAGGTGGAGTGGTTTCTCTACGGCCTGCGCCGCATCTTCCCCGATGCCTGGGCCGCCTTCGCCGAACATGTCCCCGAAGCCGAGCGCGGCGACCTGCTCGACGCCTACCTGAAACGCCTGTGCGACCCCGACCCCGCCATCCACCAGCCCGCCGCCCGCGCCTGGAGCCTGTATGAGGGCTCCTGCTCCACCCTGCTGCCGAGCCCCGAGACCGTGGCGAGCTTCGCGCAGGACCGCAGTGCGCTCGGCTTGGCGCGCATCGAAGCGCATTACTTCAAGCACGATCTGTTCCTGCGCCTCGGCGGACTGCTCGCCGGGATGGCGGAAATCGGACACATCCCGGCCGAGATCATTCAGGGCCGCTACGACATGGTTTGCCCCTGCGATACCGCCTTCGACCTCGCCGCCGCCTGGCCCCGCGCCCGACTGACCATGGTGCCGGATGCCGGCCATTCGGCCCTGGAACCTGGCGTGCGCACGGCCCTGGTCTCGGCGGTGGAGCGGTTCCGACGGCGCGGATAGGGCTGAGCAGCCGCGTGCCATCTGGTTTTAGAGCGTGATGGCCGGAGGTGCGAATGCACCGCAGGGCTTAATCATGCGATCAAACAGAAAGTTGGAGCAGGATGTGTGAACAAACTTGAACGCGTCCCACTCCAGCAGCCTGTCGCACGTAACGCCCCGACTCGGCCAGTGATTGAATCCTCGGGGGGCGCTTCGTCTCCCCTCGCCCCGGATTCGCCCAGCATGAGCAACTTGAGCAGATCGGGATGGTGTTCGTGCAGGTGCTGATGCTGGCGCGCCAGATGGGTGTGCTGAAGCTGGGCACAGTGGCGCTGGACGGCACCAGGCTGCACGCCAATGCGAGCCGCCACAGCGCGCTGTCCTATGGCCGAAGCGGGCGTCGAGCCCTCGGTCGGCAGCGTCGTCGACAGTTATGACAACGCCCTCGCCGAGACCATCAACGGGTTCTACAAAGCCTAGGTCACTCATCGGCGTGGGCCGTGGAAAAGTTGCGACGCCGTCGAGTTCGCCACCCTGGAATGGGTGAATTGGTTCAACCATCGGCGGCTCATGGAGCCGATCGGAAATATCCCGCCCGCTGTGGCGGAGGACCGCTACTCTGCCATTATGGATCAGCCAGCATTGGCCGCGTGACTCAAACCAAACAGCCTCCGGCACAACCGGGGCGGTTCAGTCCCCGCACCCTCGCACGCGCCGTGGGGGCATTGCACAACACGCGCCACGGCGGCATTCATCCGAAAGAGAATTGATCCAGGAAAGACCGCAGCGTGAGCAGCAACAAGACCGTCGGCGCCTTGCTCGAAAACGGTGAGGCCAACAGGCCCGCCATCCGCGCCACCGAAGGCCGCGCCAGCCTTTCCTTCGCTGGGCTCCGCGAGCTTGCCGCCAGCACCGTCGCCCGGCTCAACTCGCTGGGCATCGGGCGGAACGATCGCGTCGCCATCGTGCTGCCGAACGGGCCAGACATGGCCACCGCCTTCCTCGCCATCGCCACCGGCGCCACCACCGCACCCCTCAATCCCGCCTACCGGCTCGAAGAGTTCGAGTTCTACTTGGCCGACCTCAAGGCCCGCGCCCTCGTGCTGGCCAAAGGCGTCGACACCCCTGCCCGTGCCGCCGCCGAAAAGCTCGGCATCACCATCCTCGAGCTCGTCCCCGGCACCGCGGCCGGCGCCTTCATCCTCGAGGGCGGCACGCCCGGTACCGCGGCGCACCCAGGCCCGGCCGAGCCCGATGACGTGGCCCTGGTGTTGCATACCTCCGGCACGACCGCGCGGCCGAAGATCGTGCCGCTGACGCAGACCAACGTCACCGCTTCGGCCAGACACATCGCCACGACGCTGGCGCTTTCGCCGGCCGATACCTGCCTCAACGTCATGCCGCTGTTCCACATCCACGGGCTGATCGCCGCCGTGCTCTCCTCGATCGGTTCGGGCGGCGCGGCGATCTGCACGCCGGGCTTCGATGCACTCAAATTCTTCCGCCTGCTCGATGAGGAACGGCCGAGCTGGTACACCGCCGTGCCCACCATGCATCAAACCATCCTGACCCGCGCCGGCCGCAACGCCGAGATCATCGCGCGCGCAAAGCTGCGCTTCATCCGTTCCTCCTCCGCCTCGCTGCCTGGCCCGGTGATGCGCCAGATGGAGGAAACCTTCCTCTGCCCACTGGTCGAGAGCTACGGGATGACCGAAGCCTCGCACCAGATGGCCTCCAACCCCCTCGCCGGCCCGCGCAAGCCAGGGCTTGTGGGCCTCGCGGCCGGGCCCGAGGTCGCCATCATGGACGATGACGGCACCATCCTGCCGCAGGGCGAGATTGGCGAGGTCGTGATCCGCGGCCCCAACGTGACGCCCGGCTACGAGGCCAATCCGGAGGCCAATGCCAAGGCGTTCCACCAGGGCTGGTTTCGCACTGGCGACCAGGGAATGCTCGACGAGGACGGCTTCCTGATGCTGACCGGGCGGCTCAAGGAACTCATCAACCGCGGTGGCGAGAAGGTGAGCCCGCTCGAAGTCGATGGCATCCTCTCGGACCATCCGGCGGTGGCACAGGCGCTGACCTTCGCCATCCCGCACGCCAAGCTCGGCGAGGAAGTCGGCGCTGCCGTCGTGCTGCGCGAAGGCATGGAACTGACCGAGCGCGAACTGCGCGACTTCGCGGCGCAGCACCTCGCGGATTTCAAGGTGCCGCGAAAGGTGGTGTTCCTGCCGGAGATCCCAAAGGGGGCGACGGGCAAGCTGATGCGTATTGGCTTGGCCGAGAAGCTCGGACTTTCGCTGTGAGGCTTTGCATTTTCGGCGCCGGCGCGATCGGCGGGCTGATGGCCGCGAAGCTGGCCGCCAAGGGCGAGGTCGAGGTCACGGTCATAGCGCGCGGGCCGCATCTGGCGGCAATGCAGGCGCATGGGCTGAAGCTGCGCAGCGAGGGGCAGGAGACCACCGTCTATCCGCGCTGCGTCGCCTCGGCCGAGGAGGCGGGGCCGCAGGACTACGTGGTGGTCACGCTGAAGGCGCATTCCCTGGCCGGCGCCGCGCCGCAGATTCAGCCGCTGCTCGGCCCGGACACCGCGATCGTTTCGGCTGTGAACGGCATCCCCTGGTGGTACTTCTTCGGCCTTCCGGGCGAGCACGCGAACCGTCGCGTGCAGAGCGTCGATCCAGGAGGCGTCGTCTCCGCACTGCTGCCGCCCTCGCGCGCCATCGGCTGCATCGTCTACCCGGCCGCAGATGTGCCCGAGCCCGGCGTGATCGAGCACACCTATGGCGATCGTTTCACGCTCGGTGAGCCCTCCGGCGAGCGCACGCCGCGCGTCGCGGCGCTGTCGGAGGCGCTGATCGCGGCCGGCTTCAAGGCGCCGATCCGGCCCAAGATCCGCGATGAGATCTGGGTGAAGCTCTGGGGCAACCTCGCCTTCAACCCGATCAGCGCGCTGACGGGTGCGACGCTCGACGTGATCACGTCAGACCCCGGCCAGCGCGGCATCGCGCGCGCCATGATGGTCGAGGCGCAGGCGATCGGCGAGAAGCTCGGCGTGCGCTTCGGCATCGATGTGGACAAGCGCATCTCCGGCGCGGCTGAGGTCGGCGCGCACAAGACCTCCATGTTGCAGGATCTGGAGCGCGGCCGGCCGATGGAGATCGATGCGCTGCTCGGCGTCATCGTGGAATTCGCCATGCTCACCGGCATGCCCGCGCCGACCTGCGAGACGGTGCTGGCGCTGGTCCGCGCGCGCGGCCGCAGCGCGAGCTGCTATTGATCGAACTTGGAGCTACAGCACGAAAACCAATGACCCTTATGCAGGATGGTCGGATAGTGCTGTAGGCTGAAAGACGTTTCGCAGTGTGCCGATGCCGGGGATGGTGACCTCCACCACCATGCCCGGGCGCATCGGCAGCGCGCCGAGCGAAGTGCCGCAAGCGATGAGGTCGCCGGGCTCCAGCGTCATCTCGCGCGACAGCAAGGCGACGATGCGCGCTGGCGGCAGGATCATGTCGTCGCAGCGGTAGTTTTGCCGCACACGGCCGTTCAGCGCGACACTGACGGTGAGCGCGCGCCAGTCGAGATCGGTTGCGATGGCGGGCCCGACGGGGCCGAATGTGTCGCAGCCCTTGGCGCGGGCCCATTGCGGAAAGCTCGGATCGGCGTTGAGCAAATCGAGCGCCGTCACGTCGTTCACGCAGGTCAGGCCGAAGATCGCTGATTCCGCCTCGGCCTCGGTGACATCCTTGCAGCGGCGGCCGATGACCAGGCCGAGCTCGCCCTCATAGATCGTCCGGCCCTGGTAGCTCGTGGGCAGCAGGATAGCGGCCTCGGGGCCGATGACGCTGCCCGGTGACTTCAGGAAGTACAGCGGTGTTTCGGGAATCGCGTTGCCCTGCTTCGCCGCGGCCTCGTGGAAATTGTTCCATAACCCGATGAAGCGTCCCGGCTGCACGGCGGCGAGACGTGTCGTCGCTGCCAGCGGAATCGTCGTGCCGGTCGGTACTGGGGTGTTGAAAAGGTCGCCGTGGTGGACGGCAATCTCCTCGCCTTCGAGCGTGCCGAAGCCGGCCGCGCCAGCATGGGAAAAACGCACCCAGAGGGTCAAGTCGATGGGCCTCCTGCAATTCGGGCAAAGGTGAGTTCGTGCTTGTTGTGCGCGCCATGGAACAGCACGGCACCCGGAATGGCGGCGAATTCCGCCACCAAGGCGTGGTCGGTCTCGCCCTGGAACTTGATGGTGCAGACGAAGTTGCGTGCGGCCTCCGCCGCGATCCAGCGCTGCACCAAGGCGAGCAGCCGTGCGGGATAGCAGATGACGTCGCTGAACAGCCAATCGACACGCCGCTCCTCGCGCGGCTCAAGGCCGAAGGCGCTTTCCAGGCGCTGCGTGACGCCCGGCATCGCCAGCACCGCGGCATCGACAGGCGCCTTGTCCACGGCCACCACCTGCGCGCCCAGCTTGGCAATCACCCAACTCCATCCACCGGGGGCCGCGCCCAAATCGAGGCAGCGATCGCCGGGGCCCGGATGCGCGCCGAGCCGCGTCAGCGCCTCCCACAGTTTCAGATAGGCGCGGGATGGCGGGCCGGCCTTGTCCTCGACGAACTGCACCTCGCCATTGACGAAGGGGCTGGACTTGGTCGGGCTGGCGAGTAGCCGGTCGGGCGTCAGCAGCGTCCAGGCGCCGAGATGGCCGGTCGGCGCGGCTTCGGGGAAGGCGAGCGGGCGCGCCTTCACCGGCGGCAGGCGCTCGGCGATCAGCGCGCTGCGGCGGTGATGCGCGCAGGCGTAGAGCGCCCAGTTGCGTTGGATCGCGCGCAGCGCGTCGGCCGCCGATTTCACCGAGGCGATCTCGATCTCCTGCGGCGCCGTCCAGACTTCCAGCGCCCAGGCGGCGGGCGCTGGCGGATCGGGCGAGAGCGCCAGGCGGCCGTGCCAGCCGCTCACGCGTCGTCCGCTCCGCGCCAGTTCTTCGGCCAGCGATTCGGCGAAATCCTCGGCGGCGAGATAGGCGGAGGCGATCACTTGTCGGGCGCCAAGGCCGCCGCCGCCGCCAGCACGCCCCAGCCGACCAGCAGCGCCGTGCCACCGAGCGGCGTGACCAGGCCAAGGGAATGCTCGCTCAGCACGCGCAGATAGACGCCGCCGCTGAAGGCGAGCGTGCCAAAGGCGAAGCACGCCGCCGCCACATGTACCAGCGGCCCGCGCCGCCGTTCCGCCAGCAGGCCGCAGCCGAGCAGCGCCAACGCGTGCCAGGCCTGCAAGGAGGCCCCGGTATTCGCCAATGCGGCCGTCTCGGGCGGCATGCCGTGGCTCGCATAGGCGGCCATCGCCACCGCCACCAGCCCCGACAGGGCGCCCATAACCATCCAGATGCGTGCCATGCGCGGGTGTTACGCCGCACAAGCCCGCGCCGCCAGCCGCACATAACCGCCCCGGTTTTGCCGGAGGCTGTTTGGTTTGAGTCACGCGGCCAATGCTGGCTGATCCATCATGGCAGAGCAGCGGTCCTCCGCCTCCTGGCGCCGGTGCTAGTCGAAAAGCTCGCCAAGCCAGCCCTTGCGCTTCTTTCCATGCTGACCGTGGCGGTAGCTGTCGCGGTCATCGTCCCTGTCACGATCGCCACCGCGCCAGGGTTGCTGCTGCGGCTGCGCAACGGGCTGAGTCCAGCCGCTTGCGGGTGCCCCATGAGGCTGCGAAGGCGGCGACGCGGCAGGCTGTGGAGGCGGGGACGATCGCACGGCATCCGCGCGCTCGATGATCTTGTCGAGTTCGCCGCGGTCCAGCCAGACGCCGCGACACTGCGGGCAGTAGTCGATCTCAATGCCTTGCCGTTCGCTCATGGTAAGCATTGCGCCGCAGCGCGGGCAGTCAAAGGGCGTGTTGCCGCTCATCATCTTCTCCGACCATTCTCGCTTCGTGTGACCGCACCACAACATCGGGGGCAGTCACTTCGATTACCATACACGATGAGCAGGAGGCTCGGCAGGGACGTCGAGATCATTCGACTGGTCCGACGCAGCCCGTCATTGGCGGGCATCCCGCTCGAGTTCGGACGTTCCG
>Ga0209181_10010391_pt1 | contig 12105 bp, 11 predicted proteins | sample MAT05_FD_187208 | JGI IMG/M metagenome (GOLD analysis project Ga0209181, IMG submission 187208) | Freshwater microbial communities from Lake Fryxell liftoff mats and glacier meltwater in Antarctica - MAT-05 (SPAdes) (version 2) | ecosystem: Environmental > Aquatic > Freshwater > Ice > Liftoff... | reverse complement strand
CAAGACCAAAAAACAAATCAGCAAATTAAATCTGCTTATTATTGGTGGCAAGCTAATTTTATTGCTGCTTATGCTTTCACTGTTAAAATTTCTCTTTCGGGTAGAGTTGAATATTTTAGTGACCCCGACCAAATGATCCTTGATGCTTTAGACAATAATGGATTTAATGGTGGTAGTTTAGGTCTTTGTTTTAACTTTAAATTCACAGACAAATCAGTTTTCAGATTAGATGCGCGCCATTTTTATGCATTAGATTCTCAATTTGAAAAAGGCTCCTTTAACGTTTCAAATCAAGTGACTTGGCTGACAGGAAACATAACAATCTGGTTTTAGGTTAAAAAATTTTCAATCCAATTGATGAATTCAGTTTGGCAATTTCAAAAAAATTCTATCTTTATCGCATGGAATTTTTCAATGAAATGGAGCCATTGCTCCGAACCTTTTGGTACATCGCACTGCCAGCGAGTTTGATTTTTATCATTCAAACAATTATGACATTCATTGGCATGGATGGACATGATGGAGTTGAAGCAGATTTTAATTCTGATTTGAGTCACACTGATGCTCCGTTTCAATTATTTTCATTGAGAAACCTAATTAATTTTTTCTTGGGTTTTGGTTGGTCAGGAATTTCATTTTATACAACAATTGAAAGCAGCGGACTATTAATTGCTGTGTCTTTCGTTGTTGGCATTGCCTTTATTATGATCTTTTTTGTAATCATACGACAAATACAACGTTTGGCTGAAGACAATTCATTTAAAGTTACCAATACCTTAAACCAAACAGCAACTGTTTACCTTGTAATTCCGGCCTCAAAATCTGGTCGTGGAAAAATACAAATATCAGTCAAAGGCTCATTCCATGAAATTGATGCGATGACAGAAGGAGAAAAAATTGACACAGGATTAACAGTGCGAATTGTTAAAACTGAAGGAACGAACCTTGTCTTTGTTGAAAAAATTTAATCAGTTCGGCAACAATTAAAGCCGGAAAATAATTCATAAACTAATAAAACTCAAATTATGGAATGGAATAGTCCCTTAGTATTAATCGGAATTGGTGTTGTTGTTTTCTTCATCACCATGGCAGCGTTAATCTCTCGCTACAAAAGATGTCCGTCAGATAAAATCTTAGTTGTTTACGGACGTACCGGCGGACAATCTGCAAAATGTATTCATGGTGGTGGAGCCTTTATTTGGCCAGTGATTCAAGATTATGCTTATTTGGATTTGAAACCAATTTCAATCGAAGCTAATTTGACAAACGCACTATCTCGTCAAAACATTCGTGTGGATGTTCCTTGTCGATTTACAATTGCCATTTCTACCGAACAAGAAAGTATGGGAAATGCCGCTGAGCGTTTGTTAGGTTTACATCACGAACAAATTCAAGAACTTTCTAAAGATATTTTATTTGGACAATTGCGTTTGGTTATTGCAACCATGACGATTGAAGAAATCAACTCTGACCGTGATAAATTTTTGGATAATATTTCTAAAAACGTTGACACGGAATTGAAAAAAATTGGTTTGAAATTAATCAATGTAAACGTTACAGATATTCGTGATGAGTCTGGCTACATTGAAGCATTAGGAAAAGAAGCAGCATCTAAAGCAATCAACGAAGCAAAAATTTCTGTTGCTGAACAAGATAAAATTGGTGAAACAGGAAAAGCAATTGCAGATAGAGAAAGAGAAACTCAAATTGCAGAAACACATAGAGATCGTGATGTTAAAATTGCGAATACGCATAAAGACCGTGAAGTAAGTATTGCCATGGCTGCCAAAGAAGAAGCTATTGGTAGAGCAGATGCAGAAAGAGATACACGGGTAAAAACATCCGAAGCAAATGCATTTGCCGTTCGTGGAGAAAATACCGCTAAAATTGACATTGCAAATTCTGACGCTTTAAGAAGAGAAAAAGAAGCAGAATCATTACGTATTGCCATCACTGCGGAGAAAGTGCAGCAAGCAAAAGCGTTGGAAGAATCATACGGAGCCGAGCAGAAAGCAGAGTTAGCCCGTTCTGAAAGAGAACGTTCAACTCAAATTGCAAACGTCATCATTCCTGCCGAAATTCAAAAACAACAGGCAATCATTCATGCACAGGCAGATGCCGAAACACTTCGTGAAAATGCGCGTGGTGAAGCGGATGCAATCTTTGCAAAAATGGATGCCGAGGCAAGAGGTTTATACGAAATTTTAACCAAACAAGCTTTAGGTTACGAACAAGTGGTTAAAGCTGCTGGTGGTGATCCTACAAAAGCATTCCAGTTATTGTTAATTGAAAAATTGCCAGAATTGGTTCGAACACAAGTTGAAGCTGTTAAAAATATTAAGATTGATAAAATCACCGTGTGGGATTCTGGCGCAAATGGAAGCGATGGCGGAAGTTCAACTTCTAATTTCGTTTCTAATATGATGAAAACTGTTCCACCATTGAATGATTTGTTTAACATGGCAGGATTGAATTTGCCGACTTATTTAAAAGGTGCTGACGGAACAGATATACAAGCGACTAAAGGGAAGAGAAAAGATTTAGGTGCTTCAGAAGAGCCGAAAGCTTAAATTAAACTGTCATCCTGATTCGTAAACTGACGGAGAGGAAAAAAATTCAAAAAGACTCGGGCTAAATTGTTCGGGGCTTTTTTTTAAGAAGAAATGAAAACGACTCTTTTATCAGATGGCGAAACGCTTCATTCAACCGATTACGTTGATTACGATGCTTCCATTAAATTAACGTTGATTTTTAGCGCAATTATTTTGTACATCATCATTCGTGTTTGGTGGAGCATTCGAAATGATAAGAAAAGAAAATCTAATTAACTATTGTCAATATTTTTTTGCCACGAATGCACAAATAAAATTGTGCTTCATTAACAAACAATATCTGTTGCTCTTCGATTCGTGCATTCGTGACAAATATTTATTTTCTTTAAAGATAAATGCAAGCGCTATAAAAGAGTTCCATGAAGTCCTATATAAGACTGCAATTGGGGTTTTAAGTCATATAATCACTAGAATTTAAACTGTGTTTTAAAAATTTATATAATTTGAGTAGAATTTTTAGTAATTTCGAAATGCAAAATTTAACATAACCCTTTTAAATTGCATTATGAAAACCCCAATTTTATTAATTGGACTATTGGCATTGGTCCTTTTTAAAAATAATTCCTATGCCGATTCTCCCCTAACCTCTACCCCATTTGCTGAAGCTTATAAAACAGAAGCCATTGTTGTAAAAGCAGCGAACTCTGAGGGAGTATTAACGAAAGAATTAATGGGATATCTTGCAGAAAAAAACAATCCAATTGCAATTAAAATGGCTATTATAAACCAATTGGGATGGGACTTTAGCGGAACAAGTAAATCGACTGATTATTTAGACTATTTAAAAAGTATTGGTCGTTGCAAAAGTCAAAATGATTTATTAAAAAAAGGACAAAAAGATGATTTGCTTTGTATGGCTTATATCAAAGCAATGGACAATTATTTTGAAGTGGATGCTGCAATTAAATTTGCCGAAGCCGCAGTGAAAAAAAATCCAAAAAGTTATACTTTCCATATCATTCTTGCATTAATTAAAGCTCAAAAAGCTATGGGAACTGATTGGTGTCAAGTATATCAATTAGCGCATGCAGTGCACACGAACACAATGCTTAACAGAGATATGAATGATGATGCGATCAAGATTATTTTTGATTACATGGATCTTTATAAAGAAGAGTGCAAGTAACAAAAGAAATTCAAAAAAAAACAAAATTCAAAGACACAAATGGTAAAAATTCAAAATCTCAATGAAAAAAAATTGAATTAGACGATTTGTAAGTTTTAAATTTTGACCTTTTAAATTTTGTCCCTCTTTGTATTCGGGAAGGTTTTGTTCCTTTCTTCGTAAGGTATGACAGTTTGGAATATGGTTCCTCTTTGTATTCGGGATCAACAGTTTGGAATTTTGATTTTTTTGAATTTTGATTTTTTTATTATCGGTACCTTTGACCTATAAGACTATATTGTCGAAGTCCCTTTTTTGTTTTCTAAATGTCAAAACTTTCAGCGAGTGATAAATTTTACGACTTGTCTGATTATGGACGACCGCCAGCTGTTTGGATTGCCAATCGACTTAAGAATACCAAAGTTACACCCATACACGTAACGTTTGCTTTTGGAATAATTGGTTTGATTGCCGTTTATTGTATTTTAATTGAGCAATTTGTTGTTGCAGGATTTCTTCTCATTCTCAAATCAATTATTGATGCTGTTGATGGTGAATTAGCCAGAATCAAAAAAACTCCTTCTCATTCAGGAAGATATTTAGACAGTGTTTTTGATAACATTTTAAATATGTTGATTTTTTTTGCAATTTATCACATTACAAAAGGGAGCCCATCATTAACTATACTGGCCTATGTTGGATTACAATTACAAGGAACACTTTACAATTATTACTATGTTATTTTGCGCAACAATTCTATTGGTGGAGATTCAACAAGTAGAATATTCGAATATAAAATTCCGCGTGCTTTACCTGGTGAATCTCAAAAATCCGTGAGTATTTTATACATGATTTACACCAGTCTTTATGGCGCTTACGATAGAATCATTTATACATTGGATGGTTCGGCGGCGCGTGGTGTTAAATTTCCGAAATGGTTTATGACTTGTCTTTCCGTTTATGGTTTAGGGTTTCAGTTATTGATAATGGTGATGATGTTCAATTTTAATTTGACTGAATACATTGTGCCCTTCTTTATTGCATTTACTGGGTTCGTTCCTATTTTTATTATTATTCGAAAAATATTCTTACCTCATTCCAAGTAAAAAATGACAAATCAAAAAAAAAATATTCCAAAAGTTAACAAGACAAAAATCGTTTCTTCAAAAAAAGTTGTTGAAGAAAAAAAATCAACTGTACGAAAAATCAGAATTGAGAAATCAGAATTGCATCCAAGAAATAAACATCGCGGCAGATACGATTTTAAATTGTTGACTAAAAATTGTGCAGAGCTAAAACCATTTGTGTTACTCAATAAATACAACGATGAGTCAATAGATTTTGCTAACCCAGCTGCGGTAAAAGCTTTAAATAAAGCACTTTTAAATGTATATTACGATGTTGATTTTTGGGACATTCCTCAAAACTATTTATGTCCACCAATTCCAGGACGCGCTGATTATATTCATCACATTGCTGATTTATTAGGTCAATCTAATAATGGAAAAATCCCAACAGGAAATAAAATAAAAGTCCTTGATATTGGAACTGGTTCAAGTTGTATTTTTTCGATTATTGGCAACAAAGAATATGGTTGGTCTTTTGTTGGAACAGAAATTGACAAACTAGCAATTGAATCAGCGCAGCGCATTGTAGCCAACAACAAATCACTTAGAACTAATTTAGAAATTCGTCTACAATCAAATCCAAGAAATACATTTTATGGCGCTTTTCTAAAAAATGAATTGTTCGATTTATCAATTTGCAATCCACCTTTTCATTCATCTTTAGAAGAATCACTTTCTGCATCATTAAGAAAAGTAACGAATCTAAAAGGAAAAAAAATCTCCAAACCAATCCTCAATTTTGGTGGACAAAATAACGAGTTGTGGTGCGAAGGTGGTGAATCCAGATTTGTGCGCGACATGATTTTTCAAAGCAAACAATTTGCTACATCATGTTTTTGGTTTTCAACATCTATTTCAAAACAATCTAATTTAAAATCTGTCTATGATATTTTAAAACGGGCTGGTGCAGTTGATGTGAAAACGCTACCAATGGCTCAAGGAAATAAAACAAGTCGGGTTGTGGCTTGGACATTTTTGACAAAGGATGAACAGAAAAAATGGGGTGCTGAAAGATGGAAATAACCACACTTCTGTTTTAATAAAAAGCGGCAATAAAAAAATTTGAAAACATGAAAAAATCATTTATACTGATTATAGTTTTTTGGACATTCAGTCTTTATAGTCAAGATTCTTCTTTCATTCAAATTACCGAAATCAAAAAATACTATAACACAAACAAAGGTGATGATTTACCAAGTATATCAACAGGTACAGTATCTTCAGGCAAATTAGAAAACGGAAAATTGATGCCTTTTGAAGGGATAAACTTTGTTTATTTCGATACACTTAGTTATCTAAGTGGTCGCGCTTTTGTAAATGACAAAGTAAAAAAAACAATTCTTGAGACCTTTAAAGAATTTGAGACATTAAATCCTAAAAGACATTTTTGCTTCATGGAATGTTCTAACCAACGCGGTGGTCAACTTTATCCTCATCATACTCATCAAAACGGTTTAAGTGTAGATTTTATGTCTTCATTATTGAAGAATGGAGTTCCTTATTACAACCTTGACACACTTGGCGCAGATCATTATTTGTTAGATTTTGATAATGATGGAAATTATCTAAAAGACAATTCCGTTTCTGTCGATTTTAATTTAATTGCTCAACACATTTTATTGCTCGAAAAAAAAGCGAGAATCTATGGTCTCAAAATTTCCAAGGTGATTATCAAGATTGAATTCAAGGATAATTTATTTGCAACCGAAAATGGAAAATTACTCAGCGCAAGCGGAATATATATTGTAAAAAACTTGACGACATTAATCAACTCGCTTCATGACGACCACTACCACATTGATTTTGAATTGCTATAATCTTTTCTTCAATCCCCTATTCAACCTCAAATTAATTTAAACTTTAATAAGCTTATCTTGTATTTAACTCAACACAAACTCTCTTTATTATGTTGAAATCATTTTGCATCGTCATTACTTTACTCATTGCCCATTCATCAAGCTATGCTGATTGTTCAAGCAACGGTATTTATTTTTGGCCGCAAACACCAACCATCAAACAAAATTCAATTATAGTTATTGAAGGGTATGCAATGAGTCAAAAAATTATTTCAGAACTGAATACCACCTATCCAATCTATTTAAAATCAGAAAAAAATAAAATAAAACTAAACGTGCTAGAAATTTGTGTTGGACAATTTCAATTAACACAAGCCATTTTAGTGCCTGAAGAAAATTTGACAGCAGGACTGGAATATGAAATTGTCATTGAAAACTTAACAGAAGGAGATGTGTTAAAACAGTGGAACGTAGTTTCTGGAAAATATGAATTAATTAAATGGACAGTAGAAGAAGGAATCGATAACACAAAACCAACGTGGACCAAAAAACCAAACGAAGAAAAAAAATCATACGTCCCTTATGGCTGCGGTCCAGGTAAAAATGTTCAGTTCAATTTTGCTATTTATGATGAATCTCCAGTCATGTTAAAAACAAAAGTCACTCATATTAATTCGGGCAAAAGTGCCACTTACTATTTAGACGTCAACATTGCAACTCAAGTAAATATTGGACATGGAATGTGTTCAGGTGCATTTACGTTTAAAGATGGAGAAGCTTATGAAATTTCGTTTGATATTGTTGATTTTTCTGGAAATTTGACTGCTTGGACTTATGATAATATCATGTTCACGGCTCCATTTATATCAGATGGTGAAGGCAATTGAAAATATTTTTCGATTACCTTCGTTTATTTATGTATGAAACAGTACGTCACTTTATTTCTATTTGTTTTTTCATTTCACCTTTATTCTCAGGATACAACTGAACACTATCTTCTTCCTAGCAAGCATCAAACATTTTTCGGAATAAATTTTACACCAGAGTTTTGTTCTAGGATGTATAATAATACTGATGGATCACAATCAACAGATGAAACGATAAAATTATTCAACGAATTACACGTTCCTAAATTTGGATTTAAAACCGGCATCAATTTTTTAATTGATTTGAACAAATTACTTTCATTAGAAACAGGTTTACATTATTCCAATCAAGGTTTTGGTGTAAAAAAAATTGATTTAAGCTCACCTATTACATCAAGCCCGATAGCTGCAAGAGGTCTATTGTCGGCTCATTATGCAGAAATTCCTTTAAAAATTAATTTCAACATCAGTCATAAAAAAACACGCTATTTTTTAAGCATTGGTGCAACATCTAGTTTTCTTGTTCAAACAAAATACACTACAATTTACTACTATCAAAACGAACAAAAAAAACGAATTTCACAAGAAACAAACGGTGACATTAACAAATTTTCTATATCCCCTACTTTTGGTTTTGGTGCTGATTTTTATCTCAATGACAAAAGCCGACTTAGAGTTGAACCGACATTTAAATTTGGATTAATTCCGTTCCTCAATGGAACTCAATTTAACGCCTACTTATGGAGTAGCGGAATTAATGTTTGTTATTACCTTGGAAAATAATTGATAAACTCAACTGAAAATTTCCTTTCATGATTAAATCGTCCTTAAATCTATTTTTGGTTTTGATTCTTACACAAGCTAATTCACAAATTAATCTAGAGAAAGTTAATTCAAATGATCGACCCTTTATACTTGGTAAAACAGATTTAATTCAATCTACTATTTTGAATGAATCGAGAACTTTAAACATCTATCTTCCCGAAGGATATTCAGTTGATTCAGCACAAACCTATCCCGTTATTTATTTGTTAGATGGGTCTGCAGACGAAGATTTTATTCATATTGCTGGGCTTGTTCAATTCTGTAATTTTGAATGGGTGAATAGTTTACCAAAGTCAATTATTGTCGGTATTTCAAACGTTGATCGCAAACGTGATTTTACTTTTCCAACAACAATAGAGCCAGACAAAATTGATTATCCGACAACAGGAGGCTCAGAAAAATTTATAGATTTTATTGCGAAAGAACTTCAGCCCTACATCGATAAAAATTACAAAACAAATTCGTCAAAAATGTTAGTTGGACAATCGCTAGGCGGATTGTTAGCAACCGAAATACTTTTCAAAAAAAACAATTTATTTTCACAATATATTATCGTAAGTCCAAGTTTATGGTGGGACAATGGTTCGCTTTTTCAATACACGCCAACAAAATTTGAAACTAACATTTCAATTCACGTATCCGTAGGAAAAGAAGAAAAACAAATGATTCAACAAGCGAAACAATTAGCCAAAGAATTGATGAAACTTAAATCAGAAAAGGCTAAAATTGCTTTCGAATATCTTGATGACAAAAATCATGGTACCATTTTACATCAAGCTGTTTACAATGCTTTCATGTGGTTCAGTTTGCAGAAAGTTAATTAATTCTATTTTTTCTTACACGCATATAAACTTTTCACTAACTTAGGAAATAAGAAACACAAAATTCTTCAAATGAAAGATAACATAAATAAACTATTATCGCTAAGTATAAAAGCAACAATCGTTTCGGTTTTTTGCTTTTTGTATATCCTTCTCACTACTTATGTTTTGGGCGGTGTTGGTTTTGTTGTTGCTCTTCTTATTTCAACTATAGCAGCGTTAATAGCTCTTGTTGCCACGATTAAATTATTGATCCAAGGTATTGATAGAACCGCAATGCTAATTTTACTATTCTTTTTAAATGCAATTTCTTTGGTTATTTATGCGGTAATGATTTTTTATACTTTCTTTCTTGTGCCAGTTGGTGTGAATGAAATGATGAATTGATTTTATTGAACTTGACTTTCTGTAGTTTCAAAACTCAATAATCGTTTCCTCGAAATTCATTCTCTTTAACTCATCAAAAATGAATACTTTATTTAAAAAAAATGAATTATGGAATCCTATTTAATTGCTGTTGGTATGTGGAACTTAGTAGTTTCATTTTTAATGATTGGTTTTTTTTATGAAGCATTTGGAAAAAAATTGCTGAACGAATGGACCAAAATTTTTACTATCGAATTTAAGTTAGATTATTGGAGTAAGTTTTGGTTAGGTTGGGCAATTGGACTAAAAATTTTTTTTGGAGCTGTCAATATTATGGCTGCATCATCAGCTAAAATTGAAATGCAGGTAATGATAATTTGTTTTGATTTGCTGGCATATATAACTTTAGTTTGCCTAGCAATTTGGGGGAAACGAGTGGGTCGCTGTGGAACTGGAATTTATAGTGTTTATTTCGTTTTTACAATTTGGATTGGCTGGGGAATTTTTACGTTTATGTATAAGTAGGGGTGATTTTTTTTGTAGTGGATGGGCTCGCGCCGTCCATGGTTGAAAGTTTGGGTGTTGAAATGTTGAAGTTTTTTTGACGAAGAAAAGTATAGAGATTAGTAAGAAAAAAATGTAATTTCAATTAGCGTATTTTGTCTTTATTTAAAAAATTATGATTCGATCCATTCTCAATTTTTTACCGAAAAATTCGTTACTGGAGTTTATGTGATTAAAGTATTTTTAGGCGACGAAATAATACTAAACAATTTTTAAAATATTAAATAAACTGAATTTCTTGCCAGCTTAATTGTTCAATTTGTTGATCAAAACTTTTGTTATCTTTTCCAGCATAGATAACGATTCCGCCTTCTTGTCTGAATACTTTATTGAACCATTTTATTCCGCGCTGATCATCTTTATGGATTTTTTTTGATGATTTAATTTCAACAGGAATTAACTTATCGCCTTGATCAATAATCAAATCTACTTCATTGCCTGTGCTGTCCCTGAAAAAATACAAATCACCAAATTGTACTTTGTTCATTCGGTTTTTCTTAATCTCTGAAATCACAAAGTTTTCAAAAATGGCTCCATAATCTTTTCGTTTTGTAAGAGCGGTTATACTTTTTATACCGAGTAAATGACAAAGTACTCCGGTGTCATGAAAAAACAATTTAGGAGACTTAATAACACGTTTATTAAAATTTGTATGATATGGTGCCAACCTGAAAACAATGTAACTCCTTTCTAATACACTAATCCAGGAATCAATTGTTTTAACATCAACTCCTACCTCATTCGCGATTGAAGTAAGGTTAATAATCTGAGCTGCACGTCCTGCACAAATTTTTAAAAATTTATTAAACACCAAAAGATTACCCACATTACGCAATAATCGCACATCTCTTTCAATGTAAGTACGAATGTAGTTTTCTGTCCATCTAACAGGATCAGTTTTACCCGTTACTACGGCAGGATAAAATCCACTAAAAATGAGTTTATTCAAATCATCAACATTTTTTTTATTGTCTTTTAATTCACGAAAACTTAAAGGCAACAACTCAATGTATCCAACTCTGCCAGCCAGCGATTGGGAAATATTTTGCTGCATAAGAAAATTATTACTTCCTGAAAGAATATATTGTTTGCCCTTACCTCGTTTATCAACAATGCCTTGCATGTAATTAAATAATTCAGGTACGCGTTGAACTTCATCTAGAATTGCTCCTTGATTAAATTGAGTTAAAAATTTTCGGGGTTCAGTTTTTGCCTTGAGTGCAATGTCAGGATCTTCTAAATTGACATATTTCATACCTTTAAACACTTGCTTACACAAGGTTGTTTTACCTGATTGACGAGGCCCCATAACACAAACTACTTTAAACTCTTTAGCCGTTTGTGAAGTTTCTTTCCATAAAGAACGTCGAAGTGCATTAGCAGACATAAAGTCCAGATTTGAAATTTCCAACAAATATAATAATATATTCCATTTTCATCATTTTTTACATAACAAGATTTAGATTCCATATTTATTATTTTTTGTAAATATGTAATACAATTCCATATTTATCATTTTTTGCAAATATGGAATTTACGTATAAAACAAGATAGCCAAATTTGACCTGCCAATAACAAGAATTAGCTACGCAAACAATATAAATTACTAAAGCCATTCCAGAAATTATTGAATTTGGCTTTAATACGATATAAATAGAATTTTTGCTCGACCATTTGGTTCAACTATTCCATCTTAAAAGTATTGAAAAAATCAGGGCTCAAACTAGAAGCGACATTCAAGAAAACGTTAAAAAAAAGACGAATATAAGAACCAATTAATTTACGCAATCAGACGACCACAAAAGAAATAATAAACACACTGAACCAAGCCAATTCGAATTGCTTACTTTTGATATTGTGATTATACTTAGAAAGCCAAACGCAACCGAATTTCAGCAAATTGTTTTTTTCATTGAAGAATTTCAATTGGATAATCGCGACTTACTAGAACATCAGTTCACAGCAGCTTTTATTGAAGATAATTTAGTTGGTTTTGGTAGAGTTCGTGAGCACACCGATTGTT
>Ga0209181_10010390_pt1 | contig 12106 bp, 5 predicted proteins | sample MAT05_FD_187208 | JGI IMG/M metagenome (GOLD analysis project Ga0209181, IMG submission 187208) | Freshwater microbial communities from Lake Fryxell liftoff mats and glacier meltwater in Antarctica - MAT-05 (SPAdes) (version 2) | ecosystem: Environmental > Aquatic > Freshwater > Ice > Liftoff... | reverse complement strand
GGAGTGATGCCTTCGAACAGTCGTTCGGAGAGTATCCGCGTATCGATCTAGTGGTGCGGGACCTTCTTGTACCCCCGCCCGGTGAACAGAAGATCGAAGCTGCGCTTGACGGACCTCCAATCTTTTCGGGCGTTCTACAGCTTCGGAATGAAATGTCGGCATCAGTGTTCACGTGCCCAGCAGAAGTTCGTCAGCGTTTACATCGCATCGCGCCTGACCTGACCTTGGCCGGTGACAATGCGCCTCCCGGCTTAGCAACGTTGGTCATCGTTGCCACTGAGCAAGGGACCAACCTGATTGTCGAATGGTGGCGCGTTCGCTTCGACTGTCTGGCGCTGGCGCTGGCGGTTTCGGAACTGTTGAATGCATTGGTGAGCGACACCGTCAAAGCAGTGGCCGTAGCGCCAGACGGAACCGAGCACCGCATACCGGCGCGTTACTGGAAGTCGTCGGATAGTTGGTCGATCATCGTCGATGGTCTTGCCCACGTTGATCGCACGTATAGCTTCGCCCAAGGGGCGGATCGTGCCGAGGCTGGGGTCTACATTGAAGCGGCAAGCCCGGTGACGCTAATCCGCAAAGGCAAGGTTACGAACGGCACGGAAGTGGAAGCTCGCGGTTGGTTGATCGGACAGATCGAGGCATCGCGAGCGAAGGCGCCTATGACCAGCGCTCAGTACAAATCTGAGATCAATAAGAAGTGGGGGTTGGGCGCAAAGGCGTTCGACCGGGTGTGGGAGTACGCCGTCAATAACGCTGGCGAACACAACTGGAAAAAGGGCGGACGGCCCAAAAAATTGAAAACGGTGGCAAGACAATCGCCGGGGCCGTCCACAGATGACAGCACCCGGCGGGCCGGGCGCACGCCGGCCGAAAGCTTGGCGACGAAGGTTAGCGAGGTTCGACGTGATAATTGTTCGACCCGCCCCCGCGTGTTGATCGCCATGATCTCTCGTTGCCAGGCTGGCGAGCAGGCTGCAAACCATCCATAGTCTCACGATGCCCATTGGTGTCGCTGCCTCAACGCACCCGTCCCAGCGTAACGGCCCCGAGAAACTGTCAGGGCCGATTGATCGCGTTACCTTTCATAGTGCTGACAACGGCTACTGCGTTTTGCGGGTCAAGGTTCGTGGCCAGCGCGACCTGGTGACGGTGGTCGGCCATGCCGCTGCAATCGGTGCGGGCGAGCACGTCGAAGCCACAGGTGTCTGGATCAACGACCGGCAACACGGGCTTCAGTTCAAGGCGGAGTCGATCCGGACGACGGTACCGACGACGCTTGAAGGCCTTGAGAAGTATCTCGGCTCAGGAATGATCAAGGGCATCGGCCCAATCTACGCGAAGAAGCTGGTAGCGGCGTTCGGCCAGGAGGTGTTCGAAGTCATCGAGCGCGATCCGGAGCGGCTGCGCGAGGTCACCGGCATCGGTCCGAAGCGGGAGGAGAAGATCATACGTGGCTGGACAGATCAGCGGGCGATCCGCGAGATCATTGTCTGGCTCTACAGTCACAGCGTCAGTTCGGCGCGGGCAGTGCGAATATTTAAAGCCTACGGTGAGGAGGCGATCGCCGCGATCAAGGCCGATCCCTACCGCCTGGCCCGTGACATTGCCGGTATCGGCTTCAAGACCGCCGACACCATCGCCGTCAGCCTTGGCTACGGCAAGGAAGATCCGCGGCGGGTCCGTGCCGGTGTCGCCCATGCGCTGACTACGGCAATGGATGACGGCCACTGCGGCCTGCCGCGAGACGACCTGATCCGCTCTGGCGCCGAGCTCCTTGAGGTGCCTCCTTCGTTGATCGAAGTTGCGGTGGCCGCGGAACTCGCCGCCGGCGAGATCATCGCCGGGACTACCGACGAGCGGGAGGTGATCTTCCTTGCCGGGCTTTACCGCGCCGAACAGGGCATCGCCGAACGGCTGCGGCGATTGCGAGAAGGACGTCTGCCATGGGCAGCGATCGATGCCGGCAAGGCGATTCCGTGGGTGGAACAAAAGACCGGCGTGACGTTGTCGGCGAGCCAGGCGGAGGCGCTACGCCTCGCGATAGTATCAAAGGTCTGCGTCATCACTGGCGGTCCCGGCGTCGGCAAGACGACACTCGTCAACGCAGTGCTCAAGGTGCTCGGCGCAAGGAAACTCGAAATCGCGCTTGCGGCTCCAACCGGACGTGCTGCCAAGCGGCTGTCGGAATCAACCGGCATGGACGGCATGACGCTCCACCGGCTGCTTGAGACCGATCCCAAGGAAGGCGGCTTCAAGCGCAACCAGGAAAACCCGCTCGATTGCCAGCTGCTGGTGGTCGACGAAACCAGCATGGTCGACGTGCCGCTCATGAATGCGATGCTCAAAGCGCTTCCGGCCGCAAGCGCGCTATTGCTTGTCGGCGACGTCGATCAGCTGCCATCGGTCGGGCCTGGGCAGGTGCTGAAGGACGTGATCGCCAGCGGGGCCGTGCCCGTCGTGCGGCTCACTGAAGTATTCCGCCAGGCAGCGACGAGCCGGATCATTGTCAGCGCGCACCGGATCAACGACGGGCTCCTACCCGACCTCTATGCCCGAAATGACGGCGACTTCTTCTATGTTGCTGCCGACGATCCGGGCGAGGTCGTCGACAAGGTGGTCGACCTCGTCTCTCGCCACATCCCGCGACGCTTCGGGTTCGATCCGGCACGCGATATCCAGGTATTGAGTCCGATGCAGCGTGGCGGCGCGGGCGCTCGCGCATTGAACGCGTTGCTGCAGGAGCGGCTGAACCCGCCGACAGATCAGGCGATCGAGAAGTTCGGTCATCGCTACGGGCCAGGAGACAAGGTCATGCACATTGTCAACGATCGGGAGCGCGACCTTTACAACGGCGATCTCGGCGTCGTGACCCGTGTCGACCATGGTGAGGGCGAGCTGACCGCGCGGTTCGGCTCGACCGAGTCGACGTTCGATTTTGGCGAACTCGATGCACTCCAGCTGGCGTACGCGATGACGATCCATAAGTCGCAGGGGTCGGAATACCCGGTGGTGGTGCTGCCGTTGACCATGCAAGCTTACACCATGCTTGGTCGCGAGTTGATCTACACCGCTATCACCCGCGCCAAGAAACTGCTTGTCATCGTCGGATCGAAGAAGGCGCTCGCGATAGCTGTCAAGCGCCGCCAACCAAGGCGATGGTCGTTGTTGCGTGATAGACTGGGATTATCAGGCTAACTTCCCGACGCGGATCTTTCGGCAGGGGGGGGCTGGGTGGTGTCAGACGAATGCGAACTCGTCTCTGATGACCCCGTGGCGCGAAAGTCAGCCGGCGCAGAGCTGACGCCATTCGGCGAGCGCGGCAGAGCGGCGCTCCTTGAAGATCGGTCTGTGGTTGAGGTGGCGGTCCTGGTTGAAGTGGTTGAAGACGGAAGAATGGACGGCTGCGAATTTCTGCAGAGTTCGCATCTGCCGAAAACGCGACATCGCGCGCTCTCGTCGTCGCAAGTGTTGGTGTGAATTCTCAACCCGATTGTTGAGCCAGCGCCCGGTCACCTGAACCTCGGCATTGCCGATTTCTTTCAGCGCGGCTCCGTAGGAGCGAAGGTCGTCGGTGACGATGCTTTTCGGAGAGCCGAACCGCTTCATCGCTTTTCGCAAAAACCTCAATGCGGCCCGGCGATCCCGCTTCTTCGTGACATAGGCTTCCAGCACCTCGCCCTCATGATCGACAGCGCGCCAGAGGTAGTGGATCTCACCTCTGATCTTCACGTACATCTCATCAAGATGCCACCGCCATTGAGGAAATGCTCGCATCGCTTGCACCCGTTTCTTTCGGATGTCGGCGGCGAAGATCGGACCGAACCGGTTCCACCAGGCGCGTACCGTCTCGTGGCAGATATCGATGCCGCGTTCGTGCAGCAGGTCTTCAACATTTCGCAGCGAGAGCGGAAAGCGCACATACATCATGACGGCAAGGCGGATGATTTCCGGCGAGGTCTTGAAATATTTGAACGGGTTTGGCTTCATGCTGTGACGCTAGCCGGGGAGGGCAGAGGGCTCAAGCCGGTTCCCCTGACACTGCCCATCGAGGCGGCCTAGCAGGACCGGTACACTTTTGCGCCGCCATCAAGCGGAGATCAAAGCCGGTTCAGTGGTACACTTTGCGCCCGCGCTTTATACGGTCGGAACGCGCGTTCAGCTTGGATCGGAAATGGCGTTCAGAATGCGTCGGTGCGCGCACTCTTGTCTCGCGCTACCGGAACCTAGAAGCTTGAGACCAGCCCGACTGACGCAAGGCGCGGGCTGCCCGCAAAGAGACCGTCTACTCTACTTGAGATGTACGCCTCGTTGGTAACGTTCTCTATTCGTGCGAACAGGCGCGAGTTGCCCGTGGGCAGATCCACGTTCAACGAGGCTCGCCACAACATCCTCGAGGGGATGAGCCCTGACAGCCCATCGGCCGAAGCGATGCGGGTATTGTTGGCGTTGGCGAACTGTTCGCCAAGAAAGTTGACGCCGAGTTCGAAGTCGAGGCCATCGCCTACAGCCACCTGCAACGCGACATCAGCCATGTGCTCTGGTGCGTAAGGAACGCGGTTCCCACGCACGCCGCGCGCCCCCAGATCGACATCAGATTCGAACCGGGCTGTTGCAAGGTAGCTGTAGGCGCCATGCAGCGTTACAGGGCCGACGGTCCATTCACCAGACAACTCAATACCCTGGTGCAGAGCCTCGCCAGCATTGACGAAGCTACCACTGCGGCCGTTGACCGGCGGAGCTTCCACGATGAGATCTTCAAGGCGCATGTCGAACAGAGCGATCTCGACTCGACTCTCCACCGTTGGGCGCAAACGGAGGCCAATCTCTGACTCCGTGCTTGTCTCTGGCTTGACCGAACTCGCGGGAGCCGTTGGGTCCAAATCCCGATCAGGTCGCGGTGGGGCAAAGCCGCGATGGAGACCGGCAAAAACTGCTAGGCTTTCGTTGGGGCTCCATACCGCGCCCAGGCCGGGGAGCAATGTGGTCTCTTCGCGCCGCGTTGTGACGCTTGTTGGGATGAAGTTTGCCGCGATTGACTTGTTGATCATTTCGACCTGCTCGATGCGCAGGCCGGGAACGAACGACAAGTCTCCATGTGACCAGGTTGCCGAGACAAATCCTGAATAGGCGTTTGTGCTGATCTGATTGTGGTCGCGCAAGACGCTGCCGGGTGAGTGTTCGCGGGCCGAGGGCGTAAGGCCATTGAATCGTTTGCGGTCAGTATCCTCGAAATGGGCGCGCACGCCCGCTTCCAGCAGAACATCGTCCCCAAGGATTTGCGTGTCCCAATCTACACGCGACTCCACGCCCCAGAACTTGAACCGCCGCGGACGCATCTTGTTGCCGCAGAGGGAGGCAAACGCTTCATAGTTTGTCCGTGCAGCTCCAACGCACCCTGTCGCAGGATTTGCCGTCATCGCGTCGATGGAGGTGTCTGCCTGCCTGTAGGAGGCCCTGTAGAGATTGGAAGAATAGAGTTGCGTTGATATGCTGAGGTCCGATTGCGGAGCCCACAAATGGGTCGCCTGGGCTGAGGTGCGTTCAAGTTCAAAATGATCGTTGGCGAACGGATTGTAGAAAGGAGATATGTCGAAACGCGCCTGATCGAGCCCGCCCTCTGTAAGGCCGGTCGTTTCGCTGTACCGCCCGAGCTTGAGATCCAAAGCTTGCGTTGCGTCCAAATCCACGCGGGTCCTCAGAACCGCCTCCGTGACCTCGCTATCGTGTCCGTCGCGAATGCCGTCGACCGACTTTCCAGTCAGGAACAGGCCGGCTCCGAAGAACTCATCGCCGCCGCCAAGGGAGATGTGCGCGGACCTGAAACCACGTTCGCCGCCCTCGACGCGGAATTGGGCAAGCCGCCCTCGCGGCGCTGCGTGCGTCACGAAATTTATCATGCCGCCTACAGACTGCGGGCCGTACGGGATCTGTCCAGACCCGTGCCGAACTTCGATTCGCGCCACGCGATCGAGCGGTGGATAGTAGTGCGCTGACGGATCTGCGTATGGAGCAGGCTGAATCGGAACTCCGTCTTCCATCAGCAAGGTGCGGCTCGATCGGCGAGGATTGAGTCCTCGCACGGACACGTTGAGCTTGAGCCCCAGCGCATCCTCCTCGACGACAGAGACGCCCGGAGCGAGCCGGAGCGCTTCTTTGGCGGTGAGTGGATTCATCGCTTCGAGACGGTCGCGACTAACGACCAGTCCCGAACCAGGAAGCGAATCCAGTTCTGCTGGCAAGATCCCATTGACAACGACGACGTCGGCGTCCGGATCTGCCAGTGGTGCAGATACCGGGGCCGGCCGGCCAGGCGCTTGGGCCCAAGCAGGTAACCCACAACAGGCAGCGAGGCCGAGCCCGAGTATGGAGAACCTCACGGCATCACTCGTCAGTTTGGCGTACCGTACAGAACCCGTTCTGCGTCTTCTTCCTCGTCTTCATCCTCGTCGATGAAGAAGGGGCTGAACACGGCAGACACGGTCTCGGGGTAAGGGGTGTCCCATCCCCGCACCTCATGCCACGTGATGCGGTTGAGAAGAGCGGACGGCACCGCATCGGGGACATCCCAGCGCATCGCAGCCGAAGCAATCGCGCCTTCACGTCGTGCTCCGCTGAGGTCAGCTAGCTGGGGGTTGACCTCGAGGAGATCCTGCTTCGGCGTCACCGCCGAATACGGCGACAGGTTGGGCGTGTCGGTGAAGCTGGCGCGCATGTCGTTTGCGATCAGGTCAAAAAGCGACAGTGTCGGGAGGCCAAGCTGCAACTCGATCGTCTTCAGAATGCTGGGGATCGAATAGAAGGTCGAGTCGACGGCTCCGCGGCGGGTGTATGGGCTGATCACAAGTCCGACGGTGCGGTGACCATCGACATGGTCGACACCATTCTGTGCGTCATCCTCAATCACGTAGATTGCCATTTTGGACCAGAACTTCGACTTGCTCAGCGCCTCCACGACCATGCCAACGGCGAGATCATTGTCAGCCACCATCGACTTAGCTGACGTCATGCCGGGCGTGGTTCCGCTGGTATGGTCTGACGGGAGTTGCAGCAGCGTGAGGTTCGGCATCTTTCCTGATGCCTCGTAGACTTTAAGTTCATCGATGAAGCGTTGAGCGCGAACAACGTCTGGCACAGCCATCGTGTAGGCGGGGAAGTCACGCACGAGAACACGATCGAGCGGCGGGATCGGAGAGCGCGTATCCCACAAGCCCTTGAGTGTCTCACCGGCTTTCCAGCGCTTCAGCAGGTCTATACGCCCTGTCTGATCCCAGCTGAGCCGAGGAGCGTACTCTCCGAAAACGGCGACCGACTTGCCTCGCGCCAGGGCTGCATCCCAGATGAAGCCGCGAGCTGAGTACGCTAGTGGGTCAGATCCATCGAACGGATAGGACCGGCCCTGGTAGCCCGGCCAGAGCGTATATGCCGGCTCATTGGCTTGCGTGACCCACTGGTGGCCGTTGGCGCTATTGCCGCCGGTCGCATAGAAATTGTCGAGCAGCACAAAATCCAGAGCAAGCTTTCGCTGGTTCGGGGTCACATCCTCGCCGAACAGCACGAAATCGGGTTCGCCATTTCCGCGCGGCAGGTCGCCGAACAACTGGTCATAGGTGCGGTTCTCTTTGACGATATAGACAACATGTTCGATCAGTGACGCCTCGCCTGCACGCTGAGGCACTGCCCGGGCCGGCGCCCGGCGGTTGACGGCCGCCGATGCAGCCCCGGCAAATGGCATGCGGTTGTTTTCTGCGACGGCGGTCGTGTAGCTTGCGAGCTGCGCTTCATCCGGCAAATCAATCACGTGAACTGTTCCGCGATTGGCATGAACATAGCGGTGATCGGGGCCGTCCACCGACGAGCCCGATCCAACCCCAAGCATGGTGCCCACGATCAGCTTGCGCCCCGTCGCGTCAAGAGCGAGCGTATTCGGATACCAACCTGTTGGGATGAGCCCGAGCAACGCGTCGCGCTTCGTATCCAGCACTGCCACGCCATTTACGCCGCCCAGCGCCACATAGAGATGCTGGGTAGCCTGGTCGAATGCCAGCGCAGTCGGCGCAACGCCGTCCACCTTGATGGAGAATGGGCGCAAGGAAATCGTGCGGGCGACCCTGCGACTCTTGAGGTCGACGACCGAGATCGAATCATCGTTGGTGTTGGCGACGAACAGCTTTTGGCCAGCGCGATCGATCGCGAGAGCAGTAGGATGGCGGCCAACTTCCAATGTCGCGGTGACGCGCGCGGAAGCAAGGTCCACAATCGAAATCGATCCGGGTTTGGCGACGCCCCGCGCATCGATCCTTACTTTGTCGGCGTCAGCGTCAAGGCCGGTAGGGGCGCTTGCCTCAGTGGGGGAAGCAACCTGTCCGCCCCAGTTTGCAACATAAGCGATGCCACGGTCGGCAGACACCACGACTGGCGCGATCCCGACCGGAACCTTCCGGACTACGCCGGAAGTGCTATTCACGATGGCCAGCGTGTTGTCGAAAAGCAGAGGGACCAGGACAGCTTCTCCCGACCACGTAGGGATACCTACGGCATTCGAACCCAGCACGCCGCCAACGTTTCGGATTCCATTGGCGTCGCCGATTTCCACCCGCGCTTCTGATGCCTGTCCGGAAACCTGCAAGACGTGGGTTGCTGCGACCCGGCTCCCGGTCGCATCAACCGACAGCCCGCGTACGCCCCGATCGCCGGGGATGGCGTAGTCCGCCTTCACACGATTGTCGCGAACATCCAGAAGCATCAGACGTGTGCGATTGAGGGACCAGATGTCTCCACCAGGCGCAGTGCCAACAGAGTAGACCGAGCTGTCGAACACCGTCTGCGCACCGGCAGGCGTGATAGCCTGGCGCGTCGTGATCACTCCTTCATCAGTGACATTGCGCGTCGGCGGCTTTGTTGCGGGTGTCTGGGGTACCGCCGTCGGCACCGACAAGTACAATGCAGCTGCAACGAGCAACATAGATCTGAGCGTCATGAACTCCGTCCCTTGCCAACAATGCGCTCGCCCCGCTGTTCTGGTGATCGCGTTGGATCAGTTAGAGCTTCAGTGTGACAAACGTTTCCGCGCTCATCGTTTTTTTGCCTCGACGGGGTAGTTTAGAAGACATCGCTCGTGAGCGTGTGGGGATCGGGTGCGCGGTCGACAACTAGAGCAAAAACCTTCTTCAAAGTGGCAACGAGCCGTCACGTAGACCGCCTAATCCGAGCGTCGTCATGTGCACTCGGGGGAGTGAGGCATGTCAGGACCGCCGCGAGCCGGCGGTCTTTATGCACTTGCTCTTAGAGGGATCAGCATGAAAACCGTACCCATCACACGACTCCGGCTGCTTGCAAGTTTGCTGCTCGCAACCTCATCGCTTACGCCGATGGCCTTTGCGCAAACTAACCCCGATCAGGCGGCTCCGGCCGAGCCCAAGGATTCACAACCCGCGGAAGCGACAGACGATACTGATGTGATCTACATCGAAGGGCGCGTCCAAGCGGAAGCAACCGAATTCGCACTTGAACAGGTCAAGTACGGGACTCAGGTGCAGGTCATCACGTCTGCGGAGATCGCCACCGGCGGCTTCACGAACTTTGGTGAAGCGGCTGCGGGCCTCATCCGCGGCGCAAATGTGGGCTATTCTCCTGACGAGGGCGAGTTCACGATCCGCATCGATGGCGGCACGGACCGCGATACGCTGCTTCTTGTCGATGGCGTCCCCTATTTCGATCGCTCCTCCCCCAGCGAGGACCTTTGGCCAGCGACTGCAATCGACCCCCGCATGATCGACAGCGTCGAAATTTTCCGCGGCGGCCAGTCCCTGTATTTCGGATCAAACGGCGGCCTGGGTGTTGTCAGCGTGAAGACCAAGGCGCCCGACGGCACAACGAAAGGGCAATTCGGCGTTTACGCTGGATCCTTCAAGACGCGCGAGATCTACGGCAATCTGAGCTTTCCCCTGGATGCCGCAGGCGATCACAGCGTAACTGTGTTTGGGCGGTCTTATCATTCTGACGCCCACACCCTTTTTGATCCCGAGGCATTCGGTGAGAACGTGCTGGCCCTCGGCGGCTTCCAGCCCTTCCCCTATGATTTCAACAGTCTTGGGGTGAAGTATCTCTGGAATATCGATGACGCGTCCGAGCTGCGCCTTGGAGCATCGTTCACCACGGTCGACTTTCACGACAGCTTCCCGACCAGCACCGTCTACACGCCCAATTTCACCGAGTTCCCGATCTATACGGCCAACTACAGGAACGAGATTAGTGACGACCTGCGCCTTGAGGTGGACGCCCACTACCAGCAACCGCGTCTGCGTAACCACGAACTGGTGCCGGCCGTCTGCCGCATTCCCCGCATAACCGACTTGCCAGCTGCCGTTGAGGCGACTGCGCGCTCGCGGGGAATCACGTCCTTTACCACCGCTGCCCAATTCGAAGCTTTCGCGGCCACCGTGCCTGGCCTTCCGACCGGTTGCGTGACGAACCCGTTCGGCGCTTCCAACGGTTCGGCCACGTCTGCGCGACAGGGCTGGCAGGTCAACCAGGTCCCCGGCAGCCCGTTCTTCGGTCAGCCTTACGGCACGCTCGAGAACCCGTTCCCGATCGGCGCGCCGACCGGCTATGTCAGCGAGACCGTGACGAGCTTTGGAAACGGAAATCCCGTCAAGGGATTCGGCACGACCGACAACCGCGTGTCTGGCTACAAGGACTATGGCGTCAACGCTCGCGCGACCTACGCGCTCAACGAGTATGTCAGCCTCGTCGGTGGCGTGCAGTACACCGGCTACACTGACTTTTCGGACCCTGCGTTTGGCGTGCAGGACGTTACCTTGTCCTCGACAGGCGTATACGGAGACCTCCGCCTTGATCTGCCTGTGCTTGAGGGCCTCTCCGCTTCGATCGCCGGCAGGCACGACTTCAACACGCAGTTCAGCGATCAGGATATCTGGAAGGCCGGTCTACGCCAGGACTTCGGCTATGGTCTGTATGCGCGCGCATCCGGCGGCACCTCCTACTCCGCGCCCAAGATCGATGAGATCGGCGCATATGGTGCGAGCGCCAACGTCAATCCTGGCCTTGAACCCCAGTCGGTCGAGACGATGAACCTAGGTACCGGTGTCGATGGGGAGATCCTTGGCGGAACCTATAACCTCGAGCTGGGCTACTTCCGGACTGACATCCTGAACCAGTTTGCGGATCGCGCGGTCGGAGCTGTCTGCACGCAGTACGCAGTTGGCGGTTCGAATGCCCCGGCGACAGGAGCACTGTCGCTTGATGTCATCAACGCAAACCGCCGTAGCATCGTGCCTCCAGATTCGTTCTGCACGAGCGCGGCTTTACAAAATGTGGTTAGCAGCGAGTCGGTTGCCGTAAACCTCAATGCAGTTCAGGAGATCACAGGGTTTACCGTCGACCTCTCAGTAGACCTTGACCAGATCCAGGCGGACTTTTCCTTCACCGCGATGGACTCCATCGAGCCAAATCCCGTTTTCGGTCTGACGCAAATTCGCGAGGGGACTGGTCAAATTCTGGCGGGGACCGTCGTCCCAGGCAGGGCTGGCTCTGAACTGACACGTCAGTCCGGCGAACGTCCCGAATGGACGCTGTCGGGCCTTGTCACTTACACGCCGGACGATCGCTGGGTGTTTGCACTGAACCCCCGCTGGCAAGGACCAGAGTACTCCTACGCAGGCGGTACCGCTGCGCGCTTGGTGGACGCCGCAGGCAATCGCTCGGTGCCGGACCAGAACTTTGGCGACTACTTCGTCCTCAACGGTTCGGTTCAGTACTATCTCGACGACGACAAGAAGCACAGGGTTCTGATCCGCGGCGTGAACCTGCTCAACGAAGATTACTATGAGCGCGGGGCCGCTGGCGCGTTCCAGTCCATCAACCGCAGTGTCATTCGTGGCGAGACCGGCGTGAACAACGCGTCCAACTACACGACCTATGGATGGAATGGGAAACCCCGTTCGGTGTGGATCCAGTACGAGTACCAGTTCTGACGAAGCCAGAGTGATCCGCCCCCATTGAAGTGGTCCGCCCTTAGGTATGTCTTTGGACAGGATGGAGGACCAGGATGGGAAGGAAGCGGCCGAAGTCGGAGGAGATCGTT
>Ga0209181_10010389_pt1 | contig 12108 bp, 8 predicted proteins | sample MAT05_FD_187208 | JGI IMG/M metagenome (GOLD analysis project Ga0209181, IMG submission 187208) | Freshwater microbial communities from Lake Fryxell liftoff mats and glacier meltwater in Antarctica - MAT-05 (SPAdes) (version 2) | ecosystem: Environmental > Aquatic > Freshwater > Ice > Liftoff... | reverse complement strand
CAAAACCGAATCTCAAAAGCCCGCTCCTGCTGTCTCTGTTAAGCCATCGCCAAGCGGCACCCAGAACAGCACTCCAGGCAACAGTAATTCTCCAAACTTGGGCACCGTATCCCCAGCGCCTGCCAAAACACAGCCCGTTGCGCCTCCTCCTAAGAACGAGTCTCGTCCTACCTCAGAAGTGCCTGTGCGTCCTGCTGCATCTAGTGATGTGAAGCTGAGTGCTGGCGGTGTAAAGATGGGCGATATTCAATATCAGTCTTCAGAAACCGCGCCTGATGCTGAAATTGAGCAGGCAATTGTAGAAAGCTTGGGGGGCGATCGCACTGCCCTCCAACAAACCCGCTATTACTACGATCGCATTGACCTGAGCGGCGACGGTAAGCCCGAAGCACTGGTCTATCTAAGCGGCTCATATACTTGCGGCACGGGCGGTTGCAGAATGTTGGTTCTAGAACAGTCGGGGCAACGGTATCAGTTAGTTTCCAAAATGACGTTGGTTAACGCCCCTGTAATTGTCTCTTCTGAAAGATCGGCGGGTTGGAATGATCTGGTATTAGAAGTAGCAGGGGGCGGCGCAGTCAAACACTATGCCCAAATGAAGTTTGACGGCAACACTTACCCTGTCAATCCTTCCACCGCGCCAGAAGTTGCGCCTAATACTACCGTTAATGGCACCGCCATCATGAACGATGGCATGACAGCAGGTGGAGGCATTGCGTTACAAGGAGAAGGGTAATTTCAGCCCCACGTCAAGCCTTCCTCAACAAAATTTTGCATTTCTTAAGGATTGTTGTTAGATTGCAGAGACACTCCTCCTCTCCACATCCTTATGAAACTACTATTTGGCATCATCCCGACTCCAACGCCGCTCCAGCCCAAGTCTCGTGTTTATGACCTTAAAGCCCGACTAGACTGGGGCGAACCTGCCCTCACCATTATTGATGTGCGCGATCGCCAAGAGTTTGCGATCAATCACGTCACGGGGGCCGTTAATCTGCCAATGGCAGAATTAGTAGAGCGGGCATCGGTCAATTTTGAGTTGACCCGTGACATATATATTTGTGGCGATACGGATGAAGAGATTGCCGCCGGAGCAGCAGAATTACGGGCTGCGGGGTTTAGTAGGGTTTCAGAGGTACAAGGCGGCTTGCCTGCTTGGAAGGCAGTGGGCTATCCAGTTGAAGTCGGCAGATCTTCAATTGCTTAGCTTCTAAATTGATGAGTGGATCGTCAACAGATTAGAAATTATTGAAGGCTTAAAGCTCGTCTGCTCTATTATTCAGGAGAACTGGATAGGAAAGAAAAGATGGGCTTTGATCTTTTAAAGGGCTGGCAAGGCAGATTGAGCAGATGGATCGTGGTGGTGGGGCTGGCGATCGCGCTGACAGGCTGCAATTTTAGCATTCGTACAGCCACAGCCCGCGTCCCTCAACTGGTCTTTGCCAGCCCCAGTGACCCTTCTACCTTTAACTATCCCCTCAACGACTCAGCATTCAGCCTATTTGTCTATGGCTATCTTTACGAAGGGCTACTGGGCGAAAATGGACTGACCCGCGAGCTAGAGCCAGTCCTGGCAGAATCTTGGAAAATTTCGGACGACAAGCTGCGGATTGAGTTTGCCCTGAAAGACGGGCTGAAATGGTCTGACGGACAGCCCTTAACCGCAGATGATGTGATGTTCTCCTTTCAAGAGGTGTATCTTAACCCCCAAATTCCAACGGCGGTCAGAGATATTTTGCAAGTCGGCGACAATGGCGCGTTGCCGACCCTGCGTCAAATTGATCGGCGGCATATTGAATTCAACGTGCCCGAACCCTTTGCGCCTTTTTTAAGAAATGTAGGTGGACTGCCCATTTTGCCAGCCCATATTTTGAGAGAATCTACTCAGCAAAAAGACAGCAAGGGCAATTTAAAGTACCTTTCCACTTGGGGCACCGATACCGATCCCCGCAAAATTATTGCCAACGGGCCCTACGTCATGGATAGATATACTTCGGGGCAACGGGTGATTTTTCGGCGGAACCCTTACTACTGGCGCAAAGATGCCGCAGGACAGCCCCAGCCTTATATTGAGCGCATCGTCACCCAAATCATTGGTTCAGAAGACGGGCAATTACTGAGCTTTCGGTCAGGAGATTTGGATAAGTTCTCGGTTAATCCTGAGTCTTTCCAGTTGATGAAGCAGGAGGAGAAACGCGGCAAGTATCGGATCTACAATGCAGGGCCGGAGACAGGTTCTCGATTTATCACCTTCAACCTTAATAAGGCAAAAAATGACAAAGGACAGCCGTTTGTAGACCCAATCCACTCGCAGTGGTTCAACAACCTGGCGTTTCGTCAAGCGATCGCCCATGGGATCGATCGGGAACGCATGAAAACCAGCATTTACCAAGGCATTGGCGATCTACAGGACTCTCCCCTCGACAGCAAAAATCCCTTCTATCTCGCTCCAGAAAAGGGAGGCAAGGCTTACAACTATGATCCAGAGTTGTCTAAAAAACTGCTGAAGGAAGCGGGGTTTCAAACCAACGCCAAGGGAGAGCTATTGGATCAGTCGGGTAACCGGGTACAGTTTGTGATGCTAGTGAAAGCTGAAGAAAAGTCACGGGTTAGCGCAGCGGCACAGATTCAGCAAGATTTGACCCAACTAGGGATGAAGGTTGACTTGCAGGTTTTGGCGTTCAATTCGATTCTGACAAAGCTGATGAGTCGCAATTGGGAGTGCTATGTAGGTGCATTTGGCGGCGGCGGTGCCGATCCCCACAGTGCTTCTAATATTTGGAGAGTAAATGGCTCGTCCCATCAGTTTAACCAGGGCCCTCAGCCTGGAGAGCCGCCGATTAGCGGTTGGCAGGTCAGCGAGTGGGAGCGGGAAATCGATCGCCTCTTTGCCGCAGGTGCCAGGGAGCTAGACGATAGCAAGCGGGCAGTGTTCTACAACAAATACCAACAAATTGCCCAGGAGCAACTGCCGTTTATTCATTTGGTTAACCCTTTGAGCCTGGACGCAGTGCGCGATCGCATTCAAAATATCAAGTTCTCTCCCTCTGGCGGAGCCTTCTGGAATCTGTATGAGCTGAAGGTAGCGAACTAAGATAGATACTTCTGCATTGATGTGTATTGACGAGGGGATTGCCATGCTGGGTTCTGGATTTTTAAGGTTGCGTCTGGGGTGGCAACAGGCGATCGCCCTCATCCTCGTGTGCGCTATGACCTTGCCCCTCACCGCCTGCGACATTAATAACTTTCGCACCCAGTCGGCACAGGCTTCTCGGCTAGTGGTGAGTACCCTCAGCGATCCCAAGTCCTTCAACCCCATCACCGAATCCAATGAAGTCACTGGGATGCTGTTCGACGGGCTGCTCTCTACTAACGGAGTCACAGGGGAGCTAGAGCCAGGATTAGCAGAATCTTGGGAAATCTCGCCGGATCAGCGCACCATTACCTACAAGCTGCGGGAAGGGCTGAAATGGTCTGATGGGGTGTCTATGACGGTGGATGATGTGGTGTTTTACTACAACAAAATTCTGTTTAACGAAAAAATTCCCAACAGCTCAGTTGATTTATTTCGCATTGGTGAAAAAGGGCTGTTCCCGATTGTGCGTCAAGTGGACGATCGCCGCGTCGAATTTGTCTCCCCCGAACCCTTTGCCCCGCTCTTGCGCTTTGCAGGCGGTCGCGTTCTGCCCAGGCACGCCCTAGAAAAATACGTCACTCAAGTAGATGGCAAAGGCGTCCCTTTGGTTGCCTCGGTCTGGGGCACGGATACTGACCCGAAGCAACTGGTCAGCAATGGCGCTTATGTCTTGAAAAGCTACGAACCAGGGCAGCGGATGATGTTTGAGCGCAACCCCTATTACTGGCAAAAAGACGCCCAGGGTCAGCAGTTGCCCTACATCGAGCAGTACGTGGTGCAGGTGATTGAGTCTACTGATGCTTCCCTCAGCCAGTTTCGGGCGGGTGGCTCAGATGTAGAATCTATTACTCCAGAGTACTTTGCGCTGATGAAGCGAGAGGAAGGGCGAGGAAAATTCAAGATTTCCAATGGCGGCCCAGCGCTGAGTTCTTTGTTTTTGACGTTCAACCTCAACCAAGGAAAACGCAACGGCAAGCCTCTGATCGATCCGATCAAGTCCCGCTGGTTCAATACCCTAGACTTTCGGAAGGCGATCGCCCATGCGATCGATCGCCCTACCATGATCAACAACATCTACCAGGGCTTAGGTGTGCCCCAGCATTCGCCGATCTACATCCAAAGCCCCTTCTACTTCCCGCCCGAAAAAGGCTTGCCCACCTACGACTACAATCTCGATAAAGCCAAAAAACTACTTTTAGGAGCAGGCTTTAAGTACAATGCCGCCAACCAGCTTGTCGATGCTGAAGGGAATCGGGTGCGCTTCACCATGGGAACCAACGCAGGCAACAAAGTTCGAGAAGCTACAGGCTCACAAATTAAGTCAGACCTGGCAGAGATTGGCATCCAGGTTGATTTTCAACCGATCGCCTTCAATACCTTGATCGATAAAATGAGCAACACCCTTGATTGGGAAGCCATCATTATGGGGCTGGGCGGTGCCGGAACTGAGCCAGATGGGGGCAGAAACGTTTGGGCACCCGATGGGCGGCTGCACTTTTTTAATCAAATCCCAGCGCCGGGGCAAGCGCCCGTAGAAGGACGCCAGGTTGCCGATTGGGAAACCGAAATTGGTCGTCTCTATATCCAGGGTGGGCAGGAGTTGGTTGAAGAAAAGCGTAAAGAAATTTATGCCAAAGTTCAGCAACGGGCACAGGAGCAGGTGCCATTTATTTACCTGGTCAATCCGCTCTCGTTGTCGGCAGTGCGCGATCGCGTCCAGGGCGTTAAGTTCTCTGCCCTAGGCGGCTCACTCTGGAACCTTCCAGAACTAAAGCTAACCGAAGACTAATCTGAAAAGCCCTCACCGGGCACTTCAACCTCGAAGATCCCCCTAAATCCCCCTTCTGTAAGGGGGACTTTGAAGTTCTGAAGCCCCCTTTTGTAAGGGGGTGGGGGGGATCGAGTGTAAGAAGCTCATGCTTCATTACTTTTCAGACATCCTCTCAGCCCCAAAAAAACCGAGGGAACAGATCTCAGGGATAATGGCAGGAACAGTTTTCTTACAGAAGTCCTTAATGAGTCCAATGGTGTTTTCAAGAACTAAATCTATTTGGCAAACCGCGCGCTGCTTCGCAGATATCGCAAGGGTCGCCCTCAGCGTCGCCCTATTCCTCAGCCTTCTCCTAATTGCTCCCCCTGCTTGGGCAGTCCTGACCGACGATCACTTCGACGGCAATATTTTCCCTTTGTACGCGGGCAACGGCTCTCTGGTTCCTCCCAGAGTGAGCCTGGTTGAAACTTTGCGGACACATAGACCCGCATTACTTGTTTTTTATGCTGACGACAGCAGCGATTGCAAGGAATATGTTTCTGTCGTCTCTTACCTGGATTCTTTTTATGGTCGGGATGCCAACTTTATTCCAGTCGTTGTCGATGCGATTCCGCTTAAATCTAGCTATGCGCCTACCGAAGCAGGCTACTACTACAAAGGCTATTTGCCCCAAACTGTTCTGCTTGACCAGTCGGGCAAGGTTGTTCTAGATGCGGAAGGCGTGATTCCTTTTGAGCAAGTCGATGATGCGTTTCGGGAAGTCTTTAACCTGCTGCCTCGTACCGAGTCGGTTGAACTGAGACGAAGACCCGTCAATGAAGTCAATACGGAACTGACGAATTAATGTTCTCTGGAGAATTAATATTTTCTACAGCCGTCTCTTAAAATACCCGTGGCAACGGGGCAGCAGGGTTGTTTATCATTGGTTTATCAGGGGCTGAGGGAACATTACTGGCGATCGGCTTTGCCGTTACCGCAAGGGTCGCCCCCATTGATTTTTGTCACAAGGCAACCCAAGATACAAAAGTCGAACTAGGATTAAGTGTAAATACTGGGTATTCAGGGCATCGCATCACTGGTAAGGAATCTGGAGGGGTGGTAGAGTACGTATTGCATCTACGATCCACGCTACTAAGCACATGTGTCTGCCTCAGACAAAGACTCTAAACCCATCCAGGGCTTGATTGATCGAAGAAATTTGATGAAGCCAATGTAACCATGAGTCTCTCATTGCCCCAAAGCAGCTCAGAAATTCCTCTGGGCGGACGTTATAAAATTATTAGCCATCTTGGTGCAGGTGGATTCGGTCAGACTTTTCTGGCAGAAGACCTGCATTTGCCAGGGCATCCTGTCTGTGTGTTAAAACAGCTTAAGCCCGAAATTAACAACGACAATACCCTGCAAATGGCAAGACGCTGCTTCAATACTGAGGCGGAAGTTCTTTATCAGCTTGGCATCCACGAGCAAATCCCTCGGCTGCTGGCTCACTTTGAGGAAGATAAAGAGTTTTATTTAGCCCAAGAGTTTATTGAAGGTCATTCTTTAGCTGAAGAGGTAACTGAAGGAAAGGTCTGGTCAGCAGATTACGTCATTAATCTGCTGAAGGAGATTCTTCATATCCTTAGCTTCGTGCATCAACAGCAGGTGATTCACCGCGATATCAAGCCGTCTAACTTGATTCGGCGGCGGAAAGACGATCGCATTGAACTGATCGATTTTGGAGCCGTTAAGCAAGTTGGCACGTTGGAGGCGATCGATCCAGAAAGCGGCTTGACCAATGTGACGATCTCGATCGGCACAAAGGGCTACATGCCCAACGAGCAGTTGGCAGGTAAGCCTCGCTTCAGCAGTGATATTTATGCCGTTGGAATTCTGGGCATCCAGGCGCTAACGGGAGGACATCCTAGGCACTTTGAGGAAGATTCTCAGGGCGAAATTGCTTGGCATCACCGTGCAGCGGAGGTTAGCCCTGGGTTAATGGAAATGCTCGATCGCATGGTCAACTACGACTTTCGCTCGCGCTATCTCGATGCGCTAGAGGCACTGGAAGCACTAGAGGCACTGGAAACACCGGGATCGCGGCTGTCCCCATCGGCAGGGCAAAGGACAGCAGGCAGACTGGAATCTCCAACGGTTCTTCAAGGTTCGACTCGGTTTCAATCTAGAAATAGCTCTGCTGGGGGGGCAAGTCGTAATGGCTCGATAGAGCGACAGGGACAAGAGGAAGAATCCCCGGCTACTGCCATCTGGTTAACGACGAGTTCGGAAAGCGGGGTGATGGAGCGGTCTAATTTAACCCATTTGACCACGCAAGCGATCGCCCGATCGCGCCCCAGCACTGATGCTGTGTCTAGGGGGACTGAGGAGAACGGTCATCTACGACGACAGGGTTGGATAGTGCTAGGGGCGATCGCCACATTAGGGGTTGCCTATGCCTTAGCTCAACTCTTGGTGCCCAACTGGAGCGAACAGTTTTTGAACCCTGCCCAAACGCCCGGAGCTAGCGCTCAGACGGGTAAGGATGCGCTGAAACCTGAACAACAGGCGATCGAACTCTTAAAACAAGCCAATTTGAAGATGCAGGCAGGCAAGTCAGCAGAATCGTTGAAGCTGTATGCCCAGTCGCTTGCCCTTAAAGCCGACTCTCCAGAAGCAAATGCGGGGCGATGCGAAGCGCTCAATCGGCTCAATCGTCCTGATGAGGCGATCGTTTTTTGCAACGATTCCCTGGCGTACAAACCCAACTATCCCCAAGCCCTCTGGAGTAAGGGCAATGCTCTGTTCCTGCAAAAGCGACAATTCGAGGCGCTCAAGCTTTATGAGGAGGTGACTGAGCGCAAGCCGGAGTTCGCACCGGGTTGGGTAAAAATGGGCAAGACTCTCCAAGCCTTGGGACGCTCTGCTGAAGCGCTAAATGCCTTAGATAATGGGATCGCCCTTTACCGCGACTCTGCTGAAGCTTGGGGTGCAAAAGGTCAGGCTTTGCTGGCTCTGCAACGCTATGAGGAAGCCGTTACTGCGTTTAATAAGGCGCTTCAGCTTCAACCGGATGACTCTCAATGGCTGAAGCTCAGGGAACAGGCGCGATCGCGGCAAAGGTAGTAAATCCCACGGGAGCAACAATAGATTCTGCACCCCGCTAAAGCTTCTCCTCAGCCAGCCTTGCAAACCGAGCTGAGCGGTGGAAACTCCATCTACCAATTTGCTGTCTCTACAATGTAGGGATACCAAATTGCTCTTTTTAGCCTGTAGGTATGACATTGTGTTAGAACAATTGGCGCTGGCAACTCCTCTGCTTGGCGGTCTTACCTCCGCGAACACTGACTTTGGCAGCCTAGGACATAGTACTAATATACTGCTTGATACTTTAGTGATCACCTGGGGCTTGAACCTGGTGAACTGGGTTTTTTTGGGTAATGCCCTCAACTGGTTTGGGTTGCGCCCCAGAACCCCAATTGGCTTACTCGGTATCGTTTTTAGCCCGTTTTTACACAGCAGTGTTGGGCATTTGCTAGGAAACTCTTTAGTGTTCTTTGTGCTGGGCTGGATGGTGCTCTATCGGGGTTCTGCCGATTTTGTCGCGGTTACTATTATCGTGGCGTTGGCTGAAGGGCTGGGCGTTTGGCTATTTGGGCGATCGGCTAATCATATCGGCGGCAGCGGCGTCATTTTTGGCTATTTTGGGTTCTTGCTATTCGGCAGTTTCTTCGACCAGGATTTGACAGCACTGATCTTATCGCTTGCGGTTGGCATGTTCTACTGGTGGATGCTGCCAGGAATTATGCCAAGTAAAGATCGCAGCATTTCCTGGGAAGGGCATTTGTTTGGTTTTTTAGGTGGCGCAGTTGCCGCCCAACTTTTGCCTTTGATTCGTGGCTTTTATATCTAAACTAGAGATTGACGCAATTAAGGCAGAAGCAATTTAAGGAAGACTATGACAGAAGTAAAGGGAAATGACCAAGCCCGTGATATTTTTCGGGCGGCTTACGAGAATCGCTACACCTGGGATCACAATTTTCCAGGTTACACCGCTGATGTGAGCTTAAAGCGGGGAGATGAGGTTTATACCGGACAGGTGCGACTTGCTGCGGATGGTATGAAGGCAGAGGTGACGAATGTTGCCGATGAGCAAGCCAAAAAAGAAATTGCTGAGCAGGCCTGGGAAATTGGGGTTCACCGCGTGCGGCGTACCTTTGAGCAAACCCATGGGCAAAATGTATTTAAGCTGGGCGAAACCGATAAAACTGGTGCTGTCGAGATTTTTGTAGAAGGAAAGGCGATGGGCGATCGCTACAAAGTTCGTGACAACGAGGTTTGCCTCGTTCATCGCCATATCCGCGATGTCGTCGTCACCATTAACACTTACACCAGCCATAAAACGGGCGAAGGCTACCTTTCTCACCGCTACGACTCGGCGTATCACGATGCGGCAACGGGCGAAGCTAAGGGCGAAAGCGACTTTGAGGATACCTACGAAAAAGTAGGAGATTACTATATTTTGACCAAGCGGCTCATTTGCTCGACCCAAAACGGTGAAGATGTGACTCATGAGTACAGCTTCTCTAATGTCCGGCTCCTTCAGCCTGCGATCGTTTAGGGCGGACATCACGGCTACTGTGAATATACGGCTGTTGGAGATATAACTTACAATTGGAACAACGCGATTTTCTGTAAGGTGAACTATGCAAACATTGGAACTCACGTCCGAAAACGTGGAAACGGTCTTGGATGAGATGCGCCCCTACCTGATGTCAGATGGTGGCAATGTGGAGTTGGTAGAGTTGGAAGGTCCGATCGTTAAGCTACGTCTTCAGGGCGCTTGTGGCTCTTGCCCCAGTTCGGCAATGACGTTGCGGATGGGGATCGAGCGGAAGCTGCGGGAAATGATTCCTGAGATTGCTGAGGTTGAGCAAGTTTTTTAAGGAATCTTAAGATATCTCGGTTCTGGATCACTGGGTGATGCCGGAACTGTAGAGTTTAGAGCAGGGGAAGCTTAGGTTTTCCCTGCTTATTTTTGGGCGATCGCCAGCATTTAAAAAAAGCCCCAAATGCCATCCATTTGCCTTTTATCATGTCAGTCTGTGACTAGATTTTTGTTGTTTCTCTTGATCTTGAATCATGCCGCATCCTCTTTACGTCGCTTTTATTTGGCATCAGCATCAGCCGCTTTACAAGAGCCGCCTAGCCGGAGAATATCGCCTTCCCTGGGTGCGATTGCATGGTACAAAAGATTATTTAGATTTAATACTGATGCTAGAGCGGTATCCCAAGTTGCACCAAACGGTGAATTTGGTGCCTTCGCTGATGATGCAGATTGAAGATTATGTGGCAGGGACGGCGTTTGACCCGTATCTATCGCTGGCACTGATGCCGACTGAGATGTTGGATCGGCAGCAACGACAGTTCATCATTGAACATTTTTTTGATGCTAATTATCGGACGTTGATTGCGCCCCACCCTCGCTATGCCGAGCTATACAATCAGCGGCAAGATAAAGGACAAGATTGGTGTTTAGAGCATTGGAGCTTGCAGGATTACGGGGATCTGTTGGCTTGGCATAACTTGGCGTGGATTGATCCCCTATTTTGGGATGACCCAGAAATTGCCCGCTGGTTAGAGCAGGGCAAAGGGTTTAATTTGAGCGATCGCCAACGCATTTATTCCAAGCAGCGCGAAATCCTCAGCCGCATTATTCCCCAACATCGCCTGATGCAAGAAACGGGGCAGCTTGAGGTCACTACAACGCCTTACACGCACCCCATTTTGCCGCTGCTAGCAGATACCAATGCCGGACGGGTGGCAGTGCCGAATATGACCTTGCCCAATCAGCGCTTTCAATGGGAGGAAGATATTCCCCGGCATTTGAGCAAAGCCAAGGTTATGTACCAAGAGCGATTTGGCTGCAATCCTAGGGGGCTATGGCCTTCTGAACAGTCGGTTAGCCCCGTTATTTTGCCCTATGTGGCGGAACAGGGCTTTCAATGGCTGTGTTCTGATGAGGCAGTTTTGGGCTGGACAACGCAGCACTTCTTCCATCGAGATGGGTCGGGGAATGTTGAAGATCCTGAGTTGCTCTATCGTCCGTATCGCCTCAACACGCCCAACGGGGATCTGTCGATTGTTTTCCGCGACCACCGCTTGTCTGACCTGGTGGGCTTTACCTATAGCGCCATGGAACCCCAGAAGGCATCAGCAGATTTGGTGGGTCATTTGGAATCGATCGCCCGTACTCTCAAGCATCATCAGCTTGACCAAAGCACGGTTTTAGAAAATCCTTGGCTAGTGACGATCGCCCTAGATGGCGAAAACTGCTGGGAATATTATGCGCAAGATGGTAAACCGTTTTTAGAATCGCTCTACCAAAAGCTGAGCGACCATGATGGCATTGAACTGGTGACGGTTTCAGAGTTTATCGAGAAATTTCCGGCGACTGCGACCTTGGCGAGCGATCGCCTCCACAGCGGCTCTTGGGTCGATGGCAACTTTACCACTTGGATTGGCGACCCTGCCAAAAACCGCGCCTGGGATCTGCTCACCACAGCCCGCCAAGTATTAGCCAACCATCCCGAAGCCACCGAAGAAAATAACCCTGACGCCTGGGAAGCAATGTATGCCGCAGAAGGCTCAGACTGGTTCTGGTGGTTTGGGGCAGGGCACAGCTCTAACCAAGATGCCGTGTTTGACCAATTATTCCGCGAACATTTGGCGGCATTGTACGAAGCCCTCAATGAACCCGTTCCGGTCGAAATTCGTCGCCCTATTGAAGTTCACACGGGTCAAGGCAGTCACGAGCCTAGCAGCTTTATCCATCCTGTCGTTGATGGCAATGGCAATGAGCAAGATTGGGACAAAGCCGGACGCCTTGACATTGGCGGCGCACGGGGCACAATGCACCAAAGCAGCACTGTTCAGCGCCTCTGGTATGGGGTCGATCACCTTAACCTTTATTTGCGACTAGACTTTAAGCCCGGAGCCAAGCCCGGAGCCGATTTTCCACCAGAGCTACATCTGCTTTGGTTTTACCCCAATCGCCAGATGAAAAATAGCCCTGCCCCGATCGCCGAGTTGCCCGACGAACTGCCCGTTAGCTATTTGTTCCACCACCATCTCGGCGTTCATCTCACCACCCAGTCTACGTGGTTTCAAGAAGCCGCCGAGAATTATCAGTGGCACTCGCTCCCCACTCGCGCCCAAGTTGCGT
>Ga0209181_10010385_pt1 | contig 12110 bp, 9 predicted proteins | sample MAT05_FD_187208 | JGI IMG/M metagenome (GOLD analysis project Ga0209181, IMG submission 187208) | Freshwater microbial communities from Lake Fryxell liftoff mats and glacier meltwater in Antarctica - MAT-05 (SPAdes) (version 2) | ecosystem: Environmental > Aquatic > Freshwater > Ice > Liftoff... | reverse complement strand
CCTCCACGTCGACCTCGACCTCGACCGCGACCTCCACGTCGACCTCGACCTCGACCGCGACCTCCACGTCGACCTCGACCTCGACCTCGCGAACATCGCTCGCGCCTTCTTCGGCTGCGACGCTGTCGTCGCTTTCGACGTCGGCATACGTATCGCTCACGCTATCGATGCTGGCGTCCGAGTTCACCTCGACGGCGCTGTCGCCATCCCCGACAGCGCCGTCCAGCTCGCCGTCGGTCGCAGCATCGACCGCCGTTCCATCCCCGACCGCGTCGTCACATCCGGCCGCCACGGCAAGCACGACGCGACCATCACCGCCCTCCACCCCGGCCGCCAGTGCATGTTGTTCATGCGGACTGCATGAGCAACCAACATGCCACGAGCGCCACCACGCGAGACGGACGTCGCGTCCCATCGAGCCCGAACGTGTCACTCCCCAGTGTCACCGGAGACGTCCCCGGTGCGCCACTCAGGGCGAGGGCATCAGGGCAACGCGAACTCGGTCCAGTAGATGTGGGTTGGTCCCATCTGGCCGTCGATCCAGATCGGGTCCGTCGCGAGTTCGGTCGGCGACGAGTAGTTGAACACCAGCAGATGGTTTGTGCTCAAACGAATCGCCTCGGGAAAGCACGTGTCTCCCGCGGACGGCAGGTCCGCGACCCACGTCGCGCTCAGCGCCTCGCCGTCCACCCTCCAGAGCGCGCAGCGCTTGGGGTGGGTCCAATAGTCGAGCTGGTAGTTCACGAAGCGCTCGTTCAGCGGCAGGTCGTTCTGCTCGAGATCGTAGTTGCCGGTCTCGGTCACGTTGCGGCGTCCGATGAGCCACACCTCGTCGCCTTGCCGGAACACCATCGGCGAGTCGTACTTGCGCTTGTCGTTCTTGCAGGTCCACGCCCCCAGGGAGCCCGCCTCGGCGCGGCATATCTTCGACCCGAAGCCGTCCTCACCGCCCGCCTCGTTGCGCACGACCGCCACCACCGAGCCGTCGTCCATGAAGACCGCGTCGGTCTCAGACACGCCGCCCGACAACACGACGCCATCTTCGCTCGTCGCGTCGACCGGCTCCCATGCGAGCCCATCGCGCGAGCGCAACCACTCGACCTCGATCGGCTCGCCATCGTTGTCGTAGATGTTCTCGCCACCGTCGTAGCCGAACGCGTAGGCCCACTCACCTTCGACCTCGCCGGGTCGCGCCATCGTCTTGATGCGCCACACCAGGAAGCCCGGCGTGAAGATGTCGCGCGGCGCCGTGAAGCGACCCGGCCCGAGCCACTCCGTCACGTGCGTGCCCTTCGGCTCGAACTCGATCTGGCTCGTGCCGAGCTCGACGAAGTAGAACAGCAGCTTGCCACCGAGCGACAGGAGCTGCGGCTCGCGCAGGTCGGTGTCGAGGTCGAAGCTTCCCTCGAACCGCCACGTCAACAGGTCCGCGGTCGACACCACGTACATCACAACCTCGCTCGACGCGAAGTGGTTGGGCCCGGTGCGGAACGCGAGGAACAGACGCCCGCCGGCACCATCGTCGTGCCACACGACATCGAGGTTGTTGTGCGCCTGCTGCGAGATCACCTCGCTCGGCATCGCCTCGGACGGAGCAACCGTGGTCGCGGGCCCGATCGTCAGCGCCGTCGGCACTCCGATACATAGCCCAGCGCGTTCGCACAACGGATTGGGCTCGGCCTCTTTGCCGGCCTCATCACCACAGGCCAGCAGCAGCGCGACCAGGCAGCTGAGCCAAGCGAAGCTTCCTCTCTCGGATTCTGGCAACGGCAGCCGAAGGCGAAACGGCGATTCTGGCAACGGCAGCCGAAGGCGAAACGGCGATTTTGGCAACGGCAGCCGAAGGCGAAACGGCGATTTCGGCAGCGGCAGCCGAAGGCGATACGGCGATTTCGGCAACGGCAGCCGAAGGCGAAACGGCGATTTCGGCAACGGCAGCCGAAGGCGATACGGCGATTTCGGCAACGGCAGCCGAAGGCGATACGGCGATTTCACGCTGCGATCCCACCGATGCGACGCGACACGATATCCGACAATGCCATGATCGTGGCTTGCGGATTGACCGCCGACGGTCCCGGAAACAGGCTCGCGTCGGCCACCCAGACGCCGCTGACGCCGCGCAGCCGACCCTCGAGATCGACTGGGCCGCGCTTTCTGTCCACGCTCATCCGGGTCGACCCGAACATGTGGTTGAACGTCATGTGGCAGTCGCGCGGCCCGATCCGCTTCGACAAGAGAGCCTCGGAGTCGCGTGTGCTCTTGATCTCCGGCATGCCGAACGTGGTCGTTGCGACGGTGCGCGCGCCGATGCGCAGGAAGCCATCGACCAGTGTCTTCATGCCGCGCATGAGCACGTGGATCTCTTCTTTGGGGATCTTGATCTCGAGGCGCGGCATGCCACCCAACCAGCGCTTCACGCTGCCGGTCACGCGGCCTTTGTAGACCAGCGCGAACACGGCCGAGCGCTTGATGTCGTCGAGCCCACGCAGCCACGGCGCGCCGATGCCACCCCAGTTCACCGCGATGAGGCTCGGCGCTGCCCACAAGGCCTCGTACTTCATGCCGCGGATGTCCGGCGAGAACGCGCCCCAGCCCTGCGTCGCCCCGTGCCATGGGTCGACGATCTCATCCATCAACGCCACACCGCCGCCGGTGAGGTGCACGTAGAGCGTCTTGCCGACCAGGCCACCACCCGTGAGCCCGCTGTTCTTCAGGATGACCGGCGTGTGCGCCACACCAGCCGCCATGATGACGCGCGGTGCCCGCACCGTGAAGTGGCCCGTCGTCTTCCAGGTCTCGATGTCGACGACGTGGCCACGCACACCGACGGTCTTGCCGTTCTCGACCAGCACCTCGTCGACGACCGAGCAGGTCATCGCCTCGCCCCCGTTGCGCAGGAACGTCGGCAGATAGGCGCGGTCGACCGACTGCTTGCGACCTTCGCTGCAGCCCGTGATGCAATCGCCGCAGCCGGTGCAGTCATGCACCGCGCGGGGCAGGGGCTTGCCCTCGATGCCCGCTGCTTCGAGGGCCTCCTTCATCAGCATGTTGCGTCGACCCATCACGGTCATTGGCGTCGGCGCCGTCTTCGTGCGGTCGAACACGCGCTCGAACGCGCGGTCGAAGGACGGGTCGCGCACGATCGGCCCAAGCCCGTCGTCGTTCGCCCACTCGTCCCGCACCCAGTGCGGCAGCGGCAACATGATCGCCGAGTTCACGACTGAGCTGCCGCCGAGGCAGCGGCCGGACATCGCCGGGTTCGGCGAGTCGCCGCCGACCATGCGCATGCCGCCCTCCCAGTAGTGCTTGGCCAGGAACAGCGGAGCCTCGCGGTCCATCGCCGCCGGCTTCACCTCGGGCCCGGCCTCGAGCAGGACGACCTTCATGCCCGACGCGGCCAGGTTGTCCGCCGCGACGAAGCCGCCGGGTCCAGACCCTACGACGATCGCGTCGGCCTCCATCGAGTAACCCTGTCGCACATCATCAATGCTGTGAATCATGTGGCCTCCAGCCGAAGGCCCGCAGGGCTGCCCGTGGCCTCCACGATATCGGCCGGCTGCGTCGGCAGCGGCGCATTGAGCAGGTCCGAGAACCGGCTCGGCTTCGGCACCTCGAGCGTGGTCGTCAGACACACGTCGGGCACGCCGATATAGCGAGCGGCCGCCGGGTGCGAGATGTAGACCATCGTCGACGACGACTTCACCGCCTCGGCCACGAACCGCAGCGGCCACGCACGCGACTTGCGCATGCGCTCGAACAGCTTGTAGCGCTTGTCGATCGACATGCCCGAGAGGCGTCCGACCCATGGCATCAGCGCCGCGCCGCCGAGCTCGAGGCCCGCATACAGCGCCTCAAGTGTGAGGCGCGACTGGGGCGGCAGCGCATCCCAGAGGGTCACGACCCGCGTCATCATCTCGGTCGTACGCCAGCTCGGCGCGCCGAAATCGTTGTCCGGGTAGAACGCCTCGCACACCGCCTGGAAGCCGGCCAGCGCCAGCTTCCGTAGCGGCGTTGCGCGCGCATTCGAGGAGGTCGAAGTTCGGTGTGCCTTCACGCGAGCGACCCTGCCACGAACCTCCAGGGCGCCGCAAGAGAAAACCGAGCGGTCGCTCGGCGATCTCGAAAGCTGGCTTCGAAGCCTTATTCGTGGCCGTGATGCGCGTTGCCTTGCATGTGGGCCTCGCGATGCGTCCAGGCCGCCTCGAGATCGACGGCGCCCTTGAAGGCACGTGCGATCAACGGCTGGCTCATCGCGTCCTGGCCGTCCCACTTGCGCAGGTCGTCGGCAGCGGCGAGCGCGAGCTTGGCCGACGCGACATCGCCACCTGCCAACAACACGTCGGCGGTCGCATCGAGCCACAGCGCCGCGAGCGTCTTGCCGCCCGGGTCCGCCGCCCACGCGTTGGCCGCGCGATCGACCAGCACGCCTGCGGTCGTCAGGAACTCGGGCTTGCCGATCACCTCGGCGCCGTGGAGGAGACCGCGGAACTCCTTGTCGATCGACTCGAACGCCGACGGCGGTGCCGCCAGGAAGCCGAGCGCGCGGTGCGCCGACAGGGCCTCGATGCCCGCTGCGTCCAGCGTGCCGACGTCGTCGAGCTGCGCGCGCGCCGATGCCTTCTCCGGCTGCGCACCGAGCGCGATGGCGCGGCGATGCCACTGGCGGAAGCTCTCCATCGCCTGCGGCACCGGCTTGCCCGTGAGCTGCAACGCTTCGTCCGCGAGGCCGACCAGGTGGGCCGCCATGTCGAGGTTCACGAGGAACGGTGCCTGCAGCACGCTGTCGCGATTGACCTCGCTGTGGAACTTGCGCACGCGACCGAGCGACAGGTCCTGGATCGCGTCCAGGCGCGGCGTGCCTTCACGCAAGTCGATCTCACCGCCATTGGCGCCCGGCAGGGACGGCAGCACCAACCACAGGCGGCCGTCGAAGCCCGGCGCGGTCACCGCCACGATGTTCTCGGTCTCGATCTTCACGCTCAGATCGACCGTCGCCTCGCGCTGCACGCCGCCCGCGACACCCGCCGACTTCAGCTTGTAGGCCGCCGCGCGCGCCGCCTTCTTGACCTCTTTGTCCGACGCGACCTCGCCGAGCGCCTCGAGGTGGCTGCGCAGCTTGTCGGTTGCCAGCGCCGCGACGAGCGCGAGGCCACTGGAACGGTCATAGGAGAGCGACTTCGCGAGCGCGACTTCGGCGGGACCTTGAGCGAACGACTGGAGCGATTGCGGAAGCGACATCGTGGACCTCGGTAGCAGCATCTGGCGACAGACGAGGGGCGACGCTGTAGCAGCTCTCAGTTCGCGAGGCAACGCGCGCATCGCGGCACTTGTGCGCGCACAAAACCGCACACTCTCATCTCCGAGGCAGATCCGCCTGACCCGCATTGCAGGCCGCTGCGCGCGACCACTTGCAGATTTCTCGGAAAATGCTCTCAAGGTTTTTGCCGGCGTGCCCGACAGGCCTGATGTTCAAACAGAGCCCGCGTCGGACCCGCAAGCGTACGGAGGCTCAACTTACACGGACCGCAGCCTGGACGGGCTCGGTTCTTCAGCCCACGTCGGACCCGCAACCGTACGTGGGCTACTTTATTTAAGGGGGAAGACAGCCACGCGCTCGGGGGGGCCCGCTGCTGTCGATGTAGGCCTGCTCGGGCCCAGCGCACGAGCAGGCCGTCTCACTCAGAACGTCTCGTCGAGCACGAGGTGGGTGAGGAACAGTGGTTCCTCCCCACCGTGCTCGAGCGAAGCGGAGCCGCGCACGACGACGCCGGCCCCGAAGTGAACATCGCCACGCACGCTCAACTTCTGCGCCGCGACGAGCGACGGAGCGACCGCAATGCGCGCCCGGAAGTCGTCGATGTTCTTGTAGTAACGGGCATCGAGGTCGACGATCGGCAGGTCGCCCGCGCGCTCCGGCACGGCCCGCACGTGACCCTCGGGTGTGCGCGTATAGACGTCCGACCACAGCACCAGCAGGTCGTTGGTCGTCTTGACCGGCACGAAGCGCGAGCGCGGTACCCGCACCGCTCCCGCCCCCGCCATCAGCGAGATGGCCGCGCCCATGGCGGTCTCGAGTTGATAGACCGCGGACGAGCTCGCCTCGGTCGGGTCGAGCGACTTGGTGTTGCGGATGAGCGGCAGGCCGAGTCGACCACCCCGCTCGTCGAGCAGCGCCTGCACCGCGACGAGGTCGATCCACAGGTTGTTGGTGTTGAAGAACCGGTGTCGTTCGATGTCCTGGAACGACGCTGCGTCCTCGCTCGGACACTGCGCGACCTCGCGCAGCACGAGCCGCCCCGTCAGGTCCTGCGCCAGGTGCCCGCCCTTGCGATCGGCCGTGGTCCGGTCGGCGCACTCCATCACGAATGGCAGATCGTGCTCCGCCATCCATCCGAGGATCCCCAAAGCGGTCTGGTCGGGGGTCGCACCGAGGTTGTCGGCGTTGCTCACGAAGGCCCAGCGATAGCCATCGGCCAAGAGCCGCGCGAGCATGCCGGAGGTCGCCAACGCCGGGTACAGGTCGCCGTGACCGGGTGGGCACCAGGCCCCTTCGTCGCTCACGCCACCCGCGGGCGCCAGGCCCGCGACCAGCACCTTGGGCACCTGGTGCTGTAGGAACGAAAGCGGCAACGACTGCCCAGCGAGCAGCTCGGCATGTCGCTCGAGCGCCACGCGCGTATCAGCCTGCGTGCGGAAGCTGTCCATCAAGACCAGCGGCAGACGCGCTCCAGTCGCCGCGCGCAGGTGCACGATCTGCTCGGCGATCAGGTCGATGAAGGCGCGCCCATCCTTCACCGGTAGCAGCGACTTCGCCTGCTCCATGCCCATCGACGTGCCGAGCCCACCGTTGAGCTTGACGACCACCAACCGATCGAGTTCGGCCTGGCCGCGCGCGACGAATGAACCAAGCGTCTCGGCATCGGGCAACGACGTGAGTGGTGCAATCGACGCCTCGGGCATGAGGCCAGTAGCACCGCTCGCGAGCTGCTCGAAGTGATGGCGGAACACCTCGATGGCGAGCTCCGGCTGGCCAGCCTCGCGCATGAGTTGCTCGTAGTGGGCAAAGCCGATCGTGTCTTGCTGCATGGTCGTCGCTCCTGCCATCGCTTTGCCACGCACGCCCGCAAGCATCAATGTGCTTGACCGATCCGGCGAGGCCGCTATGTTCCCGCCTCCCGACGGCAAAGCCTTGTGCTGCGCGGTCATCGTGGCGCCTGTCTTCGTAGCGCAGACGCCCGTACCAAAGGAGGCCTACGATGTCATGGCAAGCCGACGAGCCGACGCTCGAGTCCGAACAGTTCCAGCCGCGCCAGCTCTCGCCCGTCGAGACCGTGCGCCACTCGACCGCGCACCTCATGGCCTCGGCCATCGAAGCCCTCTTCCCGGGGACCAGGTTCGCGATCGGACCCCACATCGACAACGGCTTCTACTACGACATGGAACTCGCGACCCCGCTGACCGAGGCCGACCTTCCGCGCATCGAAGAGAAGATGCGTGAGATCGCCAAGGGCAACCACAAGTTCCTCCAGTCCAGCATGTCGCGCGAAGACGCGAAGAAGTGGGCCGCGGACACCAACCAGCCCTACAAGTCCGAGCTCATCGACGGCTTCACCACGCCCGACGTCTCGTTCTACAAGCACGGCGACTTCACCGACATGTGCGCTGGGCCGCACGTGAACTACAGCTCGAAGCTCAAGCACTTCAAACTGACGCACATCGCCGGCGCGTACTGGCGCGGCGACGAGAAGAACCCGATGTTGACCCGTGTCTACGGGCTCGCGTTCGAGACAAAGGAGGAGCTCGAGGGGCACCTGAAGCTGCTCGAGGAAGCCGCGCGGCGCGACCATCGTCGCCTCGGCAAGGAGCTCGACCTCTTCTCGATTACCCAAGAGTATGGCGGCGGGCTCGTTCTGTGGCTCCCGAACGGCGCGTTTATCCGTAAGCAGATCGAGGACTTCTGGCGCGCTGAGCACTTGAAGCGCGGCTACGAGATCCTGTTCACGCCGCACGTTGCGCCGCTGTCGTTGTGGGATCGCTCGGGTCACACCGGCCACTACAAGGACTCGATGTTCGCCCCGATGGAGGTCGAGGGTCAGCCCCATCAGCTCAAGCCGATGAACTGCCCGTTCCACATCGGCGTCTTCAAGAACCGCCAGAAGAGCTATCGCGAGCTGCCCATCCGCTTCGCCGAGCTCGGCACCGTCTATCGTTATGAGCGCTCGGGCGCCCTGCACGGCCTCATGCGCGTGCGCGGCTTCACCCAGGACGACGCCCACATCTTCTGCACGCGCGAGCAGCTCGAGAGCGAGATCCACGGCTGCATCGACTTCGCGCAGGTGATGTACTCGACCTTCGGCTTCCCCGAGTACAAGGTCGAGCTGTCGGTGCGCGACCCGAAGAACAAGGACAAGTACCTCGGCGCCGACGCCGACTGGGACATCGCCGAGGGCGTGCTCGCCAAGGTGCTCGACGAGCGCGGCGTGAAGTACACGCGCATGGAGGGCGAGGCCGCCTTCTACGGCCCGAAGATCGACGTGAAGGTCGTCGACGCGATCGGCCGCGTGTGGCAGCTCACGACCGTGCAGTGCGACTTCAATCTGCCGCAGCGCTTCGACATGCACTACATCGGCGCGGACAATCAGCATCACCGCCCGTTCATGGTGCATCGCGCGTTGCTCGGCTCGATCGAGCGCTTCTTCGGCATCCTCATCGAGCACTACGCCGGCGACTTCCCACTCTGGCTGGCGCCGGTTCAGGCCAAAATCCTGCCCATTTCCGAGAAGTTCCTCGACTACGCCAAGGACGTCGAGGAGCGCCTCAAGTCGCTCGGGATCCGCGCCAAGCTCGACAGCTCCGACGAGAAGCTCGGCTACAAGATCCGCAAGGCCGAGCTCGAGAAGGTGCCTTACGCGCTCGTCGTCGGGCAGAAGGAGGCCGAGTCGCTGACGGTCGGCGTGCGCAAGCGTCATCAAGGTGACCTCGGCGCGATGACGGTCGAGCAGCTGCGCGTGCGCCTCGAGGACGAGGTCACCGCGCGCACTTGATTCTGCAATTTCTGATTGCTCTCGCCTCGCCACGGCTTCGCCTGCTCGGCGAATTGCGGGCAGCCACTTCGTGGCCTTCGCTCACGAATTTTAGCGGCCGAGCTTGCTCGGCCGACTGCGCTTGCACACGAGGAATCGGTGAGCTGGCCATGCTGATAGCCACCTGGAACGTCAACGGCATCCGCGCCCGCGAGGAGCAATTTCTCGCCTGGATTGCGGCCGCCAAGCCTGCGGTCATCTGCCTGCAGGAGACGAAAGCCCAGCCCGAGCAGCTGTCGCAAACGCTCTGCAAGCTGGCTGGCTACGACTGTTATTGGCACCCGGCGCCCAAGGGATATTCGGGCGTCGGGCTGCATCTGCGGACCGACGCGTTCACCAGCGCGCCAATCTTCGCGCATCCGGCGCACGACTTCGAGAGTCGCCTGGTCACGGCCGACGTCGAATATGCCAACCGCAAGTTGACGTTCGCGTCGTTATACATGCCCAACGGCGGCAAGGACTATCCCGCCAAGGTCGCCTTCATGAAGGCGATGATCGCCTGGGTCCGCGAGGTCCGCGAGAGCGACCGCGACCTCGTCCTGTGCGGCGACATGAACGTCGCGCGTGCGTCGATTGACGTGCACCCGAAGCTGCGCGACCCGACCGTCATCGGCCAATCGCAGGAAGAGCGCGGCCTCTTCTCCGACTTGCTGGTCGCCGGCAACCTGGTCGACATGCAGCGCGCGCTCGAGCCCGACAACACCGAGCTCTTCACGTGGTGGCCGTACTGGCGCGAACATCGCGCGCGCAATATGGGCTGGCGCCTCGACTATATCCTCTCCGCCTCGGCGCTCGCGTCGCGCATCAGCGATTGTCGTGTGCTCGTCGAGATCGGCACCAGCGATCACGCTCCGGTCGTCGCAACCCTCGGGCTCGGGTAGCTCGCGCACGCGCGCGCAGCCCCTGGTCGCAATTTCCTTGACGAGTGGGCGCCCGAGTTCGCGTGCTCGCTGCGGTTGCTGCCCTATGAAGAGCTCTTCGGGCTGACGCGCGCCATGCCCTCGGCCGCTTCGAGCTGCTCACCACCCAAGCGAGCGACGCCGGTCCCGCGCGAATCGCGAGCGAACTCGGCAGCGGCAGCCGCAGGGGATACGGTAAATGGGGGGCGTCGCTCGACCTCGGCCAGGTCGTCGGCCGCATAGTAGTCGCGCACCTGTTGCTTGTAGCCGGGGCGCGAAAAGACCTCGGCGCGTGGGTGGTCGATGCAGTCGACCAGCGAGTCGATCGCCTCGGACACTGGTTGCGCGGTCGGCATCTGGCGCGAATCGATGCCGCCATGAAGCGCGCTCGAGCCGAACTCGGTCGCCACCACACCGGGGATGAAGGCGCTGACGTGGATGCCGGGCGCGCTCTGGGCGAGGTCGACACGCAGGTTCGCAGTGAGCGACATCAGCGCATGCTTGGCCGCGCTATAGGCCGAGCGCATCGATGCGAACGGGATCCGTCCGAGCATCGACGACACGTTGATGATGTGGCCCGAGCCGCGCGCGCGCATGTGCGGCACGACCGCCTGGATCCCATAGAGCGCCGACTTGACGTTGATGCGCAGCATGTCGTCGAGGTCCTCATCGGTCAGCTCCAACACCGGCCGGGTGATGCCGCGGCCCGCATTGTTGACCCACACGTCGATGTGGCCGTGCCGTTCGATCGCTGCCGCGACGACCGCCTCGACCTCGGCGCGGACGGTGACGTCGGCGGTCAGCGCGAGCGCATCGCCACCCGACTCGGCCGCGACCGCCGCCAGCAGATCGGTGCGCCGCGCGACCAATACTGGCTTGTCGCCGTTGGCGCCGACGCGCCGCGCGAGCTCGGCCCCGATCCCTGACGATGCCCCAGTGATGACGATGACTCTGTTCATGTCGCAGTTCATGCGCCCGACTTCGCTGCATTGCAATTCCGAGCGCGAGAACCGGCGTGTCGAGCTGGCGACGTTCGGTGAGTCGAAGACGAACCAACTCGCCTGCTTGCACGCTGGCCGCGCGAGGCGGAGAATTATTTGATACCAACTCGCAACGGCTTCGCCTGCGAGTCGAAGAATTATTTGATACCAACTCGCAACGGTTCGCCTGCGAGTTGGGAGAATTCGGCGCAGGCCGCCAGATGTCATGGCTTCGTGTCGGGCTCGGCCTCGGGCTCGTCGTCTTCGAACTCGTCGTCCTCGAGCTCGGCCTCCGAAGGTTCCGGGCTCGTCGTGCCTTCGCGCTCGGCCAGATCCTCCTCCGCGGCGAGGCGTTCATTGCCGTGAGATATCTCGCCCCGCAGCAAGCCACCGCACTTCGGGCAGTGGCTCGCGGATACGGGCAGGGGCGCGCCGCAGGCCGGGTCCGAGCACGTGTCCGCGCGTTGCTTCGCGCCGAGCCCGCCACCGATTGTGAGCCCGGTGAGGAACAGACCCGCCGGCACGATCGGTCCCGCGCCGAGCAGGGCCCCGAGCCCGATGCCTGCCCCGAGCCCGACGATCGACCCGATGAACCCGAAACGTTGGGCGCGTGTGGCACGCACGCGAAACACTGGCCGCGCGGGCCCGCTGAGAGCGCTCACGACCGGATCGAGGAGCGCCTTCGCGCGCTCCAACAGCGTCGCCGGCACGACCACCTTCACGCCGCGCACCGCGACCGCCAGGAACGGATCGGCGGCGACGATGTTCGCGTCCCACACCTCGCTCGGAATCCCTTCGTTGGTCAGGTGGCTCTTCGCGAGCTCCGCCTCGTGCGGGGTGAAGAACGTCGCGGCGATCTTCATGGGACCGAGGTCCTCACCGGGCGTGGCATCTGACGTTTCGAGCGGGTCGGACATCGCGCGACGCTAGCAGCCCCACCCCTCCACGTCCCTCCCTCGATGCGAACTGGGCCTATATGGTCATCACGTCATTGGCGTGGACCCTCAAGCAGTGGTTCTCGCTGATGTCGCCCGTGAGCCCGCGGTATCGCAAACAACACAAAGACGACAAGGCGCGCGTCCTCAACATGGAGTTCCGGACCTTCCTGCAACGCTTTATGTTGGTCCCTGCGCAGATCCTGCGCTCGG
>Ga0209181_10010376_pt1 | contig 12115 bp, 7 predicted proteins | sample MAT05_FD_187208 | JGI IMG/M metagenome (GOLD analysis project Ga0209181, IMG submission 187208) | Freshwater microbial communities from Lake Fryxell liftoff mats and glacier meltwater in Antarctica - MAT-05 (SPAdes) (version 2) | ecosystem: Environmental > Aquatic > Freshwater > Ice > Liftoff... | reverse complement strand
GCACTTCGCTGGGTGTTCCTCGACAGATGGTGATGCCGTGGTCGAGGACAAGAATGTTTTCGCAGATCTCCATCACCAGCGGCATATCATGTTCAATCAGCAGCACGGCCACTTGGAAGCGATCACGGATTTGCTGGATTGACTGAGCCAGCAGTTTCTTTTCCTGTGGGTTCAGTCCGGCAGCGGGTTCGTCAAGCAGAAGCACCTGCGGAGTTGTGGCAAGAGCGCGGACAATTTCGAGCTTTCGCTGATGGCCGTAACTGAGATTGCCCGCCAGTTCGTGGGCGCGGTCCTGAAGTTCAAAGATTTCCAGCAGATTATAGGCTTTGTCCTGCAGTAATCGTTCCTCACGAAGATACCCGCGTGTGCGGAGCAACGTAGAGAAAAGTCCGTGCCGATTATGCAACTGACCGGCCAGTCGCACATTGTCCAGAACGCTCAGGTCCGGAAACAGGCGGATGTTCTGAAAAGTGCGCGCAATCCCTGCAGCCGTGATCTCATGCGGCTGGCGATTGAGCAGCCTCCGCGAAGCAAGGTGAATCTCGCCGCTGTCGGGTTCGTACACCCCCGTCAACAGGTTGAAAATGGTTGTCTTCCCAGCCCCATTCGGACCGATCAGTCCGAACAATCCAGCCGCAGGAAGCTGCAACGAAAAATCCTGCACGGCCTTGAGGCCGCCAAATGAGATTCCGATCGCGTTGATATCCAGGAGCGCTTTAGTGCCGGTTGCCGTTTTCTTTTCTGCAGTCGCGATGGCAGAAGGCTTCGTCATCACTTTGTCTCCCGAGACGACGTCGATGACGATGCCGCAGTGGATGATGGCAGTGATGTCGATCGGCGTCGCGGCCACAGATCCCAGATTTCGTGAATCCCCAGCAGACCCTGAGGCCGCACGAGCATCATGATGATCAGCAGCAATGCGTAAACGATTAATCGGTACTGTTCAAATTCTCGCAGGAATTCCGGCAGTGCCGTCAGCAGACCAGCGGCCAGCAGCACGCCCGTGATAGAACCTCGACCACCCAGTACCGTCATGATCACGTAGTCAAACGAACGCTGAAAACCCGCATCCTTCGGACTCAGGATTACACCGCGTTCGTGAGCAAACAGTCCTCCCGCCACTCCCGCAAAGAATGCGGCAATCACAAACGCGAACACTTTCTGGCGTGCGATATTGACACCCATCGCCTGAGCGGCAATCTCATCTTCCCGGACCGAGATCATAGCACGGCCAAAACTGGATCGTTTCAGACGATACGCAACCACGAGAGTCACAGTCAGGATCGTGAAGACCCAGAACAGATTCGTGTACTTCGGCACGCCACCAAATCCAAGGGCACCTCCGACTGGCGGAGGGATCATTTGTGACAGTCCGCCAGCGTTCAAGGCTTCCGCACTATCGATCACTTTTCCGGTCTGTTGCAGGATGACGCGAATGATCTCCCCAAAGCCCAGCGTTACAATGGCCAGATAGTCCCCACGCAGTCGAAGTGACGGAAGTCCGACAACGTAACCGGCCCCTGCTGCCAGAAATCCTCCGACGATGCAGGACACGACAAACAGCCATTCGCCGATTCCCAGAAATCCGCCGTGTATCGCAGTGTTGCCCCAAAGGCACATCGATCCATAGTACGAGATAAACGCGGCCATGTAACCGCCAAGCGTCATGAAGCCCGCATGACCAATCGAGAACTGTCCTGTCATGCCATTCACGATGTTCAGTGACACGGCCATGATGATGGCGATCCCGATATCCGTCACAATGCGTGAGTAATAAAGGCCGACCATCCCTGGCAGAATGAAATGCAACAGCGAAGCAATGGCAATCCCGATGACGAATGGCAAAATTCCTGTCAACGTGTTGAACACAAATCCGCTCTCCTGACCGGAGAATTCGGCAGAACCTGCGGAGTTCGTATGCGATACCTTTCTCTGCAAGGACTTCGGTGATTTCGCCACGTTACACTTTCTCCCGCACAGGAGAACCGAGCAATCCGCTGGGCTTGACGAGCAGAATCACGATCAGCAACGCAAACACATACACATCGCGGTAGCTGGAGGAGATATAGAATGCGCCAAACTGTTCCACAAAGGCAATTACGAACCCCCCCAGGACGGCACCACGAACATTGCCAATTCCGCCGATGACTGCGGCGACAAAGGCCTTCAGTCCCAGCAATACCCAGACAGCATGTGCTGGCTGGTTCATACTGGGATATTTCGTCACGTACAGAAATCCCGCAGCAGCAGCGAGCACGGATCCGAGCACGAAAGTGAACGAGACGACTCGATCGACCGGAATTCCCATCAGGGCGGCATTGTCGGGATTAAATGAAACAGCTCGCATCGCCACACCCAGCTTCGTGTGAAAAACCAAGTACTGCATCATCAGCATTAACGTCGTGGCCAGGGAAAAAATGACAACATCGATCAGTCCTATCACGACGCGCCGCGCCGATTCGCCTTCTCCGAACGAGATTGAGGCCAATTCCCAGCTTGGCAGCAACGCAGGCATTTTCTGGGGACTCGCCCCGAACACGAAATTCAACTGGCCGACGTTCTGCAAAAACAGTGAAACGCCGATGGCGGTGATCAGGACATTCAGCCGCGGAGCGCGTCGGAGTCGCCGATAGGCCAGGCGTTCGATGCCAAACCCGACAACACCGCAGAACACCATTGCGGCCAGCATCACAACCGCCGCTACCCAGAACGGAGGCACCGTCGCCGGATTGTGCGGATCGAGAGTAAGCCACGGCAGAATGCGAATTGCGAGCGTGTAGCTGCTCCAGGCACCAAGCACGACAATGTCACTGTGGGCAAAATTGATGAACTTCAGGATGCCGTAGACCATCGTATAACCTAGCGCAATAAGCGCGTACAGGCTGCCGATGGCCAAAGCGGTGATGAGGGTTTGAACGAAGTCAGACATGAGCGGAAAGATCGGGACCTGAAAAAAGTGTCTGCTACATCTAAGCACCCATGCACAAGTTATCGGGCATGATTCGTTTAACGGCGAGCCGTAGGCGTAGGCGAATTACAAGTACACTGGCACCTTTTCGGCCCCGCTGGCCCTGTGCCAGTGGACCGCAGGTTTGGAAACGAAACAGGAGCGGCACGAACGCGACAGCTCTGTCCCCACTGGCTTTACGCAAGTGGAACAGAGGTTTGACAGCTGCGATGAACGACAACGCACAGCCTCTTTTTCATTCTCGGTATTTGAACTTCGCTTCTTATGTGGACAGGACGATTATGGTCAGGACGAATAGAAACACAATTTGCGATTCATCGTCCTGTCCTCAATCGTCCTGTCAACCGTTGATAAGGGGACCGTTTGAATCAATGATCAGCGCCCGCTTAAGCACCAACCTTTACCTCGCGAAAGCGCGGGGCGTTGCCCACGCGGTTAAATTATGAAACCTGTGAATGGGTGCTTACGCGCCCGGCTGAATCGTCGTGACATACTTTGGCATGCCGTCCTTCATTTCCAGAATCACGGCGGACTTAACGGCATTGCGGTCGGCATCAATGGAAATCTTCCCGGTGACACCGTCGAAGTCCTTTGTCTTCGCCAGTTCCGCTGCCAGCGCCTTGCCGTCTGTGGATTTCGCACGCTTTAGAGCTTCGAAAAGAATTCGAGCGGCATCATAGCCCAGCGCGGCCAGGCCATCCGGCGTCTGGTGGTGACGCTCGGAATACTTCCTGATGAACTCCTGGACGCGGGGATTCGGGTCTTCGTGAGAATAGTGATTGGAATAGAAGCAGCCGTCGATGGAACTGCCCGCAATCTCCCCCAGTTTTGAAGAATCCCAGCCGTCGCCACCCAGCATAGGAGTTGCCAGCCCCAGCTTTCGCGCCTGCAGGGCCACGTTGCCGACGTCGGTGTAATACCCAGGGACAAACACGATGTCCGGCTCACTGCTGCGAATCGCCGTCAACTGAGCAGAGAAGTCCTGATCTCCGCCCTGATAGGTCTGTTTGCTGACAACTTTGCCACCAAGTTTTTCGAAGGCCTTTTCAAATTCTTCCTGGAGTCCGACAGAATACGGCGATGCCTGATCAGTGAGAATCGCCGCTTTGCCGGCTTTCAGTCCTTCATGCTCCCTCGCAAACTTTGCACAGACCGAACCCTGGAACGGATCGATAAAGCAGACTCGAAAGATCATGTCGCCGATTTCGGTCACTTTAGGATTGGTCGAAGACGGACTCACCATGGGAATTCCTGATTCCTGACAAACCGGGGCACCAGCCAATGACAGTCCCGACGCCACTTCCCCAAGAACCGCGGCCACGCCGTCCCTGGTCGTCAATCGCGTCACAGCGGTCCCCGCTTCGCGAGCGTCACCCTTGTCGTCGTACGTGATCAGCCGAATCTTCTTGCCATCAATTCCGCCAGCCTCGTTGATTTCGTCAACAGCCAGCTTGATCCCGTTATCGGTCGATTGCCCAAACGTCGCTTCCGAACCTGTCATGGACGCAAAATGCCCGATCACAATTTCGTTTGAACTGTTCGCGCCAGGCTGACAACCGCTGACCAGCAACACCAGCCATATTGTAGAAATGAAATATGTCAGCCGTCGCATGATCTGAAAGCCTGAATTCGTCATGGAAATGGTCCTGTTCTCAGAACTCAATAAATAAAGAATCTGTTCATCACACTCCGATGGCCTGCCGAACTCCTCGACTGTATCGCCAAGCGGAATAGATTCACATTGTGTTGCCGGAAATTTCGTGCAATGCGGTCCATTTTCCAAAATGTCGCAGATAGCACGCACGTTTTGGGCCTGACCGTTACGGGAATCAAGTCCGTCATGCTGCGTCAAATGGACTGGACCTCGATCGGAACTTCCCGCAGGAATGGATTGGCGCTTTGGCTGTTTTCGGAGGTCATCAAATCGACGCTGGTGATGCGGGACAGGGTGGTGGATGATCTGGATTCCAATGGAATCAGGGGCTCAGACGTTTTCTCCGGAGCACGCAGTGGCAGTCGCACAACAAACAGACTGCCCTTGCCGAACTCACTTCTTAACATGACGTCACCGCCCAGCAGTCGCGAAAGTTCGCGGACGATCGACAGTCCAAGGCCCGTGCCTTCGTATTCGCGTTTCGTGTGGTCCCGGCCACCGGGATCAGACGTCCCCTGTCGGAACTTTTCGAAAATGTGTTCCTGCTCCTGCAGTGGAATCCCGATGCCGGTATCTTCAACGGAAAACTCAACGAAATTCCCGTCAATCAAACGTGACGAAACTCGAACACGACCGCCTTCCGGCGTAAACTTGATGGCATTCGACAACAGGTTCGTGATGAGTTGGCAAATCTTCCCTCGGTCCTGAAACATCATGGGCAGCGGCATCTGTGGTGTGTCCGACTTCAGATCGATGTTTTTACGATCCGCCAGCGGCATGATTTGTTGCACCTGAATCTCCAGTACGTCCGAAAGATTCATCGTCGTCAGATGAAGATCCATCTTGCCACTCTCGATCTTCGCGAGATCAAGCAGATCATTGATCTGAACCATCAGCGATTGTCCGGATGTCTGGATATTCTGCACGTACCTCCTCTGGCGTTCATCCAGATTGGCAGAAGTGTGCAGGATTTCACTGAAGCCCAGAATACTGTTCAACGGCGTTCGGAGTTCGTGGCTAATCGTGGCCAGAAAATCGTCTTTTAGCTTGTTGTTGTTGAACAGTTCCATATTGGCCTGCGCCAATTGATCGACTTTGCCGTCGAGGCTGTCGTTGAGTGACCGAAGTTCATCGTTTCCGGTCATCATATGTCTCAACATGCGATTGAAAGCGTGGCTGAGCTCTTCAAACTCGTCCCCCGTGCTGATCTCCGCACGCAGGTTCAGGTTGCCCCGCGCGATCTCATCGCTGACGTCCTTCAGGTGCAGCACGGGCTTGACAATGATGTACCGGACGATGACATATGCGACGAGCATTGCGAGAAATGCGGTCACAATGCCGGTTGCCAGTAGAATCGCACGGTTTCGGCTCAGTTGGGCATCCACAGATTCCAGTGACAGGTTAATTCGAAGAATACTCAATAGCGGCGGACGCGGCTTGTCCTCAACTTCACCGGCTGCGGTGGACGATTCGGAGTCGGCGAGCAGGCTGACGCGACCCTCCGCCGCGAAATCCGGGCCAGAAACGTCCGGCAACGATTCAGCCTGTCCATAATTCGCAGGATTGTACGATCCTGAGCTGGCGATGTTTTTGATATCGCCATTCAATTCGTGGCACGTGGTGCAGAAACCCTTCACTCGAATGGCAGCGTAGTACGAGAGCATCCGTGGTTTGCCTTCCTCGGTTCGGACGCTCCAGTCTTCTTCGTCATCCCGCTCTTCGTCGAGAAAGATGCGCCGCGCATCGAAGCCGGCGTCATTCTCAGGGAACCCGTTCGCGTCGTCGGTGAGCCTCCAGTTGGATCCCGCATAATAGTCGTCGGCATTGGCTGCCTGGTCGAACGCAGTCAACCGTTTGTCAGCTGTTGGCTCATCGTTGCTGCCGGCATTTCCATCGGATTCTGACTCCGACGTTGAATCGCCGGTGTCGTCCGGAATTCTGGTCTGTTCGCCGATTGCAGGCCGTTCAGGTGAGATGAACAATCGATAGTGATGCAACTGCAGGATTCTGGGAACCAACGAGTGGGCCGCGAGGACCTGCTGCGATTCAATCAGATGTTGGGTGCTGAAGTCGTATAACCAGAAGCTGCCAGTGATCAGAATCAACAACGCGAACCCGAAAAGAAAGCGGCACTTTCTTTCAAGGCTTGTCTCGCCGACAATCTTCTTGAGTGCTCGATATGAAATCACGCTGCAATCTCTCTGCCCAAAGCCAAGCCTCGGCCACGATCTTTAAATCATATCACGTTATCCGTGATGTTTCCCACTCTGAATCGAGAACTGCACTCTGAACATGGGTTTACTCACTTTCGCTGATGGGCAGGTCAATCGTGGCGGAATAACACGCAGCCTTATCAAAGCGTTTCGCCAGTGATCCCGCAATGTTTGCAATCGTACGTTTCACATTGTGTTGTGAGGTCGCCCCGGACGGCAATGTCACGCTCACGGATTTGTCGAGATCCAGCAAACTGTCGCTCAACAGGATCGTGATCGCCTTCGCATCACAATGTTCGACGGAGATTTCGTTCCCGTTCACGGATGCCACAAGGCGATCACCCGATGTCGCCGATTCTTTCGGAACCTGCAGCCAATAAAACCTCTCGTGCCGCACGTCATCCTGAACCCATGCAATTCGATCCGGCCAGACATTGCGTGTGAAGCCCGCCATCCACGGGATCGCGACGGCATCTTCCAGATTCATCCAATGGCCTCGATCTTTATGCAACGAGACTTCATGGGCGTAGCCGTTTCTGTCGCCAGCCTGAAGTGCATCAAGAAGTTTGCCCCACTCTTCTGCTTTGGCATTTCGATTGTACGCACCGTCATTGGCTCCCATATGAATTGTGAAACCGATATTCCGCAGTCCCTCCGGTCGCGATTCGTTCGGATGCCCGGCCATCATAGCTGCCGCTGCCAGGTGGTCAGCCATGCGCGGAGCCAGCTGATAGACGCCATCTCCGCCGGCAGAGTATCCCATAATGTAGACGCGATCCGGACTCACGTCTTCAAAGAGCATCATATCGGTGATCAGTCGCTCGAAGAAAGTATCGATGTGCGACTGATGCCATAAGTCCCATGTATTTGTCGCTGCACGCGGCACCAGATAGACGCCTTCTTCCGGTTGATACAACCGCTTCTGATTTTCGTACTGCTGGTCATTGACCGCTGCTGGTGCCCCTCCTCCGCCGTGCATAGAAATGAACAGGCTGCGTCCCTCCGTCGGCGCTTCGCCGAAAACTTTGTACCAGAACGGCATTTTCAATTCGCCGATGACAATCTCGCGGTTATCGAATTCCGCCTGCAATGTTTGCTTTAAAAACTTCGTCCGGGCGTTCCACAATTCCGTCGCCGCCTGTTTCGCTTCATCAGCCGTCAGTGCTGTCGCGGAAAATGCCTGTGAATTCAGCGCTGACACGTTTTCGTCGTTCAAGTCGTGATCCTTGATCCACGACTTGAGCAGCTCGATCGTCGGACCATTGGCGTTTTCTTCTGCCAGCGCGAGATTGCCGATAAAGTCCGGCACAAACAAGATTGCCGACGTTAAGAATGCGACAAGTGGCGTACAGCAATGCATTGAAGACCTCTCAGAAACTGCTGCTGAAGACAAAGGTTCTTACATCATACTCGCTGAATTCAACTTGTCACAGGGACTGCAAACCGCTGGTCCCACCGTCCACGCTTGACTATAGTGCCGCGGCACGAGGCACGCGGCAAAACGCGAGGCGGCGGCGGTGTCCGCGTTTTTTCCTGCATGATGAAGTTTTTTTCATGACTGTTCGAACCCGATTTGCTCCCAGTCCCACCGGCTACATGCACATTGGAGGCATGCGTACCGCGCTGTTTAACTGGCTCTGGGCGCGCCACAACAACGGCCAGTTCATTCTGCGAATCGACGACACCGATGAGCAGCGAAATATGGATGAAGCGCTGGGGCCGATCCTGGATGCGTTTCGCTGGCTGGGGCTTAACTGGGACGAAGGTCCGGAAGTCGGTGGCCCTCATGGTCCGTACTTTCAGTCGCAGCGGCGACCTCTGTATGATGCAGCACTTGTCCGACTGCTGGAGTCCGGGCACGCTTATCGCGACTTTGAGCTGCCGGCAGATACCCAGGCGCAGCGCGAAGCAGCGGAGAAGGAAAAACGCGTCTATGTCAGCAGCCGCGCGTCGCTCTCATTGACAGACGATCAGGTCGCAAGGCATCTCGCCGACGGTCGGCCATGCGTCGTGCGGCTGTTGATTCCTCGCACCGACAAAGTCGTGATCAATGACCACATTCGCGGCACCGTGCAATTCGATTGCAGCCTGATGCCGGACCCTGTCATCGCCCGAAATGACGGATCGCCGCTCTACAATTTCGCCACTGTTGTGGATGACGCTGAAATGGAAATCACGCACGTCGTTCGCGCTGAAGAACATCTTTCAAACACCCCGATCCAGATTCTGCTGCACCGCGCGCTGGGCAACATGACGCCTGAATGGGCGCACGTCCCTTATGTCGCATCTCCAGGCAGCAAGGAAAAAATGAGCAAGCGAAAGATTGACAAATACCGCACCAATCCGCAATTTCAAAAGCTCTTTGAATTGGGTGATCAGGTGTTGAGTCGCATCGGAATCGATCCGAAATCGAATGAACTGTCACCGGTCATGGTGGCCTACTATCGGCAGGTTGGATTTCTGCCTGCCGGTGTCCTGAATGCACTTGTACGACTCGGCTGGTCGCTCGACGATCAGACGGAGTTTCTGTCGCTGGCGGAGATGAAGCGGAAATTCACGCTGGATCGGGTCATTAAGAGCGCCGCTGGTCTGGATCCGGACAAATTGCTGAATTTCCAGTCGCATTGGATGAGCGAATTGCCGGCACACGAGAAGCTCATCGGCTGTCTGCGGATGTTGAAACTGGCCGGGCTGATTGACGATGAAGACGACAAGGAGTCGCAGGCAAAAGTCGCGCGTGTCATTGAACTGGCCGCTGACCGTCTGCGCGTGTTCGGCGACATCTTTCAGCTGGATGAATTCTTTGTGGCTGACGACGAACTCAGGATCGACGACAAGAATTTCCAGAAGCGGGTGGTAAAGCCTGAGACCGCCGTTGTCCTGCTGCAGGATCTGCGGCGGCGGCTGAGCGACACAGACAGTTTTACGGCTGAAGTACTGCACGAACTGCTGCAGTCATTTGCGGTCGAGAAACAAGTCAAAGTCGGCGACATCTTCCCGGCTCTTCGGTTGTGCGTCACTGGCAAGGCTCAGGGCGCAGACTTGTTCCGATCACTCGAACTGCTTGGAAAGGTCTGCGTTCTGCATCGACTTGATCGTGCCATCGGGCAGGCAGAATCGCAGCAGATGACGTAGTGCTTTGTCAGGCTTTTAAAAGTGGTCAGCGACGGTCTTAAACTGGATCAAGTAACAGATTCAAAATAGTGCAATTTTGAATTCATTTTTTGTGGAAGGCGTGATTGAACAATGTCGGATGTCTTGCCAGAATAATTGGGGGCCATCCCCCAACCCTCCGAGATTTTTTGAGGCATGGCGCCGGTGTTCAATCTTCACAGCAAAGAGAACAACAGGCACTTTGGACAGTATTCTGGACGCAACACCTGGCGAGTATTTTTTTCTGAATGAACCGGTGTTCGATGTTCCTCCAGAATCCTATGAATTGCACCTCGTAAATCGTTTTTTCCTGACATTTCGTGGACTTCGTGACAGCCCACCGTTTTTTGGTGGAGACCGTTTCCCTAGCGCGGGCTTCGCCCGCAACCCAAACTGACTTGCGCGGCCTTCAATGCAGACGAAGCTCAGCTCGGGCTCTGCAAAAGGGGCTCACCAGACATTTTGGTTTATTTCACAAACCAACTCGGCGAAAATCGCCGAGTCATCCGCAAAGGGATGGGAAAGGCGGCGTTCTCTTTGGACGATGGGTTTATCACGAAACCATGTCCTGGAGAACGCCGCTGTGAATTCGTTTGTGGAAAAGTATAACGACCGTGTCACGGGAGTCATCTCCTGTTTCGATCGAATGTTGTTCAAGGGGTATCTCCCGATTGGCTGGTCGGATGCCATGGAGGCATTGCTCAGTCGACAGGGGTTGCTCATCAAAGACTTCGGCAAGTTCGTCGAGCAGCAGTCTGAGCGGCTGAAGAACCATGCCGAGAAACTGGCAGAGACACTCGGACGACCGTTTGAATACATCAATGGAAAACTTCGCAAGGACGATTACGCCAAAGAGATTGCCAAACGTGATGGAATCACCCAGGGGTTGATCTGTGTCCTGCGGATACTTGAGCCGTGTCAGAGTTTCAAGATGGTTCCGGCTGAGAAGCGACCGAAGCTGGTCAATGCGACTCGCAAGTGTCTGTGTTATTACTTCTATTTCATGGATCGCGATTTCGGATTGATGCATGTTCGCATTCAGTCGTGGTTTCCGCTCGTCATTCAGATCTGTCTGAACGGCCATGAATGGCTGGCCCGCAAGCTCGACAAACATGGCATTGAGTATCGCAAACAGGACAACGCTTTCCTGTGGATCAGTGATTGTGCACGTGCTCAGAAGTTTGCCGATCGCATGGAGACAACCAACTGGCCTCGCGTGTTTTCGGCCATTGCTCGTCGAGTGAATCCGCTGCTGAAGGATGTGCTGGCGGGAATGGAGTACTATTGGGTCATGGATCAGGCCGAGTATGCCACGGATGTGATGTTTCGTGATGCTGAGGCTTTGAAGGCTCCGTATGAAGAATTGCTGAAACACGCCACGCTGTGTTTCAGCGCCGAGGATGTATTGACCTTTCTCGGTCGCAAAATGCACGGTCGCTTCGAAGGTGAAGTCCTTACGGACATGAAAAAGAAACGTTTTCCCGGAGCACGGGTGAAACATCGGATGACGGTGTGAAGAAATCGGCGAAGCCATCGCCGAAAGAGAACTGGATGAAAATGTACGACAAATTCGGGTGCGTACTGCGAATCGAGACAGTGATCAACAATCCGCGTGAATTCAAAGTGCGTCGATCGGGAAAACGAAAGGGTGAAATCGTGACGGACTGGTTTCCAATGGGAAAAGGTGTCGCCAACATGCCGCGTTACCGTGAAGTCTGCATGGCAGCCAATCGACGTTATCTGGAAGCGTTGGCGGTCGTGCCGGACCCCGGCAAACTCAAAGAGCAGATTCAAAGTATCGGCCGACGAGCTCGCACAGAAGCTCGCAGCCATCGTGCTCTGAACCCTGCGAGCAAAGACGATGTCGATCTGCTGGCTGCCGTGATGCGGGGTGAACACAGTCTTCAGGGCTTTCGCAACGCCAACATTCGCGAGCACCTCAACGAACCGACGACTGACCATCTTGAACACCGCCGACAAAGTCATCGGACCGGCCGCCTGCTGAAATTACTTCACGCACACGGCCTCATCGCCAAAGTCCCGCGCACGCGGCGCTGGCGAGTCACCAAACACGGCCACACGGTCATGTCAGCCATCCTCACAATCCACCATCAGCACTATCCCGCC
>Ga0209181_10010375_pt1 | contig 12116 bp, 8 predicted proteins | sample MAT05_FD_187208 | JGI IMG/M metagenome (GOLD analysis project Ga0209181, IMG submission 187208) | Freshwater microbial communities from Lake Fryxell liftoff mats and glacier meltwater in Antarctica - MAT-05 (SPAdes) (version 2) | ecosystem: Environmental > Aquatic > Freshwater > Ice > Liftoff... | reverse complement strand
ACCGACAGCTTGAACCCGGGCGGGAGCGGGAAGATGCCGATCTGCCGGCACGGGCCTTCGCCGAGGAGCTGGTGGAGGAAAGCGACGCGGGCCTCGCGCTCGGCCGGGAGGCCTTCGAGGATGTGGGCCAGGGCGGTTTCCTGAGCGGTCGGTTCGGTCATGGTCATGCCGGATTCCGTGGCGGCGGGCGCGGGGGGGAATTATCGGTTCCCGCGGTTCGACCGGCAACCCGGCTTAGAATGCCGGGATGGAACGGCACCCGGACGTGGCGGTGGTCGGCGGCGGCATCATCGGCCTGACCGCGGCGTACGAGTTGGCGAAGGCGGGGCTGACGGTCGAAGTTCTGGACCGAGGCCCGCTCGGCGCCGAGGCGTCGTGGGCCGGCGCCGGCATCATCCCGCCGGGGAACCCGGACCGCGCCGCGACCCCCATCGACCGGTTGCGGGCGCTCGGCTCCGTGGGGATGCCGGGGCTCGCGGAGGAGCTGCGCGAAGTCACTGGCATCGACACCGGCTACCGGCGCTGCGGCGGGATCGAGTTTCTGCATGCGCACGACCGCGACGTGCTCGAACTGTGGGAGGCGGAGGGCTTCTTATTCGGCCGTTTCGAAGGCGTAGTCCGCATCGAGCCCGCCGCGGCCGGCTTCCCCGGTGAGCCGTACCTGCTGCCGACGTGCGCCCAGGTGCGGAACCCGTGGCACGTCCGCGCCCTCGTCGCCGCGTGCGAGCGGATCGGCGTGCGGCTACGCCCCGACACGCCGGTTGACGGGTGGGCCACGAACGGCCGTCGCGTCACCGGTGTGCGAACGGGTGACAGGGTGGTGTCAGCGGGAACGTGCATCCTGGCCGCGGGGGCGTGGAGCGAAGGGTTCCTCGAACCACTCGGGCACGCGCCCGGCGTGCACCCGGTGCGCGGGCAGATCATCCTGTTCCGCCAGCCGGCGCCGGGCATCGAGCGCGTGCTGATGACGGGGAAGCGCTACTTCGTACCCCGGGCGGACGGCCGGGTGCTGGTCGGCTCGACGGAGGAGCCGGAGGCCGGGTTCGAGAAGTGGCCGACGGCCGGGGGCATCGCTGAACTGTTGGCGTTCACGACGAAGCTGATCCCCGGTTGGGCCGACGCCGAGGTCGAGAAGACGTGGGCGGGTCTGCGGCCGGGTTCGGCGGACGGGCTGCCGTACCTCGGGCCGGTGCCCGGGTGGGACGGCGTGGTCGTGGCGACGGGTCACTTCCGCGCCGGGGTGCAGCTGTCGGTCGGCACGGCCCGGGTGCTGGTGGAACTGCTAACGGGGAAGGCGCCGTGTGTGCCGCTGTCGGCGTTCGCGCTCGACCGCGCGCCGGACCGGACGACGCGGCCGGCGTTCCGGTCGTGACGCCGCTTGCGGCGTTGCACGCGCGCGTGCAACGCCGCAAGCGGCGGCGCCGAACTTGAAACTCGGTACTCGAAACTCGAAACTGTCCCCATGCAACCCCCCGACACCCGGGCGGCGGTCGGCGAGCTGGCCGCGGACCTCGGCTGGCTCGAAGACCACTGCCGCGCCCAGCCCGGGCTCGCCGCCCACGCCGGCGGCCTCCGCCTCGCCTCCGCGCTCACGCGCAACGTCCTCGGCCCGTTCCTCGAAGACCAACCGGCCCGACCGCTTCACGTCGCCGTCGTCGGCGGGGCCGGCGCCGGCAAGAGCACCGTCGTCAACTTCCTGTGCGGCGCCGTCGTCGCGGAAGCGAACCCGCAGGCCGGCTACACCCGCCACCCGACCGCGTTCCTTCCCGCCGGCGGGGCGGCACTGCCGAGTACGGTCGGCTTCCTCGGCCCGATGCGCCGCGTCAGCGAGGAGAAGCCCGCCGACCTCGACGAGGACGTGTACCAGGTCCGCCGCCTGCAACCCGGCGCGGGCGCCGACCCGCTCGCCGAGTTCGTCGTCTGGGACTGCCCGGACATGACGACGTGGGCCAGCACCGGCTACGTCGCCCGCCTCATGGAGGTCGCGGCGCTGGCCGACGTGGTGGTCTACGTCGCGTCCGACGAGCGCTACAACGACGAGGTGCCGACGCAGTTCCTCCACCTCGCGGTGAAGGCCGGCAAGGCGGTGGTGTGCGTCCTTACCAAGATGCGCGAGGCCGACGCCCCCGCGCTCGTGGAGCACTTCCGCCAGGAGGTGCTGGGCCGCCTCCCGCCGCTCCCCGGCGGCGAGCTCCCGGCCCTGCCGATCGTGCCTTTTCCTCAGATGCCGCCGGAGGTGCGCAACGACCCGGGCGGCGCCGGCGCGAAGTACCGGGTGCAGCTCCTCAACCAGATTCTCGTGCAGTGCGAGTCGGCCGACGCCACCCGCGGCCGCACGGTGGCGAACGCCGCCCGCTACCTCGCCACCGCCGGCGAAGGGCTGCTCGACGTGGCGCGGCGCGACCTGGCCGAGTTCGAGGCGTGGAAGGGGGCGGTGCAGGGCGGTCGGCTCGACTTCGAGGAGCGCTACCGCAAGGAGTACCTCAGCGGCGAGCAGTTCCGCCGCTTCGACCGCTACCGCGAGCAGCTCGTCGAGCTCGTGGAGCTCCCCGGCGCCGGCCGGATGTGGGGGAACGTGCTGTGGGTGCTCCGCGCCCCCTACCGCTGGAGCCGCGACACGCTGACGCGCCTGATCGTGCGGCCCGACGTGCTGAACCTGTCTGAAAAGACGGTGCTCGACGCGGCGCTCGTCGGCTGGCTGGACGCGCTCCGCGCCGAGGCGCTGCGGCGGTCCGATTCGCACCCGGTGTGGAAGGCGGCGGCGCGCGGCTTCGACGGCCCGCTGTCGGCCGAGGCCCGCGACCGCTTCCAGCAGGCGTTCCGCACGTTCGAGCTGAAGGAGACGGACGACCTGGAGACGACCGGGCGGCAGCTCGTGGCGCACCTGGAGGGGAACCCGGCGCTGCTGTACTCGCTCCGCGGCGGGAAGCTGGCCGCGGACGCGGCCGTGGTCGGGGCCGCGGTGTTCTTCACGTGGCCGCCGGGGTGGATGCTGCTGCTGCTCATCCCGCTCGGGGTGTCGGCGACGCACCAGACGGCGGAGCTCGCCGCGCGCGGCGCCGCGGAGGCGGCGCGACTGAAGGTGCGGAGTCACCGCGAGGCGCTGGTGAGCGAGACGCTGACGGCACCGCTGGCGGTGTGGCTGGCCGGCTGGCCGGCGACCGGCGGGTCGGCGTTCGAGAAGCTGCAAGCGGTGCTAGGGCGGGTGCCGAAGCTGATCGCGCAGCTGGAGGAGCGGGTGAGGGGAAAGCTGAAATGAACCGCCGCTTGCGGCGATGCACCGCGGTGCATCGCCGCAAGCGGCGGAAGAAGAAACGCACCACCCACTACGCCCGCTGCACCGCCTGGAACAGCTCGCTCATCTTCATCCCGAGCGCCAGGCAGATGCGGTACAGCGTCTCGATCGACGCCGAGTTCTTGCCGAGCTCGATCTGGCTCAGGTAGCCGAGCGACACGCCGGTCCGGTCGCTCATGTTCGCCAGCGTCAGGCCCAGCGCCTTGCGCCGCTCGCGGATGGCGTTGCCGAGACTCTCGCGGAGCGCCGTCTCGGTCATCCGCAGCAGCCCCTTCCCCTCCAGGCAGCGGAACACCACCTCGCGCAGTTGGTCCACCTGGAACGGCTTCGTCAGGTAGTCGAACGTCCGCGCCCGGAGGCAGCTGAGGGCGCTGTCCACCGACGGGTAGCCGGTGACCACCAGCACGGTCGCGTCCGGCTGCATCTCGCGCACCCACTCGAACACCTGCTCCGCCTCCACCCCCGGCAGCACGTAGTCGAGGATCACCAGGTGGTACCGCCCCGACCGCAGCGCCGACTCCACCAGCACCGGCTCGGACACGGTGTCGATGACGAAGTCGCGGTTCGCCAGCGCCGACTGGATGACGGCGCACGTCGGGGGGTCGTCGTCGATGACGAGGATGCGGATGTCGCCGGACGACTGGAGTTCGAGGAGCGGGGCCGCCGTGCGGGCCGGCCGCGGCGTCTGGATCAGGCGGTCTTCAACGTCGAACGGCATCGTTAGCCTCGGGTGGTGGCGTGTGGGTGGGGCCGGACGGCGTCGGCGAGCGACGCGGGGTGGGCCGGCGGCGGGGTGGACGAGGCGACCGGCGCGCGGTGGGCCGCGAGCGGCAGCACCACCCGGGCCACGGTGCCCGGACCCGGCGGGGGGGCCGGGTCGAGCTGGACGCCGCCGCGGTGGGCGGACAGGATGCGGAACGCCACCGCGAGCCCCAGCCCGCGGTGCCGGACCTTGGTCGTGTAGAACGGCTCGGCGATCAGCCGGCGGCGCACCTCCGGCTTGATCCCGGGGCCGGTGTCGGTGACCGTGACGAGCACGTGCGGCCCGGCTTCGGCCTTGCCGAGGTAGCCGCGGGCGTCGGCCGCGGTGAGTTCCACCACCCGGGCCGCGACGCGGACGGCGCCGCCCTGCGGGCACGCCTCGACGGCGTTCTCGATCAGGTGCCCGAGGGCCGTCTGCAGCAGCCCGGCCTCGACCGCGACCGCCGGGAGGCCCGGCGGCAGGTCCTTCTCGAAGCGGAGGTTCGGGTGCATCAGCGGCCGCAGCCGCGTCTCCTCGCGGCCGAGGGTGGCGACGACCGAGCCGGGGTTCGGCCGGGCCTGCCCCGCCAGGCTCAGCGAGTGCAACTGCTTCGTGAAGGCGATGCCGCGCTGCCCGACCTTGGAGATCTCCGAGACGAACCCCTGCGCCTGCGACCCGTGCGGCAGGAGCGGCGCGGCCAGGTCGGCGTAGCCGATGATGCCGGTGAGGATGTTGTCGAAGTCGTGCGCCATCCGCCCCGCGACTACGGCCGCGTCGGCGAGCCGCTGCTCGAGCCGGGGGGTGTCGGCGGCCGGTCCGACGAGCGCGGCGGCGGCGGGCGAGCGCTCGATCGCCTTGCCGGCGAGGGCCAGGTAGGCGTGGTCGGCGTCGCTCCAGGTTTGCCCGGTGGTGCGCTCGGCCCACAGCACGGCGGGCGACCGACCGGCGAACAGCACCGGGGCGTAGACGCGGCCGGCGGTGTGGGCGGTGGCGACGAAGACGGTCGGCTCGCCGCCGCGGACGCCCCTCAGCACGTCGGGGAGTTCGGGGGGGAGCACGGCGTCGGAGACGAACCCGGCGGGGGCGACGCGGACGACGGCGGGGCCGTGCTCGGTGGGGGCGACGAAGCCGGCGGCGCGCCACCCGCACGCCCGCACCCAGCCGGCGAGGAGGGCGTCGAAGTCGGCGGCGTCCTGCCACCAGCTCGGCAGGAACGCCAGCGCGGCGGGTAGGCCGGGGGTGGTCATGGGGTGCGTCTCGGGTCCGCGGCCCCGTCGCTGCGGCGGGGGCTGAACAGCATTCATCTGGTATCTAGAACGGCGCCCTGCGGTGTCAACCGAAACGGTCTGCCCGGGTCGGAATGGTCGCAGCGGTTGTGACGGGGGCGAAAGGAGTTTGAGGTGAGCCGACCGCCGTGAGGCGGCGGGTGGCTCGGGGCTTCGGCTCGGGTCCGGAGCCCCGAAGGGGCGGCAGTCAATAGCCCAGGGCGCAAGCCCTGGGTGCGTAGGGGGTGTCCGGGCTGTCATGCGGCGCGAACTCCGCCGCAGGTGACCCAGGGCTGACGCCCTGGGCTATTGACTGCCGCCCCTTCGGGGCTCCAAACCCGGACTACTTCTTCTCCGCGTCCTTGAGGTCCACCTTCTTCTCGATCCGCCGCACGGCGGCGGCGGCGGCCTGGCGGACCTTCACCTGCGGGTCGCTCTGCCGCTGCCGCAGCGCGCCGACGATGGCCGCGTCCCCCTTCGCCAGCGGCCCGAGCGCCCCCAACTCCTCGACGACGGCGAGCCGCACCTCGAACTCCGGGTCGGCCTCCATCACCTTTACGAAGTCGGCCGCGCGGCCCTTCACGCCGTCCGGCCCGAGGACCGACGCGAGCGCCCGCACCGCGTCCAGGCGCAACCCCTTGTCGGGGTTCGCCGTCGCCACCTTCAGCAGCGGGTCGGCCGCCGCCTTCGCCGACGGGCCGAAGAAGCCGAGCGTCCGCACCGCACCCGTCCGCGTCTCCGCGTCGGCGTCGGCGGTGGCCGCCGCGAGCATGCCCACGACCACGTCCGACTTGTCGCCGAGGAGCTTGAGCGACCCGACGACCTCGCGGCGGACTTCCACGTCCGGCTCGCGTCCGAACCGCCCGGCGAGCGCCGCGGCGACGTACGACGGGTTGTCCGGCCCGACGCGGCCGAGGGCGAACACGGCCGCCTGCCGCACCGGCTTCTCCTTATCGTCGAGGAGTGGTAGCAAATCGTCGGCCGACTCCTTCGCGTCCTTGCCGGCGCGGGCGAGTGCCTCCGCGGCTGCGACCTTCGCCACCGGGTCGGGGTCTTTCAGAACGCTCGACAGCGGCTCGACCGCCTTCTTCGCCACCTCCGGGAAGCGGCCGAGCGCCAGGGCCAGCTCCTTGCGGACGGCGGCCTCCTTCTCTTCTGCGAAGGCGGCGGCGACCTCCTTGGCGAGCACGGCGGCGGTGTCCGCCGGGAGGGTGCCGAACGTGCGGACGCACTGGGCGCGGACGGCGGCGCTGGTGTCCACCTTCATGGACCGCACCAGGTCCGGCAGTGCGTCCTTGTGCTGGTGTTTCAGCCACAGCGGCCCGAGCGCCGCCGCGGCCTGGGCGCGCTTGCGCGGGCTCGCGTCGTTGCGGAGGGTGCTGAACCACTCGGACGCCTTCTTCCCGTCCACCTCGGGGTCGCCGTCCTGGCGGGCGGCGACGACGGTGGCGAAGGCGAGGAGCAACACGACGGCGCGGACCATGACGGAACCTCCGGGGCCGGGTGCATGATAAGACGGCCGGCGGGTGGGGAGCAAACGGTTTCACGGCCTCCGCCGCTCGCGGCGTTGCAACGCCGCGAGCGGCGGAGACTGTAAACTCTTCCCCATGAACCCCATCGTCTTCGCCCTGCGGAACCCCGTCACCGTCATGGTGGGCGTGGTGGCGGTGCTCGTCGGCAGTGGGCTCGCCGCGTACCGCACGCGGGTGGACGTGTTCCCCGCGCTGAACCAGCCGGTCATCTACGTCGCGCAGCCGTACGGCGGCATGACCCCGCAGCAGATGGAAGGGCTCCTCACGTCGTACTACGAGTTCCACTTCCTGTACGTGAACGCCGTCCACCACATCGAGAGCCGCAACGTCCAGGGGATGAGCCTCCTGAAGGTGTACTTTCACCCCGGCACCGACATGGGGCAGGCGATGAGCGAGGTGGTCGCGGCGGTGAACCGGTCGCGGTTCATGATGCCGCCGAACACCGTGCCGCCGTTCATCACCCGCCACGACACCGGCAGCGCCGGCGTCGGCTACCTCATCCTGGCGAGCCGCACCAAGTCGATCAAGGACATCCAGGACATGGCCACGCTGAAGGTGCGGCCGCTGTTCGCGGGCGTGGCCGGCATGTCCAGCCCGCCGGCGTTCGGCGGCAACCAGCGGGCCGTCGTCGTGAGCGTCGAGGCCGAGCGGCTGCGGGCGCAGGGGCTCACCCTCGATCAGGTGACCGCGGCCGTCGAGGCCGGAAACGCCGTCGTGCCGTCGGGGAACGCGCGGATCGGCGACCGGACGTACCTCGTCACCAACAACGTCATGGTCGGCGCCAACCCGGTCGCCGAGCTCGGCACCCTCCCCGTGCGACTCGGCGAGCACCCGGTGCTGCTGCGCGACGTGGCGACGATCGAGGACGCGGCCGACATCACCGCCGGGTACGCGCTGGTGAACGGCCGCCGCTCCGTCTACATGCTCGTCACCAAGCGCGCCGACGCCAGCACCCTCGCCGTCGTGAGCGGCGTCCGCGAGGCGCTGCCGCGGATGCGCGACGCCGTGCCCGACGACGTGACCATCGACTTCGCCTTCGACCAGTCCGAGATCGTCACCGAGTCGATGTGGGGCGTCGGCGCCGAGGGGCTGGTCGGTGCGCTCCTCACCGGCCTGATGGTGCTGCTGTTCCTCCGCGACTGGCGGAGCGTGATCGTGGTCGTGCTGAACATCCCGCTGGCGCTCGCGGCGGCGCTCTTCGCCCTGTGGGTCGCCGGGCAGACGGTCAACCTGATGACGCTCGGCGGCCTCGCCCTCGCCGTCGGCATCCTCGTGGATGAAGCGACCGTGGAGGTGGAGAACATCCACACGCAGCTGCTCCGGTACCCGTCGGTGGCGAGGGCGGTGCGGCGCGGCAACCAGGAGACGGCCGTGCCGCGGCTGCTGGCGATGCTGTGCATCCTGGCGGTGTTCGTGCCGTCGTTCTTCATGGAGGGGGCGGCGCGAGAGCTGTTCGTGCCGCTGTCGCTGGCCGTCGGCTTCGCCATGATCGCCAGCTACCTCCTCAGCAGCACGTTCGTGCCGGTGCTGTGCGTGTGGCTGCTGAAGCCGGTCCCGGCGCACGCCGCCGGGCGCGTCGGCTTCTTCGACCGCGTGCAGGACCGGTACGAGGCGGTCGTGGCGCGCGTCGTTCACCACCGCAAGCTGGCGGTCGTCGTGTACCTGGTCGGGTCCGCAGCGCTGGTGTGGGGCCTGTACGCGACGCTCGGCACGGCCGTCTTCCCGCCGACCGACAAGGGGCAGTTCCTCCTGCGGATGCGGGCGCCGACCGGCACGCGGATCGAGCGCACCGAGGAGCTGGCCCAGGAAGCGACCCGCCTCATCCGCGACGAGCTCGGCGCCGACCGCGTGGCGGCGACGGTCGGCTACGTCGGCATGATCGCCACGAACTACCCGATCCAGACGGTCCACCAGTGGACGAGCGGCCCCGACGAGGTGCTGTTGCGGGTGTCGCTGGCGCCGGGCGGCGGGCGGATCGAGGACACGAAGGCCCGGCTGCGCGACCGCCTCGACCGCGACCTGAAGGACTGGCTGGCCGGCCGCTACCGCGACGACGGGTTGTCCCCGGAGCTGGCCGCGGCGCGACTACCAGGCCTGCGGCTGTCGTTCGAGCCGGGCGACCTCGTCAGCGAGGTGATGAGCTTCGGCTCGCCGACGCCCGTGGAGGTGCAGGTGAGCAGCCCGAACATGGCGAACAACCTGGCGTTCGCGGCGAAGGTGCGCGACAAGCTCGCCGCCATCCCCGCGCTCCGCGACGTGACGCTCCACCCGGCGCAGGACTACCCGACCATCGACATCGCCATCGACCGCGTGAAGGCGGCGACGATGGGGGTGTCGGCAAAGGCGGTAGGCGTCGCGCTGATCCCGGCGACGGCGTCGAGCCGGTACATGAACCCGATCTACTGGCGCGACCCGGCGAGCGGGCAGGCGTACATCGTGCAGGTGCAGGTGCCGCCGCCGAGCATGAATTCCGTGACGGAAATCGGCATCATCCCCGTGCGCGCCGCGGGCACGATGGGGCCGGCGCCGAACGGCCACGGCTACGGCCCGCCGACCGGCTGGAGCGGCGCCGCGGCCGGCGGGGCGATCCACCTGCGCGACGTGGCGACGATCCGCGAGACGACCGGCCCGGCCGAGATCGACCGGTACAACATGCGCCGCATGGCGAGCGTCACGGCCACCGTGGCGACGCAGGATTTGGGGGCCGTGAGTCGGCAGGTGCGGGCGGCGATCGCCGAGTGCGGGGAGCCGCCGCGCGGCGTCCTCGTGGACGTGCGCGGTCAGCTCGAAACGCTGCGGGTGGTGCAGTCGAGCCTCGGCCGCGGGCTGGCGGCGGCGGTGCTGGCGATCTTCCTCCTCCTCGTCGGTTACTTCCAGTCGATCCGCCTGGCGCTGGTGTCGGTGGCGGCGCTGCCGGCGACGCTGTGCGGCGTCGGGCTCGTGCTCGCGGCGACGGGGACGACGCTGAACTTGCAGTCGTTCATGGGCGCGATCATGGCCCTGGGCGTGTCGGTGGCGAACGCCATCCTGCTGGTGACGTTCGCGGAGCGGTCGCGCTCCCTCCACGGCGGGGCGGTCCGGGCCGCGGTCGAAGGCGGGCGGGCGCGGCTGCGGCCGATCCTGATGACCAGCTGTGCGATGGTGGCGGGGATGCTGCCGATGGCGGTGGGGGCGTCGGCCGGCGGCGAGCAGACGGCGCCGCTCGGCCGGGCGGTCGTCGGCGGGCTGGTGGCGTCCACGCTGGCGACGCTGGTCGTGCTGCCGGCGGTGTTCGCGGTGGCCCAGCGGCGCGGCTCGGTCGCCGCCGCGTCGCTCGACCCCGACGACCCGCACAGCCGCCTCTACGACGAGGGCCAGGTGCGGCTGTTCGACGAGGGCGCGGGGAGCCGGGGGTAACGGGGTTCCGCCGCTTGCGGCGGGTCATTTCGCACGGTACGGCCCCAGCCCGTGCCGCTCCAGCACCGCGAGCCCCGCGTGCATCCACGCGCGGTTCTGCGGCGTGTCCGCCCCCGCGAACACCTTCGTGACGAACTCCGGCACCAGCTCGTCCGCCGTCGCCCCGGCGCGGACGCGGTACGCCATCGCCCGCGAGCCGTGGCGGTAGTACTCGCCGTACTCCACGCCCTGCCCGACGGACGCCGCCACGACCGCGACCGCCGCCACGACCGCGACCGGCCCGAACCGCAGCGTCGGCCCGAACCGCACCGCGGCGAGGTACGCGGCACAAAGGCCGAGCGCCCCGAACACCCCGTACCGCGAAGAGAACCCCGGCTGGGCGTCGAGCCCGGTGCGGCTCACCGCCACCGCCCCCGCCACGCCGACCACGCCGACCAGCACCGCCAGAACGCCCGCCGCCGCGACTCGCTCCTCGCCCCGCTTCCGCAGCACCACGGCCGCGCAAAGAACCGCCGCGCCGCCGACGATGCCCACTGCGACGAACCCGGACACCGGCCACGTCTCGCGCCCCGCCGCGCCCGCGCCGCCGGCGAGGAGCTGCGCCGCGGTCGCCGCCCGGTCGGCCCACGACGCCGGCGGCGGCACCGTCGCCGGCCGCAGCACGACGACGTACACGACCGCGTACCCGAGCACCGCCGCGACGAGGCCGAGCGCCGCCCAGCGCCGCCCGCACACCGCCGCCCAGCCGACCCACGCGGCCGCCGGCATCGCCAGCAGCACGCCGGCGCCGCCGCACAGGGCGAGCGCCGCCGTCGCCGCCGCGCACGCCGTCGGCTTCACCCGCCCCGCCGCGGCCGACGCCAGCACGAACCCGGCCGCTGCGACGCCGACGGTGAACGCCAGCTGGTAGCCGATCAACCAGTTCTCCCAGTGCCCGAGGTGGAGCAGCAGCGCCGGCAGGAGCAGGTCGGCGACGCTCGACCGGCCGCGAATCGTGCGTGCCGCCGCGACGAGGGCCAGCGCCGCGGCCGCCACCAGCGCGACCGACAGGAGCATGGGGGCGCGGAAGTCGAAGCCGGTGAGGCGGTGGCAGATGAGCCACAGGAGGCGCGGCAGCGGGAAGCGGTGTTCGTTGTGCGGCTCGCCGAGCCACGCCGCGGCGGGCCGCTCGCCGACGAGTTCCGCCAGGAACACCCACTCGTCGGACAGCGGCGCGTTCGACCCGAACCGCAGCACGAACCCGACGAGCCCGGCGGCGAGGAGGAGCCACCCGGCGCGGACGACGATCCACGAGCGATCCGCGGACATGGCCGGAACATTACCGTGGCGCGGCGGCGGCCGCAACCCGGGGTGGGCTCGGCTCGCCCGTTCAGTCGAGCCCGGCCAGCAGCCGTAACAGCTCCATCGGGTCGGCCGGCTTCAGCACGTGATGGTCGAACCCGGCCGCCGTCGCCGCCGCCCGGTCGGCCTCGGTGCCGCGGCCCGTCAGCGCCACCAGCAGCCGCGGCCGACTCCCGGCGTCGGTCAGAGCCCGCGCCACCGCGCACCCGTCCAGGCCCGTTAGCGACAGCGACACGAACGCCGCGTCCGGCCGGTGCGCCACCGCCAACTCCACCGCCTCCGGGCCGGTCCGGGCGACGAACGGCGCGTGCCCGTACAGCCGGAGCAGCTCGGCGAGGCTGTCCGCGGCGTCGGCGGACCCGTCGGCGATGAGGACGCGGCGGCCCACGGGGACACCCGGTTGTCACTCAACTGGTAGGACAAGGAACACGCCCATGATACGCGCGCGGTGGCGCCGCTGTCTGTCAACTGCGAGACACAGCGGCCGGGAAAAGGGAAAAAACCGACGCCCCGGCGGTGGACGGGCGTTGCCTCACGACCCGCCC
>Ga0209181_10010370_pt1 | contig 12118 bp, 16 predicted proteins | sample MAT05_FD_187208 | JGI IMG/M metagenome (GOLD analysis project Ga0209181, IMG submission 187208) | Freshwater microbial communities from Lake Fryxell liftoff mats and glacier meltwater in Antarctica - MAT-05 (SPAdes) (version 2) | ecosystem: Environmental > Aquatic > Freshwater > Ice > Liftoff... | reverse complement strand
CGCACTGCCCTGACACGCGGTGGGACCATCGGCGCTCTCCGCTTCGAGCACGAGCTGGTAGCTTCCCGAACGAAGCCCGGCAAAGGTTGCGGACGCTGTCGACGATTGACCGGGCACCTGAATGGTCCGCTCGATCGGGGTGGGGAGGCCGCTGCCTGTGACCGTCACGCGGACCTCGCTCACTTGCGCGCCGTTCGCCAGAACGAGGTTCAGGCCCAATGCACCGCTGCCCGCGTGGTCCAGGTCGCCCAGCCAGCCTCGTTCGAGCTCGGTCCCACAGCCAGAGGCGCCCAGAGCCAGGACAAGGGGAGCAAGCAAAAGCGCTCCACGGAACGCACTCAGGCAAGTAGGGAAGCCAAACATTCGCAGACAACTCAGCAAATCCCGTGCCCCAGCGCCTGGAGCGCCCATTGAAGATTACTCATTGCAAATTGCCTATCCCGCCGATGGGCCGGAACAGCGCAGCCTCCGGTTTTCGGGAATGTTCTCCGGAAGCGCTACGGTGCTGGGGCCCCGCCAGTCGCTTGCAACAGACGGCAACTCGGCAGGGTGCGCCGATCTGACCGTGCTTGAGGTGCGCCTCGAAGAGGTTATTGCGCAGGCCGAGGTAGCGCGCCTTGCGTCCTTGCTTCTGCGCATGGTGGCCAGGCGATGCTCGACCTTCACCCGCTCGCGCAATTGCTCACGACTTTCGGGCGTCGCGGCAGCCCGGCGCAGCTGCAGTTGCAGCGGTTCGTCCGCTAGGACGTTCAGACTGCGACCGTTGCTCGAAGCGGTGCCACCCAGTCCGACCCTTCGGCCAAATGCGCATAATCCGCAGTCTGTCCACTCTCGCGCGCCGGCGCGACCGGTCTGAAGTGCTTTGGTTTTCCGAGACCCGGGCGGGAGAAACAAAGGCGAAGGAAGCTCCGTCGGGGGCCCGAACGATTTGTGATCAAACACGCCCCCCCCGGCGATGAACGCCCATGCGGACGGCACGCGCCGGCCACGAAACTCGCGGACAGCCCGGAGGGCTTCTTTATGAAACGACTATCCTATCATGCGGTCTGGTTGCTGCTCGGTGCCCCCTCGCTCGCGGGCGCGAGGGAGAACCCGCAGGAGTGTGCGGCGGAATACGGCGCAGAAAAGCCGATGACGTGCGAATGGCTCGACGCCCCGGACAACTGCTGGCGCCAGTTAGTTAGTGCCGCGCAAGCGTGCGTGCAGGGGACGGCCGGCGGCGCCCAAGACGTGGCGGTGTGCAAGTGACCGCTGCCGTGCGCCCTCGGTCCATCCTGGCCGCGCGCCGTCGTGCCCGCCCCGGCTGGGGTTTCCTCGCGCTCCTCGTGACGGGAGGGGCTTGCTCCGCCGCCTGCTCCTCCGACGAGGCGAGCAAGGCAGACTCCACCGGTCAGGCGGGGGCGGCAGGCAGAAACGCGACGCCAAGCTCCGGCGGCTCGGGGGGCACCGAAGCCGAAAGGGGCGGCGCGGGCGGCGCGTCCGGTACCGGTGGTGAGATAGCAAACACGGGGGCCGGTGCGGGCGGCCAGCCGTCGGGGTGGTCCGTCGGCCCGGTGCCGCAAGCGCGAGGCGAGGATAAGCCGATGACGTGCGAATGGATCGACGACCCGAACAGCTGCTGGCGCCAGTTAGTTAGTGCCGCGCAAGCGTGCGTGCAGGGGGGAGAGGGTGCGTTTACCCCCGACCGCACAGCCTGCACGTTCCCCGGCGGCGCGCGGCTCGAACTGGCGAAGCCGATGCCCGTACCCGACGCGGGTGACAAAGTCATTGCCGTGGTCGACCACCGTTTGCTCGACGCGGGCGGGGAGACGTGCCTGGACGCGAAAGTCGTCGGCATCGGGCGGACCGCCTTGGCCGTCCGCGGCCAGCCCACCGTCTCCTTCGAGGCCAAAGGACTGACCGATTATCGGTTGATCTGCGGGGACGGCACCAGCTACTCGCCGAGCGTCGACGGGACGTGTCCGAGTGCCGGAGCTCGCTGGTTGTTCGACGCGTTGCCCGGCTACTTGGCCTCGTGCGACGACTCGTCGAAAGCCTGCACGTTCGAGCTGAAAGACGGCAAAGACCGACGCGCCCAACCCTTCGCGGTATGTAAATGACCGGGCCGGCTTGGCCTCGTCCCACCGCCGCCCTCCGCCGTCTTGCTCCCGGCGCCCGCGCGCTGCTGGCTACGGCAACCGGCGGGCTCGTGTTTCTAGCCTGCTCTTCGGACCAGGCAGGCGACGCGAAAACCGACCTTTCTACCGGTGCGTCCGGCGCCAGCGGCGCGGGAACCGGCGCGGGCGGCGGCGCCGCCGGAGCTGGCGGCGCCGCCGGAGCTGGCGGGGGTGGTCAGCGGCAACGGTGGTCGACGGGTCCGGTCCCGACGGCCAAAGGCGAAGACAAGCCGATGACGTGCGAATGGCTCGACGACGGGAAGAACAACTGCTGGGGCGACTTCGTCCGCGCGGCAAAGGCGGCGTGCGTGCAGACGGAACCAGGGACGTTCTCCGCGGACCGCACCGCCTGCACGTTCCCCGGCGGCGCGCGGCTCGAGCTGGAGGGTCCCGTCAACTCGGTCGAGCCGAACAAGACCTTGTACACGAGCGGCGACCATCGCCTCCTCGACCCGGATGGTACCACCTGCTTCACGGGGCTCTGGGATGCCGGTCGTTCGGTTTTCGACGTGCAGGGAAAGACGACCGTGGCGTTCGAAAACAAGAGCGCCCTCGGGTACCGTGTCATCTGCGCGGACGGCAGCAGTTACGCGAACGACGTGGAGGGCACGTGCCCCGACGCCGGGCTTCGCTACTTCCGCGGCCTGCTGCCCGGCTACGTCATTCAATGCAACGGCACGTCGCAGGAATGCCGTTTCGGCTTCATGGCGGTGTGCAAATGAACCTCTCAAAACGTCCCGATGCGCCCGGGCGCCGTCGCGCTCCACCCAGTTCGACCCGGTGGCCAAACGCACATAAAGTCGAGCCTGTCCGCTTTCGCGCGCCGGCGTGACCGGGCTGAAGTGCTTTGGTTTTCCTAGACCCGAGCCGACCGTCGAGCGACTCGATCAAACGGTGTCCGATTACGAGATGCGCGTCAGCGATCACCTACCGCTGGTCTTGAAGTTCCCGTTCGAGCAGCGGTAGTCGCACGCGGTGCCCCGCGTTTGAGCACACCCGGCGACGTCCCGACGACGCGCTTGAACGCGCGGCTGAACGCTGCCTGTGATTCGTAGCCGAGCTGCTCAGCGAGCTCGCTGATCGTTGCGCGCCGTTCGCGCAGCGCGACGCTGGCGAGCTGCATGCGCACGCGCGCGAGGTGCGCCATCGGCGGTTCGCCGACGAGCGAGGCAAAGCGCGCGGCGAACGCAGAGCGGGACATCGCGGCGCGGGTGGCGAGACTCGCGACGGTCCACGGCTCGGCGGGCGAGCGCCACATGCGCGAGAGCGCTTGGCCGATCTGCGGATCGCGCAGCGCGCCGAGCCAACCGGTGCGCGCGATGGGATCGCGATCGAGCCAACTGCGGATCGCTTGGATCACGAGTACGTCAGCGAGCCGTGTCATCACGGTCTCGCCGCCCGGTCGCAGCGAGCGACTCTCGGTCGCCATCATACGCAGCGTGCTGTCCATCCAATCTGCATGTGGGACCTCGCTTGCGTCGAGGTGGAGCACCGGCGGCAACATGCGCTCGAGCTCGGCGCCCGCGGGCGGCTCGAGCCGAACGACGCCGCAGACGAGTGTGGTCGGCGCGCCGCCGCCGCCATACCGCAAGAGCGAGTAATGCTCGCCCACCATCGTCTGCGGCAGATCCACGACGTTGGGGGCGGCGACGCGGCGCGCGCTGCGCAGACGATGGCCGCGGCCGTGCGGCACGAGCACGAACGAACCGGCGAGGGCGGTGATGGGCGCGCTGCCGTCGACCTCGATGAGACACGCGCCTTGGGTCACGACGTGAAACCACATGCAGCCAGCCATCGGGGGCATGAAGAGACCCCACGGCGCGGTGAGCTCGGAGCGACAGTAAAAGCTGCCCGTGATACGCGCGAGGTGGAGCACGGCAGAGAGCGGATCGACGGCGTCGAACGGGGAGCGCTTCATACGGATCAACGTACCACGGCTACGCGCCGGCTGGACTAATGAGCATGAAAAATAGACTTTTTGTGATCGAAAAGACTGTTGATAGCCGATATCTTGGATTCATGAACAACACGCAATCGAAACGAATTCTGGTGGTCGGCGCGAGCAACGGTACGGGCCGCGCTGCGGTGGAAGAGTGTCTGGCGCGTGGCCACGCGGTGACTGCGTTCGCGCGCAGCGCTGCGCGCATGGCGCCGCGCACCGGGCTGACACTGCGGACGGGCGACGCGATGGTTGCCGCAGACATCGACGCTTCGGTCGCGGGACACGACGCGGTGATCGTGACGCTCGGGATCCACGAGAGCCCGGTGCGAGTGCGCCTCGGTATTCGCAAGACGCCGATCGACGTGCGGTCGCAAGGCACTGCCAACGTCATTGCGGCGATGCAGCGTCACGGCGTGCACCGCTTGATCGTGCAGAGCACCTATGGCGTCGGTGCGAGCGAAGGCAAGCTGCCGTTCGCATGGACGATGATCTTCGCGCTGCTGCTGCGTCCGCAGATCGTCGACACCGCGCGCCAGGAGGACCTCGTCAAAGCAAGTGCGCTCGATTGGACGTTGATCCAACCCGTCGGACTGACAGACGCCGCGATCACGCGCCCGACGTTCGTCTCCGAGGACTCCGCGACGCGCAGCATGGAGGTCTCGCGACGTCAGGTCGCCGAAGTGCTGGCGGATGTCGCGAGCCGCTCCATCCACGTCCATGCGAGCCTCGCGGTTTCATCGTGACGAGTCGCTGATCGTTTCGCCCCGCCTTTGGCTCTATTCCTCGTCGACACGTTCGCCCACACAAGTTCGTGCGATGCAGCGTTCGGGTTCGCGGCGCGTACGGCTCGCGTTGATCGGTTTGGTCTCGCTCGTGGGAGGATCCGCGTTCGCGGCGATGATTGCGTCGCTTGTCGTACATCGCGTGCTGCCGGGTCCCCGATGCCGCGTCAATTTCGTAGCAAGGGTGCTTCAACCACGCAGGCAGATAGCCACTCCGTGAATCGGCTGCGGTGCAGCGCCCCCAAATGCTCGGCTCGCTCCGTCAGCTGCTCCACGAGCGCTTCGCTCAGCTCGACCTTCATGCAGCAACCGTACTCTATACGGTGCTGCAGACGGCCTGTGCGAGTTCGGGCGGAGACACGTGTTCGCGTCAGGCCAGATCCCGATCGATCCGGCGACTGGCGATATGGTTGCGGGTGACGCGCGGGCGCAGACGACGCGCGTGCTCGAGAACGTGCGCGCCGTGCTCGAGGCAGGCGGTTCGTCGTTCGAGCGCGTGGTGAAGAGCACCGTGTTCTTGCTCGACCTCGCCGACTTCGCGGCAATGTCTACGCGACGTATTTCCCGCATACGCCGCCCGCGCGCTCGACGATTCAGGTCGCGCGCCTGCCGCGTGATGCGCGCGTCGAGATCGAGATCGTGGCGCTGCTCGATCCGGAGTCGGCCGGCTGAGCGCACGCGTGCGCCCGGAAGAGCGTGTCGTTCGCGCCGATCGCGTTTCTCGCGACGCGCCTGTCGATTGTGGTCGGCACGTGCCATCGCTCGTTCCGGCGATACGCGTGGTGCGGCGTGGTTCACCCCAGCGAAATTGGCGCGGATGCGGGGAGGCGGCGCGGTCAGTCAGCCGTAGCGATGAGTGCTGTGAGAAACGCGCGAAGCGTCGGCCCAAGTCTCGCGTGAGCGGCTTGGCGGTCCTCGGCCTCGACCACAAAGAACACGGCCTCGTTCAGCGCGCCCGAGATTAGATGTGCGAGCGCATCGACTTCGATGGGACCGAGCGCCTGCTTCCCGCACGCGCGCAGTCCTGCCTTGAGCGAACCAAGCCCATACTCTCCGTCGATCGCCCGCCACTTGGACCAACCGAGTACGGCGGGGCCATCGACCAGCGCGATCTGACGTAGCTCATCGTCGAGCGCAACGTCGACGAACGCCTCGCAGCCCGCGATCACGGACCGTGCTGGATCGGCGACCGCGCTCGCGCGCTGTTCGATGCGCTGCACGATGTCCCGCTGAACATCGCGCAACACGACCTCGAACACGCCCGCCTTGCTGCCAAAGTGATAGTAAACAGCGCCTTTGATCAGCCCGACCTCCGCCGCGATCGCCTCCACCGAGGTGCCGGCGTAGCCGGAGCGCGCAAACTCTTGCCGAGCCCGGCGAGTCAGCGTCGCCACCGTCTCGGCGCTGCATGCCTCGTTGGTTCGAGGCTCCGGGCGACGGCGTGGGATCATGGCAGCCCCGCAGCACGCCGCAGGCGCCCCTTGTCGCTACTCGAGAGCATCCGCCAATCGCGCCCCTGCAGCGCACCCTCGAGCGAATACAGGTAGTAGCAGACCGGCAGCCTGCGCCCCGCGGCGACGGTCATTCGCGCGTACGCGTGCGCTGGGCCGACGCGCTCGAGGGCGCTGACGGTCGCGATGCCGACCTCGGCGAGTCGCTCGATGATCGTCGGTCCCAAGTTCGGCAGCGCCGCGAGCTTCACGGCGAGCCGCCGATGTACGCTGCTGCGAACTCCTCCGTAGGCGGGATCGGCTCGATCACGTCGATCATCACACCGTCCGGCCCCTCGATGATGAAGTGCCGCTGGCCGAACGCCTCGTCCTTGATCGGCACGAGGACACGCACCCCGGCCGACGACAGGCGCTCGTACTCCGTAGCCGCGTCGTCAACCTCGAAGTTCACCAGGACCCCGCGCGCCGGGATGCGTCCAGCCAAGGGCACGGTCTCGTGATCCGCAGCCACCAGCGCGAGCGCGATCCACGCGTGCGATGGGTGCGCCAAGTGGACGTACCAGTCGGAGACGTAGCGCGGCGAAAACCCGAACAGGTCCTGATAGAAGCGCTGGGCACCGGGGACATCGGCGGTGGCCAAAACGGGGTAGTAACTCGTGATTCTCATGACGACCTTCTGGTCGCATGGATACATACCCGCGGTATGTATGTCAACCTCGTCTGCACGCCACGGGCAGCATCAACCTGTGCGCGAGGCGATCGGCGTGGATCTCGTAGTGGCGCATTTCGCGAATGTTCTCGAGGAATGGCCTCGATTGTGGAGCTGCCTCGGGGCCCGCGGTGTTCAGAAAGCGCCCAAATCGTGGAACTTGGCCGCTGCTGAGGCCCCGCTAGCTGAGGCGGCGTTTCCGCTTGCGCAGGGGCTGAAGTGCTTTGGTTTTGCTAGTCCCAATAGACAGACTAGCGATTGTGCGCGTTTGGCCGATGGGTTGGTGTGTTATCGGTTCGAACCACTTACTGCTCAGGGAACGCAAGTCACTTGCGTCCTCTCGGTTTGGCGGCAGCGACCGTCGTCGTAGGTGAGCGTCAGGGTGTGAGTTCCTGGCGTCGCGCACCGATAGGAAGTCGCCTCCGCCAGCGGGTCGGTGAAGCTACCGGCCGTCGCACTCCAAGTGAGGGCGACCTGATCATTGTCGTCGTCGTACGCGCTAGCTTCGACGCTGATGAGGCTGCCGACGGGTGCGACGAGCGGCGCCGCGAAGATGAAGCTCAGGACGGGGCAAAAGTTCACCCCCGAAATGCTCATCACCCTGCACGTGTCGCTGTTGTTCGTGAAATCACAGCGGCCCGCGATGCAGGCTCGACCTTGCGAGCAATCCGTGTTCCCCGCGCAGGTGTTTCCGCACGAACCCTCGAGCGCTGGGGTCGCGGGGTTTCCGCCGACACATATACCCGCTGCTCCGCAATCCGCGGTCCTGTCACAAGTGAGCACCCGCCCGTTGCACGAGGTTTCGTCGAAGTCGCGACAGCGCGCGGGGCGCCCCAATGGAAAAAGGCCGGTAGCCGCCGCCGCGCTGTCTACGAGAGCGGGATCGAACAGGCATGCGCTCAGCTCGTCTTCCTGGACGTTCGCGACGATGTCGATGTACTCGAAGCCGATCATCGTATTGACGAACAGCGGACGCGACAGCGGGTAGGTGCCCGAGGGTACCGGATCTAGCATCCTCCACCGGACATTCGTCTCCGTCGGGGGCACCCCGCCAATCGCCAGAGCGCCCGCTCCCGGGCTCGACTCGGGCGCAAGACGATTGGTGGCGCCAACGCTGCAGGGGTACTCGCGGGCAAGACACCCCACCTGCCGCTCGGAGGCGGAGGCATGACAAGCGGCCGTTCGAGTCTGGTACCAGGCAGCGACCACGGGACGATTGCGCGGCCGAGCTTTGACGAGCTGGCCGTCGGGACGGCGCACGAATAAGTTGAAGACGCGCGTGTCATCGGTGAGCGCGGGGAAGAAGACGTTGGGGTTGGCCGAGTTGCTCAGACAGGCGAAATTTCCAGCTGCGCTTCGAGGAGCGAGGCAAAAGCCAGCGACGCTGAAGTCGCCTCGCTCGGGACAGTTGAAGCGTGTGCTGCCGCCCGGCAGCCGAATCGACTCCGCTTCCGCGAGCGCGAATCTTCCGACTTGGCAAGGCGTCGTGGGATAGGCCCAAGGTTCCTCATCGACCGCAAGGGAAGGGACGGCGACGGGCAGGACGAGACCGCTGGTCCCGTTTCTTTGGCAGACGATATCGTCGGAGCGACAAGGGCGCCGAATCGGGTCGGCGTCTTCGAAATCGGAGCCGTTGCAAAAGGGCTTACCGCTGGCCGGAAGACCGAGAAGGGCCAAAAAGGTGCTGGAAACCGTCGATGCATCCTCGAGACGAAAGGCGTGCGCTAGCCGAGCGCACTCGCCGGTAGTGCAGCTGCCGTCGAACACCGCGTCCCAGCTATTCGCCAAGGAGTGACGCACGTCACTGTTGCAATTCTGCGCGGCGCCGTTGGCTCCTGCGTTTTGATGCATGCCGGCGAAGAGAACGCGCAGCGCGTCGAGCTCGTCGGCGAAGCAATACTGTTCGGGAGCGTCGCAGTCCGTGCACTGGACTCCCGTCACGCCGTTGAGATCGGAGACAGGGAAGCAACCGGAGAACGCGATCCCGTCCGAGCTGCACTGCGAGTTGTCGGCATCGCCAGTTATCATTAGGGCGTCGAGCGTGACGACCAACCCTTGCGCGCGCTGGGGGTGGGCCGAGCGGCACGTGCGATCGGCTGCCAAAAAGCGCGTCATCGGCGCCACATCCTGCGATCCGGCGAACAGGCTTTGCTCCCCGTCTCCCGTACCTTCGAAGATGAGCGGCGCAGCATCGGGGCATGCGGCCAGGATGCCGTAGGTCAACCTCGCGAGATCGGGGGGTCCTTGAATCTTGGGGGCCAACGCCGCTGCTGCGCCCGCGGCAAGGCCGGTGATGCTGGCCACTATTGCAACTCGTATCGGCGTCCTCATACCTGCTTGCTCCCGGGTGAAAACCGAGGGGGCAGCAAGGATTGGACCAACGAGAATCGCTTGCGAAAGACGCTGGACTCATCCGCACCCCCTACGGTTTTCGAAACCGCAGCCCGGAATTCGGAAGAAGGCCAAGTCCCGGCGGGCTGCGACTCGTCACGGGCACGTGAGCTGCTCGATCCCCTGACGCACGAGAGGCAGTCCGCCACTTGCGTCGACAATCGCGGAACCAATCTGCGGCATTGCACTCGACCCCAGAGTGCCTTGCTGTCCCGAGCGCGCGGCCTTAGGGAATTTTGCGCTGAGGTCGGTCGCCACGTGGCGTCCGCGCGCACCGGTCTCACCCACAATCGCAGACACGCACCGACTCGTCTGACATTTCTGCGCAGCCCTGGACGAATCGCTCAGTCGGGCTCCCTCGGGCCAGCGCATACTCGCGTAAGGGTCCGCTCTGGGCTCTTGCGCCACCAGGAGATTTCCCATGCTCGTACGACATCTGCTCCCCCTTTCCTTTCTGGTCATCACTCCATTCGCTTGCGACGGAGGAGGCGATGCGGACTCGGGTGGTGGCGGTGGGGCGGATCCGGACGACGGCATCATCAACCTCGACGTGGGTGAGGGCGGCAGCACCGGGAGCGGTGGTGGTGTAGCCGGTCCCTACGAGTTGCCAGCCGGTTTCACACCGGGCGACAAGGGCGGGTGGCTGCTGGGTGACGAAATCATCACCGGCACCGGCGGCAGTACCGCGACGGGCGGCTCTGCCAGCGGAGGCAATGGCGGCGAAGACGAAGACTGCGGCACCGAAATCATCGGCATCGTTCGCGACTTCAGGCGTGGCGACAAACCCGAGGGTCACGCCGATTTCGAAACGTTCCAGGGCAACGCGGCGCAGGCCGGCTTGGTCATGGACGAGCTCACCGCCAACAGGAAACCCGTGTTCTCGGGCACGGGACCCAAGCCGCCGCCGCAGATGACGACCGCTGACAACTTCGAGCAATGGTACACGAACGTACCCGGCGTGAACCGCGCCTACTTGACTACGTTTTCCTTCGAGCCCAACGAAGGGGTGCTCACTTTCCAGAGCACCGCGTTCTTCCCGCTCGATGGTGAGGGCTGGGGCAACCAGGAGCACGACCACAATTTCGGCTTCACGACCGAAATTCACACCCAATTCGTCTACCGGGCTGGCGACACGTTCTCCTTTACCGGCGACGACGACCTCTGGGTCTTCATCAACGACAAGCTCGCGCTCGATCTCGGCGGGCTCCACCCCCAAGTCAGCGGTTCGATCTCGCTCGATGAGTTGGCCGATGAACTCGATATCGAAGTAGGCAAAGTCTACGCGCTCGATCTTTTCCACGCCGAGCGTCACTCGAACGAGTCGAATTTCCGCGTCGACACCACGCTCGAATTCACCAGCTGCGCCATCATCGTCGACGAACCAGTCAAATGACCGACCCTGGTGCATCGAGCTTCGAGAGTGAGCTGTCGATGACCCTGTTGATGACGCCCGAGAAGCCCAACTTCTCGGGTAGCGTGCACGGTGGGCAAATGCTCTAGCTGCTCGACGAGGTTGCATACGCCTGCGCGCGTGATCGGCCATCCGCACTTTCGAGCAGCTCGAGGCCCTGTTCCGATGGGGCAACTACGATCTGTTTGCCTCGGATTTCGATGGCAAGAGCGCCGTGCTCGAGTTGATTCCGCAAGACGTCGCGCGTCGTCGATCAGGGCGACGACGCTGGGATCTGGTTTTCCAAGACGCGCTGAGGGCAGCCCCTTCGAGGCCTTCCTTCAGACGGCCTCGAAGATGAACTCGAAGGCCTGAATGACTCCGGCACGATCTCTATCGTCCACTGTGGAGAGCGTTGCCTGCTCTAGCTGCCCCAATGGGCCTGTGTGCAATGGGCGCGGAGGGTCTCGTCGGCTGTGATCAGGATCGCCCCAGCCGCGAGAGCATGGGCGACTATCAGGCGATCGAAAGGGTCCCGGGTCCAACCAAGCAATCGTGCTTGCTGCCCGACGGCCCGAATGTCCCCGATCGCCTCCGCTACGCCATGCTCCAGCAGGACTTCCCAGACGTCGCTGACCGGAGCCCGAATCCTTCCGATCTCGTGAAGCAACTCCAGCTCCACGAGGACGATCGGCGAGACGAGGAGCGTGCTGCGACGCAGGCGATCAGCAACTGGCTTCAAGCGGCGTGTGTCACCCGCAGCCATCCACAGGACCACGTGGGTATCGAGGTGGGCGATCACGGATCTTGCCCGTCGCCCGTGGGCCATTCCACATGCACGAGCGCGTCCGGGTTCCCAACGATCAGACGGGGCAGGGTACGCGGCTTCTTCTTGCGTGCCGGGGCTTTCTTTTTGCGAACAATGCAGAGCTCCACATCGCCACGCATCACGTGCACCGCCTCTCCCGTGGCCGCCACGTGATCGAGGACCTGGTAGAGGTGAGCCCGGAGCCCGGTCGCCGTGTGCTTCATGCCCGAAGACTGACGTACGTACGTACGTACTTCAAGCCCAGGATGGAGCCTGCGCGGACAAGAGGCGCAATCGGTCGAAGACGGCGCTTCGCTGCACGATGTCCTGAGTTTGGCTTGGCGAAGGACTTGGCCTTCTTCCGGATTCCGGGCTGCGACTCGTCACGGGCACGTGAGCTGCTCGATCCACTGACGCACGAGAGGCAGTCCGCCACTTGCGTCGACAATCGCGGAACCAATCTGCGGCATTGCACTCGACCCCAGAGTG
>Ga0209181_10010369_pt1 | contig 12119 bp, 13 predicted proteins | sample MAT05_FD_187208 | JGI IMG/M metagenome (GOLD analysis project Ga0209181, IMG submission 187208) | Freshwater microbial communities from Lake Fryxell liftoff mats and glacier meltwater in Antarctica - MAT-05 (SPAdes) (version 2) | ecosystem: Environmental > Aquatic > Freshwater > Ice > Liftoff... | reverse complement strand
TGAAATGTCGCCAAGCAGTTTGGTAACTGATTCCTAATTGTTCTGCGTAGTCTGAAAGTTTCATACGAGGTCAAAAAGTTGATGCCCGTATATATTAGTCTATGTTTTGCTTGATTATTAATCATACCGCATCTGTGACTCATCCACGGCAATCCCTTGGTTGCGAGACTCTGCCACATCTGCCAACACGGCTTTTGCGCCAAAGTGGATATTCCAGGGCACCGTCACAATCACCAGTAGCCACCAAAAGCTAGCAGCGCCAACCAACCAATCTAGAAAATTGCCAGATGGAATATGCAGCAGTTGCAAAACGCCGAATATCGCTAAGACCAATACCGCTAGGGCGATCGTAGAACCAAGGAACCCACCAATATCTCTAGAATTCATTGCTTTAACGGTTACATTAGAATGTTATTCTTCATCTTGGATGAGCATTTTTCTGCACGTCGTAAATCTGTGCCACTTTACCAAGCGCTTTCCAGATTGCACTTGCACCCTTCACAGCATTAAAACTGTCTTTCAGAAAAATTATCCTCACTCCAAGTTCGCAACAATTCTTGATACACTTCGCAATAGTTCTTAACATTCTGCGCTGAGAGCGCTTTGGAGATTTACAGATGGCAATTAGTATTGAGTCTGCTCGCTCTATTTTTCCAGGAACTTTAGCCGCTAACGTTGTTCCCGCAACGATTGAGTCATTCAATCAACTAAACGCAGAAGACCAGCTAGCACTGATCTGGTTTGCCCACACTGAAATGGGTAAAACGATTACCGTTGCTGCACCTGGGGCTGCCAGTATGATTTTGGCACAGGGTATTCTTGAGCAAATTAAGCAAATGTCTGCGATCGCGCAAACTCAAGTCATGTGTGACTTAACAAACCGTGCCGACACGCCCATTTGTCGCTCCTATGCGTCTTTCAGCATGAACATTAAGCTGGGTTTTTGGTATCAGCTTGGAGAATGGATGGCACAGGGCTTAGTGGCTCCCATTCCAGAAGGATATCAGCTTTCAACCAAAGCGGCTAATGTGCTGCAAGCCATTCGGGAAGCTGATTCGGGGCAACAGATCACTATTTTGAGAAATATGGTTCTCGATATGGGATTTGATCCAAACGCGCCCGGTAGCTACAAGAAAGTTGAAGACCCCGTGGTTGTGCCAACGGATATGGCATCTCGGAGTAAAGTCAAGATTGAAGGCATTGAAAACCCCACGGTTTTTGATTACATCAATAATATGAACGCCAATGACTTTGAAGCGGCAATTGAGCTATTTGACCCGGAAGGCGCGTTGCAGCCTCCATTCCAAAAACCCATTCTGGGGCGGCAGGCGATCTTGGCGTACATGCGAGAAGAATGTCAAGGGCTGAAAATGATGCCAGAACAGGGCGTTGCCGAAGCACCCGACCAAGGCTATACCCCAGTGAAAGTGACAGGCAAGGTACAAACTCCCTGGTTTGGTGCTAGCGTTGGCATGAACATTGCATGGCGCTTTTTGCTCGATCCTCAAGGCAAGATTTTCTTTGTAGCAGTTGATCTCCTAGCATCGCCTAAAGAACTGATGAACTTAGTCCGAGGCTAAGTCATTGATGAAGGGCATGGAATGGTAAAAGCCTATTCCTAACCAGTTTTACGTTGAGTAGGGTGAATCAGATTCGCCCTACTTTTTTAAGTTTTTCGGGTCATTTTTCGAGTCAAACTGAAGTATGCAGATTATCGAAAGTGGACATGGCACAGTGGAATGCTCAGGATTACGCTAAAAGCTCCTCAGCGCAGGCAGCATGGGCGCAAGATCTGATTGCAAAACTTAACCTCAGTGGCAATGAAATTGTTCTAGACGTGGGCTGTGGCGATGGCAAAGTGACGGCTGAACTGGCGCGACGTTTGCCTGATGGGTTCGTTTTGGGCATTGATAGTTCCTCCGAAATGGTGGAGTTTGCGATCGCTGAGCATTTACAGTTAGCGATCGCAAATCTACAGTTTGCCTGCATGGATGCCCGCCAAATTGAGAGCAACCGCCCCTTCGATGTCGTTTTTTCTAATGCGGTGCTGCACTGGGTCGATGATCATCCAGCGTTTCTGCGGGGTGCCAGTCGAGTATTGCGATCGCGGGGCAAGCTCGTCACTTCCTGCGGCGGTAAGGGCAATGCTGCCGATATTGTGAGAGTGTTTGAGGCGTTAATCCAGCAGCCCACTTGGCAAGCTTATTTTACAAATTCTCAGTTTCCCTACTTTTTCTGTAGTCCCGATGATTATGCGGTTTGGTTAGCAGACTCACACTTTCAGCCTGTGCGGGTCGATCTGGTGCCTAAAGATATGATCCACGCTGGGAAAGAGGGGCTAGCCAGTTGGATTCGGACAACCTGGATGCCGTACATTCATCGAGTGCCAGAATCTAGACGAGAGGAGTTGATTGAGGAATTTCTTCAAGAGTATCTAAATCAGCATCCACTTGATTCTCAGGGAAATTCTCATGTCAAAATGGTGCGGCTGGAAGTCGAAGCAATCAAGATTTAGCGGATAGGTGCAGTTGTTTGACATGAAATATGTATATGAAACGATCGCGATCGCCCAGCGAATCTTAACGGAACTGGGACGACGGCAGCGCAGCCTGATTTTTTGGGGAATATTTCCGATCGCAGTGCTGCTGCTGAATGGGTTGATTTTTGCGGAGCGCTCTAAAACGGCGTTACCGGAACCACTGACCTTGGGGCAAGCATTGGAGCGATCGGCACCCGCAACTTTAGTTGGAGCCGCGTTATTTTTTAGTTGTTTAGGCGGCAGCGTTGCCATTATCGTTGCGGAACGAGAACAGCGCACCCTGAAGCGGTTATTTCTCAGCCCTTTGAGCGGCATCTCCTATTTTTTGGGCATTGGGTTAGCACTGAGCGCGATCGCGATCGGGCAAACTTTCTTGGTTGGAGTGGTTGCGGTCTTCCTTGGCGCACAATTTCAAGGATCACCCCTGCTTGCCGCTACAATCATTCTGCTAAGCATTTTGTCTTACGTTGGCGTGGGCTTTATTTTAGGCACCCAACTAGCTCGCCGCACTGAAGACGTAAATACCCTAATTGCCGCTTTTGGCGTTCCGCTACTAATTTTGGGCGGTGCCTTCGTTCCAGCCTTCATCTTTCCAAAAACACTGCTCGATTTGGCTCAGTTCAATCCGATTTATCACATGACTGAAGCCTTGACCAAAGTTTTAGCAGAAGGAAGAAATTTATCCGAAATTGCCCTAAATTTTTGCTTCCTTGTCGTGTTCGCCATCCTTATGTTTGGTGCTGGCTGGCTATCTTACCGTCGTATGATTCAGGTAGAAAGAAGGTTATAGAAGTTTCAGCTTTCGGGTATCAGGTGCCAGGGAGCAGGTAGTTGTATCTCTGCGTCATTCGCCATTCGCCATTCGCCATGCTCAATATCCAGCATCTCTCCAAAAGCTATGGTCAAAAAGTAATTCTGGATGACTTGAGTTTGTCGATCGCAACAGGACAAATTTATGGGCTGTTGGGACCCAACGGGGCAGGCAAAACTACTGCAATTAATATTCTCTGTAACTTGCTGAAGGCAGATAGCGGCGCGGTGCGGGTGAATGGGCAGCCTATTTCTGAGAGAACAAAATATTGGATTGGCGTGGCTCCCCAAGAAACGTTGGTGTATCGATCGCTCACCTGTGCCGAAAATCTTGGCTTTTTTGCAAGTTTGTATGGTGTGCGGGGCAAGGAAAAAGCTCGACGGGTGCAAACTTGTTTGGAGGCAGTGGGTTTGGTAGATCGGGCAACCAGTTTAGCCGAGACCCTCAGTGGCGGGATGCAGCGCCGGCTGAGTTTAGCGATCGCGCTGGTGCATCAACCTAAACTGTTGATTTTGGATGAGCCGACGACAGGACTGGATGTGGAAGCGCGGTATGAGCTATGGAACTTGATCCGCCAGCTTAAAAATCAGGGCATTACGATTCTGCTAACGACTCATTTACTGGATGAAGCGGAGCGATTGTGCGATCGCATTGGCATTCTCAAACAGGGCAGATTATTGGCGGAAGGCACTTTAGCAGAATTGCGGCAACGAATTTCTGCTCAAGAAGTCGTTACGGTGCAAACGACTGACGAAACCGCTGCGATCGCCCGTGCTGCTGAGCTTGGCTTTGTTCATCGTCGATATGGTGGAGACCTTGCCTTTTGGCTACCCCAAAGCCTGGAACTAAAGGAAATTGTGGCATTGTTTGAAAATATTCCCCTTAGTTCGATCGCTCGGCAGCCCGTTCGCTTAGAGCATATTTACTTAGAAGTCACGAACACCAGCCATGTCCACACCTGACACCATCCGCGCCCATCGCCACTCTAGCCACCATCGACAAGAAATTTTAGTCAGTCAACAGTGCGGCTGCTTTTACTGTGGTGCCATCTTTTCGCCTCAGCAGATTCAGCGTTGGACAGACGACTTTGAGGGAATTGGGAATACAGCGATTTGTCCCCACTGCGGCATTGATTCGGTGATTGGCTCCGAATCTGGCTATCCCGTCACCCCAGCATTTCTCACTCAAATGCAACAGCACTGGTTTTCCTAAATATTGGTTTTCCTAAATTGATCCACGCATGAAGTTAGGGCGTTCGTGTTGGGTTGCTTGCAGGGTTTGTTCCAGCGCTGCCCAGTTGGATTGCTCAATCTGGTCGATCGCCTGATCAAGCTGCTCTCGGTACGCATAGAGCGATCGCAGGAGTGCCTCCCGGTTGTATTTCGCCATCATCACGCCCAATTCAGGATTGCCACCTCCAACGCGGCTAGTGTCCCGAAACCCTGAGCTAGCGAACTTCTTTGCCAATTCCAACACAGATTTATCAGCCTCGACCCCACAAGCGGAAATTAAGCTGGCGCTGACCATCACAGGCAAGTGAGAAATCCAGGCAACCGCGCGATCGTGTTCGTCTGGGGAACAAATATAAACGTGGGATTGCAGCGATCGCGCCAGATCCCCCACCCGCTGCACCACTTCCGGCGGCGTAGTTTCTAGCGGTGTCAACACATAGGCACAATTCACAAACAACCCCCGTTGTGCTGCCTCAATGCCGCTGGCTGCCGTTCCTGCCATCGGGTGCCCACCCACAAAATTTGCCCACTTGGGCGCGATCTCCCGCATCACCCAACCCTTGACTGACCCTACATCCGTCAACATCGCATCGGGTGACAAATAAGGCAAAATTTCGTCTGCCGCAGTTTCCATCACGCCCAACGGCATACACAAAAACACCGCATCAGCCTGTCGCAAAAAGCCAAGACTCACGCTAGCGTCATCAGCAATGCCCCGCGCGATCGCCCGTTCACAGGTTTCCGGCTTGCGGCTAACGCCTAAAACACGGTGCCCTTGCGATCGGAAATCTAACCCCAATGATCCACCAATCAATCCCAGCCCGACAATTCCAATAATCATGCTGTTTTGGTTTAAAAAAGATAGGTGTACATAATTAAAGAGGGCGATCGCGATTCCCGAAAGCGGATATTTCCTAAAAAGGGCGCTAAATTTATTTTCTACAGGCACCATTAGTAGATATATCTAGGGGTGTGTCAAACAATAATTGATCAGGCTCAAGAGTGAAGCAGTAAAAGCTTGTTTCATCCATACCTCGTCTGCTTTACCTCTTGATGCATCTCAGATTAAATTGACAGCTTACTAACCCCAAATCCGCTTTAAGCCCATCGAATAAATCCGTGCTTAGGAGTGTGAAATCAACGGGTTAGGGAATCCTGATGAAAGACAGCCAGGGATAATTGCAGAGGAATGCCCGATGAACGCCGAGGAAATCTTGAAACAGTATGCTACAGGAGAACGAAATTTTCCAGCCGTGAACCTGACTGAAGCTAGCTTGAGTGGAGTGAACTTGAGCAAAGCCAACCTCAGTGGTGCCAATCTTACTGTGGCAAACTTGTGTGGCAGTAACCTGAGTGAAGTCGATTTCAGCAAAGCCAAGCTGAACGTGGCAAAACTCAGCGGCGCGAATTTAACTAAAGCCAACTTATATGAAGCCAACCTTAACGTTGCCAACCTAACCCTGGCAGACCTTAGCAATGCAGAAATGCGCCAAGCGTCTTTGGTTCGCGCTGAAATGGCACGGGCTGATTTAAGCGGGGCAAACCTCAGCTATGCCAATTTATCTGGGGCAGATTTGAAAGATGCCAAGTTGAGGAGTGTCAACCTGAGTCATGCCAATCTGAGCCGAGCAGACATGAAGTGGGCAACCTTTACCAATGCCAATCTGGCAATGGCAAATATGCACGGTGCCGACTTGAGTAGCGCGGATCTAACCGGTGCCGACCTCAGCCATACAGAACTGCGTCAGGCAACCTTGAGTCGGGCAAACCTTCAGGGTGTCAACTTGAGTGGAGCCAATTTGCGTTGGGCAGATCTCAGCGGTGCCGATTTAAGCTGGGCAGATCTCAGCGGTGCGCGGCTGAGCGGTGCCAATCTGACGGGGGTGAACCTGAGCAATGCCAATCTTTTAGGAACGATTTTGGTTCATGCCGATCTGACTCGTGCCAGTCTGATTGATGTCGATTGGGCAGGAGCCGACTTGAGTGGCGCGACTCTCAGCGGCGCTAAACTGCACGGGGTGTTGCGCTTTGGCATTAAAACGGAAGGCATGATTTGCGAGTGGGTGGATCTCAGCCCCAATGGAGATCAAAGCAACATTTATAAGCTCACGGCTGAACGGATCAATACCTTTTTCCATGAGACACCGCCAACGGTTCGCTTGACGATGGATGCGACCTTTGACCAAGAGGCTCACTATGCTTTAGCGATCGCCTATCGGCATTTAGCCAAGCACTATCAAGTGGCAATGGAGCCACCCAATATTCAGATTGGACGACGGCGAACCACGCTAACGTTTGAAATGCAAGATGATACTCAGTTATTTATGACCGCCTATTTGGCAATTTTCCCGTTCAATGATGCTGCTCATATGCAGAGTAATTTGCTAGCAGTGTTAGATATTCTGCAATCAGCCAATCTTCAATCAGCCAATGGCGGCAATCAGTCCAAAAAATCTAGCCTGATCAATTGGGTCGATCGCACGTTGACTACGATTAGAGGGAACTCTGAGCCAGTCACTTTTTCACCTGAACTAGCCACCCTGCTTGCCAAAGTAAAATTCTTTCATTCGCCCACCCAAACGATTTTAGTCACTTCAACCAATCAATCTTTAGCCATTTATAACAATCCCTGTTTTGGTAAACGTCTAGAGCAGTCAAGCAATGCGTTCCCAGCGATCGCAGTAGACGAAAAACAAGCTGGCTTGCCCACTATCGGGCTATTGGTAGAGTTTATTCACAGCTTTCAGGAAACAGAGCGATCGCCCCAGCCTGCTACAGATTTAGCTGAGTGACTCGCCAATAAAGATAGACTGAGAAACAATGAAGTATGCGATGTGCGACTTTCCCGATTGCCCATCAGGTATGAAGTGGATGCGGCTATCCATTTTGGGTTCTGCCTGAATTTCACTATGGTTGAAGACTGCATATGTCAAAATTGAAGTTGATTCATTTCCAAAGAGCGATCGCTTGTGATTGAGGTCGAAGTTCATCAGCAGTTACGCGCTTTTTTGCGACAGCAGGGTGAACCCCATTGGCACCATCATCTAACGATGGCGCGGTTGGTAGCACGAGCGTTGCGCTTGGGGAGAAGTGCGCTGATTCAAACCAGTGCATTTTCTGGGTATCACGAGCGCTATCGCCTTAGCTATTTGGTGCCCGTTCTAATGTGGCAAGCCCCTGTGGTAGTGGTAGCCTCTGAAGCCGTTCAGCAGCGGTTGCTTATGGTAGAAATTCCTCAGCTACGCCAGTGGATTCGCTTTCCTAAGTCGATTCAAGTGGGCGATCGCCTGCCCGCTGGAGACTTTCAAGGCTTGCTGCTAACGACCCCTGAGGCGTGGCTTAGCGATCGCCTTGATCCTCAAGGGCGTTTTCCTCAGGGCATTCCCACCATTCTAGATGGTGCTGATGATCTGGAAACTTGGGCGCGATCGCAGCTTACCTATCACCTCCAACCCGCCGATTGGGATGCTCTCATGCTGGCTTGCCCTGATCAGCGCGAAGTCATTCGAGATACACGAGTGCAGTTGACTAAAGCCATCTTTGAGCGTCCTGCCAATCCTTACGATTGCTACTTAATTGAACCGCTGGAACACACGCTGCTCCAAAACTTTTTTCAAACCCTGCTGCCCTCTACCTCAGCTATTTCTGAGACTCATGCCATCCCCGCCTGCTTGCCTGCTTCATGGCAAGAATTTTGCGATGCCCTCCAGCGTCAAGAAGCTCTCACTTGGGCAACTCTAGCCCGCAATCAAGGTGCTTTTTCGCTTCATTGTGGCTTAGCAGATATTGCCGCAAGGCTGGAGCCGATTTGGCAACAGCAGCCGATTGTGCTGGTGGGGGGTGCCCTAGATTTGGAAGCAGATGCAACTGTTTACCGTCAGCGGTTGGGTGTGGGTGATGTCACCTGTCTCAAGTTTTCTCCCGATCGCCAAGAAGAACTGATTCAGCTTTATTTGCCTGAAAAACTGCCCCTGCCCAACACTCCTCAGTTTCAGACGGCGTTGATGCAGGAAATGCACACGCTACTTCGGGTAAGCTCAGGTACACCAGGATTAACGGTGTTGCTGGTCGGCGATGTGCCGCTGAAAGCGCAAGTAGGCTCCCTTTTAGCCTCGGAGTTTGGCTCTAGAGTGCAAGTGGAACGAACTTGCCTAGATGATAACGGTGTGTTGGTCACTGGCTGGGATTTTTGGCGGCAGTATCAGCAGGTGTTGCCGTCGCCGCATCTGTTGGCGATCGCCACGCTGCCCATTCCTTCCCTGGAAGATCCGCTGGTTGCCGGACGAGTGAATTATTACAAAAAACTGCGCCAGGATTGGTTCCGGCTATATTTGTTGCCCACTGCCTTGAGTGAACTGCAACGGGCGATCGCCCCAGTCCGCGAACGCCAAGGCGTTGTCGCCTTACTCGATAGCCGCGTGATTCATCGGAGCTACGGGCATCATGTGCTTGCCGCAATCATGCCTATGGCACGGATCAACTATATTGATGCCAGCTTATTTTCTCGGTCAGACTATTCGGTTTTAGAGTAAAAGTCTGAGACTAATCGTTTTAGACTAAATAGATAGAGTTAACAAACGGCTAACAGAATCATGGGCGAAGCAAAACGACGGAAAGACAGCCTAGGTGAAGAATATGGACAATCTCCTCGAATTCTTTCCTGGCTGCCGATAACAAAAGCTCAATCAGGCGACTTTGTAAAATGGAGTAGTCGCGGAGCATGGGGCGGAATTGTGCTGCTAGTTGGCTGGTGGTTGACCGTTCGATTTATTGGTCCTGCTTTTGGCTGGTGGCAGGTTGATTAGTGGATCTTAAATCATGGACGACGAGCCACTGTAAACCAGACTTCTAGGTTTTTTGGCGAATCGCGATCGCGCCGCTAACACTATTCGTGTTATGGCGATTCGCTCCATATTGATCGATAGGTTGATAAATTGCCATAGTGCAGCGATGCGGCAGGTAAAAAACCCCGTAGTGGCTCAATGTGATTCACGAACCCCTGTACAGAACGTTTACCTAAATATTCCCAGCTTGGTTCACCCGGTATTTATTTCTTCATATCGCATGTTTCATTCTCCCGCCAATTTCTTATCCTTCATCAACCGGGGGTATACCAAAAGGAAAAATCCCATCCAGGTTAGCACAAGTATCGCTACGATCGCCGTTACCCAGATGAGATGGAATAGCACCCAACTGCCGACGATTAGGCAGCAGCCCGTGAGTAAAATTGACCATGGCTGACACCACCAAGGCTTATAGCTCCACACAGTCGGCGGATTGATGTCTTGACTTTTTGGTTGCCGAATCATTTTTTCAGGTTTGTTCATCATGTTCCTGAGCTTAGTATGCGTTCACTGAAGCGAGCCAGTAGCTGAATCTGCGCTAGATAGAAGATAAAAAATTAGCGTAATCGTAATCAGGATTACAACCTAATGTTTTAACAAGAGCGGTAAACCGCGATCGCAAGATCAACAGTCCTATTTTGGTCTGAGCTATCTATTCGTTCATTTTAAAGTTTTATGTCATTTTTAAGATAAGTCACCTAAAGTTAAATTCAGTAATTATTTAGTATCCTTGAAAAGTAATCCGATCAGTTTTTTTTATAGACCTTCATTGAAATTCACTGACAAAGTTGTCTTTTACCACTGTGCTATGATGGCTAAATAGGTAATTATTTTCGGTTGTTCAAAACGCTTCTGCTAGCAGATGTTTCTCCGAATCTAATCCTCCACACCCTCCTCTATGCTTCGGAGACGTTTTCTATGTCGATTTATGTTGGCAATCTGTCCTATCAGGTTGCGGAAGATGATTTGAAACAGGCTTTTGCTGAGTACGGCACTGTCAAGCGTATTCAGCTACCCACTGATCGCGAAACAGGTCGTGTTCGTGGTTTTGCATTTGTTGAAATGGGAACAGAAGCCGAAGAAGCAACCGCAATTGAAGCATTAGATGGTGCTGAGTGGATGGGGCGAGATTTGAAGGTGAACAAAGCAAAGCCTAAAGAAGAGCGCGGTTCTTCCGGTGGTGGATGGGGCGGCGGCGGCGGCGGCGGCGACAACAGAAGCCGTGAGCGTCGTTTCTAATCTGTATCGCAAACAAAATTTTAGAGTTCCAGCAGAGCCAGCTAACTGCATTACTCTGTTGGAGCTTTTTTATGTTTTTAGTTTTTAGTTCACAGTCACACGAGGGATATCTAGAATGGCTCAAGTAGTTCTAGGGGAAAATGAAGGAATTGAATCCGCTCTGCGCCGATTCAAGCGACAGGTTTCAAAAGCAGGAATTTTTCAAGATATGCGGAAAAATCGGCATTTTGAAACACCCTTAGAAAAAGAAAAGCGCAAAGCCGTCGCCAAGCATAAGCAGCGTAAACGGAATTCTCTATTTCGCTATAAGTGAATGCCGCATTGAGTTTATCTATTGCCTTAATTTACATATAGCCTCATCCATACCTCAGCCAATAAAAGACTCAACGGGCAATCAGTCTGGGTGGTAATAATCGAGCTCATCCAAGCTTTCACGATATGACTCCAGAATCTATCCGTGTTCTTTCTAGTCTCAGAACTGAGTTTTATACTCAATTTGTGTCTGCAATGCAAGTACCTGTCAAAATTAGCGGCAGTTCTTACAACAGCATTTCTTTTGTCGCGTCTTGGCTAAATGACCGAGAGCAGCTTAATTATCTCAACATTTATGCCTACACCGCTCCCGATGAGTTGGCACTTAAGAGACCCTTTATCCTCAGGGTTGCAATTAATAAAGGCGCTGGCAACATGGGTTTCGCTCGGCAAGCCCAGGCTTTTCGAGGTGTAAACCAGAAATGGCAACTGGAACTAACCGTTCTACCCGATCAACTCCTAGACTTTTTGCCTTGGGTTGTCGATCTGGTTCAAGCCCATGCAAAAGGGGAGTCATCGTTTATGCAAGAACCTCCTCACCCTGTAACGCTTGAACTTTCTAACTGGCTGCTTACCGATATGATTTGGAGTACGCAGGCTGAACAAAAGCTAGAGTTACAGACTCTAGAAGAGCTTTCCGAACCCTGCATCACTAACTTGGACGATAAAAAAAGTCCACCTGTGAAAGCTGCTTTTTGGTTGAGCTAAAGAAGTGACAGGTTTCAATTTGTAAGGGGTCAAATATTAAGTGACCTGAAACTTTACGAAAAGATCGTAAGAGTGTTATTTTTACGCTCTTACGGTCTTTTTTTAAGACCATAAGACCGTAAGACCGTAAAAATAACCGACAGCTATGTAGCAACTTTCAAAGCAATCCAGTACAACTTGCGTTAAGGCAGGTGATAAGTTTTAAGTGCGGGAAAGTTTACCCCAGCAGGCGAGTAGAAAACGCAAATGTAGCAGTTATATTCTGTGTAGGCATTAGACAAAATTCTAAGATCTGTAATCTGATCAGGGTAGTGTTCTAGACTTGTTGTTTCACCTAAATGTCTAACCCAAATTCAAACCGATTGATGAATAGATCAATGACCACGTCATGCATCACAATAGACTTAGAGAAGCAAATCGTTTTACGAGCTAAG
>Ga0209181_10010368_pt1 | contig 12119 bp, 9 predicted proteins | sample MAT05_FD_187208 | JGI IMG/M metagenome (GOLD analysis project Ga0209181, IMG submission 187208) | Freshwater microbial communities from Lake Fryxell liftoff mats and glacier meltwater in Antarctica - MAT-05 (SPAdes) (version 2) | ecosystem: Environmental > Aquatic > Freshwater > Ice > Liftoff... | reverse complement strand
CCATCTCATGCAAGATGCCGTCGGTGACTTTGGGCTCAAAGCCACCCGTATCGACGACCAGGAACGGCTTGGAAGCACCGCGCCCGTGGCCGTAGTGGCGATCGCGGGTCAAGCCGGGCAAATCGGCGACCAGCGCATCTCTCGACTTGGTCAGTCGATTGAACAACATGGATTTGCCGACGTTGGGCCGGCCGACAATGACAATGGTGGGTTTCATAATGGGATATCACTGCGCGGGCCTCGTAGGCGCGGCACCTGTCAACAACGTCAACGAGTCGCGCGGCACGAGCACCCGCTGGGGCGCCTGTAGGTGCAGATTTTCTGGCGACGGCAAGAACACGGCGCCGTCGGGACCGTCAAAAACTAGCGCGGTTGTCGCGACCCAATGCGGGCGACGCCAACCGCCGGGTTCGGTTAGCGTACCGCGATCGCGTAAACGCCACCTTTTTCGGTCTGTGCAATGGCGCGATCGCCGTTGACGATCAACGACACAACGCGGCCGCCATCGGTGCTCACGCGCCCATTCAGTTCACCCGTATCGGCAGCAAGAGCATGTACCATGCCCAGGCGATCACCCACCAGAATCCTGCCCTTCACAATAATCGGCGTACCGAGGTCACGTTTGACGAGCTTGTCCTGTTTCCAGACGGTGGTGCCTGACGTCTTATCCAGCGCGGTAACGTTACCGTCGGTGTCCGACACGTAAAGATTTTTTGCATCCACCGCGACGCCATCGGAGCTGGAAATATCGCGCGTCCACAGGGCGTTACCGTTCAACGTCTCCACACAACCAGTCCGCCCCTGATAGACCGCCGCACAGACGCGCGTGTCGTCGATTACCGGCACACCGGCCACGTCGGCCACGCGCTCGAGTTCTGTCGAGCCACGCGGCAATGAGATGGTCGCTTCCCAAACCGGGCGACCACTTTCCAATTCGACCGCCACAACTTTTCCGGCCGGGTAGCCGGCGTAGATCACACCGCGGCTGATTGCGACACCGGCATTGGTGCGCAACGTGAGCGCCGGCGCGGCACGGGTGTACACCCACTTGCGTTTGCCATCGGCACGGTTGAGTGCAAACATCCGGCCATCGGCTGTCCGCACAATCACGCTCGATTGCGCCACTGTCGGAGACGCCAGAATTTCACCGTCGAGCGGCGTTCTCCAGAGTGCGCGCCCGGCCGCATCGAATGCGAGGACGTGACCGGTCGCATCGGCTACCACCAGAAAATTGTCCGCCGCGCCAACACCGGCAGTGAGCTTCGCCTTGGCGTCGATTCTCGACACGCTCCTGCCGCCCTGTTCGTCGATCGCGTTGATCGTGCCGTCATTGGCCGCGGTGAACACCACCTTGTCTGCAACCGACGGCGTGAACAGAAATGCCTTCGGTTTGCCGGCATTCGCCGCCCATTGCTGCGAAATCGTTGAGCTACGGATCTCTGCCAAGGGGGCGAGGCGTTTGTCGCCGCCCAACCAGTTCGTTGGAGGCCAGAGGCTGGGCGTTCCAGCACAGCCCGCCAACAACAACAGCGCAGCACCGGCGGCCACTGCATTTTGTAGTCGGCGAATCACGTTGCCGCCTTGATTGGTCATGCTCACTTTTTGGCTCCGCTCGCTTCGGGTTTGGCGTCGGCCTGCTTCTCGCCACTTTTCTCGCCACTCTTCTCGCCACTCCTGTCAGCTTTGGCGTCAGCCTTTTTTTCCGCCGGCTTTTCGCTCGCGCCGCCAAACGCATCCAGCTTCGCCTGAGAAATTGGCTTCAACGGGCTGCGTGGATCGGCTTTGTCGACGGCAACTTCGTAAGCTGCACGCGCTTCATCACGGCGCCCCTGTGCGGCAAACACGTCGCCCCTCAGGTCGGCTGCCAGCGACACAAAACCCTCGCCTTTGACGCCGTCCAGCATCTTCAACGCATCATCGTATTTCTTCTCGTCCAGCAACACGGCGGCCAGCCGCGCGCGCGCGATCGGCTGATGCGAGGAAACACCCTTGTCGACCACCCATTGCAAGTGCTTCTTCGCCTCACCGAGATCTTTGCCGTCAAACGCCGCCTTGGCGGCCATCAGTTGCGCGTCGGTCGCGTAGAAAGTTGACGGATATTTGTCAGCCAGCGCGGTGGCCGCGGCCGACAACTTCTTCCAATCCTTGCTCACGGCGGTTTCTTGCGCGACTTTCTGCACGCTGACAAAGAGCGTTTCAGCCTCGACCACCTGCTGCTTCTGGTAGTAGCGCCAGCCCTGCGCACCGGCGATTCCCAGCAGGAACACGATCAATGCCGCAAACACGAGATTGCCCCATTGCGACCACCAGTCTTTCAGTGAATCGATTCGTTGCTGCTCTTCTGCATCATATACGGACATTTCGTTACTACCTTCGTTGGTTACTGTTCAATATTCTATGCGGCGTCATTGACGCCCGGCGCTCAACGCCATCGCGATGTGGGCGGCCGTATCAGCCATCGACAGCAATACCTGCCCGCCGCCCTGCAAGTCTTTGACGGTCAACTTCTGCTGCGCAATTTCGTCAGAACCCAAGATGATAGCAAAGCGCGCCCCGCTACCATCCGCCTTCTTCATCTGCGACTTAAAACTCGCCACCCCGATATCGCCGCCACCATGTACGGCGACGCGTAATCCGGCATCGCGCAACGCTTCGGCGGCTTGCCACGCGTGGTCGCGCTCTGCGGCGCCATAAACAACATAAACATCGAGGCCCGACGAAACTGCGTTCCCCGCGGTTTGTTCGAGCAGCATCATGACGCGCTCAACCCCCATACCGAAGCCGCAGGCAGGCGCTGGCTTGCCGCCGAGTTGTTCGATGAGACCGTCGTAGCGACCGCCACCGGCGATGGTCAGTTCCCATTCCTCAGTCTTGGCGATCCACTCAAATACCGTGCGGTTGTAGTAGTCGAAGCCGCGAACGAGGCGCGGATCGACCGTGTATTCAATGTTGCCCGCGTCAAGCAGCGCGCGCACGCCGGCAAAGTGGGCCCGCTCGGCGTCGCCAAGATAATTGACCAGCTGCGGAGCGGCATTGACCAGATCAAGCATCGCCGGATTCTTGGTATCCAGCGTACGCAACGGGTTGGTGTAGAGGCGGCGGGTCGCGTCGGCATCGAGCTTGTCGAGGTTGGCTTCAAAGTACTGCACCAGCGCCTCGCGATGTGTGGCACGGGCAGGGGCGTCGCCGATCGAATTGATGGCCAGGCGCACGTTCTTGAATCCGAGCCGATCCCATAAACGCTTCAGGAGAACAATCTGCTCGGCGTCAACGTCCGGGCCGGCAAAACCGAGCGCCTCGACGTCGAACTGGTGAAACTGGCGGTAGCGGCCCTTCTGCGGGCGCTCGTGGCGGAACATCGGGCCCCACGTCCACACGCGCTTCGGGCCCTCATATAGCAAGTTGTGTTCGATCGCCGCGCGCACCAAGCCGGCGGTGGCCTCGGGGCGCAATGTCAATTTATCGCCGTTCATGCTGTCGTCGAAGGAGTACATCTCCTTCTCGACGATGTCCGTCACTTCACCGATGGAGCGAACAAACAACGCGGTTGGCTCAACGATTGGCGTGCGCATGAGTCGATAGCCGTACTGCTCAAATGTTTCGCGTACGGCGTCTTCCAGAAACTGCCAGCGCGGCGAGTCCTGAGGCAGCAAATCGTTCATGCCACGAATGGCTTGGAGGGTCTTCATTGAAATTGGAGCGAATAAAAATCCGAAGGGTGATGCGCGACGGCGGTCGTCAACAGCGAACCAAACTACACCCAGCCGCCAGCTGGGCAACGTCGAAAGAGGCAAAAGCTGTCGCCGGTAGGTGACAACAGCGCGGTACATGCGACATGGATTTCTCGCGCTGCAAGTGCCTCATTTGTGCTGCCGGCTTCTGCTTCGAAAACACGGCGACTCTGCAAACCGGTGATTTTACAGGGCTTTTACCATTTCTTCGCGTCCGCTACAGGCGCGGCGGCGCACTGCGCTGCGCTTTTCGCCATTCGTTACACACCGCGCGTCAGCCAGACCACAGCGGTAATCGTTTAGCAACTAAATCGTTCTACAATCGCTCAAGCTTGTTTGCGGCCGCCAGCTACCGCATCCCACGTGCACCATAGCCTGCGCCCAACACGGTGACGTGGGTAATCAGAAAGGTCTCGACCAGACATGAACAACCATTCGTTTACCGACTCGCGAAGCCCGTTTTCACGCTCTTTCCGGCAGTCGATGATTGCCGCTCTGTTACTCGCGTTCTCGGTCTCGGCGAGCGCTGCCAGCACGGACGCACCGCGCAGGGTGTTGGGTGAGCCGGTAAAGGCCGGCACGCTGAAGACGAAAATCGCGTCCCAAGATTCATTTGTCGGCAACTTTGAGGCAAACGCTCCAACCGTCACTTTCTTCGTGATGGACCCCGACCGCGTCGAACAGGCGAAGGTCGCGAATGTGTCCAAGTTCCGCAAGGCCACACAGATCGGCATTACCCAAATGACCCGCGAAGAAGCGTTTGACGCGCCTGGTGTTGCGCTCAATTGGACGTCGTCAGCCTCTGGCACGTTGGTTGCACATTTCAAAGCCAGAACACCCGGCGCGCTTGCCACGCGCGTGGGGCTGGTTACCCGCGGTTTACCCACCGGGTCTGAATTGCGCTTTGCCGGTTCCGATGCACCGTTTAGCGTCGTCCACGTCGCGACACCGAACGAATTTGCCAGCCTGCTTGATGACGCAGGGCGCTACTGGACGCCGATGACCGACGGCGACACACAACTGATCGAGGTGCACCTGCCGCCGGGCGAGGCGACGATTGGCATCGGAGTGTCGATCGACGCCATTTCGCACATCTTCGCCTCGGTCAACAATGGCTTCAAGGCGGCCACGCAACTCAAAGGTTTGTCCGGCGCTTGTAACGTCGATGCCATTTGTCCAACCCAAACCGCAGGTTACGTGGGTGCAAAGAACGCCGTTGCGCATATGGTGTATCAAGCGGGCTGCGGCACCGGTGGCGCACTTTCATCGTGTATTTGTACGGGCACCTTGATTATCGACACCGTCACCACCACCCAGATACCCTACTTCTACGGCGCGAACCACTGTATCAGCACGCAAGCGCAGGCAAACACACTCACCACCTATTGGAACTACGACAACCCCGTTTGCCGCGGCGCGGATATCGCGCGCAGCCAGTCCAACGCCCTCTTCGGTGGCGCGGCCCTGCTGTACGCCAACGAGCCCACCGATGTGCTGCTGCTGCAACTCACGCCAAGCGCGGGCACCGCAGTACCCCTCACCGCCTTCTTCAGCGGCTGGGATACCTCGGCGATCGCCGGATCGACGGCCGTGACCATCATTCACCACCCTCAAGGCGACCCGAAAAAAGTCACGCTCGGGCAGACCCTCGCAAACCCGTTCACGGTGCTAACCGACATGGGCAGCTCCACCTACATCACGGCGACTTACACCAGCGGTGTCACTGAGCGCGGCAGTTCCGGAAGCGGCGTGTTCTCGATTTTCGGCGGCAACTATTTCCTGCGCGGCGGGTTGCTGGGCGGCCCATCCAGTTGTGCGACAGCAGGTGATATCACCAACCCAGACAACCGCGACTACTACTCGCGCTTCGACCTCGCCTTCCCGACGTTGAAGCAGTGGCTTGACCCGATCCCGCTCCCCCTGCCCCCGCTATCCAAGCGCGGCGGCATCGACCTCGACGGCAACAACAGGAGCGTGTTGCTGGTCACATCCACCGCCGGCCTCACGCAAGCCGGGCGACTGGTGAACAATGTGTTTCAGTGGTCAACGTCCACCATCCTCAATCCCGGTCAGAATTTTCGCTCTCTCGGCGCGGTCGACTTTGCGGGTACCGGTAGATCCGACCTCGCGGTACTCGAGACGAGCGCATTGAATTTCCTCGGGCAGGGCGACGCGCGGCTGTACCGCAACTTCAACATTGCCAGCGGCGGTTCGTCGCTTCGCTTGGTGAAGCCAGAATGGGACGTGCAAGTCGTGGGCGACCTCGACGGTGACGGATTTGGTGATCTGGTATGGCGCTTCCGTGGGGTATCGGCCAACATCGACGATACAGGCGTGTCATACATCTGGTTCACCGATGGCAACGGCGTGACGCAGGTGCGTAAGCGCGGCGGCGCGCCGCTGACCTGGAAGCTACTGGGCGCGGCCGATCTGAATGGCGACAACGCGGCCGACATGGTGTACGTGAGCCCGGCCAACGCGGTTCGCGTGTTAATGGCAACCCCCGCCCGCACTTGCGCGAACCTCTCGGGCGGCAATCTCACGGCAGGGTCTAGCGCGATTAAGATCGCGGACTTCACCGGCAACAGACGCGGCGATATCCTGACACGCAACGCAACGACGGGCGAAGTGCAGATCATTGTGTTGAATGCCACCGGGCTGACGTTACCGCCTTATGCCGGTGCGCCCGATGATCCAAATGCGTCGTGCACCTCAAGCAATTTGTCGGTGACGCAAACGCCGACCTACACCTTCAACTCCAACCCGACCTGGACGATTTTTGCCACTGGCGATTTCAACGGTGATGGCATTTTCGACATCGTCTTCATGCAGCCCGACCGCACGCTGACGGTCTGGCAGATGAATGCCAACGGTGCGGGTCCGACGGTCTTCAACGCTGGGGCCGCCCCGGCCAACTTCACGCCGTTCCCATTGCAGTAAGCGGAAACGCAATCTAGAAAGTCTAAGCGGGGCGGGGGTTTTCAGGCATTTTTGCCTGAAAACCCCCGCCCCGCCTCATTTTTGCCAATGGGGAAATTCTAAAAAAACCCTGTCGTACCGGCCCCCGATTCGATCATTCGAGGGCAGGCTCCGGCCGCTACCCAAGCTTTGTAAATCGTTGATATGTCAACAAACTTGAACCCCGGCCTACGCCGGGGTGACCTAATTTTTAGGTCTCTAGTATTTCCCAATGCTGTACGGGTGGCCGCGCTAGTATGATCGGCCGGAGCCACCAACCACGTCACGCATGGAACGTGCCGGCGCATCTGATTTGTCGTGAACGGTGGACGACACCAGCCGGTCAGGCGACCTGCTTGATCGGAATTTCCTTGCGGCGCAATTGCGACTTGCGCTCCGCACCCGGCGCATAGGTTGTCGCCACATAGTTGTCGACCAGCGCTTGGAATTCTTTGGCGATATGCTCGCCCTTCAACGTCACGGCCTTTTCGCCGTCGATGTACACCGGTGCTACCGGCCGCTCGCCCGAGCCCGGCAGGGAGATGCCGATATTGGCGAGCTTTGATTCGCCCGGCCCGTTGACCACACAGCCCATGACGGCCACGTGCATGTCTTCGACGCCCGGATACTGCGTCTTCCAGACCGGCATTTGATTGCGCAGATAGGATTGAATGCTCTCGGCGAGCTCCTGAAAATAGGTGCTGGTGGTGCGTCCGCAACCCGGACACGCGGCAACCATCGGCGTAAAGGAACGCAGCCCCATGGTTTGCAGGATCTCTTGGGCGACGATCACCTCTTTGGTACGGTCACCGCCCGGCTCCGGTGTCAGCGAGATGCGGATGGTGTCACCAATACCTTCTTGCAGCAACACCGCGAGCGCGGCGGTCGAGGCAACGATGCCTTTCGATCCCATGCCCGCTTCCGTGAGGCCGAGATGCAGCGGATAGTCGCAACGGCGCGCCAGATCGCGATACACGGCGATCAAATCTTGTACGGAACTGACCTTGCACGAGAGGCAAATTTTGTCGCCCGCCAACCCCAACGCCTCCGCCTTGGCCGCACTTTCGAGCGCCGAGACGATGAGTGCCTCGCGCATCACTTCATCAGCGTCCTTGGGCTCGGGCGATTTGCCGTTCTCGTCCATCATGCGTGCGATCAATTCGGGATCGAGTGAACCCCAGTTCACGCCGATGCGCACCGGCTTGTCGTACTTGATGGCGGTTTGGATCATGGCCGCGAACTGGTCGTCGCGCTTGGCACCGTGCCCGACGTTGCCCGGATTGATACGCAGCTTGGCGAGCGCCTCGGCACACGCCGGCACTTCGGTCAACAGCTTGTGACCGTTGAAATGAAAGTCACCCACCAACGGAACGTTGACGCCCAGGGCATCAAGTTGCGCGCGAATTTCAGGTACGGCGCGCGCTGCTGCCAACGTATTGACGGTAATACGAACCACCTCCGAACCGGCACGGGCCAGCTCTGCGACCTGCTTGACAGTCGCGGCGACATCCTCGGTATCGGTGTTGGTCATCGACTGCACCATGATCGGTGCCCCGCCACCTACCAACACGTGGCCAACTTTGACTTGCCGGGACTTGCGGCGCGGGAGCTGATTGAACATACGGACTAACCCTGACGGACGAACAAGGATTTATTTAACGGTAACGCGTGCCACCGTTGCCTTGGTGTGCGGCGCGAGGTCAAACTCACGGCCGTTATAGGCCATGCGCGTGGATTGGGCATTGCCGACGACAATGGAAAACGGGCCGCGTCCGGATACTTGATCGGCGTCGCCGGCCTTGTAGCGGCGCGACATCACCGTGCGCCCGGTGCCGTCGATAACCTCTACCCACGATTCACCGGAAAACGTAAAGCCGATCAAGCCAGTGTCGCCAGCCTTCTTCGCAGGGCTATTGGCCTCGCCGGCAGCGGGTAATTTCTCCGCTACGGCCGCCTCGGCGGGTTTGGCAACCACGGGTGGCGGTGTCGGCTTGGGCGGGGTGGCCACACTCGTTGTTGAGCCGCCGGCTGGGGCGCTGCGTCCTGGCGCACCGCCTTCTGGCGCATTGCCTCCCGGCCCACCGCCAACTGGTGTGTTGGCAACTGGTGTGTTGGCAACTGGTGTTTTGCCCGATAGCGAGGCAGCAGGCGGGATCGCGGCTTGGGCTGCTTCCAAGGGAGGCAAGCCCGACGGCAGCGTCGCCGGCGCGGGTTCGGTCGAAGGGTCTGCCGCAGCCGCAGGTACAGCTTGGGCTTGGGACGGAATAACGGTCGGTTGCACCACGATGGTCTGGGCTTCGGGCGGACGACCACCCTCGGCACGGTGCGGCCTGACGAACTCCCACCAATACCAAACCACTGCCATGAGGCAGGCAACCAGCAGCACGGCAATCATCGCCCGTGATTTCGGCGTGGCAAGCGCATCTGATTGTGATTGGAATGCCACCGGCGCGGCAGCGATCGTCGGCGCCACGATACCAGTGGCGTTGAGAGCAAGGCCGTCCGTGTGCGTGCGCTCAAGTACCTTGAGCGCCTCGTCAGCATTCAGGCCAACCGCCTTGGCAAAGTTGCGCACAAAGCCGCGCAAAAACGTACCAGCAGGTAGCACTGCGTAGTCAGCGCGTTCGAGCGCTTCAATCTGCTTGACACTCATCCTCAATCGATTGGCGACGTCACCAATCGACATACCGGCGTGTTCACGGGCCTGCGCCAGTAGCTCACCGACGTGCGTAGGTTCATGCGGCTGCGGTTCCGGATTGGTCAGCACAAAGCCAGTAGGAGCGGGTGCCGTCGTTGTCGCGGTCGATTCCGGCGGTGAATTAGGTTCAGTGTGCATTGGCTTGCGTACGCTCTATCGGGACAATGCGGCAACGGCATCGCGTGTTTGCGCCGAATCGGGATAGCGGCGGCGCAGCTGCGATATGTAGCCAGCCTCGGCGTTGCGATCCCCCGTCGCGCGAGCGATACGGGTACCCAACAGCAAGGCATTGGCGTCCGGGTCGCGCACCGATTTGTTGTAGCGGGAGAACATGGCGTCGGCGTCCTTGATGCGGGCTTGCGCGAACAGCAGGTCGGCCAGCTCGTAAAGTGATCCGGCAAATTCCGGCGCCCGCTGCAACGAGGCACGCAAGCTGTTTTCAGCCGCAGTGGTGTCGCCCGCTCTGCGCGCGCATACACCGGCGTTGTAATGTGCCAGGTGTGGCGTGGTATAGAGCGGATTCCGCAGCGCCTGCTCGAAGTAGAGCAGCGACCGCTGCGGGTTTTTACCCTGACAGAGGAACCAGCCGAAATTATTCAAGGCATCGGAATCGGTAGGGGCAATGCGAATCGCCCGCTCGAACGCCGCCTGCGCTTTTGCGTCCTCGTTAAGCCGCATGTAAATCAGCGCAAGCATGTTGTGCGCAGGCCCGTAGTTGGTATTGGCGGCGACCGCCTGTTGGGCGGCTTCAAGCGCCACCGCCATGATGCCGAGTCGGTAGTATTCGGCGGCCCGCTCGGTGTGAATCTGCGCGCGGTGGGTCGGATCGGTCTTACCCGCCATGTCCGCCTGTCTCTGCTCGGTGGTCGTCGAGGTGCTGCAACCGGCGAGCAGCGCCGCGACCACAATCATGGACATCCGCGAGCAGACGATTTGTGCGAAACGATTCATGCGACACATCCTTGCACTGGGGACAGCGGGCGAGACAGCAGGTAGAGCGGCGGAGCGACGTGATGCGTGGTGTGACGTGGTGCAGCGTGGTGCGAAATCTTTAAGTGCGAAATCAGGCGGTCGCACGAATACTGATGGTGCGATGCGGCTGACTGGGGTCTAGTTTACTTTGCAGCGTGCGCTGCGATTTATCAACCACCTGTCCGGCCAGTTGGCCGCAAGCTGCGTCGATATCGTCACCGCGCGTTTTGCGCACGGTCACAATGAGGCCGGCTTGCTGCAACACATCACGAAAGCGGTGGATGGCATTGTTGCTCGAGCGTGCATATGGCGCTCCAGGAAACGCATTCCATGGAATGAGATTGAACTTGCATTCGATTCCCGCCACCAGCCCGACCAATTCGTGCGCGTGCTGCACGCTGTCGTTCACACCATTGAGCATCACGTACTCGAAGGTGACGAAGTCGCGCGGGGCGGCTTCGAGGTAGTCCTTGATCGTTGCCAACAACTCGGCGAGTGGATACTTCTGGTTGATCGGCACCAGCACGTCGCGCAAAGCGTCGTTGGGCGCGTGTAAAGAAACCGCCAATGCCACCGGGCAACGTTCTTTCAGGCGCTTCAGATTCGGCACCACACCCGAAGTGGACAGCGTGACGCGACGACGCGACAGGCCGTAGCCGTGATCATCAAGCATGATGTCCATCGCATTGGTCACGTTGTCAAAATTAGCGAGCGGCTCACCCATGCCCATCATGACCACGTTCGAGACGATGCGCTCACCCTTCGGGTCGCGTCCCATTGCCTTGTTGGCCCACCATAGCTGCCCGACGATCTCACCGGCCGTCAGATTGCGATTGAAACCCTGTTTGCCAGTCGCACAAAACGTGCAGTCGAGCGCGCAACCGACCTGCGACGAGACGCACAACGTGCCGCGATCGCTCTCGGGAATAAACACCACCTCAATGCCGTTGCCGGTCCCGACATCGAGCAGCCATTTTCGGGTGCCATCCTTCGACGCTTGCTCAGTCATTAATTTCGGTGCCGCGATGACCGCGACTGAAGGCAGTTTCTCGCGCAGCGACTTCGCCAAGTCGGTCATGGCGTCGAAGCTATCGACGCCGCCCTGATGGATCCAACGAAACACCTGCTTGGCGCGGAACGGCTTTTCCCCCATGGCGGCAAAAAACGCCGTCATCTCCGGCAAGGTCATGCCGAGCAGATTTGGTTTGTCGCCGACGGCGTGCTGGGGGACGGCCATGATGGGTTTGGTTTGGTTTGGTGTGGTGCAGTGCGGTGTGGTGCGTCAGTCGCGAGTGTCAGTCGCAAACTAGCGCGACAGCACGTCCATTGCGGGAAAGAAAAACGCGATTTCGTGTTTGGCCGTATCCGCGCCATCCGAGCCATGAACCGCGTTGGCGTCGATCGAATCAGCGAAGTCGGCGCGGATGGTGCCCGGCGCGGCTTTCTTTGGATCGGTGGCGCCCATCAGGTCGCGATTCTTGGCAATGGCATTGTCGCCTTCGAGCACTTGAATCATCACCGGACCAGAGATCATGAACGATACAAGATCCTTGAAAAAAGGACGTTCGCGGTGAACGCCATAAAATTCCTCGGCTGTCTTCTGCGACAACTGCGTCATGCGCGCGGCGACCAGTTTCAAGCCAGCGCCCTCAAAACGCGAATAGATTTGCCCGATCACGTTTTTTGCCACTGCGTCAGGTTTGATGATGGAAATTGTACGTTCGACCGCCATTTGAAACTCCGTAAAGAAATATACTTAA
>Ga0209181_10010366_pt1 | contig 12119 bp, 8 predicted proteins | sample MAT05_FD_187208 | JGI IMG/M metagenome (GOLD analysis project Ga0209181, IMG submission 187208) | Freshwater microbial communities from Lake Fryxell liftoff mats and glacier meltwater in Antarctica - MAT-05 (SPAdes) (version 2) | ecosystem: Environmental > Aquatic > Freshwater > Ice > Liftoff... | reverse complement strand
CGATCGACCGTTGGGACGAATGCCTTGCCGCTTGGAAGAAAGCGAACGACGGCAACCTCGATACCAAAGCCAATCAGCACATCGTCTGGCGTGCCCGCGGAAGCATGGCAGCACAGATGCAAGCCGACCTTTTAAGAAACCCAAAGCTCGATGAAAAAGACATTCCAGCCATGTTTCGGGCTCTTGATTTGCAAGACGCGGAGGCACGCCAGAAAGCCCTTAAAGCTTTACTCGATCTGGCTGCGAGTCCCGGAAACGAGCAAACGAGGCGAGATAATATCGTCGTCGAGGCATTGATGCGTTTGGACGGGATCGACATCAATACCGATCCCAAGCTAATGCAAGCAGTACAACGTCATCTGGCTCAACTCAAAAACGATCCGTCGCAACTGAAGATCATTCAAAAGTTGAAACTGGGTGGCATGGCAGATCGTCTTGTCGATCTTGCAGCCATCTGGGGTGAGAATACGCAATCGGTGCAAGCTTTAGAGCTGGCGATCGAGCAAGGGGCCTTGCCCAGTCTAACAAAGTCGCTGATGGCAAAGGATCCTGACGAACGAACGTTGGCGTTGTCCAAAGTGTTGACCTTGAGCAATCGAAAACCTGTTCAGGATCTTCGCCGAACGTTGATTGACGACAACAGCGTATCGAAGGTCATCAAAGTCGATGCGGTGGTCGGACTGTCCAAGAGTAAGGGGTTTCATGGTCAGTTGATCGAACTGGCCAAGGCCAACAAATTGCCTAGCGAAGCCAAAATTCTCATCGGTGCCACGCTTCGAAACTCGGAAGACGAGGCCATCAAAAAGACCGCCACCGAATTGTTTCCACCTCTCAAGACTACGCAAAATCCTCTGCCTCCGATTGAGGTTTTGGTCAAGAAAAACGGCAATGCCAACGAAGGTAAGAAACTGTACAACTCGGTTGCAACTTGTTCCCAATGCCACCAAGTTGGCACGGAAGGAAAAAACGTTGGGCCTGCATTGACCGAAATCGGCGGCAAATTGTCCAAAGATGCAATGTACGCTGCCATCTTGGCCCCAAGTGCGGGCATCAGCCACAACTACGAGTCGTTTGCTGCAAGGACCGATGAGGATGAAGTCATTATTGGATTGATGGTTTCAGATACCCCCGAAAGCGTTACTATCCGAGATGCGAAGGGGATCGAGCGAACGATCAAACGCGGCAACTTGGAGGAGATCAAGAAACAAGAGAAGTCCTTGATGCCTGAAAATTTGCAGGAGACGATGACGGAACAAGGGCTCGTTGACTTGGTCGAATACCTAATGGCGCTCAAAAAATCCTAGTGGTTCGCAATGCGTTTCGCTACCGCTGGGTTCATCCCTGCGGGGCGATAATTGGCAGCTACAAGAATCTAGAATTAGGCTGTTCGCTCTCCGCCGAGTTCATCTCGGTGGAAGCAACGTTTGTCGCGGCAAGACGTTGCTTCCGCCGGTTAAAAACCGACGGAGAGCCAAGGCTGACGTATTGGTTATCAAGGTAGCTGCCAGTTGCTGCCTCCATCGGGACGAGCCCGAATGGAAGGCTTTCTGTAACCATCACGCCAAAAGATACCACGCCAAAAAATACTATGGACGATTCAGAAGAAAAGCGATTGCTCGGCCAAATACCGAAGGCTCAGTTCTCGCGGTTTCGCGTCAAGTCGATCTCATCGATCGTCGATCGATTGATCGTCGAAAAAGGTTATGCTGCGCAACAATCAACCCAACTCCTTCAGGAGCAATGGCGAATTGCTGTCGGTGACGAGTTGTTTTCGCAATCTCGCATTGGAAAGATCAGTCGTGGAATCCTGCAAGTGTTCGCGTCAAACACGATTGTTTTGTCCGAGCTGGAATACTCCAAGACCAAAGCTCTACGCCATTTGAAAGCCGCTCTGCCCGACTTCAAGCTGAAGGATATCCGCTTCAAGGTAATGAATTAGAGGGCGGTGAAATGCCCCCGAGTTTACTCGGGGGATATTTACCATCCCTATAGAAATGGATGGTCATTACCCCCGGCGTGAAGCCAGGGGCATGCAGAAAAGCACCGAATGGCAAACCATTCACGCGTGGACGTAACAATACTAGGTTGCCACACTAGCGACGTGCTTTGGCTTCTTCGCGAGCGGCTTTTAGTGCTGCCGTTTCATTGGCTAGTTTGTTTTCCGGACCCGCTGGAAAGTACTGGACATCGTCGGTCAAATAGTACGGGCTGGGCAGGGTCTGGCCTGCTACGTGGACTTGGCATCCTGTGTTGGCTGCTACGCCCAGCGAACCCGCTGCAATGACCATCCAAATTCCAACGGTGGGTTTCTTGCAATTCAACATTTCTGAATTTCCGTTATCCTGGGGCAGGTACCGACCACATACGGTCAGCTCGATGCTGCGTCAGACTCAATGTAAGCCGACGATACTGTCGGTTGTATCGGAAGATTCGGATAGCTACTTGAGTCAAACTTTGCCGGTTTCGCCGGTCGAATCGTTGGCGTTGCATAACAATACTGTCCATAATGGTATTGCTAGCACATAGCAGCACGTGAGCTATCGATCAGTCGTGAAAGAGCCGGAAATGCATTTATTGGTATCAAAAGCCCTGCGTCGTTTTATGGTTGCCGTGCCATGTTGGGCTTTGCTTTTCAGCACAGGTTTGGCTCAGCAGAACCCATTGGGAGCCAAAAGCCAAACCGGCAATATCATACGCCCAGAGTATTATACGGCCAGCGATTTTTTCGCGGACGGTCAAACATCTCAAGCGGCGATTGTATTGGAAACCGCTCTCTCCCAATCTCGAATGGTCAACAATCAACGTGGCATCGACAGTGTGCCACCCATGGTCAAGTTGGGGGAATGCTTTTTGGAGCAGTGCGACATTGGCATGGCCTTGGAGAGATACGATGCGGCCTTGCAAATTTCCCTAGAGTCCACCAGGTGGCTTTCCTTGCTAAAGCCCCCAACGGGAAGCACTCGACCAGAAACGCGTGTGCGCGATGTCCCTTGGGCGGTGAATACGCGAGGAACTCAGATGGGAGCGTACAACGAAGCTTGGCCGATCGCACTTGGCTCGAGCGATTTGTTACTTGAAACAGACGCTGGGAAAGGCGTGACTGGCAAGATGATATCCATCGATGCGATGGAGATTCTTCGTTCTCAGGCGATAGCCCTCCGACGTCGCTATCTACTGCTTGGTCCGTTAGCAAAACATAACCCAAAGACAGTTCCTTTTTTGAAAGCCTTTAGTGTCAATGTCAGTGGTCAGTCAGAAGCCATTCAAAGCGCCGTGAACGTATGCCGTGCGCTGGCTGCGATTGGAACTGGCGAGCGAGTTGCTTCTGCGCAGTTGCTTACACAGAACTTGAGCATGGGCAATGGACTTGATCACCCTTTAACCGCTGTCGCACTTTTGGCCTTAGCGGATTTAGCCATCGAATCAAATGAAATTCTGGTGGCCGAGGAACGAGCGTTGGAAGCCTCGATCGTAGCTGGTCGCGCCGGGCAAATGGACCACTTAGCTGAATCCGTTGAGTACCTCTCGGAAACCGGGTTTGCCGTAGGCCGCGATACCGTCGTCGCAAAGATGATACAGCAGATCGCTCAATGGTCTGCTAACAAGAGCCGAATGGTAGCCATTCGCTGTCAAGTGGAATACGCTCGATTGTCGGCGCTGGTCGGAGATTTGGAAACTGCCAACAAGCAGTGTAGCGTCTCGACGACCATGCTGCTGCCAAAGCCAGTCGTCATGCCACGAGCGGAGTCGGTGGTTCGTTATGCTCAAGCCAGAGTTGCATTCCTAGAAGGAAACCTGGTCGAAGGAATCAATAAGCTCTTCGAAAGTGTCGCTTACCTTCGTGGAAATGAAACGGGAATTGGTTCCCCCCCTCTGTTTCAATTGGATCTAGCGCTTCAATTGACAAAAAGCAAAGTCCTCAATGACACGATTGCCGAATCGGTTCTCGCGGAGTTATTACGGGCTCCGTCAGCGGGCCATTGGCGGGTTCATCCGTTGGAACAGTTGGATTGGCTCATTGTTGACAAGTCGGAGGCCAATAACTTGTTGGTTGACATTCAGCTCCGAACACGAAGCGAATCGGAACTAGCAGCGGTTTTTGATGATTCCACTCGTAAGAGATATCGACGTTTGAATGAATTGGAATCGCGAGTCTTCGATTTGAAACTCATTTTTCATAGCGACAATCGATTTGTAGGTAACGCAGCCGAAGCGAGCCGACTGCGCAAGCAAATTCCGATTGCAGATCAAAACGTCGTCAAAATACAGCAATTGATTGCACCGCTTCAGACTAACCCAAAATGGGACATTCGAAAATGGACGGAGGATGACTCCCGTCGGTGGGAATCTGCAATCCGACTGTCCGCATCGCAGGAGTCTTTGTTTTGGGCCGCCGCCATCAGTCCACTAGCCATAACCGAGACCTTTCCTCCTCGCCATTCACAAGAGTTTCTGGCCAAGTCGTTGAGACCCAAGGACGCGGTGGTGATGTTCGCGTCGCACGGCACAACAATGCGAGGCTATCTGTATTTGTCTGGCAATTGGCGATCCTGGGAGGTAGGTGACTTCGCCGGTCTCGAACGCAAGACCATGAGTTTGCTAAGCGATATGCAGAGGCTGAAAAGTCGAGATGGAAATCAATTGGAGATAAGGAAGAACTGGGGGCTTGGACAGAGAATCGAAATCCGCAATCAGTTGTTCCCGAAAGTTATTTGGACCAGCTTGATGGCGGCGGAGCGTTGGATCGTTGTACCCGACGGCAATTTGTGGTCTCTGCCATTGGATACGTTGCCGCTCTCGGATTTGCCGAACTCGCTCCCCTGTATCTCAGAGCATACGATCACCTATTCGCCTACGCTTGGGCTGGTGCCATTTCTATTGGACGCAAGGTCGCAGTCCAAATCGGTTCACGGAATCGATGTTCACGCCGGCGATTTCCTTTCGCTGGATGCTCATACGGCCAAGGAATTACGCGACGACCTAGCCGCTAAGAAGCATTTCATCGTCGATTTATCTGGAAAGTCATCCAACCAAGTGCCAGGTCACTTTTTTAAAATCGCGTCCGATTGCATCCATAATTACACTCCGATGAATTGGGAGTCGATTGCACCGGTTTTGACGGATACGAACCAGAATCAAGCCAACATAAGGTCGTGGAGTCAATTGCCGTGGGGATCGCCCGAATTGATGTTGCTAGCGGGGGTTAATGCCGAACCGCCGACACCGCAAGCCACCGGAGACGAATGGCTTCGATTGACTCTACCGTTGATTGCTCAAGGGACACGGCAACTCACCATTTCTAGATGGCCGGTGGGTGGCGAGAGCACCGTGTCACTCATGCGTTCGTTTCAAGAAAATCAAGAGGATCTTTGTGTATCGGATGCTTGGCAACGCAGTGTGCTAACGCTCTGGGAAGAGCAATTTGGACAGCGCAGAGAACCCCTTTTCAAAATTGCTCCCTTTGCAAATGCAGAAAATACGGTATTGGGGAGCCATCCACTTCTGTGGTCCGGCTACCTTCGGATTGGCGACTCAAAATAGAAAGCTGGCACATGAAAACGATTCTACATCATCGACGATGAACTCGGATACTACGAGCCAGGGTTTATGGGTGGAGTGACGATTCAGACGCCGAACCTAGATCGAATGGCGGCTGAAGGTATCCGCATGAACAACCTATTCGCGGGTGCACCAGTCTGCGCACCGACCCGTTGTTCCCTCCTCACGGGGAAGCATAGCGGTCATACGTCGGTCCGGGCCAATGGCGGTGGGACTCCACTGCGAGCCGACGAGGTCACCATCGCCTCGATACTCAAGCAGCACGGTTACGCGACGGGCGGTTTCGGCAAATGGGGCTGTGGTGGTCGCGATTCCACGGGCGTGCCTGAAAAACATGGCTTTGATCTGTTCTTCGGTTACTACGATCAAGTTCATGCCCATACTTATTACCCTCCGTATTTGATTCGTAACAGCCAAGAGGTCAAGCTGGAGGGTAATTATGGTGGGAGCGGAGGAAAGACCTATTCGCAGTATGTCATTCATGAAGCTGCCAAAACCTTTATTCGTGAGCACGCGAAAGAACCGTTCTTCGCCTATTTGCCTTACACTCCGCCGCACGGGAATTTTGATATTCCTGACACCGATCCCTCCTGGACGATCTATGAAGGTGGACTTCGCGTTCCGTTCATCGCCCGCTGGCTAACTGCTCAAGCCACACAGGCCCATGAGCCAGTTGTAGAAGGCACTTTTGCAAGTACCGACCGCCATGAGCGAGACCGCCGTGCCAAGTTCGGCAAGCAAGACGACCCCAAAGTTACAAAACCGAACTGAAAGAAACCGCCGAACGGATCGACGACCTTGGTCGGTTTTGCTACTTCCATATCCAAACGCATGGCCTATCTCCTTTAAACGACTGATTCAAACGGATTGTCGGCGTATTCAAAGTGACTGCATCCTAGTTTCCCTAGGCCTTAGTGGCGTTTCTTCCGGACAATATTTTCGCGAAATACCATTGGTGTTTCGCAGCTCGCTTTCTTTTAACGAGTGATTCTCCTTTTAACCAGCCATTGGCACGTGCAATGCATATTGTAATTACGGTGGGAATGGAAAGGCCCCTCTGTCGCGCGTTCATCGGATTGAAAGCTATACACATGCTGGCGACAAGCAAGAATCTTAATGGGAGTAATGATATGTTTCGCAATGCTTTTCTAACCACACTTGTTGTTGCTTCGATGGCATTATTTGGTACATCAGATGCGAGAGCTCAATTTGGCTATTCACACCAAGGGTCTCATGGCAACTCGCATGGCAACTTGCACCAAGACCTCGGTCACAATGAATTCCATCGTCAGCAATACCACGCATACCAACATCAATTTCGACAAACGCCATACCAGCATTTTCAACTGCATCAAGATCTGAACCATGATCGGTACCACGATGACTTGAGCCATCGTTCGTACCACAGTTACCGCCCGTCGTATAACACTTACCCTCAATACAATTCAGGGTTCGGACAGGGTTTTCCCTCTTATGGGTTTTCGCTTCGTATTGGCCGCTAAGTTGCGGTGTGAGAACCTCGAAATTCCCTGAGGGTTTAGCACTCTACGTATCGATCGATTCGCGTGAAATAGATCCCCGTTTCCATAATTGGGTATCCGGTCATGGCATTCCGATGGCGAGCGAATGACGTGATCAAACGGTTCCGGTTGCCAAAAGGCGCCGGACTCATCGATCTGCGGATTGATCAATCTCGCCGAATATCGCATCCAACTTTGACCGACAATCGACTTGCCACTGTCGGTGCGAAACTGGACGATAGCGTGAACGTGGTTGGGCATCACGACAAAACAATCGAGATCATATGATTCGCCATCTCGATGTAAAATAGCGTTGGCCGCGATGCTCGCTATATTCGGTTGTTTTAACACGCACTTGCCATGACATTCGTCTAATGCGACGTGGAACAACTGGTCCGCCAGCTTTCGCAACTGCTTGCGATCAGCAGCAACAAGAGAATCCAGCAGTTCGTCGTGATTTGGTAATTTGACACCAAAAAGAGATGAGGCAATTTCGATCGGAAGATTCTTGGTCGATAGCCACGCCTCAAGCTCACGTTGCATCCGGATGAGAACTTCGCGCGGAAGCGAGTCTGCGGAGCGGAACGTAATGAACATTGCTGCGCCGACCTGGAACCAGTGCGGGAGGTTGCGCTGTGAGAATTCGATTTCAGCATTTCGATCGAATGCGTTGAAGGTTACTTTCTTGGGCTCGTCCATTCTAGTGGGTCCAAGGAGAGTAGAGCGATTGTCCTCAATCGCTGCGTACGGGTTCAAAAGATTGTCAGCGTCCCGATGGATGCTCTAACATTGGGACATGGCTGCATTACAGGCAGGTTCCGAACGATTGAGGACAATCGTTCTACTCTAGGCAAAACTTAAAAACTTCGTTATTTGACCAGTGCAATTTGCCTTTCCGCCGTATAGTCAGCACCGTTAACACGGGCTGTGGCCCGAATGGTGAGCGGCATGTTGAAATGGCCGAGAGGGCCGTTGGCGAACGTTATTTTTAGCACGCCAGTGTTTTGGCCCGACTCGATCAGCAGAGGAGACGCTTGCACGCAGTCGATATGTTTAGGCGCAACAAGCTCTACTTGCACAACTCCCGTTACTCCTTGCCCACGTCCTACCGTCACCACTAATTCCGCCTCCCCTCCCTGCAGCACTTTCACCGAGGTGCGGTTGAGACGAACATCCAATTGTCCTGGATCGACCAACACAATGATTTGATCGAACTGCTCGCCCGATGTGAAGCTAACTTTATGAACCGATCCGTCGTCGTCCCTGATGTCTCCCACGCCCCTCAAGCATGTGCGACTGGTGCGTCCGATCTCCATCCACGGTGCCAAATGCAATGGATAATCAAACTCATTGACACCTGGTGGAATGACAATCGCAGGTCCAGTCACCCCCTGCAAGTGCCTGACCTGCCGCTCTGCTATGTCAATCGTGATCGGTCCGTCGAAACCGCCGCGTTGGATCGAAAAATGACGTACAAAGGTCGAACCTCGGGCTGCGTACTTGGTCTCGAATTGGCCGAAAATCTTGAAGGGTGTTGGCATGGTTACGGCTAATGCCATGCTATTCGAGTCGGCATGGTGTAGGGATGCTCGCGGGCGAGTCACCGCTCTCACAACTAATTGATCGGCGATTGTCGCACACCCAGTCATGGTCAACTCAGTCACGTTAATTTTTGCTGTCTCCGATGCGCGAAAGATCAGTTCGCACTCGTTCTTCTTCTCGGCGATAGTGTTTCCTGTGACAGTCACTCCGTCGGGCAAAGCCTTGACTTCAATCGCGATGGCGGCGTTCATGCCGTTCTTGCGAATGGCTTTTACTTTCAGTTTGGCCTCAGCTTTGCGAGGGACATTCAGCGTGTCTTGTGCAACACTCAATTCGTAGTCCGGAGCAGTTTCGCTGGCATGTAGCAATACTCGGTAGGCAAAAAATGTTCCGCCACGATACGAGAATCGATCGCGTACAGATAGCACGAAGACACCATCCTCGGGAGCTTTAAACACAATCCGCGAATCGCTCTGCCCCGCCTGCGTGTCATCGTTCATCGCAAGTTCCTTGCCCGCCATGCTGCGAATCGTCAAAACAGAATCGATGTGCGATCCCAAACGCGAGCCGTGCACCTCGATGTCAATCGCTTCATCCTTGCGAGCCGCGAATCGCCAAACGTCAACGTCCCCCGCCCGATCGATGCGACCGTTGAGCACGACTGGACAACAAACTGGCTCACTTGAAGCTATACCCTCAGTAGAATCATTGGGTTCTGCTTCCATTGCTTCGGGTAAATCACTTAGTTCCAATCGAACCGGATTGCTTCGGCGGCCCGCGATCGCAATCTGTGTTGACCAAGTAAGTTCATTCGACTCGGGCGGAACGACAGGTAATTGCAATGTGACAGGCGAATCAGGCAAATTTGGTCCAGCCATTTGAAATGCCACATTCGAACCGCGTCGCCCACCGAGTGGGTAAATCGAGTCGACATAGGGTCCGTCGGTAATGGTTAAGCGATAGACATAGTGTTGCAGACCACCAAAATCGACATCTTGAATGCGAACTTGAACTGGGCCATCCTCGGTCGCGGTGAAATGCAACATGGAATCCTTTCCATAGTGATCTTCGTTTTCGCCGATGACTTTGCCGTTTGGACCAACGACGCTCAAGCGTGAATCCAATGCCGAACCAAATCGTTCGGCCATCACTTCACATGTGTACGTGACGCCGGCGCGGGCTTCGAAACTCCAGATGTCGACATCTTCTCGTGGGAAGATGCGGCCATTAATGGTCACCGGCAATTGCACAGCAACTGGCGATGGCGCACCATCGATCTCTTGCTCCGCGACTTCCGGCAAATCACCGACAACAAAGTTGAGCCAATTGGATACACCTTGAGAGTTCTTCACTCTCGCTTTGCGAAATCCCAACGGCGCGTCCTTCGAGATGACGACGCTCGCCATCTGATCCCGAGGGTAGCTCTCCTGAGCTTGCGAATCGGGTAATGGTATGAGAGGGCCTTCGAACCAAATCGTTTGAGCCGCGGGTTCGATTCGCGACGAAGGAACGATGCCTTGTCCTGTCATCTCAAATGGACAACCGTCATGCAAATCATAACCTCCAAAGCGAAACGGAACGTCGGTCCCTCGTTGTCCTCCAGCCGGAAACAAGTAGATAGCCACGGGAGCATCAGCCAATAGGATGCTTGGAGCAAAAGCCATCCATATTAAAAGAAGCCACGGTTCGCGAAAGGATAAGGAATTGCCACGCATACTAAAACAACCCTTCGATCGTTCGCCCACTCCCGGGTACGATAGGAATCGGTCGTCCTTCCGGTGTGTGGAATTCTGTTTTTGGATCGATACCGATGCATTGATAAATCGTGGCCGCCAGATCTTCAGGGCCATAAGGAGTTGTGGCTGGCTTTTCCGCTCGCTCGTTCGAGGCACCCACCACAATTCCCCCTTGGATGCCGCCTCCCCCCATCGCAATCGCGGTACTTGGTCCCCAATGATCTCGTCCCGCATCTTTATTGATACGTGGCGTTCTACCGAACTCACCTGTCACTAGCACCAAGGTGGTTTCGAGCATGCCTCGGTCATGCAAATCGCGGAAAAGCGTTGACATACCTGAGTCCAAATGCGGCAGCAGGTCGTTTTTGAGAACATTAAAGTTGTCGTAATGCGTATCCCAGTTCGTATGGTCAATCAACACACAACGCACTCCGGCTTCGACTAGACGTCTGGCCATCAAACAAGATTGCCCCAACGAATGTCTGCCATATTCGTCTCTCAACTTTTCTGGTTCGCGATCAATATCGAAGGCCGTCTTGGTGGAAGACGAAGTCATCAACTCGAAGGCTTTCTGTTGGTAAGTGCTCAAGGCATCGGCGCTGCGATTGGCTTTGGCTTCGGTTCCGCGTTGAAAGCGATCCACGTGTTGGAGCAATGCGCGGCGGTTGTCTAGTCGCTGTGCATCGACATCCAGGGGAGGTGCCAAGTCAGGCACGGTAAAGCCTGGCGCATTGGGATCAGCTTCGACCGTGAATGGGGCGGCCGAAGAGCCCAAGTACGACGAACCAGCACTGTTGTGCATCTTGGGCAAACACACGTAGGGGGGCACCGCTCCGCGCGGGCCCAATTTCTTCGCGATCACGGCTCCGTGAGCCGGTCTTTGGTTGTTCGGTTTGAGTGCACCGTTGAACCCACCACCGGGACGGTATCCGGTCAGCAAGTAGTGATCGGCTGGTCCGTGGTCCGAATTCGATAGACCAAATGAACGGACTAGCGAAAACTTGTCCATCTGTCCGGCCAATCGAGGCAAATGTTCGCAAAGCTGAATTCCCGGCACATTGGTATTAATCGGTTTGAACTCGCCGCGAAACTCCGACGGGGCTTGCGGCTTCATATCCCATGTGTCGATAGTCGATAAACCACCTTGCAAAAAGAGAATGACCAACGAGACGTCTTTCGTCGCTGCTCCGCTGGCCGCTGCCTTCGCCTGTCCTGCCAAGATTTGTGGCAACGTTAAGCCCATGCCAAAGACACCTGCAGTCCCCATTCGCAACATGTCACGGCGTTTCATCCCATCGCAATAGACTCGGTTCATAAGTGTCTCCAGATTGGAATAATGTTGGTATTCGACTCAAGCATTTTCGATGACCCTCCCCTCGCTTCGCTCGACCCTCCCGGAGGGAGGGTGAGGTTACTCTCCCACTGGGAGAGTCGGCCTGAAAGGCCGGAGAGGGAAGGTGCCGGTAGTTTTTTCTCGCCTAATGATTGAACAAAAACTCTAAGGAATTCATCATGCTCCACGCGAGATCTTCCAAGGCGCGTTGCCGATCGGTGTGCCTCTGCAGGTGCTCACTTGCAAGTTGCTGCTCCTCGGTGGATGGCAAGCGTCCAAAGAATGTGAGGTACAATTCTTCGCTCAGTTGTTCGTCAGGCAGATGAATGATTTTGGCCAGCCGTCCACCGTCGTGTGACAACTTTGCTTGGATGTCGGGTGAGTTGAGAACGTGTAAGACTTGCGAGACGGTTGGTTCGGAGACTCGTT
>Ga0209181_10010365_pt1 | contig 12121 bp, 8 predicted proteins | sample MAT05_FD_187208 | JGI IMG/M metagenome (GOLD analysis project Ga0209181, IMG submission 187208) | Freshwater microbial communities from Lake Fryxell liftoff mats and glacier meltwater in Antarctica - MAT-05 (SPAdes) (version 2) | ecosystem: Environmental > Aquatic > Freshwater > Ice > Liftoff... | reverse complement strand
AACACCTCACATTGGCAGACCGCTGGGTGGATTGTGCCTGTGGTCTGTCTTTAGATCGTGATGTCAATGCCGCGATCAATGTGTTAAAACGCGCACATCCCCGATGGGTCGCATCGGTGAGCGATAACGCAGCGCCTCTGTCCCCGCCGCTTGACGGTGAGGATAAGCGCATACGTCGTTCAGAAGCTACGCCGCTTCAGCGGCTGTAGAGCGTTCACTTATCCCCAACAGCTATGCCAACCGTGTGGGCAAAGGCACACTTGAACTTCACCCCCGCCCCGCCAGCAAAAACCGCAACGCCGACGGCAAACGTCGCGCCCACGCCGTCTCGTTGTGCATCGCGCCTGTTTCTTCGACATACAGCAACGAGACGCCGGAGCGGTACCCCCCTGCGATCAGGCTATTGCGGAGCGCTTGCACCCCGCGCACATACTCGTCATGTAAATCAGGCGTATCCACCGGAAGCCAATATGCCAGCGTCGGACCCTCTTGCGTGCCCACATCCATATAGATTTGACCGACACCCTGCGCTGTCATGTGTGTCGTCTTTAGCAAGCCTTCATTGCCAAACCAATAGGCGGTGCTAAATGCCCCACAAAAGCCGAACACCTCTGGGTATTTCAAAAACCCATAATGACTGATCAATCCGCCCATGGACGACCCTGCTATGCCCGTTGTGTCGGGGGCTGGATTGGTCTTAAAGGTCGCATCGATCAGGGGCTTCACGGTGTCGATCACGAAGCGGAGATACTCCTCCCCCCGCCCGATGAGCAATGCCTCGTTCGCCGACGCTGGATTGTTGTAGGGGTTGTATTCGCTACGGCGGTTGTTTCCGCTGTTAGGAATACCCACGATGATGGCGGGCATCCCTTCGGCGCATAACTGCGTCATGGTTTCATCGACCTGCCATTCGCCGCTGTAACTGCCGACCGCATCAAAGAGATTTTGGGCGTCGTGCATGTAGATGACCGGATACCGTCGCTCGCTCGTGTCGTGACCGGGGGGCAACCACACCAAAAGATCGCGGGCGTTGTCAAGTTGCGGGCTGTAAAGATCGCGCTGCAAACGCAAATCCCCGACGACGGTATGCTGTTCACGAGTAGCGGTATACGATTCCCACATGCGTTTTTATCCTCTTGAGTGCGATTCGCGGCGGGCGCGAATCAATCCCTTATAAAAATTCAGCAACTCGGCATCTTGCGCGTCACCCCACACCATCGGCACCCGATTGATGTCCAAGGTGTGCCCGCGTGTGCTGACCATCTGGCGCAAACCGACCTCTGTCCCGTAATACACAATTGCCGGGTCGGGCAAACGCATCTGCACTTCGGCGGCTTGGCGCAAGGCTACCTCATCATTTTGGGAAATGAACGCGAACCGATCCATATCGTGATTGTCGAGGAAGGTCGGCATCACAAAATCATCGGGAAAATAACGATAATGCTCTTCGATGAATAGGTCAAGCTGTTGGGGCGTCCACGACTTCCAGCCAAAGCGCCGCCGCAAGGCATCATTGACCTGAAAGTTGAGACAGCCATCCAAGCGCCCGGCATAACGCAGGAGTTTATCCGGCGAATCGATGACCTCGCCAAACAACAAGCAATCCGGCTTGACGCGCTTGCACGCCAAACGAAACGCCGTCCAAAATTGCGGACCGGGACCGTTGGCATAATCCAACCGATAGCCATCGATATCGAATTCTTGCAACCAGTGCGTCGCCACGCCGATCATCCAATTACGCGCCGCTGGATGCTTCAAATTGAGATCGGGCATGGTGGGCGTGCCGAAGAAACAGCGATAGCCGATGGCGGAGTCGTCAAAATAGAACCAATCGCGATACGGGCTGTGGGGGTCATGGAGCGCCTCTTGGAAATACGGGTGTTCGTTTGAGATGTGGTTGCACGCCATATCTAAAATTACGCGCATCCCGCGATCATGCGCCCCTTCGACGACAGCGCGCAACGCTTCATCCCCGCCGAGTCGCGGTTCCACGCGGTCATAATCGCTGACATCATAGCCATGTGAGGTCGGGCTGACCCATGTCGGGCTAAGCCAAAGACAATCAATGCCCAACTGCACCAAATACTCCAGTTTATCGCGCACCCCCCACAACGTGCCCCCACAAAAGCCGGTCAGATTGTCGGTTTGCAACCAGCTATCGCCGTCCCCGTGATAAAAGCGATCCACCATCAGGTGATAGATCAAAGCGTGGCGTGCCCATGCCGGTGGCGTTAAGGTATCGACCGAATAGGCGAACACCGTCCCCACCGACGGATCGCCCGGCTTGTGATCGGGACGGGCGGGCAAGCCATTGAAAAAGACTTGGGTGGCGTATTCGACCGTCTCTTTGACATCGGGCCAATCGCCATAAACTTCGGCACCGTCGTCTGTCCAACCGCTGATCACATAGTGGACGACGGTGTTTTCGGGCTGGGCGGGGATCACGGCTTGCCAGTGAGCGATATAGCCCCACATCAACGTATCCCAAGAGATATGCGTCCGTTCAAAGCGGATCACCTGCCCGTTGCTGGCACCCCCGCGCGATCCAACCGGTGGGCTGCCGTCGGTGGTGTAGACGAGTGCCATTTGCGTCACCTGGACCGTGCTATCGGTGGTCGCTTTCAGCGTGACGGGCTGATCTGGCTTGGGGATGGGCGGATCGATGACATAGCCATGTTGAATGCCGCGCAGATCAGCGCGATGATGGGTGACTTTGAGGTCATCATTGACGAGTTTTCCAAAGACAAAATCCATGCTCAGCTACTTTCCGACAAGGGGGCAACGCTCAAGACTGGCGTTCCCATCAGGCGCGAACAATGAATAGGGTGGGTGGGTGTCTGCGTTGGGTTTAACGGATGTGCCGCCGGGACGCACAGAAGCGCGCCCCGGCTAGGGTATGTGTGTGTGTGTTATCCCTTGACCGCGCCCGCCGTCAAACCACTGACGATATAGCGTTGCAAGAACATGTAGAGAATGACGACCGGCAACGCGGCGATGAGCGCGCCCGCCGCAAACACGCCCCAATCGTCCGAGAATTTGGCTTCGACAAAGCTGTACAGCCCCACCATCAGCGTCCAGTTTTGGCGATCTGTCAGCAATACCCGCGCCAACAAAAAGTCGTTGAACGCCCCGACGAACGACATCAACGCCACGACCGCGAGGATCGGACGCACCAGCGGGAAGATCAACTGCCAGTAGATTTGCGACGACGTGGCACCGTCCACCATTGCCGATTCGTCAATATCGCGCGGCACCGTGTCAAAAAAGCCCTTCATCAACCAAATATTGAGCGCCATGCCGCCGCCGATGTAGATGATGATCAAGCCGCCATAGGTATCGACCCCCAACGCCGGGATATACTTGCCGACCTGCAAAACCATCAGGTACAGCGAGACCAACGCCAAGACATTGGGGAACACCTGCACGAGGAAGATGCTCAGCAATAAATTGCGGCGAAACCGAAAGCGGAAGCGCGAGAAGGCATAAGCGCTGAGCGACGCCACCAACACGACGCACACGCTGGAGGTGCCCGCCACGATCAGCGAGTTGCCCATCCAGCGCCAAAACGGGACTTGGGGATTCTCAAATAAACTGCGGTAATTGGTGAACAGTTGATCGATGCTGGTCACATTTTGCGGGATGAGCGTCTGCGAGGTCATCGACCCGGTAGGGTTGAACGATGCCGAGATCACCCAGACAATTGGGAAAAGGGCGAACAAGAGCAGCAGCAAAATGGCGACGACGCGCAAACCCCGCAGGATGTACCGACCGATGGGCGGCGGTTCCTGTCTGAGTTTGGGCACGACGACTGGGACGCTCGCTTGCCCCACTTGAGCGGGAGCGGTGGTACTAGACACTTTCACTGACCTCCTCCCAAGTCCGCGTGATGCGGAATTGGACTAACGTAAGCGCACCGACAACCATAAAGATGATGACGCCGAGTGCCGCCGCCAACCCAAAGTCTTTGGTGCCGCCCGCGCTGAATGCCAAACGGTAGGTATACGAGATCAGGTTATCGGTGTGCCCGACGGGTGGGGCAGAGGTGCCCGCCATCGGGGGTCCGCCCTGAAACAACGCTTCCATAATGAAGAAATTATTGAAGTTGAAGATGAACGAGGCGATCAACAACGGTCCCAGCGAGACCAACACCAACGGCAGGGTGATCTTCCAGAACTGTATCCACTGATTGGCACCATCGACGACCGCCGCTTCATAGACGCTGGACGAGATCGATTGCAACGCGCCGCTGCCGATCAGCATGAAATAAGGTGCCGCAAACCATAAATTAACCAACAATATCGCAAATTTCGCCCATCCGGGATCGGTCGAAAAAGGCGGTGCCCACCCAAACAGGTTTTCCATGGTGGTGGAGATAACGCCCACGTTGCCGTTCAGCATCCCACGCCACACCAGCGCGCTGACCAAGCCGGGCACGGCATAGGGGATGATCAAAAGCGCACGGGTTGCGCGCAACCACCACGAGGTGCCATTGAGCAAGAGCGCGCTCAGCAAACCCAGCGCAAAGCCGGAAAGCGAAGACCCAAGCGCAAAGCCGACCGTCCACAAGATCACCCGCAACAGCGGTCCTTCGGTGATGCTGCTGGCGATGATGCGCGCGAAGTTGTCAAAGCCGACCCCAACCCAAAAGCCGAGGGGGGCGGTGCTGCCATTGGGGGCAACGAATTCTCCCGTTGTATTGTTGGCGGCATAGACGGTGCCCGTCGCGTTATCGGTCAAGGCATCTGTCGCGCTATCATACGTCCATTGTTCTTGGAACTCACCCGCTTGCTGCATCGATTGAATGCCGACTGCACTGCTGGCATTGCCAAAGGTCAATGCCTGCAAATCCGTCAAAGCGCGGAACCGTGCCCCGCCTTCAAGGACAGTAAAACCATTGAAGCTTGCTGGGACACCGTCTTCGTTGTACGGGGCGCTCCCGCTTTGGTTAGGCGTAACCGTCTCGAAGTCCGTGCCGGGCAGGGCAAAAAAGCTTTCACCCGCCTCGTTGGTCAACCACAAGGCATACGCTCCCGCCTCGTTGGTGAACGCTGTCCAACTAAAAGTGTTGCCGCCTTCAGGCAAATAACGGCGATCCGCCAGCAGTTCCACCGACTCGATTTTGGTCAAGCGGTGCCCATCGCTAAAATTGGTGAAGGCGATATAGAGCGTGTAGACCATCGGGTAGACCGACAAGATAATCATCAACGCCAGCGCCGGCGAAATCCACTTGATGGGCCACAACCGAGGCACCAGCACGATGACGGAGACAACGGTGAGGGTAAAGAGGATGGCGATTGCAAAGAACCAGTTGCCATCCCCTCCGATTGAAAGCGCTAACCAACCGCCGAGACCATCGACGAGCAGCAGCAGCACGAACTGTAAGGCGGATGTCCAGTTAAGGGATCGGGCTGAGAACCCACCCACATTCTCAGCCTGACCCGCGAGCGTCGTCATCGACTAGCTGCCGACCGTGATGGTCAGCATATGGGTGGTGCCATCGAAGGAGAAGACAACTTGGGTCCCATCAGCGGGGACATTAAATTGAAGGTTATCGCCATTAAACGCGCCATCGACGCCATAATTGATCCCCCACCCGTCATTGAGCGCGACTTTGGCTTCGTAATCGCCCGCCGTTAAGTCGGTGGTCGTCAGCGCATAGGTGCCATCCCCATTGGCAGTTAATTGGCTGGCTTCACATTCGGGTTGCCAGTCGCCGGGGCAACCGAGCAGCGCTTGCACCGTACCGACGACCGCAACCGAGCCTTCGCCAACGGTCAAAACATGCGACGCGCCATCGTAGGTGAAGACCATGAGCGTGCCATCGGCAGGGACGTTGAAGGTGATGTTGGCACCGTCACGTTCGCCATCGGCACCATAATTTTCTTCCCATGTCATCGCCAACGCGACTTTGACTTCGTAGTCGCCCGCCGGAAGAGCGGTGGTTGTCAACGAATAGGTGCCGTCGCCATTGTCGAACATGAAGCTGTTTTCGCATTCTGGTGCCCAATCACTGGGGCAGCCGAGTTCGGTTTGCAAGGTGCCCGCCAAACCGACGATGTTACCGGCATTCGCCATCTCACCGATCAGTTCGCGGATTTGGGCAGCCGCTTCGCCATACGATTCCGTCGCGGTCAGTTCGCCGTTGACGACGAAGGTCAACGCATTGCCCCACGACCCCCACACCGACGCCATTTCGGGGATGGACGGCATGGAGTCGCCATTCACGCCTGCTTGTTGGAACAACGCCATGGTGGGATCGGTCACTTGTGCCAAGGCGGGCAAGAATGCTGGCGGACGCGGGTCGGCATCGTAGAGCGCCAACATGGCGCTTTCGGTCGCCATAAATTCGGTCAGGAAGGCTTGTGCCAACAGTTGATTTTCGCTGAACGCGCTGATCATCAAGCCTTGACCGCCGATGAAGGGGCGCGCCGGACCAGCAGGACCCGCCGGAATGTCGCTGATGGCATAGGGGACACCCGACGTATTCAAACGGTTGACCGACCATGGACCGGTCATCATCATGGCGGCGTCGCCTTGTTCAAACAAAGCGAGTTGCACGTCACCGGTGATATCGCCGGTCAATTGACCGCCATCCACCAACGCGCGCACCCATTCGGCAGCGGCAATGGTGCCTTCGCTATCGATACCGATGTCACCCGGGTTGTAGGAACCGTTGGCATTGCGTCCGAAAACATAGCCGCCGAAAGCAGTCATGATCGGGAAGAAGCCATAACTTTCGGCGTTGGGGATGACGAACCCGTATTGGGAGGCACCACTGCTGACCAATTCCGCCGAGATCGATGCCACTTCGTCCCATGTGGTGGGGGCGTTGGGCACGAGATCCGAATTGCGAAAGAACGCCAAGTTTTCGACCGCGTAAGGCATGGCATAGACCACCCCGTCGACAGTGAATAAGTCGAGGGCATTGGGCGAGAATTGTTCTGCCAGATCGCCGAGTTCGACCGGCACAATCGCCGCGTTTTGAAGCAGTTCGCCCAGCCAGTCATGCGCGGCGATCAAAATGTCGGGACCTTCACCAGCGGGACCCGCGACGGTGAGGTTAGAGCGAATATCGCCCATGCCGATTTCTTGGACGACCGCAGTGACGCCGTAATCCGTCGAGAATTGTTCAACCAAGCCTTGTAGCGCTGGGGCGCGCGTGGAGTCTGCCCAGATCAACAGATCGGGGCGATCTTGTGCCCCGACCGGAGCCACGATCATGCTCAAGGCAAGACACAACAGAACCAATACCAGCAAAGACCGCTTCATAGGGGAACCTCTTTCAATAAATAAGAATCGAAAAATCTTTCCACAAACGATCATACTTTGTGGAGCGTATCGGAAACGTATCAGAATGGGATAATTTGGTTGAATTTTGGGGATTTTGGTGAGGGCGACGCCTGTAAGGGGCGTCGCCCTCACCGCCTATCCGCCCATGACCAAACTAGCCGCGCCGATAGATGCCCGTTCCACCGATGCCGTCACGATGCGGGTGCGTTCCACCGCCGGATATAACAGATGCGTCGCAAAATAGGTCTCCGCCACTGGCAGCAACAAATCAGCGGCGGCTTTGCCCAACCCGCCGCCAATCGCGAACACATCAGGATTGAGCGTGGCGGCGCACACCACCATCACCTGACCGAGCATCTCGGCAGCTTCATTGAAGAGGCGCATCGCCAGCGGATCGCCGTCACGGGCGGCATTCAGGATGGCGGGCGTGCTGACCGTCGCTTGCGACCGCAAGACCGTCTCTGGATAATCGCGGATGTATTCATCGACCCCTGCCATCAAGCCCACCCCACTGGCATAAATCTCTGGACAACCGCGCAGCCCACACACACATTCGCGCCCGTTGGGGTTTAGCGCCATATGCCCAACTTCCATCGCAAAACCGTTTGCGCCCTCGGTCACGCGCCCCTCCACGATGCTGGCACCGCCCAAGCCCGTCCCCAACGCCAGATAGACCAAATTACGCGCACCTTGTGCCGCCCCAAAACGGTATTCGCCCAATGCCAGCGCGTTGACATCATTCGCCAGCGCCAATGGGGGCAAGTCCGGCAGACGCTCGCGTACTTTTGCCAAGACGGGCACATCCGCCCAACCTAAATTGATGGCTGCCCGCGCCACTCCCAACTGGGCATCCACTTGACCGGGGGTGCCGATGCCGATGCCGATCACCCGACGGTCGCCCGCCTCCCGTAGAAGTTGCCAAATCAACTGTGCGATCCGGTCGATCACGGCGTCCGTCCCATCAAGCGCGCCAGTCGGCAGCACCGCTTCGGCATGGATACGGGCATCCCCGTCGATCAAGACCGCATCAATTTTTGTCCCACCTACATCGATCCCAAGGGCATAGACCGGAGTCGTTTCTTTATGATGTGCCGCGCTTTGAACCAACTTGACACCTCCTCACTTTCATGTTATTTTAATCGCAATGATGGGGTAAGTAAAGTTAATTTACTAACTTAAATCGGCGGGGCGGTCAACCACCAGCACGATGATGGATACCTCTAAGTTATCACATTTTTGTCCAGACGCACGAATAAGTGGCTAGTATTCAGTATTTATCGTTCATTTTTTTCTAAACCCTAGTCCCTAAACCCTAATCCCTGTGCTTGGAGTCTAATGATGCGTCAATTGATGGTGAGCTTTGAAGGCGCGACCGCCCCAGCATGGGTGGTTGATGCCGTGCGAAGCGGCGCGACCACTTCGTTTTGTCTATTCGGATTCAAGAATGCCACCACGCCCGACGCCATGCGCGCCCTGTGCGATGAACTATACTCTGCCGCCCGTGCGGGGGGACAAGCGCCGCCGCTCATCGGACTCGATCAAGAAGGGGGGCAGTTGATGGCAATCGCGCGCGGCATGACCGAAATGCCGGGCAACATGGCGCTCGGCGCGACGCGCTCGCCCGAACTGGCGTATGCCGCCGGGCAGGTATTGGCGCGCGAGCTGCTGGCGATGGGGGGTAATTTCAACTTTGCGCCCGTGCTGGATGTCAACAGCAATCCTTTCAATCCCGCCATCGGCATTCGCGCCTTTGGGGATGAGCCGTCGCTGGTGGGCAGGTTGGGCGCGGCGCTCATCAAAGGGATTCAATCTTTAGACGTGATCGCCGCCGCCAAACACTTCCCCGGCAGTGGCGATATCCAACAGGATACCCATTTCGTGGCACCCACTTTGACGCATGGGCGCGCACGGCTTGACGCCTTTGAACTGGCACCCTTCCGCGAGGCGATTCAAGCGGGGGTCGGGGCGATTATGTCCGCCCATGTCATCATGACCGCGATGGACGCCGACAACCCGGCGACGATCTCGCGCCGCGTCATGACCGACTTACTGCGCGGGGAACTGGGGTTTACCGGCTTGACCGTGACCGATGCGATGGACATGCACGCTGTCTCGGTGCGCGGTGCCGAAACCGTCGTCCAACAAGCCCTGTGGGCGGGCAACGACTTGGTGCTGCTCGGTCACTTGGACGATCAAGCGGAGTTGATGGCGCGCAGTGCCCATCTTGCCGATCCAGCGGCGTTGGCACGCATCGCCACTGCCCAAGCGCGCGTGCCCCAAACACTCCCCGACTTCAGCGTCTTGGGCAGTGCCGCACATCAAGCCGTCGCCCGCGAGATCGCCGAACATGCGATCACGCAGGTGAAGGACGATGGCACCCTGCCGCTGCGCCCTCATGCCGATGATCGTATCGCTGTGATCACCGCGCAACCCATCAATTTGACCCCCGCCGACAGTTCCGCCGCCGTCACCATCGCGTTGGCGGAGATCGTGCGTGGCTATCACCCCCGCACTGATGCCTATCAACTGCCCCACCATGCCGATCGCGGCGAGATCGCGGCATTGGTGGAAACCGTCGCCGATGCCGCTTATGTGATCGTCGGCACGATCAACGCCAGCATGGACGAACCCCAAGCGGCACTCGTGCGGGCATTGCACGCGCGTGGCTTGCGGGTGATCGTGATCGCCCTCCGCACGCCCTATGATTTGGTCGCCTTCCCGATGGTTGGGACTTATGTCTGCACCTATAGCATCCGCCGTCCAGCGATGGAAGCGGTGGCGCGGTTCTTGTTTGGCGAGATCGAAGCGCTGGGCGTGCTGCCCTGCGCCTTGCCCGATGCGGTGCCGTAACCCTGATGCAAATCGCAAAAGCGACGCGCGGACAGGTACGTCAGCATAATCGTCAGTTGGTGCTGCGCGCGGTGTACAGCGGTGCCGCCGAACACCGCGCAGCGCTGGCGAGCGAGACCGACCTCACCAAGCCCACGATTGGCGAACTCGTGGGGGAACTCCTTGAAGAAGGCTTGCTGATCGAAGAAGGCTTGGGGCAATCGACCGATGTCGGCGGTAAGCGTCCGCGCTTGTTGCGCTTCAACCCCGAAGCCCGCCAAGTGATCGCCGTATCGATCAATGCTGACTCGATTGTCGGCATTCTGACCCATCTGAATGGGGAGGTGCTGCTGCACCACAAGGCAACGTTGGAGACGACGGACTTAGCGGCTGTGTTTGCCGTGCTGGTGGAGGTGATCAACGCGCTTTACGCCCATGTCAGCGCGCCCTTGCTGCATATCAGTGTGGGCGTCAACGGTTTGATCGACGAAAGCCAAGGCATTGTTCGCTATGCGTCGGGTTTGGGCTGGCGCGATGCCCCGCTGGCGGCGCTGTTGCGGGATCGCTATGGGACGGCGGTCAGCGTCTCCAACAGTATCGAACTCGCCGTGCGGGGGCAGTATGCCTTTAAGACCATCCCTATCGACCGGGAAGCGCGTATGGCGACGGTGTTGGCGGGGGTGGATGTCGGCGTCGGGTGGCTGACGGCGGGCGTCCCCGGCGGCATATTCGTCACCGGGAGCGACCTCAATGCTCTGTTGCCCAGCCACGGCGATGCCCGCGCTTGTGCGGAGCGCTTGGGGTGGCGGGCGGTAGAAGCGCGTTTGCGCGCCAGCACCATCCCCTTGGGCGTGGACAAGTTCAGTTATGTCCATTTGCGCTATGCGGCTACGATGGGCAACGCCGAAGCGGTCGCGGCGATAGCGGCACTGGAGGATGACCTCGCCGAAGTCTTCACTTGGGTGATCGCGCTGTTACGCCCGACGCATCTGTCGTTGGCGGGCAGGATGGCACATTTGGGCGCGGATTTCTTGGGGGCGACGCTCGCCAAGACCGCCCCCCGCTTATTGCCACAGCATCTCGACGGGATGACGTTTTCGACCGACACGACTTATAACTTATCGGCATTGGGTGCCGCTGCCAAAGCGATCCAAGCCTTGTTGGGGGTGGGCTAAACCTGATGACCACGACCATTGGCATCCTGACCTATGACAGCACCGGCAGTTATCAATCCCATCTGTTGGCGGCGATGCAGACCGCCGCGCCGCCCGATGTGCAATTCATCATTCACAGTTCGCTCAGAGACGGCATTCCCGATAGCGATGTTTTCGAGGATATCCCCGTGCATGGCGTGATCGTGATCGCCAATGCCGCCAGCCCCGAAGTCTTGACGGCGTTGCAAGCGCGCGGCATCCCGTTGTCGCTGGTCAGCCACGAAATGCGCCAATGGGCGATCCCGTCGCTGCGCTTTAATAATGAAGACGGCATGATTCAGTTGGTGCGCCATCTGGTGCAAGATTGCGGGCGGCGGCGTTTGGCGTTCGTGCGCGGCATCCCCGAACAGATCGACGCGAAGGAACGAGAAGCGGCATTTGCGGAAGCAGTCTTGCCTTATGCCCCACGCCTAACCGCCCCGATCTTCTTAAAAGGGGATTTTGACGCGGCGACGGCGGTCGAGTCGATCACGCGCTTGTTGGCATCCTCGCCAGAGGTGCCAATTGATGGCGTGATCGCGGCGGACGACGCGATGGCGGCGGCGATTGTCAAGGCATTGCGCGTTATGGGGATCGCCGTGCCCCAGCAGATCGCGGTGGCGGGCTTTGGCAGCGTGGATGACTCCGATACCGAGTCCGTCACGACCGTGCGGGCAGATGTGGGGGCGTTGGGTCGGCGGGCATTGGCGCAACTGCTCCATCAGATACGCGGGTATCCGATGCGCGGCGTGACCACGCTGAGCGTAAATTTGCAGATTACGGGATCGACGCAAGCCGGTATAGCGACC
>Ga0209181_10010363_pt1 | contig 12124 bp, 10 predicted proteins | sample MAT05_FD_187208 | JGI IMG/M metagenome (GOLD analysis project Ga0209181, IMG submission 187208) | Freshwater microbial communities from Lake Fryxell liftoff mats and glacier meltwater in Antarctica - MAT-05 (SPAdes) (version 2) | ecosystem: Environmental > Aquatic > Freshwater > Ice > Liftoff... | reverse complement strand
CTTGGCCAGGGCCTCGGCCAATGCCCTCTGCAGGCCGTCGGCCAGCGTGGCGCCAGCCACGGTGCTGTCGAGGAACAGCGCCTCGGCCTTGCCGTCGGGCGCGCGCTTGAGCAGCGGCACCGCCGACGCGTCGGCACCGAGCGCGGCCAGCTTCTTCAGCAGCGCGAGCGTGGGCTGGCCGTCGGCGCCCAGGGCCACTGCCACCGGCATCAGCTTCTGCTGCACCGTGCGGTCGGCCGCCTTGGCAGCAACACCGGTGATGTGCGCGGCCAGCCGGCGCGGCGAGGCAAACGGCGTCACCACCGCATCGGCCGCCACCAGGCCCTGGGCTTGCAGCGCGGCGGCCAGACCGCCGGCAAAGGCCTCGCCCAGCTTCTTCAGCGCCTTGGGCGGCAGCTCTTCGACGAACAGTTCCACCAGCAGGTTCTTCAGCTCACGACTTGTCAGGTCACGCATGTCAGGCCGCCTTCTTCTGGGCGCTCAGGTGGGCAGCCTGTGCGATCTGCGCCAGCACATCGTCGGCCCAGGCCCGGGGCGCCATCGGGAAGCCCAGCCGCGCGCGGCTGTCCAGATAGCTCTGCGCCACCGCCCGCGCCAGGTTGCGGATGCGGCCGATGTAGGCGGCACGCTCGGTCACGCTGATCGCGCCGCGCGCGTCCAGCAGGTTGAAGCTGTGGCCGGCCTTCAGCAGCTGCTCGTAGGCCGGCAGCGCCAGCTGCTGGTCCATCAGGTATTTGGACTGCTTCTCGTGCGCGGCAAAGGCCTGCAACAAGAAGTCGACATCGCTGTGCTCGAAGTTGTAGGTGCTCTGCTCCACCTCGTTCTGGTGGTAGACGTCACCGTACTTCAGGCCGTCGGTCCAGACCAGGTCGTAGACCTTGTCCACGCCCTGCAGGTACATCGCCAGCCGCTCCAGGCCATAGGTGATCTCGCCGGTGATCGGCTTGCAGTCGATGCCGCCGACCTGCTGGAAGTAGGTGAACTGCGTCACCTCCATGCCGTTGAGCCAGACCTCCCAGCCCAGACCCCAGCAGCCGAGTGTGGGGTTCTCCCAGTCGTCCTCGACGAAGCGGACGTCGTTGGCCTTCAGGTCGAAACCCACCGCCTCCAGGCTGCCCAGGTAGAGCTCCAGGATGTTCGCCGGTGCGGGCTTGAGCACCACCTGGTACTGGTAGTAATGCTGCAGGCGGTTCGGGTTCTGGCCGTAGCGGCCGTCCTTGGGCCGGCGGCTGGGCTGCACATAGGCCGCCTTCCAGGGCTCGGGGCCCAGGGCGCGCAGGAATGTGGCGGTGTGGCTGGTGCCAGCGCCCACTTCCATGTCGTAAGGCTGCAACAGCGCGCAGCCTTGCTGGCCCCAGTAGTCTTGCAGGCGGAGGATCAGTTGCTGGAAGGTGGGCATCGGCAGGGTCTGCGGCGCAGGTGGCGCAGCGGACGGCAAATCAAGGTCAACGGCCGAGTTTACCGGCCGCCCCCCGGGTCACCGGCCAGGCAAGGCCCAGCGCCGCCAGGGCCCACAGCGGCCACAGCCCGGCGGCCCCGGCCCAGCGGGCGAACGGCGTCAGGCCCTCGCGGCCCTGTACCGTGGCGTTGAGCACGCCCACGCTGAACGGTGGCAGCGCCGCCTGCACCACGCCGCGGTGGTCGATCACCGCAGTGGCGCCGGTGTTGGTGGCGCGCAGCATCGGCCGCTGCAGCTCCAGGCTGCGCAGGCGCGAGATGTTCAGATGCTGCGGAATGGCGATGCTGTCGCCGAACCAGCCGATGTTGCTGATGTTGACCAGCACCGTGGGCGCGGTGGCAGCGTCGGTAAAGCGGCGCGCCAGCTCCTCGCCGAACAGGTCTTCGTAGCAGATGTTGGGCGCCACCCGGGCGCCACCCACCAGAAACGACGGCGGGTTGGCCGGCCCGCGGTTGAAGTCACCCAGCGGGATGTTCATCAGTTCGGTGAACCAGCGAAAACCGGTGGGGATGAACTCGCCGAAAGGCACCAGGTGGGTCTTGTCGTAACGGTAACCGGCGCCGGGCGCGGCGGTGTCGGCCGACAGGCCGACCACCGAGTTGGTGTAACCGGCCTCGTAGTCGCCCAGCGGCACGCCCACCAGCGCCGCCGGGCCACCGGGCCGGCTGAAGTGCTGCTGCAGGCCGGCCCAGTAGCCGGGGGCCAGTTCGCGCAGCTGATCGGGCAGCAAGGGCACGGCAGTCTCCGGCGTCACCACCAGGTCGGCCTGCGCAGCGGTGAGCGCCTGGGCCACCCAGGCCAGCGTGGCGGGCATGCGCTCGATGGCGAACTTCTCGTCCTGCGCCACATTGGTCTGCAGCAGCGCCACCTGCAGGCTGCGGCCGGGGCGGGTGAACTCCGGTGGGCCGAGGGCGATGCCCCAGGCCGCAGGCAGGGCCAGCACCAGCAGCGCCAGTGCGGCCAGCCCCGCCGGGCGGCGGGTATGTTGCATGCCAGAACGCAGCGCCGCCCGCGCCGCCAGCGCCAGCAGCGCGCCCGTCCAGGCCAGCACGGCGCCGATGCCGTACACCCCCAGCCAGGGCGCCAGTACCGCCAGCGGGCCGTCGACCTGGGTGTAGCCGCTGGCGGCCCAGGGGAAGCCGGTGAACAGCACGCCGCGCGCCAGCTCGGCCGCCAGCCAGGCGGCAGCAAAGCGGCTGGCATCGGCCAGGGGCCGGCCGCTGCGGCGGCGCGCCACCCAGGCCATGGCCAGGCCCAGGTAGAGCGACAACGCGGCCGACAGCAGCGCCACTGCGGCCACCGCCAGCGGCGCCGGCAGGCCGCCGTAGCGGTGCAAGCTGATGAACAGCCACCAGGTGGCGGCGCCCAGCCAGGCCGTGCCGAAGGCCCAGCCCAGCAGCGCGGCCCGGCGCGGTGTGGCGCCGTCCACCGCCCAGGCCAGCAGGGCGATGGCCGCCAGCGGCAGCGGCCAGGCAGCGGTGTACACACAGGCCAGCGACTGCAAGGCGCCGGCTGCAGCCACGGCGACCGGCAGCCACCAGCCGCCATGCCCGGCGCCGGTGGCGCGGGTCAATCCCGGTCAGCCGCAGGGGAAGGCAACTGGCGGCCCACCCGGAACCAGCGCACTGCACCGCCGCGGGTGATCATCACCTGGAACTGCAGGCCGCCGGCTTCGGCCGATTCACCCCGACGCGGCACATGGCCCAGTTCGTGGGCGATCAGGCCGCCGATGGTGTCGAAGGCGTCTTCGGGCAGCTGGGTGCCGAATATCTCGTTGACCGCGCTGATGTCGGTGTCGCCCGCCACCCGGTGGCTGCCGTCGGCCAGGGTGTAGATGCCGTTCTCGGCGGCGGTGGCGTCCTCGTCGAACTCGTCCTCGATCTCGCCGACGATCTCCTCCAGCACGTCCTCGATGGTGATCAGCCCGGCGGTGGTGCCGAATTCATCGATCACCATCGCCAGGTGGTTGCGGTTGGCGCGGAAGTCACGCAGCAGTTCGTTCAACCCCTTGCTCTCGGGCACGAAGACCGCCGGCCGCAGCAGCGTGCGCAGGCTCAGCCCGGGCGAGCGCTGCAGCTTCAGCAGGTCCTTGGCCATCAGGATGCCGATGACGCTGTCGCGGCTGCCTTCATACGCCGGAAAGCGCGAGTGGCCGGTCTCGATGACCGTGGCCAGCAACTCGTCGTAGGGCGCGTCGATGTCCAGCAGGTCCATGCGCGGGGCGGCCACCATCACGTCGCCGGCGCTCATCCCGGCCATGCGCAGCACGCCTTCGAGCATGACGCGGCTTTCCGGTGCGATCAGCTCGCGCTGCTCGGCGTCGGCCAGTGCGGCCATCAGTTCGGCGGTGGAATCAGGGCCGGGCGACAGGAACTCGACCACGCGCTCAAACAGGCCGCGCCGGTCGGGCGGTCTGTCGGGCGGTTTGTCTGTCGGTCTGTCAGCCGATCGATCGGCCGGCCGGCTGGCCGGGTGGGCCGCCCCGCGGGAGGGCGGCCTGCTTGTGGGAGGTTCGGACACGAGCGGTGTCAGGGTGGAGGTGCGGCAAGAATACCCCATCGACGTGTCAGCCTTGCGGCGCCGTTGCCGGCGCACGAGCGCGCCGACGCGGCTTGACACCACTGCGGCCTTGCAACACAGTTCGCCGCCCCCACTTGACGGGGTTGTTCGGGCGCTGCCAGCCGCCCCACCCACCTGCGTTCCGGAGCCACCATGTCCCAAGGCCTGATCCCCGCCACCATCCTCACCGGCTTCCTCGGCGCGGGCAAGACCACGCTGCTCAAGCGCGTGCTCACCGAAGCCCATGGCCAGAAGATCGCCGTGATCGAGAACGAGTTCGGCGAGGAGAACATCGACAGCGAGATCCTGGTGAGCGACACCAACGAGCAGATCATCCAGATGAGCAACGGCTGCGTCTGCTGCACCATCCGGGAAGACCTGCGCACCACGCTGTCCGACCTGGCCAGCAAGCGCCGCAAGGGCGAACTGCACTTCGACCGGGTGGTGATCGAGACCACCGGGCTGGCCGACCCGGGCCCGGTGGCGCAGACCTTCTTCATGGACGACGAGATCGCCGAGAGCTACCTGCTCGATTCCATTCTCACGCTGGTGGATGCCAAGCATGCCGACGGCCAGCTCGACACGCGCCAGGAGGCGCGCCGCCAGATCGGCTTTGCCGACCAGATCTTCATCAGCAAGGCCGACCTGGTGGACGCCGCAGCGGTGGACGCACTGAAGCACCGCATCAAGCACATGAACCCGCGCGCGCCGCAGCATGCGGTGCACTTCGGCGAGGTGCCGATCGCCAACGTGTTCGACCTCAAGGGCTTCAACCTGAATGCCAAGCTGGAGGTCGACCCGGACTTCCTCACCGAGGACAGCCATGGCCATGGCCACGACCACCAGGGCCATGACCATGGCCATGAGGGCCACGACCACGCCCCGGGCGAGGCCTGTGACCAGCCGCAAAACGGCCCGCACAACGCTCCGCAGAATCGTCCGCACCACCACGCGCACGACGACGACGTCAAGAGCTTCGCCTTCAGGAGCGACCGCGCCTTCCACCCGGCCAAGCTGGAAGACTTCCTCGGCTCCATCGTGCAGGTCTACGGCCCGAAGATGCTGCGCTACAAGGGCGTGCTGAACATGAAGGGCAGCGACCGCAAGGTCGTGTTCCAGGGCGTGCACCAGCTGATGGGCAGCGATCTCGGCCCGAAGTGGCTGCCCGGCGAGAAGAAGCAGAGCAAGATGGTGTTCATCGGCATCGACCTGCCGCGTGACATCCTGTTGCAAGGCCTGGAAGGCTGCCTGGTCTGAACTGCCCGGCAGCCACGCTTGACAGCTGTCAGGCGTGGCTACAATCCGCGCGCCTCAAGCGACGCGGCAGATTCACCGGCCGTGGCGGACAACAGGTATAACGCCACTGCGAGGAGCCCCGAAGTGAGCAAGACCACGGCCAAAGTGCCCGCCCCATCCGTCCCATCCGCCCCTGACGCCGCTGCCACCAGCCCGGCGGCCGCCCCCAAGCCCGCCAAGGCGGCCTCCAAGCCTGCCGGCGGGGCCAGATCGGCGGCCGCCAAGGCCGTGCCCGCCCCGGCGCCGGCACCGTCCACCAGCCGGTTCGCCGAGCGCTTCGCCCCCCCGAAGCCGCCTGCCCGCGGCTACCCGGAACCCATGGACATCATCAGGACCGCGTACAAGGCGGACCCGAAACTCGTCAACGCCTGGAAGACCAAGGCCGGCCGCGACCTGACCGATGCCGAGTTGCAGGCCATGCCTGACAGCGAATACATGAATGACAAGCAGCTGGAGTTCTTCCGCAGCCGGCTGCAGACGCTGAGGGACGACCTGCTGGCCAACGCTGGCGAAACCACCGAGCACCTGCGCGAGGACACTTCGATCGTGCCCGACCCGGCCGACCGCGCCACCATCGAGGAAGAACATGCGCTGGAATTGCGCACACGTGACCGCGAGCGCAAGCTGCTGAAGAAGATCTCGCAGTCGATCGTGCGCATCGACGCGAGCGATTACGGCTACTGCGACGAGACCGGCGAGCCGATCGGCCTGGGCCGGCTGCTGGCGCGGCCCACTGCCACGCTGTCGCTCGAGGCACAACAGCGGCGTGAACTCAAGCAGAAGATGTTCGGCGATTGACCTGTCGCTGCGCCTGCCGACCCACTGACCGCCATGGCTGAACCGAAGGACGGCGAGAGCTTCTTCCGCAAGGTGGTGCGTTTCGTGGCCAACCCGGCCACCGAATGGTCGGAAGCGGCCACACGCCAGGACGACGGCAACGAGCTGGAGAAATCCGAGCTCAAGGCCATGGTCGAGCGCAAGCGGCGCAATGACTTCGTGCGCAAGCGCGAGCTCGACACCCTGCGCAAGCTGCGGCGCGACGGCCTGTCGCCCGAGCAGCTGGCTGCGCTGGGCGGCTCGTCCAAGGTCGATGATTCCGAGGCACGGCTGTCGGAGAGTGCCGGCGCCCGCGCCGATGTGGGCGTCAAGGCGAAGATCGACGAGATCGAGCAGCAGATGGTCGGCGAGCAGACACCGCGCGAGCAGGCCGTGCGCCAACGCCCGCCCGCCCGCCGCCCGCCAGCAGCGCCCCAGCAACCCACCGATTTTTACAGCGCGCCTACCGAGCCGGCGGCATTCCACGGCGGCCAGCCGCTGCCGCCCGCACCTCCGGCGGCCGCCCGGACAGCGCGCCAGGCACCACCCGCCGCACTGGACCGCGTGCCACCGCTGCCCGCCCTGCCCGACAGCGGGTTTCCACCGCCAGCGCCGCCGCGTCGGGCCGGTGCGGCACCACCGCGCAGCGCGCCGCCGGGCGTCGTCAGCACCTGGGCGCCGCCAGGCAAGGCAGCGCCACGCAGCCCGGCCCGCATCGACACCCCGCTGCCCGATTTGTCGACTCCACCGAAGGGCGGCGCCAGCCTGCCGCACTCCGACAGCGGTTTCGACACGAACAGCCGATTCGCGGTCGAAGTCAACGAGGTGGTGCACGACCCGGAACTCGACGAGGCAGTGATCGCCTTCGCCAACGCCGACTTCAACCTGTGCGAGCAGGCGCTCACCAACCTGTGCCGGCCGACGGCGCTGCGCGGTGACCATGCCGAGACCTGGCTGGTGCTGTTCGACCTGTACCGCGCCACCGGCCAGCAGCAGAAGTTCGACAGCCTGGCGCTGGAGTTCACCAACCGCTTCGACCGCTCGTCGCCACAGTGGTACTCGCTGCCGCGCCGGGTGGCCGACGCGGCGGCCGACGAACGGCCCGACACCCGCAGCGTGAAGGGCGACATCGGCTGGGTGAGCCCGCCTTTGCTGGACGTGGAGGCGGTGGCCAGGCTGCGCTCGAGCACGCTGCAGCTGCCCTTGCCCTGGGTGCTGGACTGGTCCGCGCTGGAAGCGGTGGAGGCCGAGGCCGGCGCGCACCTGCATCTGCTGTTTCGCCAGTGGGCGCCGCAGCCGATCGACATGCGCTGGATCCAGGCCGACCGGCTGCTGCAGGCACTGCAGGAAGCCGCGCCCACCGGCGTGCGCGATGCCGACCCCGTGTTCTGGATGGTGCGCCTGGAAGCGCTGCGCCTGTCGAACCGGCCCGACCAGTTCGACGAGACCGCGATCGACTACTGCGTCACCTACGAGGTGTCGCCCCCGTCGTGGGAGCAGGCCCGCTGCCAGGTGCGCGCCAGCCATGTCAACAGCTCCACCACCACGCCGCCGATGTCGATCGTCAGCGAGGTGCTGTCCAGCTTCCTGGAGTCGGGCCTGCTGGACGACGGCCATGCCGGCCAGCAGGTGGGCACGGTGGAGCTGTCGGGTCAGCTGGCCGGCGACATCAGCGCAATCCTGCAGCAACTCGACCGCAAGCTGGGCAGCGCCACGCTGGTGCATGTGTCCTGCGCGCGGCTGATCCGGGTGGACTTCATCGCCGCCGGCGACCTGCTGAACTGGGTGCTGGCCAAGCAGAGCGAGAACCGGGGCGTCACCTTCATCGACGCCCACCGCCTGGTGGCGCTGTTCTTCGGCGCCATGGGCATCAACGAGCACGCCCGGGTGCAGGTGCCGCGGGATTGACCCGGCAGCGGCCCGCCGCCGGCGGCCGCCTTCTCTGCGCCCTCTCCTGAACGGACACCCCCCATGGAACCCTTCCACGGCACCACCATCCTCAGCGTGCGCCGCCAGACCCCGCAGGGCTGGCAGGTGGCGCTCGGCGGCGACGGCCAGGTCACGCTGGGCCACATCATCGTCAAGGCCAGCGCGCGCAAGGTGCGCAAGCTGCACCGCGACACGGTGCTGGCCGGCTTTGCCGGCGCCACGGCCGATGCCTTCACCCTGTTCGAACGCTTCGAGGCCAAGCTGGAGAAGCACCAGGGCCACCTGGTTCGTTCGGCCATCGAGCTGACCAAGGACTGGCGCACCGACCGGGTCTTGCGCCGGCTGGAAGCCATGCTGGCCGTCGCCGACCGCGAGGCCAGCCTGATCATCACCGGCAACGGCGATGTGCTGGAGCCTGAACTGGGCATCATCGCCATCGGCTCGGGCGGGGCCTATGCGCAAGCGGCGGCGCGGGCGCTGTTGCAGCACACGGCGTTGAGCGCGACCGACATCGTCAAGCAGAGCCTGGTGATCGCCGGTGACCTGTGCATCTACACCAACCAGAACCACACCATCGAGGTTCTCGAATGAGCATGACGCCGCAAGAGATCGTCTCGGAGCTGGACCGCCACATCGTCGGCCAGAACGCCGCCAAGCGCGCGGTGGCCATCGCGTTGCGCAACCGCTGGCGGCGCCAGCAGGTGCCCGAGGGGATGCGCAGCGAGATCACGCCGAAGAACATCCTGATGATCGGCCCCACCGGCGTGGGCAAGACCGAGATCGCCCGCCGCCTGGCGCGGCTGGCCGATGCACCCTTCATCAAGGTGGAAGCCACCAAGTTCACCGAGGTGGGCTATGTGGGCAAGGACGTGGACAGCATCATCCGCGACCTGGTCGACATGGCGGTGAAGCAGGAGCGCACTGCAGCGATGAAGCGCCAGCGCGCCCGCGCCGAAGACGCCGCCGAAGAGCGCATCCTCGATGTGCTGGTGCCGCCGCCGCGCCACGAGGTGGGCTTCGGCAGCGCCCCGGCAGACAGCAAGGACAACACCGCCCGCCAGGTGATGCGCAAGCGCCTGCGCGAAGGCGCGCTGGCCGACAAGGAGATCGAGCTCGACCTGGCCGAGTCGCGCGCGGGTATGGAGATCGTCACCCCGCCGGGCATGGAGGAGATGGCCGAGCAGTTGAAGGGCCTGTTCTCGCAGATGGGCCAGGGCAAGAAGAAGACCCGCAAGCTGAAGATCGCCGAGGCGCACAAGCTGCTGGTGGAAGAAGAAGCCGCCAAGCTGGTGAACGACGAGGACATCAAGACCCAGGCGCTGCACAACGCCGAGAACAACGGCATCGTCTTCATCGACGAGATCGACAAGGTGTGCTCGCGCAGCGAGGGCAGCGGCGCCGAAGTCTCCCGCCAGGGCGTGCAGCGCGACCTGCTGCCGCTGGTCGAAGGCACCACGGTGAGCACCAAGCACGGCATGGTCAAGACCGACCACATCCTGTTCATCGCGTCGGGCGCCTTCCACCTGGCCAAGCCGAGTGACCTGATCCCCGAGCTGCAGGGCCGCTTCCCGATCCGGGTGGAGCTGGGCCCGCTGAGCGTGGATGACTTCGAGGCCATCCTCACCAGCACCCATGCCAGCCTGGTCAAGCAGTACCAGGCGCTACTGGCCACCGAGGGTGTGACGCTGGAGATCGCACCCGACGGCATCCGCCGGCTGGCGCAGATTGCGCATGACGTGAACGAGCGCACCGAGAACATCGGCGCACGGCGCCTGTCCACGGTGATGGAGCGGCTGCTCGACGACGTCAGCTTCGACGCGCCCAACCGCAGCGGGCAGACCGTGGCGATCGACGCCGCGCTGGTCGACGCCAGGCTCGGCGAGCTGGCGAAGAACGAAGACCTGTCGCGCTACATCCTGTAGCGCCTGGGGTGGGGTGGGGCGGTGGCCGGCAGCGGCGGGCGGTGGCAGGCGGCTCAGCGCCCGCGCACCATGGCCAGCAGTTTGCCGGTGTCGATCGTGCGGGCCTGCTCCCGCATCGCCGGCAGGTACTGCGCCTGCAGGCCCTGGGCCTGCTGCAGCGTGCCGGCGTAGGCGTCTTTCAGCATCTGCGCGCTCAGCACCCGCCCGCCGGCGTAGTAGCGCTTCGCCACATGGCCCAGCGCGTAGGTGGCGGCAAAGCTCATGCCGCTGCTCACCGCCTGCCGGCCCAGGCCGCCCAGCAGGCCGCCGCCCACCTTGCCCAGCAACCCGCCCAGCAGCTTGCGGCCGGCCTGCTCCAGGTATTGCGAGGTGAGGCCCACGCCGGCAGTGGCCAGGAAGTCCTTCACATGGCCACTGTCGAGCTGGTAGCCATGGGCCTGGCCGATGCGGTAGACCAGCTTCATCTGCAGCGGGATGATGGCCAGGGTGGACAGGTTCTCGGGCAGCAGTTCGAGCGCGCCGTTGAGGATGGCGGCGTCCAGGATGGACTTGTCGAGCGCGGCCTGGTCGACCGCCGTTGCCACTGTGCCGGGCGCCTGGGCAGGGGCGGCGGCAGGTGCGGCTGCAGCCAGTGCGGCCACCGGGGCGGCGGCCGGGATCGGCGCCTGCGCCAGGGCCTCGGCCTGCTGGGCAAAACCGCTGGCCACGCCTTCAGCCAGGCCCAGGCGCTGGCCCAGGTCGCCGAGGAAGGCCTGCTCGGCCGGGCTCTGCGCGCCGTCGGCATCGCAGATGCACACCGCCATCTCGTAGGCCAGCAGCCGGGCGTCGGCGCTGGCCAGCTGGGGCACGGCGGTGTCCAGGCGCACACGCTTGAGCAGCACGTCCTGGTACAGCGTGGGCAGGCGCACGCCATCGGCCTGGCCCAGGCCGTCGGCGATGCGCTTGATCTCGTCACGCTCACGGGCGTGCTTCTGGCCGTCGGCAAAGGCAGCCAGCAGGCTGATGGCGAGGATGGCCTGGTGTTCGGTGGCGGTCACGGCGGATCCTGAAGGTTGCCAGGCAGGGTGTGGCGGGCAGGTTCGGGTGCCCCGCCGCTTGAAAGTTCCGGCGGCAGGTCAGCCGGCATCGCGCTCGCGCTGCAGGGCCAGCAGGCCGTCGAAGATCAGCGAGTCGATCAGTTCATGCGCAATCGGCAGCCAGGGCGCCACCTTCCAGCCGGCGCCGCCGGTCATCAGCGTCAGCGGGCTCTGGCCGGTGCGCTGCTGCAGGTGGCGGTGCATGCGCTCCATCGCGCCGGTGATGGCGTAGGTGCCGCCGCTGGTCAGCGCGTCGCTGGTGTTGGTGGGGAAGTCGACCACATCGCCGGTGGGCACGCGCAGGCCGGCGGTGCCGCCTTCCAGCGCGCGCAGCATGATGCCGTGGCCCGGCAGGATCAGCCCGCCCAGGAAGCGGCCCTCGGCATCGAGGGCGTCCACCGTCACTGCCGTGCCCACCATCATCACCAGGGCCGGGCGCGGCGCGCCGCGTGCCAGCACATGCTGGCGCGCGCCGATCTGCGCCACGAAACGGTCGGTGCCCAGGCGGCTGGGGTGGTCGTAGCCGTTGGTCACGCCCGCCGCGCCGGCCGAACTGACCACCCAGCGCGGCGCCAGGTCCCACAGTTCCAGCTGCTCTTCCACCCGGCGGCGCACCGCGTCGCCGGCCACGTTGCAGCCCAGCACCGCCGCAGGCTGTGGCAATTGCTTCCATTCGCTGTCGGCCAGGGCGTCGATGTTCTCGAGGAACACCGCCCCCTGGTCCAAGACCACGGCGCCGGGATGGGTGGATTCGTACAGCGCCCACTTCAGGCGGGTGTTGCCGATGTCGATGGCGAAGAAGGGCATGGTGCGGGGGCCGCGCAGGGCCGGTGGGCAGTGGTTGGCAGGTCGGCGCAGGGCCGTGCATGCTAGCTGCTGCGGCAACGCACCGGTGCAGGGCAAGCCCTGGCCTCTGCGTGACTGACGTCACCACGCGTTCATCTAGCATGCATCCAGCCAGGAGACGCTCTTGCCGACGCCCGCCACACGCCCAGCCCTCACGCCCGCCCTCACCCCCGCCCAGGCCGCCGCGCTGGTGCCCGACGGTGCCACCGTGGCCTGCGCCG
>Ga0209181_10010360_pt1 | contig 12125 bp, 11 predicted proteins | sample MAT05_FD_187208 | JGI IMG/M metagenome (GOLD analysis project Ga0209181, IMG submission 187208) | Freshwater microbial communities from Lake Fryxell liftoff mats and glacier meltwater in Antarctica - MAT-05 (SPAdes) (version 2) | ecosystem: Environmental > Aquatic > Freshwater > Ice > Liftoff... | reverse complement strand
TCTTTTTTGAATTTGTACCTTTTGATGATAAGAACTTTGACCACGATGGTAATATGGCGGAGGATCCTGAGGCGCTGATGATTCATGAAATTGAAGAAGGAAAAGATTACGCCATCCTGATAAGTACCAATGCAGGTGCCTGGCGTTATGCTATTGGTGATACAGTGAGGCTGGTAAATAAAGAACGAAGTGAAATTATCATAACCGGCCGTACCAAACATTTTCTGAGCATGGTAGGTGAACACCTGAGTGTAGATAATATGACGCAGGCATTGGAAATGGTGAGCGAAGCATTGAATATTTCTATCCCTGAATTTACAGTGGCAGGTGTGCCTCATGGAAATTTCTTTGCGCATGAATGGTATGTAGCCACCAACGATACCGTAGATGCCAAAATGCTGGCAGAAATGCTGGATGCCAAACTTAAATTATTAAACGACGATTACGAAGTAGAAAGAAATCATGCTCTAAAAGCAGTTACCGCATATGTTTTGCCCGAACAGGTATTTCTTGACTTTTTGAAATCGAAAAATAAAGTGGGTGGGCAACATAAATTTCCACGGGTATTAAAGGGTAAAATACTGGAAGAATGGAAACAATTTTTACAGGAAATAGCTGTAATATCATAACCTGTAATATTAATAACCAGCGGTAAATAATAATTTACCATCAGCACAAAGCAATTGAATGACAGAAGCTTTTTTAAAAGGTCTTGCTATAAGTTTATTACTGATTTTTTCGGTAGGCCCTGTTATATTCACTATCATTAAGCAAAGTATTAATCACGGGCGTTCCGGGGGTTTTAGTTTTGTAGCCGGCGTGTGGATCAGCGATATTATGTGGATCGTTTTAAGCATGGGCTTTGGTGAATTTGTAAAAACGCTGATGGATTTTAAAATCCCCATCGGTATTGCCGGCTGTGGATTTTTGATAGGCATGGGAATATATTTTGTATTTTTTAAAAAGATAAAAGCACGCCGCCTGCAGGATGAACCATTGGAAATTGCCGGCAACCCAAAAAATAATAATGGAGACAGACCCAATTATTTGGGCATCTTTAGTTCAGGCTTTCTCATCAATACATTAAACCCGGCAGTTATTTCTTTTTGGGTGATAATGGCAGCATCTCTCTCGGCCATCTATTCTTTTAATCACCAGGTAATTGTTTTTAGCACCTGCCTTGCAATAAATATCATGGCCGATATTGGCAAAGTTTTAGGCGCTGGTTATATCGGCAAAAAATTAAGTGACCGCAATATTTTATTGATCAATCGTATTTCCGGTATGTTGTACCTGGCGTTTGGTATTATTATATTATCGGGGATTGTTTATACTTTGATTAGAAATTAATTGTTCTATTATATTGATGAACTATCCTGGCCAAAACCTATTCCATTTTTAACGGCAAATACAACCAGTGCGGCTCGGTTACTAAGTTCAAATTTTTTACAAAGTATTTCAACTATTCTTTCTACTGTTCTGTTTGAAACATTCATTTTAAGAGCTATATCTTTATAATTTAAATCCGAGCAAAGCCATTTTAAAAAGTTATACTCCTTTTGTGAAACGGGCGGAGTTTTTGTTCTTTTTATTATTGGCAAACCATTTATCACATTTAATAATAAGCTTTCCATAGCCAGTGGCTCAATGTCTTTAGAAATGTAAGCGCACGCTCCTGCCTCAAATGCAAGAGCCATACTAAATGGCGAGTTAAAAACAGTTAACATCACTATTTTGATGGAAGGATAATTTTCTCTAATCCATGCTGCTGCTTCATATCCATTCATTTTCGGCATTTCAATATCGAGTAAAACTATATCAGGTTTATAAATATTGCGGGCCACAATATCTACCAATTGTTTGCCATCATCCACTTGTTTTACTACATTAAAACCATCAAAGCTGTTTATGTATTCGCTAATACCATGTCTTACTAGTGGATGGTCATCAGCGTAAATAATATTATATTTTATAGGGGGAAATGTAATTTCATATTCTGGGCAAGATGGCATTACGGATATTATTTGTTTAATAGGTTTGCAAAGTCACTACTCAATTTAAAGAAAAGATGTTATTGGATTAATCTAGTTTTCGATCCACAAAATATGGATTTATAATTTATTAAAAAAAAATATAAATGGCGGGTTTCCGCCATTTATTCTAAAAATAAATACGCAATTTGATGTTTTAAAATTTGTTTTACTCTATGGCTCAAACCTTCAATACGCAACTCTTCAATATCAGCTTCCATTTTTTGAATATATTAAAAGTTAATTTTACAAAAAACTGGCTTGAAGAAAATCTACTAACCCAGCCCTATTACCCAAGCTTATACAGCCTCAACAACACTTTATCAAAATTAAAAATTGAAAATATTGCTACGGAAATTACAAAAGAACAATTCAATGAATTAGAACCACCCTTTGTAGCCTACCTATCTTATTTATCTGCTGGTAAAGATTTTGTTTTAATCACCAAAAACACCATAGATGAAGTTGAATTTATTTATGAAGGAGCTAAAGCTATCAAAGAAAAAAAGGAGTTTTTCTTTAAGCGATGGATGAATATTGTACTACTTGCTGAGCCTAGTGGCATCAGTGGCCAGCTTAATTATTCTGAATCATTAAAAAATGAACAAAAAAACAAAAGAGATCAGAACTTGTTGATCGTTGCCACATTTCTTATTGCCTTTATTGCAGTTTTTTCCTTTCTCACTAATGTTGATTTATTTTGCCTGCAACTGTTTTATTAATTACAAAATTATCGGGCACTTTCATTACTGTTTTGCTTTTATGGTACCAAGTTGACAAGACAAATCCCTTTGTTAAAAATATATGTGTTGGTGGAGCAAAAAAAAATTGCGATGCTGTTTTAAACAGCAGGGCATCTTCATTTATGGGAGTAACATGGAGTGAAGCAGGTTTCTTTTATTTTGCCGGTTCAATATTATTTTTATTAATGCCTGGCTTATCTTTCATTATAAAATTACCTTGGCTTTCTATTGCTGCGCTCTTAGTATCCCCTTATATTATTTTTAGTATTTATTACCAAGCCAAAATTATCAAACAATGGTGTCCCCTTTGCCTTGCAACACAAGCAGTACTTAGTATTGAACTTATAACCTGTATAATATTTTATTGGTCAGATCCCGTATTGACAGTTTTTAATAATGGGTTGTTTACTAGCGTGCTAATTGCCATATTGCTACCAATGTCAGTATGGTATTTTTTAAAACCATTCTTTTTAGGAAGTAAAAATAGTGTTACTTACCAGCAGGCTTATAAAAGGATACTTTACAACCCTGATTATTTTAATACGTTATTACAAGCGCAGCCTTTAGCACCGGAAGGTTGGCAAAACTTGGGTATCAACTTAGGAAATCAATCTGCCCAAAACCAAATTATAAAAGTTTGCAATCCATATTGTGGCCCGTGCGGAAAAGCGCACCCGGTTCTTGACGATCTGATTATGAACAAAAATATAAATGTAAAAATAATATTTACTGCTGAAAACAATGAAGAAGACAAAGATTCCGCAATAGCCAAACATTTATTAGCATTGGCTGAGAAGATGGACATGCAAAAAACTATTAAAGCAATGGACGATTGGTACCTTTCGATTCCTAAGGATTATGAAAAGTTTGCTGCAAAATATCCATTAAATAGTGAATTAAAATTACAAGGAGATAAACTAGAAGTTATGAGCGCCTGGTGTGAAAAAGCTGAGATTTTTGAAACACCTACTTTTTTTATTAATGGAAAAAAAATGCCTGTTGACTATTCAATAAATGATTTAAAATTTATTCTTAAAGATCATACATTCTAAGAAATTGCGATATGGTGTACAACGTATTGCCCAAGGGAAGAAGCCGAACATCCCACTTTTATTTTCAAATAATAGTTACAATATAGTAGGCATTAAAATTTCTATTCAAAAAAAGAATGGATGAATTAAAGTTTTAATAGTTTTTACATCATAAAACTATTCTTAAATTATGGTAAAATTTAAAAGATTTCAACCACTTTCAGATGTGGAAATGAAGGCAATCGTAGGAGGATATAATGCTCCGGGGGATGGCTTATCATGTACAAAAACCTGTTACAAATATGATTCTGGCTCAGGTTCTATGAATTCCGACAAGTGCAAAGCTGTCAGTACAACCGTCGGCGGTGCAACTGTGGAATCTTGTGAATGCAGTTTATCTGGCGCAAGTAGTCAATGCTAAATTTAAAGGAGAAGACACTTATTAAGTATATTTGTCTTCTCCTCATTTTTATATCCACTATATTCACTTAATAAGTCATGAAAATCTCTTCCAAAGTTTATCTAAGTCTTTTCTTTATCTTCCTTTCATTTAAATCAACTGCAAATGAAAGATTGATTTTTAAAATGGTTTTCCCTATATGTATTGATCTCGCTAAAATTAAAATAATGTTTGATGATGGCCTGGAGCAAACATTTATACAGGTACCTTTTAGCAAAAACAAAATTGTACTTGATACCATTATTCAAAACCAGTATGCAACTATTACGGTCCTTTATCCAACAGAAAATGAAAACCTCGCTGGTGTAAGATTTGTGACAACATCCAAATATGGTTATGTAGTCTTTAGTGCTGTAAATGATTCCGTACTAAATAAACTAACAAACTACAAAACAAAAAATGTTATAGAAACAGATAGATGCAAGGAATATAAAGAAATCAAAAAATACAGCAAGAGTGAAAGTGAACTAAATAAGTATTACAATGATCAATTCAAATTGGCAAAAAATGATTCTACAAGATTAAATTATAATAAATCATCTGTTGCTCTTGCATTAAAAGAATTAGCTTTTATTAAAATGAAAGCAAACCAATATTATTACTTTTGGTATTTTAGACAATATATTGTTTCTACTCTTTTGAAAACCCATCAACTAGAGTTATATGAAGTTTTTAATACTGCTTTTCCTGAAAAATTTAAAGAAAGCTATGAAGGAAAAAATCTGAGGGCCTTGATTGAAGGGAGCATTTATATTAAAAAAGGATTTGCATGCCCTTATTTTTCAGTAAAAAACCATGAAGGAAATACTATTTCATTAAAAAATTTTTCTGATAAATATGTATTATTAAGCTTTTGGGCTACCTGGTGCAGGCCTTGTTTAGAAGAAATTCCTTTGTTAAGAAAGATAAGGGAAACCTATTCTCAAGATAAATTAGAAATAGTTTCCATCTCGTTTGATACAGATTCATCTGCATTTTTAAAAGGAATAAAAAAATTCAATATGAATTGGATTCATGTATATGGAAATAACAACCTCAGAAATTCATTTGGAAATAAGCCTATCCCGCAATTATACCTTATCGGACCTGACGGAATAATTAAATTCAGCAATTGGGAAGATAGCTTAGAACAGTTAAACATCTATTTGAAAGAGAATATATTTTAATTTATTAAGTTCCTATGCACAGGAAATCATCAACCCCTTCTTCATAAATAACGATTTTAAGGTAAATTATATCGGGGTCCTTTGTCTTCCTAGTAAAGTACAGAAAAAATAATAAAATCATTACAGGCGAGAGAAAAGTGAAATTTAAATACTCACAATTTTTCGTTTTCGCAAAACTTATTCGCCTTTGAGAAAAATAATTCATTATCATCAACACGATGCTATGGACTGCGGTCCTACCTGTCTCCGTATTGTCGCTAATTATTTTGGTAAAAATATAAACTTTGAAAAGCTAAGGCAGCAAGCACAGTACAGTAAGGAAGGTGTAAGCCTTTTGGGAATAGCAAAGGCGGCAGAGAGTATCGGCTTTACAACTATTGCTATTAAACTAACTACCCAGCAGTTGTTAGAAGAAGCTTCACTCCCAGCCATACTACACTGGCAACAAAAACATTTTGTGGTAATAGTACCCGGCAGCACAGTTAAAAAAATAATTATTTCAGACCCGGCAAAAAATGAATTGGTTACATTTTCAATAAATGAGTTTACCCAACATTGGGTGAGTACTGGGAACAATGATAATGCAAGAGGAGTCGCACTTTTACTGGAACCTACTAACGCTTTTTATGATCAGGTATCACATGTTAATGAAAAAATAGGCTGGCAATCCCTTTTAGGGCAATTGCAGAAGCACCGAAGATTAATAATTCAATTATTTATTGGACTTGCGGTTGGTAGTATGTTGCAATTAGTAGTACCTTATCTTACCCAAAGTATTGTAGATACAGGTATTCAAACTCAAAACTTGCATTTTATTTATATTATTTTACTAGGGCAATTAATGTTGCTTTTTAGCCGAACCATTGTTGACTTTATACGCAGCAGGCTCTTGCTATATATAAGTACAAAAATAAATATCAGCCTACTTTCTGCTTTTTGGACAAAGTTAATGCGACTGCCCATTAGCTACTTTGATACCAAAAAAACCGGCGATATACAACAACGCCTTCAGGATCAAAAAAGAATAGAAAGTTTTTTAACCGGCGCAGCTTTGTCAACCTTTTTTTCCCTGTTTAATCTGCTTGTATTTTCTATTATCCTATTACAATACAATAGCAAAGTGTTTATCATTTTTGCTACTGCTAGTATTTTATACCTGTTTTGGATACGCTTTTTTCTCGGCTTTAGGCGTGAAATTGATTATAAACGTTTTGCTATTGCTGCAAAAGAAAATACTGCAACCATGCAATTAATTTATGGTATGCAGGAGATAAAGCTCAACAATGCAGAGCAACTCCGCCGTTGGGAGTGGGAGGGCTTGCAGGCTGGCCTTTTTAAATTACAGTTTAAAAGCCTTGGCCTTAGCCAATGGCAGCAAGCAGGTGCTTTTTTTATTAATGAAGGTAAAAACATCCTCATTACTTTTTTTGTAGCACAGGCTGTTATTGAGGGCAAACTTACACTTGGAGCTATGCTGGCCATACAATATATAATAGGACAATTAAATGCTCCCATAGAACAAATGGTGGGCTTCAGTCAACAACTACAGGATGCCAAACTTAGCTTAGAAAGGCTCAATGAAATACAAGAAGTAGAAGAGGAAGAACCGCAGGAAAAAGATTTTATTCGGGTACTTCCTCAAAATAAATCTATACAAATCAATAACCTCTCTTTTACTTACCCAGGCGCAGGCAATGAGCCGGTATTACAAAATATATCACTCAACATTCCATTTGGTAAAACCACAGCCATAGTTGGCATGAGCGGTAGTGGAAAAACTACACTCATAAAAATACTTTTGAAATTTTATAACAATTATAAAGGTAATATTAAGATTGGCGGATCAGATTTATCATCAGGTTCCGATTTACAAAACATAAGCCCCACAATATGGCGGCAACATTGTGGAAGTGTATTACAGGATGGCTTTATATTTAACGACAGCATTGCAAAAAACATTGCTGTTAATGAAATAAGCCCTGTTTTTGAAAAATTAATAATCTCTGCAGAGCAGGCGAATATTTTGGATTTTATTGAAAGCCTACCGCTTGGATTTAATACAAAAATAGGTGCAGAAGGCAATGGAGTAAGTGCAGGACAAAAACAAAGGTTGCTTATTGCGAGAGCTATTTACAAAAATCCAGCATACCTGTTTTTTGATGAAGCTACCAATGCTCTTGACGCCAATAATGAGAAAAAGATAACAGCCAACCTTGAAAAATTCTTTAATAATAAAACAGTTGTTATAGTTGCTCACCGGTTAAGTACCGTAAAAAATGCAGATAAAATTATTGTATTACACGATGGGAAAATTGTGGAAGAAGGCACACATGAGGAACTCAGCAAAAAAAAGGAACAATATTACCAACTCGTAAAAAATCAGTTGGAACTCGGTAATTAAACTCTTATGTCTGATAATGAAAATAACAGCAAGGTTACTTATCATTCCCGCAATGATACCCAATCAGAGTACGTAACAGAAATTATATCATCTAAGCCAGGTTTTTTGATCCACTATGGTTCAACTATTTTCCTGTTAACACTCCTGCTTTCAACTATAATTTTGTGGTTTATTAAATATCCTGATGTTATTAATGCGTCTGCCATTTTATCGTCCATAAATGCTCCAAAACCAATCATAGCTCAGGAAAAAGGCAAACTAACCAGCTTAACAGTAAAAGAAAATGATTTGGTAGAAATGGGAGAAATTATCGGCAGCATTGAGTCTATTGCTAACCGCCATGTTGTATTAGCAACAGAAAAAAAATTATTGACCCTAAATAAATTGCTTGCCTCTAAGGGCATAGGCAGCCTTGCATCTATTTTAAATGACAATAATTTATACTTGTCAAATAATCAGTTGGGTGAATTACAGCTTTATCATCAGGAATTTTCAAATGCATCCCTCATTTACAAAAATTATTTTGCTAATGGCTTTTATCTTAAAAAAAGAAAGATGCTTGGCACTGACATCTCAAACTTGCTAAAGCAAAAACAGCATCTTTTATTACAACAACAATTATATCAGCAAGATCTTAAATTGAGTCAACAAACATTTGATGCAAATGAATCTTTAAAAAATGATAAAATAATTAGTGAGGTTGATTTTAGAAATGAAAGCAGTAAACTTATTAGCAAAAAAATGAGTTTGCCACAAATCGCCTCCTCTTTGACAGAGAATGAAGGACAGCTTATCAATCAACAAAAAGAAATACTGGAATTAGACAATACAATCGCTCAACAAAAGCAAATTTATTATCAGGCACTCAATACCTATCTAAACCATATTAATGTATGGAAGAAAAAATATTTATTGATTGCTCCTATTGAGGGGAAAGTAAGCTTTACTTCTTTCTTACAATTGAACCAATCAGTAGAAATTGGAGAAAAAATATGTTACATTAATCCGGTTAACAGCAGTTGGTATGCGGAAGTAACTATACGACAGTCAAATTTTGGAAAAGCAACAGTTGGGCAAACAGTGCTGCTAAAATTTCCTTCTTACCCTTTTAGAGAATATGGTGCCATTAAGGGAAAGATTAATTTTATAGCTCACATACCAAGTGATAGTGGCTATAAGGTAAAAGTTTTACTAAACGAAGGATTAACCACAACTTATAATAAACGAATTCAGTATTACGAAGGGCTAACTGCCAATGCAGAAATTATCACAACAGACTTAAGATTATTGCAGAGGTTTTATTATAATGTTGTAAATAAAATAAGCAATTAAAAAAAGATTAACATCCGCAGGTTTATTATTGACGCTATCTGTTTTACTTTGCCAGATGAAACAACTGCTATATATTTTTTTTTTACTACCCTTTGCAGCGCAGTCTCAATCTTCAGATTTTATCATTCTTAAAAAGAAAAACAAAACTATCCGTAATATTTTTGCGGGATATAATCTGGAATTTGTAACAACCTCCGGCGTTTACAGGGATGCTTATATCAATGCAATAATAAATGACAGTATTTATTTGCAGGAGTTTCAGATTTACAGAAGGCCCACCACACTTGGCACCTATATTCTTGATACCGTTGGCAGTTTTCGATATGTGTATCATTACAAAGAAATAGGTTCGTTTGGCCCCAAAAAAGAAAAAGGTTTTAATGTAAGTGGCAGCGGCTCTGCTTTAATGGGCGGCGGCGCTTTACTTACCCTTGCAAGTGGAGTTTCTTATCTGGCAAACAAAGAAAAATTCAGCCCCGGATTATTGGCTGCTGCCGTGGGGCTGGGAGGCCTTGGTTACCTTATGAGCCGCAGCTCAGGAAAAGGAATGACCATTGGGAAAAAATATACATTGCAATACATGAAAATGCAATAATTGTATAACAGAAATTCATTCAACTTTGCTATTATTATATTCTCTCCAAAATGAATTGAAGTATTTGTTTTAATATTGAATTGATTTTTAACAATGCACCCGATAAAATATTCGTTAGTTATTCATGTCAAAAAAATCAATAGATAGAAAAAGCGGTTTCTGGCACAGCTTCATAAAAGTTTTACTGTGGTTGTTCATCGGGCAGTTTGTTTATCTCCTGCTTTGTAAATGGATAAACCCACCCATAACCATTACACAGGCGGTAAATGTTGTAAAAGGGTATGGTCTTAAAAGAGATAATATTTCTTATGATGCCATGGGCTCCAATATTAAGCTGGCGGTAATGGCTGCAGAAGACCAGCTTTTTCCCGACCATAATGGATTTGATATCAAGGCCATTAAAAAAGCCCAAAAGTTTAATGAAAAACATCCCAACCGGGTAAGAGGTGCCAGTACTATCAGCCAGCAAATGGCCAAGAATGTTTTTTTATGGCAGGGTGGCGGTTATTTCCGCAAGGGCCTGGAAGTATATTTTACTTTTATGACAGAAGCATTGTGGAGTAAAAAAAGAATCCTTCAAACTTATTTAAATGTGGCAGAAATGGGACCCGGCATTTTTGGTGTGCAGGCTGCCGCCAAAAAGTATTTTAATAAAGATGCCAAAAACCTTACCCGCAGCGAAGCTGCACAAATAGCTGCCTGCCTTCCCAACCCAAAAAAATATACAGTAAAACCACAGAGCCGTTATGTTTCCTACAGGTCGGCTTATATTTTAAGGCAGATGAATAATATGCAGGGTGATCCGGATATTGTGGAGTTGTTGAGGTAGATTCCGGTTTCTAGTTTCTGGTTTGCGGGTTTCTGGTTTCCGGTTTCTGGTTTCTGGTTTTGAACGTCTCACTAATTCTCAATATTTTTTTAATAGCAAGTTTTTTAATACTTCAAATAGAAAGAATACAACCAGAAACAAGAAACCAGAAACTCAATTTCAAACTAGAATGAACCCAACAAGAAACCAGCAACCAGAAACTAAATTTCAATGAAGAATACTGTCTACAGCTTCAATCGCTTTGGATAATCGTTCTTCATAATTGCCGCTGATATCTGTCCACTTTACATTTTGGTTTATCATGGCATCTTTGTAGTATTGATAAATTCTTTCTCTTGTTTTTAGTTCGGGGTATTCTCTCAGCTCATCTTTTACCCATGGCAAATCTGTATTGCAAAGCAGGTAAAGATCATAAGGCCGCCTGGCTATTTGGGTGAGAATGCGGTTGTCGCATTTGTTAAAAGCAATTTCGCTCCACACTTTCATCACATACAAATCTGTATCTATAAATAATGGATATCCTAAATGAGATGCTGCCGGCCCGGTAAGCATGTACTTGGTTTTGTTTATTTCTTTGCCCCTTGTAATATGCCAATCTGTTACAAATTCATCCTCCTGTCTTACCTGACCTTTTGCAATCTCAAAAAGATCTTCAAAAGTATATTGGGTGCCATGAGTATTCAAATAAGTTCTTCCATATTCCGGTATCCATTGTGTTTTATAATGTGCGGCCAACTGCTCACACAAAGTACTTTTGCCGGTAGATTCCGGGCCTATAATCACAACTCTTTTAAGCTTCATGTTTTGTTTGTTTTAATCTTTTATTCCATTCAATTAATCCGGCAATCGCCATTATCAACAGGATAACATAATATACACTTGTAAAAACATAGTGTTTTACAAAGTACAAAGGTATGGATGCAATATTGGTAACAATCCACCATATCCAGCTCTCCAGTTTTTTCCTTGTCATTAGCCACATGCCTGTATATGCGCTGGCACTTGCCAATGCATCGGCCCATGGTATGGCACCGGGGGCAAAATCTTTTTTTAAATAAGTTAATAAAAAAAAGATGGCCACGAAAAAAAAGCCAAAGAACAATAATTGATGCATCCATTCTTTTTTAGAGGATGCCGTAATATGCAGTATAATCTTTTTATCAGCATCTCTCCTGCTCCAAATCAACCAACCGTAAATACTCATCACGGTATAATAAAAATTTACGCTTGCTTCGCCCAGCAATCCTCCTTTAAAACTGAGGTACACATAAAAAATGGTATTGATGAGGCCGGTTGGATATACCAGTATATTTTCTTTGCGGCTATACCATACACTAATGATTCCCGCAAACACAGCAATGTATTCTATGGGGCCGGTTTCTTTCATTCCCTGTATGAATGCGGCTAATATTTCAGGTATCGTCATGCTAAAAAAGAATCGAATTTAAGTCATTAAAACTAAACCATTTTTTATCTTAAAATGAAGTAGCTTGGGCTAATGAAAAAAAAGATAAGCCTTTATGTAATGGCTGCATTGT